>WNGK01007068.1_pt1 | contig 11784 bp, 11 predicted proteins | sample 5400601 | NCBI WGS metagenome assembly WNGK01 (sample SAMN13153376, study PRJNA577476) | soil metagenome | isolation source: 60 cm soil or saprolite under Garry oak tree replicate 1 | place: USA:California | collected 2016-06-15
TTCGTCGCGTACGTGAAGGAGCGGCCGGGCAAGATCGACTACGCGTCGTCGGGTAACGGCAGCGGCCAGCATCTGTTCACCGCGCTGCTCGCGTCGATGACCGGCATGAAGATGAACCACGTGCCGTATCGCGGCAGCGGCCAGGCAACGACCGATCTCATCGGCGGCCAGGTGCAGATGGCGATTCCCGGAACGGCGGGGATGGTGGGCCATATCAAGGCCGGGAAGCTTCGGGCGCTGGCCGTAACCGGCGCAAAGCGATCGCCGCAGCTGCCTGACGTGCCGACGGTGATGGAATCCGGCGTGCCGGGGTACGAGGCTTATGTGTGGATGGGATTGATGGCGCCGAAGGGCACGCCGCCCGCGATCATCGACAAACTCCAGCGCGAAGTTGTGCATGCGCTGTCGACCGACGAAGTGAAGACTTACATGGCGACCGCCGGGATCGAGATCGTCGGTTCGACACCCGTGGAGTTTGGCACCTTCTTCCGTAACGAAAAAGAACGTTGGGCGAAGGTCATCCGCGAAACCGGCGCAAAAATAGACTAGGCAGCAGCGCAATGGACAAGGCAACGCAAGTCACCGGCATCGAGCACTGGGCGCAGAAGCAGACGCCCGATGGCGAGGTGCGGCTCTTCCTCTGGGAGAGATACGTCGACACCCCCGAGGGCAAGCCCGCGGTCCTGTTCGTCCACGGCTCGTCGATGGCCTCGCAACCGACGTTCGACCTCACCGTCCCCGGTCGTCACGATTCGTCGGTCATGGACTGGTTCGCCCGCCGCGGCTTCGTCTGCTGGAGCGTCGACATGGAGGGCTACGGGCGGTCCGACAAGAAGCGCGACATCTACTGCGACATCGCCAATGGCGCCGACGATCTGGCGGTAGCGACCGAGCATATCGCCAGGGCCCGCGACGTGGCCGCGTTCCTGACTTACGGCATCTCGTCGGGGGCGCTTCGGGCGGCGCTCTTCGCACAGCGCTATCCGGAGCGCGTCGCGCGGCTCGCTCTCGACGCGTTCGTGTGGACCGGCGCGGGAGCGCCCACGCTCGAACAGCGGCGTAAGAAGCTGCCCGAATTCCTCGCACACAAGCGCCGTCCGATCGACCGCGCATTCGTCTATTCGATCTTCGAGCGCGACCACCCCGACACGGCGGACAAGAGGGTCGTCGACGCCTTCGCTGATGCCATCCTCGCGCTCGACGACTCGATGCCCAACGGCACCTACATCGACATGTGCTCGAAGCTGCCGATCGTCGATCCGGCGAAGATCACGATGCCGACGCTGATCCTGCGCGGGCAATACGACGGTATCGCTGCGCTCGACGATCTGATCGAGTTCTTCAAGCGGTTGCCCCATCCGGACAAGCAGTTCTCGATCATGGCCGGCATCTCACACGCGAGCTTCCAGCAGAAGAACTACCTGATGGCCTATCACATCCTGCACGCGTACTTCACGCAGCCGGCACCGGTGTACGTTGGAGCGTCGTAGCGTCGTAGCCCCGGTGGTGAGCGGAGCGAACCCCGGGACCTCGCAAACGCGAACAACCCCGGGGATCGCGCTCCGCGCTCACCCCGGGCTACGGTCCTTTGACATTCGGCGCGGTGGTACCACGCAGGTCCGGCGGCAGGAGCGCGTCGGCGCGCTCCCCGAATGCGGCGCGGAACGCGGCGAGCTCCTTGGCGGCGTCATCGAAGCGGCCTTGGTTCTTCAGATCCCGGATCCGCTTGATCCGGTCCTCCACGCTGAGCGCGCCGACGTCCTTGGCTTTCGCTTCGTCGGCGTTCGCCACCTTCGCTGCCGCGACCCGGCTCTCGATCGCGGGCGCGGCGGGCGCAGGACGCGCCGCTTGCATCTTGCCGGCGGCGGCGGGCGTGTTCGCCGCCGTACTCGGCGCCAGTGCGTAGGCGTCGCGGCGCGCCTCGGGTGGAGCAGTCTTCGCCGGGATCGGCTCGCTGCGCGGGAGTGGTGGAGCGGTGATGCCGCCGAAAGTGGCAGCGGGCGGCGCGTCCGGCTTCTCCGATGGAGGCGGCGCGAGCTTCGCGCGCGCTGGTGCTTCCTCCTTCGCGTCCGCCAGCTGCTTTTTCGCCAGGACCTCCGGAGCCTGCGTCGGCGCTGCCGCGCGCTCGCGCTCGATTGCGCCACCAGGGACGGCCTGGTCGCGTGGCGGAGCCGATGGCATCTTGACCGGCGGTGGTGGCGTTGCAGAGGGTGCCGCGGGTGCCGCGGGTGGCGGGGCAGCGAGGCGTGCATCGGCGCCCGCCGATTGCCGCGCGACTTCGTTCTGCGCTGCGCGCGGCGCCGCCGATTGCTCGGCGACCACGGTCGGTGCCACCCGGTCCGGCGGCGTCAACTGGATAATGCTGACCGCAAGCACTGCGACCGTCGCCGCGGCCGCGAGCGGATACCACCAGTGCTTGCTGCGCTTGCCACCGGGCGCGGCACCGACCGCGCGTCGCGCTTCGGCTCGAATGGCGGCATCGAGCTCCGGCGGAGGCTCTTCGCGGCTCGCCGCGCGCCAGGCGGCGTCGATCTCGCGGTCGCGCTCAATCTCGCTCATCCCAGGCCTTCGCGCATTTCGTCGTCCAGATCGGGCAGGCGCCCGCGAAGCTCGACACGGAGTTTTGCGACGGCATAGCGCAGCCGGCTCTTGACAGTCTCGGCGCCCACACCGGTCAACTCGGCTATCTCGGCGAGCGACAGCCCACCCTCCTGCTGCAGCAGGAACGCTTCGCGCTGCGCGGGTGGCAGCGTGGCCAGCGCCGCCAGCAAGCGCTCACCCAGCTCGCGATTCTCGGCGCGTGGCTGCGGCTCATCGCTGCGCGCGGCGGGAATCCCTGCGACCGCGTCCTCGTGCGCTTCATCGTCCATCGAGATCAGTGTGAGGTGCCCACTCGCGCGGTAATGATCGATCAACCGGTTGTGCGCGAGACGGTAAAGCCACGTCGTGAACTTGGCCGTCGGCGCGTAGCTCGCGCGGGCGCGGATCAGATTCGTCCACACGTCCTGGAACAACTCGTCGGCCACGCTGCTCTGTCGGCATTGCCGCAGCAGATAGCGATACACGCCGCCCTTGTGTCGGGCGTAGAGCGCATCGAACGCGGTGGCGTCGCCAGCGGCGTACGCCAGCATCAGGTCTTCGTCGCTCTGCGCTGCGGGAGCGGGCATGGCCCGCCCAGTATGCGAGGCGGGCCATGCGGTGGCAAGCAGTGGTGCGGCGCGCGGGATTCGTTACTGCGCTCTCGGATCCGGGACGAAACGCCCGCCGTCGGGGAAGGGGCTCGGCCGCAACCGCGCCAGCGGCACAGGCGCGACCGGCACGCCCTGCGCGAGCAGATTCTCGTACGAGTCGTAATAGATCGCGATCGTTTCCGCCGGCAGCTCGCTCGCCCGCTCGAACGGTGTGTAGCTCGCGTACGAGGTTTCGCTGCGGCCGTAACCCGTCCCCAGCCGTGATTGTTGCTCGCGAGCGAGCGCGCCGGCGGTTTCGTTCCGGGCCGCCGCTGCAGGCGACGAGGGGGCCGGCGCCTGCGCGGTCTTTGCCTCGTCGACCGCTGCATCCTTGCGGCGAAGGTCGTTGAGCGCGATCGGCCGCGCCTTCTCGCCGAACACCGCCACGCCGATAACGCCGACGTTGTCGGGGCGGCCGGTGCGCGCGGCGTAGGAATCGGGGAGCGACGTAAAGTAGAACGCAGCGGTGTGTGACAGGCTGGTGCGCCAGCCGGCGATTTCGGCGCTTTCGTGGGGCGAAAGCACGTATCCCGACTGCCGGGGGGAGGCCGTATCGCCCGTGATCACGTTGACCCCGTCGACGCTCATGACTGCCAGGATGCGTCCAGCGCCGCCGTTTCGCATTCGCACCGCGTACTCGTTGCCCGGCTTGCCGACGACGTAACGCCGGCCGTCGTGCCAGTAGATCGGCAGCACGCGGCCCTCGGTACGATCGACGATCTCGACCGCGGTTTGGCTCTGCGGCGGGATGCCATGCGCCGCGGCAGCGCCGATCGATATCGCGGCGAGCCACGCGATGGTCGCGCCGATACACAGGAATTTTCCGGATTGACTCATGCTTTGCTCCTCGTCTCGAGTCGTTATCGCCGCGGCTCGAACACGCGGCAGAAGCTGTAAACGGCGGTCGGGTCGGTTCGGGGTTGCTGCGGGTCAGGATGGACCGCGTGCGATAATTCGGCCCCTCGAACAACCAGGTGCGCGGCAGAGCGAAGCGACCGCATGCAGGACCTCTCATCTCTCGCGGCGCTCGTCGCCTGGAGTGCGTTCGGGCTCGCTGCAGTGTTCGGCGCCGTCGCCAACCGGGTCGACTTCTGCACGATGGGTGCGGTAACCGATGTCGTGGTGAGCGGCGACTGGCGGCGGATGCGCATGTGGCTGTTGGCGATCGCGGTGGCGATCGTGGGGGCGACCTGGCTCGAGGCGACCGGCCTCGTCGATCTGGGCAAGTCGATCTACGCTGCGCCGCGAGTGGCCTGGGCATCGCACCTGGTCGGAGGCTTCCTGTTCGGGTTCGGCATGACCCTCTCGTCGGGCTGCGGCAGCAAGATGCTGATCCGCGTCGGCGCCGGGAATCTCAAATCGCTGATGGTACTCATCGTGCTGGCCATATCGGCATACATGACGTTGAAGGGGCTCTTCGCGGTGTGGCGAGTGAATACGCTCGACACCTTGCGACTGGACACGAGCGCCTTTGGCGCCGCGCATTCGGATCTCCCGAGCGTGGTGAGCGCACTCGCTGGTGGCGGCTCGGTCAAGATGGCGCTCTCGCTCGCCATCGCCTTGGGCGTCGCGACATTCGCGCTCTCGGCCCGCGACTTCCGGGAGACCCGGGGGATGATTGCGGGCGGGCTCATCATCGGCGCGGTCATCGTCGCAGGCTGGTACGTCACGGGACATCTGGGCCACCTCGCCGAGGATCCGCGGACCTTGGAAGAAGCGTTTATCGCCACCAACTCGGGAAGGCCCGAGTCGTACAGCTTCGTGGCGCCTGTGGCCTACACGTTGGAGCTCTTGCTCCTGTGGAGCGATCAATCGCGTGTCGTCACGTTTGGCGTTGCCGGCGTACTAGGCATGGCGACGGGATCAGCCGCGATGGCGCTCGCGACGCGGCGTTTTCGATGGGAAGGCTTCGCTTCCATCGAGGATCTGGTCAACCATATCGTCGGTGGCGTGTTAATGGGATTTGGCGGGGTGACCGCGCTGGGCTGCACGATTGGCCAGGGCCTCTCCGGCATCTCGACCCTGGCCATCGGCTCGTTCATCGCGTTGGCCGCGATCGTCGGGGGTTGCATTGCCGCCCTGAAGTACCAATACTGGCGTGCAGGATGAAGATGGCGCAGGACTCATGATCGTTTACGACCTCATTTGCGCACAGCAGCATCGCTTCGAGGGCTGGTTCGGCTCCTCGGAGGAATTCACGCGGCAGCGTGGCGATGCGCTCATCCGCTGCCCGATGTGCGACGACGCCGAGACCGAGCGCCGGCCCTCGGCCAACATCCAGGTCGGCCGCGCGTCGATTCCCGCGCCGGAAACGCCATCCCCCGTCGCCGAGCGCAACGATGCGCCCGTCGCAAACATCGAGGGGCAGGCCCTCAAGCTCATCCGTCGGCTGATTGCCGAAACCGAGAACGTCGGCCGCGCATTTCCAGAAGAAGTGCGCAAGATCCATTACGAGGAAGCACCCAAGCGCGGGATCCGCGGCCAGGCCACGCACGAGGAAGCCGACTCGCTGCGCGAGGAAGGCATCGAGTTCATGGCGGTGCCGGATCTCTTCACGCGCGATCTGAACTAGCGACGGCCGCCGACGCGCCCCGAACCCGCGCGGATCGCGTGAGGCGGGTCGATTGCCTTATAATTTCGAGGTTTCGGCGGGCCGTTAGCTCAGATGGTAGAGCAGCGGACTTTTAATCCGTTGGTCACTGGTTCAAGTCCAGTACGGCCTACCAGTATCGACCGGGGCTTTCGTCGATAGCGCGTGCTAACTCAAGTCCTATGGGGTTACGCTGGGGTTACGTCGGATTCCATCCCCATAGGCGTGTATGGGGCGGCCAATGCGTATCGTGGAAACACAGCGACGGAGGTCACGACGCACCCGCAAAGCTAGCGGCCTCGATCGCTGACGGGCTTCACGCCGTAATCGCACTCGTCAGGTCAAACAGCCAAGGGCGTGCATCGACAATCGTCCGCTCCATGATCGAAGCCCTCGGGGACTTGTACCACCTGGGTGACGACCGTCGTTATCTCTTCCACGGCGCTTCGACTGAGCGCGCCGCGTTCGCTTCAGAGCTTACCTGCATAGTCTTTCTGCACCTGCTTGATCCGCTCGTGCGAGCCGAGGAAGGCGTGCTTCGACATGTCGGCTGAATATTTCGACGCCGGCGGACGCTTGCCGACGGCCTCGGCGAGCGCGCGGACGTGATGCGGCCCGGCGCCGCAGCACACGCCGAGGTACCGGACATTTATCGCCAGCGCCTCGCGACCGAAATCGGCGATCTCAAAGCGGTTGCAGGTAAACGGGTCGAGCGCTATCGGGAATGGCCGGCTGCCCCAGTCGCCGTGCCAGTGCGAATCGCGCAGCGACTGGAACGACGGCTCGCCGTGGTGCGTGCGATACGGGACGGGCAGGGCTGCCAGGTGCGTCTTCACGCCCGCGCGGATCTGCTTCAGGAGCGGCAGCATCGTCTCGGGGCCGCGGATGCAGTTCAGGCCGACGACGTCGGCGCCGGCATCCGCGATGCGCTTGCACGCGTCCGCAACGCCCCAGCCCTCGCGCGTGACGTCTTCCTGGTGCATCGCAAGCGTGATGACCGCTGTCCGGTTAGCCTTCTTGATCACGTCTGCTGCAATCAGCGCCTCCTGCGCCCAGGAGAATGTTTCGCCGACTATGTAATCGACGCCGGCGTCGACCGCCCATCCGACTTGTTCCTCGAACATCGTCCGCACGGCCTTGTGCGACGCCGCGTCGGCGGGGTCGAACACGTTGGTGTTGCAGATGTCGCCAGCGAAGAGCGCGCCGCTTTCATGCGCGACGGCCTTCGCGATCTCGAGCGCGCGGCGGTTGATTCGCTCCAGGTCGCCCTCGCGGCCGATCACGCGTAGCTTCTCGCGGTGGGCGTAGTACGTCAGCGCCTCGACGACGTCGGAGCCGGCGTGGACGAAGTCGCGGTGGAGTTGCGTCACGACCTGCGGGTGTTCGAGCACGACCTCGGGGACGAAAGCGCCTGCCTGCAGGTACCCGCGCCGCTCGAGTTCGAATACGTAGCCCTCGGCGCAGATCACGGGGCCCTGATCGAGCCGTTGCAGCAGCGACAGCCGCTTGGAGGTGGAGGCGGTCATGACGATTCCATTCGAAGCTGGCGAGGCGTAACTATCGCACGATTCGGAAGCGCACGTCGGGTGTTGGGCGGCGCCGGGCTGGCGGATGCTGAATCCGGGATTGACCAACCGCAGCGCATTTGAAACACTGGCGCGCGCGGCCGGGAGCCGCGGGTCCGGCTGCCGCGCGCGACGCTGCGGTCCAATCCGCCGGTGAGGGAGAAGCGGTGGAGACGCTGGCATTCATCCTGCACAACCTGCCCGCGATTGGCGAGCGGACGCTCGAACATCTCTCGATCGTGAGCGTCGCCGTCGGCATCGCGATCGTCACGGGCGTACCGCTCGGGATCGCGATCACGCAGAGCCAGCGCGCCGCCGACACGGTCCTCTATATCGGCTCGATCGTGATGACGGTCCCGTCGATCGCGCTGTTCGGGGTACTGATCCCAATCCTGTCGAAGATCGGGCACGGGATCGGCTGGCTGCCCGCGGTCATCGCGGCGATGCTCTACGCGCAACTGCCCATCATCCGCAACACGTACACGGCGATCCGCAACGTCGAACCGGCGCTGCGCTCGGCGGCGATGGGCATGGGGATGTCGGCGCCGCAGCGCCTGGTGCGGGTCGAGATCCCGATCGCGTTGCCGGTGATCATCGCGGGCGTCCGGATCGCGGTGGTCATCAACATCGGCGTCACGGCGATCGCCGCGTACATCGGTGCGGGCGGCCTCGGCACCTTCATCAGCCGCGGCATCTCGCAGTCGGACGTCCGGCAGCTCATCACCGGCGCCCTGGCGCTCGGCCTGCTCGCGATCGCCGCCGACTATTCGCTGTTATGGCTGCAGAAGCGTACGACGCCGAAGGGCCTCTCGCCGCGCGCCGCCTGACCATGATCCGGCTCGAGTCGCTGACCAAAAACTACGCGTCGCCGCAAGGTACGGTGACAGCGGTCGATCGCGTGAGCCTGGAGGTGGGCGAGGGCGAGATCTGCGTGCTGCTGGGACCGTCGGGCTGCGGCAAGACGACGACGCTGCGGATGATCAACCGACTCGTCGCGCCGACGTCGGGGAAGGTCTTCATCGCCGGCCGCGACACCGAAGCTATCGATCCGGTTGAACTACGGCGCGGCATCGGCTACGTCATCCAGCAGATCGGCCTGTTCCCCAACATGACGGTCGCCGAGAACATCGGCGTCGTGCCGCGGCTTCTGGGCTGGCCCGAGGTGCGGCGACGGCAGCGGGCGGAGGAATTGCTCGCGTTGCTCGCGTTGCCGCCGGCGCAATTCGCCAAGCGCTACCCGAACGAGCTTTCGGGCGGGCAGGCGCAGCGAGTCGGCGTCGCGCGGGCGCTCGCCGTCGATCCACCGGTGCTGCTGATGGACGAGCCGTTCGCGGCGCTCGACCCGGTGAACCGCGAGGCGATCCAGGATGAGTTCCTGCGCATGCAGCGCAAGCTGCGCAAGACGATTCTGTTCGTCAGCCATGACATCGACGAGGCAGTCAAGATGGCGGATCGCATCGCGATTTTCCACTCGGGACGCCTCGTGCAGTTCGCCGCACCCGACGAGATGCTGGCGCATCCTGCCGACGCGTTCGTCGCAGGGTTCGTCGGTAGCGACCGCACACTGAAGCGCCTGCGGTTGATCCGCGTGCGCGAAGTGATGGCGCCGGCCGTTGCCGGAGACTCGGGGGGAAGCGGTCCAGCCGTTTCGCCCGACGACGACCTGCGGCGCGTCGCCGCGCTCTTCCTCGAGCACGCCGTCGAATCGCTCCGGTGCATCGACGCGGGCGGCAACGTGATCGGCTGCATCACGCGCGAGGCCGTCGCCGCGCGCCTGACTCGCGAGGATGCTTAGATGAGCGCGACCGTCACCGCGACGCGCTCGCGAATGCCCTACCTTGTGCTCGCGGGGATCGCCCTCGCGATCGCCGCCGGACTCTGGGCGAGCGGGCTCGGCGCGGACATCCTGAATTACAGGAAGGACATCGTCTACCTTACGAAACAGCACGTCGTGCTGGTTGCCGTCTCGGGTTCGGCCGCGATCGTCTTCGGCATCGCGACCGGCATCTGGCTGTCGCGGCCCTGGATGGCGAGGTGGGCGGAAGGCGCGATCCAGGCGGTGAACATGGTGACGTCGATCCCCACCCTCGGCAAACTCGCGCTGATGATGAGCCTGCTCGGCATCGGTGCGCTGCCCGCGATCGTCGGGTTGTGGATCGCCACGCTGCTGCCGATCATCCGCAATACGTATGAAGGCATCCGCGCGGTGCCGGTGCCTCTCATCGATGCCGCGCGCGGGATGGGCATGGGGCCGTCAGCCGTCCTGCGGCGTGTCGAACTGCCGAACGCGCTGTTCGTGATCTTCGCCGGGGTGCGCACGGCGATGGCGGTCAACGTCGGCACGGCGCCGATCGCGTTCCTCATCGGCGGCGGCGGCCTCGGCGAGTTGATCTTCACCGGCATCGACCTGCAGCAACACGGGATGATGCTGGCGGGCGCGATTCCCACCGCGCTTCTCGCGGTAGCCGTGGATTTTTTGTTCGGGCAGGCGCAGTATTGGCTGGTCCCGCGGGGTGTCAACCCGCTGCGGAATTCATGAACAATCGGTCCGGGAGGGATGTCATCATGAAACACGCTTTGGGCAAGCTCTTGGTCGCGGCAACGCTCGCGGTCCTGTGCTGGGGCGGCGCCGCCGCGCAGACGATCGTCGTCGGCGGCAAGGCGTTCACCGAGCAGCAGATCATGACCGCGATGACCGTCGCACTGTTGAAGGCCAAGGGTTTCACGCCCGACCGCAAGGCCGGGATGGGCAGCGCGGCGGTGCGCGCGGCGCTCGAGAACGGCCAGATCGACGTGTACTGGGAGTACACGGGCACGGGGCTCGGCGTGTTCAACAAGATCACCGACAAGTTCGCCTCGGCCGAGGACGCCTACAGGAAGATCAAGGAAGTCGACGGCGCGAAGGGGATCGTCTGGCTCAACATGTCGCCGGTGAACAACACCTACGCATTCGCGATGAACCGCGACGATGCGCAGAAGCGCGGCATCGTCACCATGAGCGACTTCGCGAAGGCGGTCAAAGGCGGCGCGAAGCTCACGTTCGCGTCGAACGCCGAGTTCTACGCGCGCCCGGACGGGCTGCCTGGCTGGCAGACCGCGTATGGCTTCGAGTTCGACCGCGACAACGTGAAGCGGATGGACACGGGCCTCACCTATAACGCGTTGAAGGATCACCAGGTCGATTCCGCAGTGGTGTTCGCGACCGATGGTCGCATTCCCGCGTTCAACTTCGTCGTGCTCAAGGACGACCGGCACTACGGCGCGCCCTACAACCTGACGCCCGTTGTACGCAAGGAAATCCTGGACAAGAACCCGAAGCTCGCGGATGCGCTGAACTCGGTGTCGGCGAAGCTCAACGACGACATCATGGCGAAGCTCAACGCCAGCGTCGACGTCGACAAGAAGACGCCTGAAGACGTGGCCGAGGGCTTCCTCAAGGCCAATGGGCTGATCTGACCGGGTAACGATGGCGGAGGGCGAGCGCGGTGCAGGCCCTGTATCCTCGGACGTGCCCGGGTTCGTGCGCGGGCTCTCGTTCGAGCAACTCCCGGGCGAGGTCGTCGCAAGTGCGCGACGGAGTCTGCTCGACCTGATCGGCGTCGCCGCGGCCGGTAGTCGGACCAAGGCGGCCGCGATCGCCAGCGCGTACGCGGCAACGCAGCTCCGCGGTAGCGACCGCAACGCACGCATCCTGTTCGACGGCCGGCGCAGCGGGCTCGCTGGAGCCGCGTTCGCCGGCGCGTCGACCATCGACGCGCTCGACGGTCACGACGGGCATGCGCTGACCAAAGGGCATGCGGGCGTCGCGATCCTGCCCGTATTGCTCGCGCTGGTCGACGCGGCGGGGCCGGGCCAAGCGCCAGCTCCTGTCGACGGCCGTGAATTCCTGACCTGCCTGGTGCTGGGCTACGAGATCGCGACACGCGCGGGGATCGCGCTGCACGCGACGGTGCCGGACTATCACTGCTCGGGCGCGTGGAACGCGCTCGGTTGCGCCGCGGTCGCAGCGCGGCATCTAGGTTTCGACGCGGCGACGACCCGGCACGCGCTGGGTGTCGCCGAATATTTCGGGCCTCGCGGCCAGATCCTGCGCACGTGCGACTCGCCGACGATGGTGAAGGACGGCTCGGGCTGGGGCGCGCACGTCGGACTCGCCGCGGCGCTGCTCGCGCGCGATGGCTTCACCGGCGCTCCGGCGCTCACCGTCGAACGCGACGATGCGAGGCCGTTCTGGAGCGACCTCGGCACGCGTTGGCGCATCGGCGAGCAATACTTCAAGGCGTATCCGGTGTGTCGCTGGGCGCAACCCGCGATCGAGGCGGCGCTCGACCTGCAGCGCGCGCATCGCTTCGCGACTGACGAGATCGCTACGATCGCGATCGAAAGCTTCCGGGAGGCG
>WNGK01009419.1_pt1 | contig 11784 bp, 12 predicted proteins | sample 5400601 | NCBI WGS metagenome assembly WNGK01 (sample SAMN13153376, study PRJNA577476) | soil metagenome | isolation source: 60 cm soil or saprolite under Garry oak tree replicate 1 | place: USA:California | collected 2016-06-15
CAGCCCGCTCCGCCAGGCCGACCGCGCCTGCAAGACAGCCATCGCCGACCTCGCCAGCCAGGCCTCACTCGGCATCCAGCCACGACCGGCCACCAAGCGCCGCTCACGTCAGGCACCAGTCGTAACACGCAACCCAAGTATTACAGTCACTGTTTTTCACTCAGTGAGCGTGCTGTAGCTCAGCGTTGTGCATGGTTTCTGGTGCGTGGTTACATGCTGTCATCGCCTTTCCCCTGGCCTGGTTCAGGCGGTGAGGGCGGCGAGCCGGGTGCTGTAGTGGTGCCAGCGGGCGCGGGCCTGGTGCCGGCGCCGCCAGGCTGACCAGCGGTAGTGGAAGGCCAGCCGGGCCCGGGTCAGGCGGCCTTCGGCGTAGTCCCTGGTCAGGCGCGCGATCCGGGTGGTCTCGGCGGGGGACAGCAGGACTGGGGGGATCGTGACGGGGCAGGGCAGTCCGCTGGTGGCGGGCACGACGGTGGCTCCGGGGTGTATCCGCAGGTCAGTGTCGGTGACGCGGTCGCCGCCGGTGTCCGGGGCGAGGGCGGGTCCTGCCGCCGGGACGGGACTGCCGGTTCCGTTTCCGCTGGCGAGGGCGTTGCGGAGGGCGATGACGCGGACCGCTGCGAGGGCGGTCAGGAGGGTGTGCCGGTGCAGGGCGTCCCAGGTGCGGGCCTGGGACTGGTCCCAGCCGAAGGCGTCCTTTCCGGTCCTGAACGTGGTTTCGACGGGCCAGCGGCGGGACGCGATAGTGACGAAATACGTCAGCGTCGCCGGGAAACCCGGCGCGGCGTGGCAGAGATAGTACGTGTACTCGTTGCTGTCGCGGTCCAGGCGGCGGACCAGCAGGAACTCGTCCGGGTCTTGGGTTGCCAGGAGCGCCCAGTCCGCGTAGCGGGGGCCTTTCGTCCCGTTCCCGGCGGACCGCCGCTCGAACACGGCCCGGGCGGCGGCCTCGTCCGCGCGGACCGGATCCGTCCCGCGCGCGAGCGTCACCTTATAGTCGCAGGGCACGATGACGACGTAGGACCTGCCCAGGGCCCGGCAGGCGTCCCGGAAGTCCTTCGACCGGCCGTAGACCTCGTCGGCGGCGACCCAGCAGAACCGTATCCCGAGGGCGGCCAGCTTCCTGACCTGCGCGATCGCCAGCACAGGCTTGGTCGCGAACGCCAGCTCCTCCGGGATCCCCGCCTTCTCGCGCCGTCCCGGGTCCTCCGCCCAGGCGTCTTCCGGCATGTACAGGTCGAACCAGGCCCACGCCTGCGCGCTCACGGTGACCAGCGCGGCGAACACCCAGGTCACGCAATTCTCCACCCGTCCGGTCACCCCCGCGTGCTGCGGAGACACGCACGCAGTCGCCTTCCCCTTCTTCAGGTCCGCGGTCTCGTCGATCGCGATCCCCGCGCCGATGATGTCGTCCGGGTCCTCTTCCAGGACCTGCTGCGCCAGGCCGGGCAGCATCTCCCGCCCGCGCTCCCATGACCAGCGGTAACTCCGCAGCAGCGCCTGCATCCGGTGCGGCCCGGCGGCATGCCCTGCCCGCTCCGCCAGGTCCCAGCAGTTCGCCCGCACGTCCCGGCCCAGCGCCAGCACGTACCCCATCGCCACCGCGACGCTGCGCCGCTGCCGCATCAGCCGGGCCAGGAACCCCCTGACCAGCGCGTTCGCCCGCTCATCGCAGTCCAGGACATCTTCTATGCTGGCCGGTACGGCCGCGGGTCCGCCTTGTTTTTCCACAAATCACGAGAATGGCCCGCGGCCGCCTCGCCTTCACGCTCGTTGACACTTTCCCCCGCAGCTACTCACAGTCACCGCAGTCATGGCGGCATCGGCTACTCCGCCGGTATCATCCAGACACTCAACGTGAAACAGTGACTGTAATAAAGATAACTTACGTTCGTGTAGACAAAGACCGCCGACGAGATCCTCGAGACTCTAAATTTAGCCATACCAAAGGCAGGCTTGGGCTTGGTCCACTTGTGGTCCACTGGAAGCCGGTCGGGACAGTTCAGCTGGGACCGTTCCGACCTGTCCCGTCCCGGGTCGGACGGCTGGTGGATTTTGCAGATAGCTTCTCATATGTGACACGTCACTATTCATCGCTGACTGCACGAATCAATTCAAGCTTAAGCGTCTCGCGGGCTCCATCGAGAAGTCTCCAAGTACTGTCAACGTCAGTAGCAAGGCAGCGCCGGGCACGGGCGATTCGATCGAATCCAAGTCCGATAAGGTCGTTATCGAAATTCGATTCCTTTTCCAGCTCAGTGAGGGGGCCCTTCGATGAGAATGCTTGGCGGATAGTGTGGAGCACTGCGATATAGGCTTGAAACTCCGCATACTGCGGGCTTCTCTCGCTGAGCGAGGCCACCCTATTATTGTCATGGTTGGCGCGTACACAACCCAGCCAATGTTCTGTCTCTTTAAGGTCGGGCCAAACTTGAGGCCAAATGGTTATAGCGTCCAGATTCGATTCTGTTCGGTTTTCTGTATTTCTTGTCTGCACCTTAAATGCCTCTATCTTCTCGCTAAGGTCTTCCACCAATAGAACATCGAGTACCTTGCTCAATCGTGGTGGTTCCGTCTCGCCATCCTTGCGCAACTGAGTTGCCACTCGCGCAAGGAGGCGAGTTGCCCGCAGAAGATCGCGCGGAAGTCCACCCGAGAGGCAGTGACAAAGAAGAGCCTGACTGTCGCTTATATTAGGATTTCGTCGTTTCAGGAGATCCCGCGACTCATGCGGCCGAAGCATCTGCACATGAACTATCTCATCAAACGAGCTGTCGAATGCGTCACTAAAAGGGATTCCGCGATTCTCAAAGCGTGCCCATGCATTCTCAGACACGGAGACTATAAAGGAACAACCTTGGATAGGAAACAATACTTTGACATGGTTCAGAAACTCGATCGCCTCGGTGTCGCTCTGCATCTTGTCCAGTTCATCTATAGCTATCACAACCTGCCAGCCATTAATACCCTTAATTAGATTAATTAGTTCACGCACAACATCGATTTCATTGAGCGGAATACGTGCCAGCTGAGCTCCTTCCGTCGCCGACATGCTCAGACCACGGCCTGAGATTCCCAACTGAGAATTGCGTGTATATGTCTCAGTGAACTCGACGCGAGTTCGCAGCTCAGCTGCCCGGTCGATAATTTCTTGGGTTATACCAACATCTCTGCGTCGCCGGGGGGACCGTTGCTTGCGGGTTGCATAGACTGCTACACCACCGATAATGATAAGGGCGCCTCCGACGATGAACGGAACAGCAGGGCGGATATTTGTCGCTGTTGCTTTTACTGCCACCAGCGCCATGCCGAGGACTATCAAACCACTTGCGACAATGTTGATGGTAATCAGTCGCCTCCGCGAGCCGGTGACAAGTATCGAACTATAGCCCCTAGACCTCGGGGATCCAGTGGAAATTACGTCGATGCACAACTCTTTAAGCAAGCGCAGTAGAAAGGTCTGTGCATCATATTTTACTGGAGCCCACAACATGAGCCCAATCGTTCTACTTGAGGGCTCGGATGGGCGCAGGTCAGTGAAAGCTCTCGCAAGTTCGGTCTTACCGGATCCTCGAGGCCCGGCAACACCTACCGCCGCACCATTACGGCGACTTAGAGCTATAGTGAGTCGACGGTGTGCTTCCGTCGTTACTAGGTTATTGGTCCCAGCCTTTGCGCTAAGTGGTCCGCGTCGGAAGTTCCTCGGGGGTTATCAGGCGGCTGCCAGTGCGGCAGGCTGATGGTCGTGTTCGTGCTGCTGGGTTCGCTCTTTCTGTTCGTGCCGTTCGATCCGGGCCAGTAGGTCCTCGAGGTCGGTAGGGGTGAACTTCCATCTGAACGGCTGGGCGGTGGCGTTGTAGCGCTGCTCGAAGGCGGTGAGCCGGTCTTGGACCTGGTCGAGGTCGGTGAAGTCGTTGGGTGAGACGACCTTGCGTTGCACGATGGAGAAGAAGATCTCTACCTGGTTGAGCCAGGAGGCGTGCACGGGGGTGTGGACCATGACCGCGTTGGGGCAGCGGGCTGCGAGGCGGTCGATGGCGGCTTGGCCTCGGTGGGAGGAGCCGTTGTCGACGACCCAGAACACCCGGCGTGCTGAGGCGTACGGCTCTTGCGTCATGACCTCATCGACGAGATCGGTGAACGGGTCGATGCCGGTCGTGTCGGAGCAGAGCCCGATCACGCGGGCACGGTGGACGTCGTAGGCGGCCAGGTAGGCCAGCGCGCCGCCGCGCTCGTATTCGTGGTTGACGCGCATTGTGCGGGATGTGCCGGGCGGCAGGGTGGGGTGGCAGCGGCAGCGTGCCTGGATCGAGGTCTTCTCATCGGAGGAGATCACGTATTCGTCGTCGCCGAGCGGACTGCCGTCGAAGACCCGCGCGTAGAGATCCAGGACCCGGGTGGCCTTGGCGGCGAAGTCGGGGTCGCGGATGAACAGCCAGGACCGGTATTGCCAGGGTTTGATCGTGTCGGCAGCCAGGATCCGGCGGACGGTGGAGGCCGACATCGTCGGCGCGATGCCCCGGCCGGTGATCTCGCCGGCAAGGTCCGGGCAGCTCCACCGCGATAGTGGTACCCCGGTTTCGGCTGGTAGCTGGCAGGCCAAAGCCTTGACCTCGGCGGCCTGTACCGGGGTGAAGCGTGGCGGGCGTCCGGATCGGTGCCGGTCGGCCAGCCCCGCCATGCCCTCATCGGCGTATCGGCCGCGCCACAGGCGGACGGTGTCAACGACCACGCCACGACGCCGGGAGATTTCGGCGTTGGAGTAGCCGCGGGCGGCGTCCAGCACGATCCGTACACGGATGACTTGCTGGTAACCGGCGGTATGGGAGCAGGCGAGCTTCTTGAGCCGGTGGCGTTCGGCGGTGGTCAGGATGATCTGGCGTGCGCGGGGGGCGGGCACAGGCGAGCTTTCCAGCAGAGAAATCTTGATGGGCTCGCCGAGCCTGCCCGAAACCTGCCGGGAGAAGGCGACCGACACGCCGGGCCCGGCAACATCCGGACCGGCAATATGTAGAGCATGCCCGTCATCCCCGAGTCGACCAAGACCTCCCTGGCCCAGCGGCTTCGTGCGCACGCCAAGGCCAACTGGCCCCAGCTGGCTGAGATCCACGTGCGCTTCCGAGGCCAGTTCGCCTACGTAGCCGGCGAACTGGCCGATGGTGAACAGATGCCCCTGATGCGGCTGCGCTACGGCGGATCCGCCCACCGATGGGGAACGGCCATCTATGTGGCGAGCAAGGACAGCTACGAAGACCAGATCTGGTTCAGCGGCAGCACCGAAGAAATCTTCGACCTGGTCTGCGATCTCCACGTGACCAATGCCGGCCACTGATCACCAACCGCCACGAGCACTCCAGCCGTCAACCCCCGAAGGACTTACGGCCCGGACCACTAAGCTCTGGACCATCTAGTACTCTCACCTGATCCAGATCAGGATCTCTCCAAACAATTTGAAGTGCAGCAGTTATTGCAGGTTCTAGAACCAGATTGCTGACAAGGGTGATGAGCTGATCACTGAGGACATAAACATCTTTATCAACTTGTGAGTATTGCCTACGAGACAGGATTTGCTCGATAATCGCTAGAACGGCAGACATTCCAAGCAGGAGACTTCCAATAAGGCGGCTGAGGAAAGATGTGATTATCACGCCGGCCACGGCTGATATCAGGATCAATGAGAAGAAGACCCACCTTCGGCGCCGAATTTTAGGTGCAATAGCTCGACGTGTAGCTAGCTGTGCGTCTTCGGTCTGACTCCAATTTTGGTAAGGTATCCGAATATTTGGAAGCTGCGTAATGGTGATACACCTAACGTTGTATATGTAATCATCCCATTGTACGCCGCGATGTTCGAGATCATGCTTGTCAGATCTCCAGTCTGCAAGACTGATGACATAATTCACGATCCGCTCTTTTTGGTGGATTGCGTTGTCCGGGTCGAGCCGTACCGCCTTTTCGAACGCCGCGTCAGCCTGATCGAATCGCCCAAGGGCGTTCAGAGCCCGGCCGAGATCAGCGTGATATGTCGCGTTGTCCGGTTCGAGCAGCACCGCTTCCCGGAACGCCTTCACAGCCTCATCACGCTCGTCGGCGTTCAGGGCCCGGCCGAGGTCAACGTGGTGGGCTGCGTTGTCCGGGTCGAGCCGCACCGCCTCCTGGAACGCGGCTATGCCGTCAGCCACATCCTTCTCCTCGTGGCATGTTACTAAGTGTGCTGCTAATTGTTAACGGGCGTCGGCTGGATGAGTTTGCTCAGCACACGGCTACGACGCGGTTGGGACAAGTGTCGCATCCAGGTCCCAGCTTGGGAAGATCGGCAACGGCGCAGCTGGCCTGACTTGACCGGAGGTATGTGCAGGCCACGGCAAGTTGACTGCTCGCGGTTGACCTGACTGACCGCTGATCGTCCCTGGATGCGGTGGGGTTGCCTCGTGGGTGACCCATGGGCTAACGGCCCCGGAGACGGTAGGTCGACAGTGGCGTTACCTGCGTGGAGACCGGCTCCGGCGACGATTGGTCCGCACTCAGTCCACATCTCGGGAGGCGAGGTGACCCCGGAGCGGCTACAAGCGGCCTCTTCGTCCCGAAGCCAAGTTCGTAGGTCTCCATGCTGGGCACACGAAACAGTTGGCCTGCGGAGTTCGTCCGTTGACGTCCACCGGAGTGCGGGGACGAACGTGCTGATCGTCACTCAGTTAGTCACTCGGCGGGTCAGGGCATAGGCACGAGACCTGAGCATCGGCGGTCTACGAGCCCATCGGGAAACGGTCGTTGCCGTAGATCGCGTCGAGGTGCTCGGACGGGCAATGGAAACTGTACGAGGTGAAACTGATGTCATCTCCGTCGATCTGCTCTCCCCAACGGGGATCACGGGCCGGGTTGAAACCGAATTCAGCTTCGATCTGACTGGCAAACCTGGTCGGATCGTCGCCCTCATAAAAGATGTGTCGCCCTTCTGGGAACAGGCTGGACCATGTGGTATCCCGAACCTGTGCAAGTGCTGGTCCTGATACCAGCTCTGCCCCACCTTTCGCTGCTGTTACCTCACGCGCCACGGCCCGCGCACCGCGTAGCAGCAGATCTGCGGAGTAAGTCACGCCGCGCAGAAGTCGGGTGACGGGAAGGCCTTCGGTACCGCGCAGGATGTACTCCAGCTCGGCGTTCCACTCGTCTGCCATATCACTACGGGCGGTGCGCGGGATCCGGAGTGAAGCCACGCGGATCAGCAGATAGGGAAGCCTGCCGAGACGGGTCCGAACTTCGTCCTTGCACATGTCGGTAACCGTTGCCCAGAGCACGGATCCAAGGAGGATCGCAACTGCGACGACAGCCGTGGCCAACATGCCCATCATGCCCGGCCTCCCTCAGACTGGAGGGAGCCAAGTCTGCGAGTTGGCGGGGCGAGCTGCTCGCTCAGGACCGCCAGCTCGTAGCGGGCAGCTTCAACGCCATCCGCGGTCAGCCGGTAATAGAAGCGCGGGGGTCGGCCGACTTCGGCAGGGTCGGTATCTTCGCGCTCGCGGACTAGCCAGCCGATGCGGACCAGTTTCGTGAGGATGGGGTACAGCTTCCCGCTGGGGAACGAGGTTGCCCGCATGAGCTCGTAGCCGTACCGGTCGGCTGAAGGTTCCGACAGGAATTCTCGCAGCACGCGCGCAACGGCGACCGTGACTTGCACTTCGGGCATGTGCAAGAGTCTTACATAGGGTAGGCGCTGATGGCAATGCGACACGCGGTGAGTGCGTCCGTCCAGGAGCCAGTACCAAGCTCGATGCTCTGTCTGGCAGTAGATGACCTACTGCTTAGGAGTTCACTTCATGGTCGGCGCTGACCTCGGTGTTCCCAGGTCAGAGGCCGTTTGTGGCGTCTTTGAGTGACTGCCAATGACCGCAGTTGCCCCCGCGTCATGGCACGTATGTGGCACGCCTCCACTGGGCCGCGTCTGATCCGTAGTGATCTACACCAGCCACCGCGTCGGCTGGATCATCGACGGCGGAGCTTCCGATTTTCGGGAGAATTGTCAGGTCCACACGAGTCCACCACTTGCCGGGCCTTCCGATTCACGAGACGAGTAATCACGTGGATCGTTGAGAGATTGACGTAGAACATCCACTGGTGCCAGATCGCCGAGTCGTATTCTCCCTTCTGCTGCTCGTTCAGGTGCCGGATGGTGAAGTTGTTGGCGATGTTGAACAGAGCCCCCTCGTCCTTCGAGAGCATCTCCTCTTTCATTTCAGGGCGCAGCTTCTCTAGGACGTCGAACAGCTCCCGCACGGCAAGACGCAAGTCCTCCTCGGTGCGACCTCGATTGCGGTACAGGGCGATGGCTCCCGCAACCCGCTTTGCTATGTCAGGGTCCTTCGTAGGGAGAGCTGCGTCGATTAGCTGGTCGAGCCCCTCGTCCGCGGTGTGCTCGACCTGGCCGCCTTCATTGATCTGGAACCCGCCTCGATAGTTCATGAGCGTGCGGTTCATGCGCTGCCGGAACAGAGCTTGGGCGGGTACTGGGTCGAATTCCTGGTAGTGCCAGCCGCAATTAGACCAGCTGTGATAGCGGTTCCCGTCGTCGTCGATGCCTTCGGAGACGTGACGGTGGAAATACTCGATGAGGTCGAACAGCATGTCCTCGGCCTGCTGTGCCTCCAACTCCAGGTCCTCGTGGGGCTCATCCGGGTCGATCAAGGGGTCGAGCAGTGGCCATGCGGAACGCCAGCCGGTCTCGGCCTCGATGTGGTCTGCCAGCGGCATAGCCGCTCGCCCCTCGACTTCCCCAGCATCCACGCAGTAGTAGCCGTGCCACTCCTGCATGTAGTCCCGCTTCCATATCTCATCGATCGTCAACGTCAAAGCTCGGGCGACATCGTTAATAGTCGGCTTGGCGAGCGGGCCTCGACCGATGCGCTGCGAGTAGTAGGCACGATCCACCCGTCAAGTGTCCCATCGGACCTCGCACGACTCTTCACTGCCGCGCGGTCGTGTTGCTTATCGTGCGCTTCGTGATCGTCAGTCAGCGCCGGGAAGGGGACTCGAACCCCTGGCCTTCTGGATGCAAACTATCGGCACGATCCTGGTCGCAATCAAACGGTGCAGCCCGGTACGTATGTCAATGCCTGCCCGGGGCAGCCGTAGTGTGCATAGGTTGCTGTACCTCGCTGCTGTACGCGGGCGGCTGGTGCGAGCAGGAACGAGCCTCGCGGCCAGCCTGTCATCGCATACCGCCGAGCCGGCGCAGAGGCTCCCAACAAGCTTTCCAAGCCTGCGCGGCTGAGTCCGGCGAAGGTCAACAAGGTCCGCGACCAGGGTTGCCTGTTCTATACCGTTCGATCGAGCACGAGCCCGGGTCTCGACGGCTCAGCCACACGGGTGTAACCTGACCAAGCTGGACGATACGGCACAGACGGCACGTTCGCTAACAAAAGAAGCCCTGGGGGGTAGCGCGGCCTCATAGGAGTCCGACTGGGCTCTTCGGGTGAGCTGCGCGCGTGTATCGATGCGATATCTAGCACCCCGCCGCACCGCGATGGAGCTGATGTCGCGGGTCAACCGCCCGCGGCAGCGTAGTCCCCCGTGCGCGCGTTATCTGGTCTCACGAAGCACCCACTTCACAATGCCCATGCCCGCCCGCACGGGGGGTGACGTGAGTCTACCTCGGCGTGCAAGGGAGGGCACAACCGACAATCATCTAGGAGGGCACAATCGTGTTCCGACGGATCCTCTTCATCCTGGCGGTGCCGTTTGCCGCGGTCATCGCGTTCTCCGCGGCAGCGTGGGCCAACGTCGCGCCGGGGACATACACGCCAACGGCCGGTAGCTTCAGCTCTGCGAATGCCCCGGGCAGTTCGCACCTCACGTCGGGTTCGCCCTCGTGCACGGTCAATGCAAACCGCTCGATCGACTGTTCCGCGTACGTCCTCGGGGGCGTCGGGCACACGAACGCGACGGTGGACCTGGCCGCCAACTACTCGGCGACCATTGACTGCACCAACAACGGAGGCAACCTGGTCGAGTCCCACACGACGACCTTCGCGGCCGACAGTACGGCCACGGTGGCATCCACCAGGAATGGGCAGTTGAGCGTCCCGGCGCAGTCGGTAAGCCCATTCTCGGCACCGCAGGTCTGCCCGAACCCGAACTGGACGCCCTCAATCCGGGGAGGGACTGTCACGCTCAACAGCTTCACCTACACGCTCACCTTCGCGGGCTTCAGCTCGCCCTACATCACGATCACGGCCACCGACCCCTAAACCCGCAGGCTAGGTGAGCCGCCATCTAGGAAGGGCCGGGGCCTTGCTCCGGCCCTTTCTTCGGGCCTGGGTGGTCGGTCAGCACCTGGGCTGCCCTGGTCCTCGTCACCACCAGCGGGTCCTCACCGACCGCCGCCGGGCCGCGTCTTGTCCTGCTCGCGGCCACTAGGTCAATGGTCGGCGTAGCCCGGCGGTCGCCGGGAATGTTAGTGATATGGAGTCGGGAGTCAAGCCGGGCAGCACTCCCGATCCTCTCAGGCTGCGGGTGAGACCTGAACTGCTCATGGTGCTGCGGCATGTCGGGGTGGATCTTCTGGCCTGACGGTGCTCCGTGCTCTGAGGCCGTTGGGCCGCTCACCAAGGTTGTCCTCCGTTCGGTCGGCTGGGAGGGCGATACCGGCACTGGTGTCGTGGAAGGCCTCCGATGGGTCGCCGAGAGGTGCGCCGATCGCTTGCCCGGTGCCACACTCAGGGTCCGGGCTTGGGAGGCTCATGGCTCTGCCGCGTTCACCTGATAGCTGCCGTGTCTATTGCGGAGGTTCGCCGCGCGCCTTTCGGGCCTGGCCTCTGGCCTGGCCCTCGCCGTCAGGCCCGCTGGGCTGGCAGAGGTCTCCAGGGGTCAACGGCGCGCCGCAGGCGCGTCCCGCGCAGCGGGATGCGAAGCACCGTTGAGGCTGGAGGAGCCAGCCCGGACAATGCGCGGCGTTCCGGCCCGGTCGCTGCGACATCTTCACGGCGACCGCCGCACTCGGCGCGAGGCTGACGGCCTGGCCGTCGTCGGCGGGCGCGGTACCGGGGAGGTACGGCGGGGACCGCAGGCGGCCGGTCACCGGGGAGCCGTGCGCGGCAGCCGCCGCGCCGTAGGGCTTGCGTCCGAAGGACGCGGCGAAGCTGCCGCCCTGCAACGGCGCTTCCCCGGGTGAACCTCAGCCGCCTACGGCGGGTCACCCGGCGTCCACTCCCCTCGATTCCCGCGCTCGCCTCGTGCTGTTCATGGCCAGGCCGTCAGGGGCGGCGCGCCGAAGGTGCGCCCTTGATGATCGTGAAGAAAGTCCTCACAGCCCCGAGACCGGGCGCCGCGCTTGTGACGATAGGTGATTGTTCCGTAACGTTAAAGAGGCAGGCGAGCATCGCAGGAGTATCCTTGTCCGCTGCTACTCAGGCCAGTCGAACCTCGCCCAGATGGTTCGGGTGGTGTGGTCTCCGTCGATGCCCCACTCGTCGGCGACGGCGCGAACGATGTCCAGTCCATGGTGACGGGCCGGATCGACCATTCCCTGGTTCCATGGGCCGCCGTTGTCTTCGACTTCGACTCGGGCGTGAAGGCCCGGGCTGACTGTAGCCCGGACGGTGAAGGTACCACCGGGCAGGCGGGAGCGACTGTGCAGGGCAGCGTTGGCTGCCAGTTCTTCTCCACAATCTGTATGTCTCATGAGACAGCTGTGAGCCCTCGCGGCAGTGATGGCTCAGTGCGATGACGGTGGGTGGTGGTTTCGGTTCGTCCGGACGGCGCGGGTATGCGGGCGGGGTCGTCTGGTTG
>WNGK01040893.1_pt1 | contig 11784 bp, 8 predicted proteins | sample 5400601 | NCBI WGS metagenome assembly WNGK01 (sample SAMN13153376, study PRJNA577476) | soil metagenome | isolation source: 60 cm soil or saprolite under Garry oak tree replicate 1 | place: USA:California | collected 2016-06-15
CCGGGCGCAGCGCCGGCTGCCGCGAATGGCTGACGCAGCTACCGTAGTCATTACACCGACAAAAAGTGTGCGCGAGGAGGTATGCGAACACCTCGGAATCGCACGCGAAAAAGTTTTCGTCGTGCCTGAGGCCGCGCGGCGAGTGTTCCAGCCCATGCCGGCTGTGGAAGCCGCGGTGACTAGACGGCGCCTCGGAATCGGTGATGATTTTCTGTTGTTCGTGGGCACCATCGAACCGCGAAAAGGTTTGGAAACGCTATTGCGTGCTTTCGAGCAGATCGCTGAAGATAATAAGACTTTGCAATTGGTAGTCGCCGGGCGGCGCGGTTGGCTATTTCAGAGCTTGCTTAAGGAGATTCGTGAATCAAAATTTTCCGATCGAATCAGACTAACCGGTTATCTTGATGACGAAGACTTACGCGCTCTGTATTCATCGTGTCGAGTTTTTGTCTATCCGTCGATCTACGAAGGTTTTGGTTTACCGCCACTGGAAGCAATGGCGTGTGGTGCACCGGTGATTGCCAGCCGGGTCACCGCTGTGGTTGAGGTGTGCGGTGAGGCGGCGCTATTTTTCGAGCCTAAGTCTGTCAGTTCACTGGCCCGCACGATTGATAACGTCCTCGACGATCATAATTGCAGGAAACGACTGATTAGCTCGGGCTTGCGGCGTGCGTCTGAGTTTTCGTGGAGCCAAACAGGGAACCTAACGCGAGCCGTCTATCAAGAGGCGATACGCCGATTCCGCGAAACGCGCCAGTGAAAATGTAATTCGGCCACATTAAGACTCCTCGCTACGGAAAAGAGAAGAGGCCGGCTTCATAATGAAGACAGCCCCTAGTAATCCAAATTCTGGTTCTTCTACTGAACAGTGCTGCAGTGATCGACCTGGGTTGTTGTTGAGCTAAACCGGAACTGATACTCGGGTGATGTAATAAACACGCAGACCATCTTTTGATAAGCTAAGACATCGCCCGCTAGTACATGGTTGACGTTGTCGAACCAGAAATTGTAACCGGCTATATCCGCGCCGCGACGTAAGTAACCGAAGTATTGCATCAGAACGAAACCGGAATTGTAGACTTTGAGGTTCGAAGGGTCTTGATACGAACTGTTGTCAATGATGTTCCTGGTAACAGCTGCTCGCGTCGCTCCACCATTTAATTGATCGATATAGGTGCTTGCCTGGGATGTCAGATCAAAACCAATGTTGTTCCCGGCAATGTCCGTCGCCATATTCATCGTATTCAGCACTGCGTTCACGAATAGAGTGTTAGTCATCGTGTTCGGATATTTCCCCAAAAACTCCGGCCGTTGCACCCAGGCGTTAGCAAAGGCTGATTTGCTGGCCTCGATGTTAGCTGCGGATGGATCTATCTGAACTCGGTCGGCCTTAAACTCTGCAAATGAAGGTTGGCGTCCGAAGGTGCCCGCGTACAACCGATAAACGTAGTAACCGGTCTTTTGAAACTCGTCCGAAAAAAAGAAGGAGGCACTCACTGCCGCTCGCCGGTTGTAGATGCAATTCGCATCGCCGACACAGGCAGTGTTGATCTGCTGATTGGCCCAGTAGTCCAACCCGCCCGAATCGGGGAAGCGGCTGAGAAAATCTATATAGTGTTGAGACACGAAGAAGTCAGAGTCGTTAATCGTGATCGGTGTGTTCGTCCCCGGCCGAAAACGCAGCGGCTTAACTTTGACGTTGCCATACCAAAGTTCAGATGGAAGATTTGGTCCATCAGGCTGGGTTATTTGCAGGGTGGGGGCCTGGGCAAGGACCGTAACCGAGACGATCACAACGGCGAGAACAGCGGCAGCAAATTTCAGCATCATGTTACTCCTAACCCCTCAAAAGCAGTCACGTTAGCCATTCAAGACTCAGAGAAAGGTGGGTTCTCTCTTCATTCATTCAGCAGGGCGGGGCTTCGACCCAAAGCGAAATTCAGTCTAGCCTTCAGCTCGAACCTTTGTCAACGAAGTTGTCTATGCAAAGAATCGCGCCAATTCACCTAAATTGGCGAACATGTTAGAAGTCGCCAGCCACTCAGGGGTTGGACGGCAGATGGCAAGAAAAAGCCGAAAAATGTTGCTGGTCATTAATTTTGTTGAGACCGTCGACGTCCCGAAAATATCGTACTAATTGGGTGCCTGGCCGGAGCGCGAACCGCCTTCGGCGTGATAAGATGTCGCGGCGCGCTCAACGCTGGTCATTGAGGACTTCCCAGACGGACAAACAGGATGATTCGACGAGCAGTCAGTGCGACTATAGCTCTCTGTGTCCTGGTCGCTTTCTGCCCACTGGCTCTCGCTTACGAATACCGGGACAACCAGGGCGTGGGCGGTAAACACTGGGTAACCAATCCAATAATAATTACCTTCTCATCCTCGCTGACTTCCCCGCCCCGCAATATTAAATCCGGAAGTGATGTAATCGGAGCTGCTCGGCGGGCGCTCGATCATTGGTCGAGAGTAGCCAACATCAAGTTCCTGGAAAACAACTCGGCGACGCAAACGATCAGTCCTCAAAACGTTGGCGATGGCATCAACCTGATTACTGTAGCAACGGATAACGCCGCCGCTTTTGGTTCGTCAGACAGCCCGGGAAGAACGCGCGTCTTTTATGACTCAGCCGGAACAATCGTGGAGGCGGACGTGGCCCTGAACCCGAACGAGCCTTTTTCGACCGACGGAACTCCCGGTACTTACGATCTCGAGTCTACTTTCACGCATGAAGTCGGGCATTTGCTGGGGCTTGAACATTCGGTGGTGATCGGCGCCACGATGCAACCACGCCAGGCGAAAAATGGATTGTTCAACCTGCCGGCAATTTCCCAGCGGACCTTGTCTGAAGATGACCGCGCCGGCCTGAGGGCGTTGTACGCCCCGGAGGTTAGCGGCTCAATTTCCGGCAAGCTATTGATTAACGCGGCGGCGATAAATCCTCAGTTCAATGGCACACGCGCCTTTGTGGTCGCCGAAGATGCAGCCACGGGCAAAGTAATCGCGGGAAACATCGCCAATACCAGTGGCGGGTATCGCCTCGAGGGATTGGCGCCGGGCTCGTATCGTTTGCTGGGAGAAACCTTGAGCGGCCCGATAACTGCTGCTGACATGGCGCAATCTACAGAATTGAACGTGGCCGCAATTTCGATTCGCGGCGCCAATGGTCAAACGGCCGAGCAGATATCAACGGTCAAAGTAGCAGGGACCGGCGGCAACTCTGCAGACTTCCCAGTCAGCTTGAACATATCGCCGGCGTTGCAACCGAAAGTCATTGGACTCAACAGCGAACTTTCTACGGTGGCCCTGCCGGTGGAAGCGGGAAAGACTTCGAGAATCTTAATTGGCGGTGACGGTGTCGATCAGATTTCAGCGTCGGGGATTTCGGTCGAGTCACCTTTCTTCAAGATTGATCCCGGCAGTCTCTCTTTACAACACTTCGACACGCCTTATCCAGTAATTAGTTTTGATGTGGCCGTCACGCCAAACGCCCAGGCCGGCGACTACAGCATTTGTTTGCAATTACCGGATGGAGAGATGAGCTATCTTCCGGGCGCGCTGACGATCGATCCCGGGGCGAACACGTCTGACTCTGCAAATGCCGTTGACGATCCTGAGTTTTTTGTACGGCAGCACTATCGAGATTTCCTGGGACGCGAACCGGACCTGACTGGCCTGGAATATTGGACCAGTCAGTTGCGAGCATGCGGCAATGACGCCGAATGCAGCGCAAAGGAACGGCTGGCAATCTCGGCCGCTTTCTTTGTTGAAAGTGAATTCCAACAAACCGGCGGCTTTGTCTATCGCGTTTACAAAGCTGGACTGGCCCGGCCTCCCGCATTTTCCGAATTCAATCACGATCGCGGTGAGATAGTTGCCGGCGGCAGTCTGGAATCCAGCCGGCAGTCCTTTGCTCTGGATTTCGTTCAGCGTCCGGCGTTTGTTGAGAAATATCCGTCGACTCTGTCCTCAGAAGAATTTATGAATCGTTTGTTGTCTTTGGTTCGCGAAAGCTCCGGTCTCGATCTTTCGCGACAGCGCGCCTCGCTGCTCGCCTTGTGGGATGGAACTGATACCGGCCGGGCGGCGATCGTGCGACAGCTCGCTGAGAATCCGGAGTTTATTCAGACCGAATACAAACGCGCCTTTGTGTTAATGCAATACTTTGGTTACCTCCGGCGCGACGCCGATCGGGGCGGCTATGATTTCTGGCTCAACCTGCTCGACAGCAAGCGACCGAACGACGCGAAGTCATATCGCGCAATGGTATGTGCCTTCCTTACTTCGACTGAATATCAACTGCGGTTCGGAATCACGCCCACACATACAAACGCCGAGTGCGCCAGATGAAGATCTGCTGACAATTGGATTATTCCTGTCGCGGTGAGTGTAAAAACGGGCTTGCCTTACTTGCTCGCTGGCGTTAACATGCGGGGCGTCTAACAGAACTCAGTTTTCAGGGGATCGGCCAGAGGTTTTTGTACACGCTTTTTGGCTTTATCCATGATCTTATAACTGAAGGACAACACCCCGCAGGGTCTCGCACACAAGAACGGCTGGATTGCGTTGGCACTGGCCGTGGTATTTTGTGCGTGCGCCTTGTTGCTCTTCCTGCGCCACGTAAATAAGGAAGAGGAGATCCACATCACTCAGTGACAACGCCTGAGAGCGGCCTTCGCAACGCGCGCGCCTGGGCTCGGAACGGATTCGAAAAGAATTTGTTTTCGAACGTCGCGTTTGTGATGCAGGATTCATAGAACCAGTATTTTGAGCCGTTTGCGTTCGACCACTGTGTAGTCCTGCGCAAGCGGCTCTTATTCTGATCAATGGAAGTAGTTCTTAACCGAAAAGGAATCAGCCCATGTCTTTAGCTGCCGTGCTTTTGCTGCAGGTCGAGCAAACTCCTTTTGTCCAGCCGCGCTATTTTCTGCCGGTCATCCTTGGCCTGTTCGCAACCGGCGCGGTAGTTTCGCTGGTCGCCGCGGTCCTCGGTTTCGCTCGCGCCCGGGCTTTCGGCGCCCCGGTGCGCTGGTTCGCGTTTGGCGCAGTCTGTCTTTTGTTATTTCACATCCAGTTTTTGGTTTTAGGCTTTGGCGTGATCGTTAAGGATGACGAAATGGCGTGGACGATCCTTACTTTCTTTAATGTGTTCATTATCCTCGCCGCCGTTTGCGCGGCGATTGGTTTCGTGCGACTGACCAGCCCGAATCCTCGATCGCCCGTTCCGCCTCCCCCCGTCCTGGATTGAAGCGCGAACGGAAAACTTCCCGGGCTCTTGATCGATCTCTAAGCAGCTTTCATGACTAAGCGTTTATGGCCAGTCGCGGCGTTTGTCTTACTCGCCGGCGTGGCGGGTCTGTTTTTCTCTGCCCGCGATCGCCGCCGGCTGAACACACCTGGCGGATTCGTTCAATCAAAGGGCAACCAATTTGTAGTCGGCGGAAAACCGTTTCGCTTCGTCGGCGCGAATGTCGATCTTATGTTCCGGCGCGAGACCCGCGGTCAAATGAGCGAAATGATGCACTTCGCTGCGGACGAGGGGATAACGGTCATTCGTCTTTGGGTTTCCGGCGAAGGCGGTCCCGACGATGTGCAACCATTCAGCAAATGGAAACGCGATGTTTGGTTTCGCCGAGCTCCGGACGAATGGAACGAAGACGAGTTCGTATTTCTGGATCAGGTCATCTCTGAAGCTGCGCGCAATCGCCTTCGCGTGCAACTCTGCCTGACCAATTGGTGGCGCGACACCGGCGGCGTCACCCAGTACCTGCGCTGGGCCGGAATCGATGGCGCCGACGATAACAGCTATCCATTCGGCATTAATAACGAAAAGGCGATGCTGTTTTATTCAAACGAAACTGCGCGCCGTCTTTATCGCCAGCATGTGGAGAAAGTTGCTACCCGTCGTAACACGATTAGCGGCATTCTTTATCGCGATGATTCCACAATCTTCGCATACGAGTTGATGAACGAGGCACAGTCTTTAACCGGTCATTGGAACGAAAGGCGTGCGTGGATTGCAGAGATGAGTTCGTATCTGAGGTCGCTCGATCCCAATCACCTGATCGCGCCGGGCGATTGGGGCTATCGGTCCGCCGCGGAGCGGCGCGAATGGCTGCTCGATCACGCGCTGCCAAATATTGACTATTGCGATGTCCATAACTATCCGCGAGATGATACTGACAGCTTCGTCGATTCGCCTACGGCGCTCAGAGAGTTTATCGACAACCGCGCGGCCGCCGCGCTCACAATCAATAAGCCTTTGGTGATCGGAGAATTCGGAATGACAGCAGCCGGATTCAATGGCGTCCCGCGGCCCGAATGGTTTCGGGCGTTATTTGATAATGCAGCGCGCGATGGCGTTGCCGGCGCAATCTTTTGGATTCTAACCTCCAAAATCGACCGCGATTATGGCGTGACCTTTGTTTCGTCCCGCGATCAAGGTGAGTTCGCAGAGATTAAGCGCGGCGCAAATCTTTTTGCTTTGCCTGGCAATACTCTATTGCCCCCGTCACTGCTGAACAGCAAAGAGCATTTGATCCCAAGACAATTTGTCTTCTCACAAGCCGATGATGATCCTTCATTACAACCTCGGGCAATGTTTCAGCCGGGACTGGCACTCTACCAATATGAACCGACAATGGTTATTCGGGGTCGCTTTGAAAAACTCGGCGGCGGACAGGGGTATGTTTGGGGATCGGGCGCCGGATATTTCGAATATATTGTGCCGCGCCGCAAAGAGCGGCGTCGTGTAGGAAAGATTATTGTGCGGGCGCACCTGCAGCCGGTATGGCCGCCTGATGCAAGGCCGGAGGAAATTCGCACGCGCGTGACTTTGTTTGCTAACGGGACGAATTGCGGTTCGCGCCTGATTCCTGTGGAAGATCCAAAATCACCTTTGACTCAGGAATGGCTGGTTGATTCCTGGGGCCCGCGCCTGCGAGCTGCTCGCGGACTTCCTTTGGCGATTCGTTTTGAAGTCACGCCCGATTCAGATTGGATCTATGGTTTGAACATCTCGGGCTGGCCGGTTGGTTATCAAGCGCATGATCGAACGCCGGTCGAAGTTGAGATTAATTGATCCGCGCCTCGGTTACGCTGCCCTTGCACCCAACGCGTTACCTGGGACAATATCTGTCGCCGCAAAATTCTTTGTTCGCTTAGGAGGGTCTCGTGGAACGCAGGACCACTGCCTGGTTCAGTCCGAACTTGCAAATGGAGATGCCGCTGGTCGCCTACGGTCATGCAGGCCAGCCTCTGTTGATGCTGCCGACGGCCGCCGCCGATTATCTGGAGTACGAGAGATTTTATCTGGTCGATTCAATCAAACCGTTCATCGAGCACGGGAAAATCCGCGCTTACTCAATTAACAGCGTCAATCGCTGGAGTTTGCTGAATAAGCAAATGCCGCCCCGGATCAAAGCGGAGCTGTTAACGCGTTACGATCGTTACATTGTCAATGAAGTTTTGCCGCTGATTCGAAATGACGCCGGAGGGGACGCGCGACCGATCACCACGGGCGCAAGTCTCGGGGCGTTTCTCGCCGCAAATGAGTATTTCAAGCATCCGGACCTGTTTCGCGGCACGATTCCGATGAGCGGCAGCTACGACATCAGATCCTTTCTCGATGGCTACTATGACGACAACGTCTATTTCAATAACCCGGTCGATTACCTCTCAAACCTGAATGATGATTTTTATCTGAAGACGCTGCGCAACGCCGACGCGATCTACATCGTCTCGGGGCAGGGTTCATACGAGGATCCGGACCGCAGCCGCCAACTCTCTGACATTCTCACGTCCAAAGGAATTCCGCACACGCTCGATCTGTGGGGGCCGGACGTAAATCATGACTGGCCCTGGTGGCGCAAGATGCTGCCGTATGTGCTGGGGAAGACAAGTCAAGGATGAAGGCGGAAGGATGAAGGATGAAATAAGACAACATCAGGAGGACTCCCACAATGCAAAGTGACCTTAGACAACGAACAAAAAAGTTCGCCCTCAGAATCATCACGTTATATTCGGCTCTACCGCGGCGCGGCAACGCCCTGGTTCTCGGTAATCAGGTACTGAAGTCTGGAACCTCAGTCGGTGCCCATTATCGCGAAGGTTGCCGAGCAAAATCTGATGCCGACTTTATTAACAAGATAGAAGGGGCTCTGCAAGAACTTGAAGAGACGGCTTATTGGCTCGAACTCATAGGTGAAGCCGAGATACTCTCGACGAAGCGTTTGGAACCACTACACTCGGAGGCCGAAGAATTGATGGCAATTCTGGTGACGATAGTAACAAAGGTAAAAAGCAAAGCTCAAAAAACCGTTAGCAGAGGGTAGTTCTTTATTTGGTAGCAGAGAGAACGAGTTTTTTCCTCGGCGATTCAGAAGAACGGAGGGTATCAAGGAGAAGGATTTCTTTCATCCTTCATCCTTCCGCCTTCATCCTTTGTCTTACGGCTCCCCGTCACCCTTCTTTCCTTTCTTCTTCTCAACTTCGCGTGGACGCGTCGCCGGCGCGGTTGGTTCCGCTTTAGGCGCAACAGGCTCGGCCTTCTTTGGTTCCGCACTATTACGCGCGGGTTTCGTCTGTCTTTGGGGTCGTCGGAGTTTCGCCGCTCTGCTCCTGTTCTTCCTTCAGATCAGCAGCCATCTGCGCGCGCTCTTCCGCCAATTCGCGCTGGCGCTGCTTGTACATCTCCTTCATGTCTTCGGGCATCGATGGCGCCTTCGGAAAATCTTCCTTCGGCTTGTCCTTCAAAAAGTCTTTCATGAAGTCGATGAAGAACGGCAGCGCGCCGTGCGCGCCGGTCATTTCATTGCCCAGAGGTTTCTTTCTTCCCGGGTAGCCCATCCACACCCCGGTGACATAGGTCGGCGTGTACCCAAGGAACCAAACGTCTGTGTGATCGTTGACCGTGCCCGTTTTGCCGGCCAGCGGAACGCCGAGTGATTGCGCCGCGGAAGCTGTGCCGCCTTGCACCACGCCACGCATCATCGAAACCATCGTCAAGGCCACGTACTCGCTGATGACTTTGTAAGTCGTCTTCTCCCATTCCTCGAGCACGGCGCCATCGCGGTCGAGCACCCGGCGGACCATGTGCGGCTCAACCCGAACGCCCTTGTTCGGAAATGTCGAGTATGCCGAGACCATCTGATCGAGAGGAACCTCGGTGGCGCCCAATGCGGATGAAAGATACGGGGCCATCGGCACTTTGACGCCAAAGCGTCGCAGCATCTGCGCGCCCGTTTGCACGCCAACAGTTTGCAGCAGGTGCACTGCGGGAATATTCATCGACTGAGCGAGCGCGGTCCGCAGAGGCATGTCGGCGCAGCCGAGCGAGCCATCGTAATTGTGCGGCTGCCAGTCGCCGATGCTGACGGGCGCGCCGCTCACAGTCGTATCAGGCGTCATGCCCCACTCGATCGCCGCAGTATAAACAAAGGGCTTGAAGGAGGAGCCGGTTTGCCGGTACGCCTGATAGGCGTTGTTGAATTTTCCGGTCGGGGTCGCATAGAAATCATAGCCGCCGATCATTGCGATGATCTCACCGGTCTTCGCGTTGAGTGTCATCAGTGCGCCTTCGACTCCGGGAATCTGCGTTAACTCGATCTTCAGGCGACGGTTCTTTTTGTCGACATCTTTAATTACAAATTCTGCGAGGTAACCGGCTTTAAGTTCGTTACGCGGCTCGCGTTTTCCCCAGCCCATATCAGCCGCGGTTACCGTTGCCGTGTAAGTGCCGATGCGCATCTCGGCCTGATTGCGTGCTTGATCGACTTTCGTTACCAATCCCATCAGATAACGGCCGGGAACATAGTCGTTTCGATACCAGTCGGAAAACTTAAAGTTTACCAACTCTTGCTGCGTTGGCGGGCCGGCGCCATTGTTTACAGAGGTCGGAATCATCTGATACGACGATTTCCATCCGGCGTGGGTGTGATCGTATCGGCGCAAACCTTCGCGCATGACTTCGTAACCTTTCTTTTGCGCCGCGACATTGATAGTCGAATAGACGGCCAGACCGGTTTGGGCTACGCGAGTGGTGAACCTGTCTTCCAAATCCTGACGAATAAATTCGACCGGATAATCAAATGCCGGAGATAGGGCCTGGGGCGCCTGATAGTAAGCCGAGTCAGCCAGCTGAACCGGTTTGCTCTTTGCGGCGTTAACTTCCGTTTCGCTGGCGAATCCATTCTTCGCCATTAAGTCGAGCACCAGATCGCGGCGCTCTTTGGCTCTCGCCGGATTTGCAGTCGGTGAATATTCCCCCGGAGCTTTGGGAACGCCGGCCAGCAGCGCAGCTTCTTCGATCGTCAGATCTTTGGCCGGCTTGCCAAAATAAGTTTCCGAGGCAGCTTCGAATCCGTAAGAGTTGGCGCCCAGAAAGATGTGATTGACGTACAACTCCATGATCTGGTTCTTGGTGTAGTAACGCTCGATCTGCAGCGCCAGCATCCATTCATTCACTTTGCGCTTGAGCGTCTGCTCGCGGGTCAGGAAAAGATCCTTGGCGAGCTGCTGAGTCAGCGTCGACCCGCCTTCGACTTTTTTCTTCGTCAGATCGTTCCACGCCGCGCCGATGATCCGGACCGGATCGATCCCCATGTGATCGTAAAAGCGCGTGTCTTCGACGGCGAGGATCGAGTTTTTGACGACCGGCGGAATCTCTTCGTACTTCAGCGGAATTCGTTTCTCGAGTGCGAACTCTCCGATCACTGTCTTGCCGTCATCGGCGTAAATGCGTGTCACTAAGCTGGGCCGGTAGGTCGCCAGCGCCGCGACTTCGCTCGCCGCCTGTGAGTAATTGAGCTGATATGCGGCGATGATGCCAGTCAGTCCGCCAGCCGCCAGTGCCAAAAGAATCACCGCCGGCAGCCAAAACCGGCGCAGAATATGTTTGCGTTCGCCCGGGGGAGCGCTATAGATCGCTTGTGGTGTATATGATTTCAAGCGCCCGACGGGATGTTTTGATGACATGGTATTCCGACCTCTTTGGACTACGATGCTTGACGGGGCAAGCTGGCGACAACGTGGTTTCCCACAGTTTACTTACAAGGACGACTTCCTCGAGGAAAATTATAGCGTAATGGGCAGTGAACCTCGACATCAGGACGTTCAAGGTCGCGCTGCCGCAGGGACGGGTGGGCCGAGGCCGGCTTTCACGCGATTCGCCAACGCCGAAGGCGTTCGAAATTTAGCCCACCCAACAATTTGAGCCCGCGAAGATTTGAGCCCGCGAAGCGGGCGACAGAACCTTCAAGGGAAGAAAACCATCTCTGTAATCGTCTAAGAATTGCCAGAAAAATTTCCGGCGAAAACAACAATGAAAGCACTAGTTCTGATCATCCTGGTTCTGGAACTTCCGGCAATTGGTTGTTATGGCCGACTGCATGAATCGAGCTATTTCAACACCGCCGGTTCTGATTCATCTCCTTTCCGTCCAATTCATCTGCCCGTCGACACCCATCCAACGATGGTCACGGTCGCGGACGTAAACAAAGACGGCCACGTCGACATCCTCGTGGCGAACGGCGGCAGTGGAAATGTTTCGGTTCATCTCGGAGATGGAAAAGGCGGTTTCTCGCAAGCGAATGGTTCGCCGTTCTCGGCCGGACAGAATCCTGCGGATATCGCCACCGGAGACTTCAATAATGACGGCAACGCTGATATCGCCATTGCGAATCACGGGGTCAAATTGGTAACGGTGCTGGTCGGTAATGGCAAGGGCCAATTTTCGTCCGCGCCGGGTTCGCCAGTCAGCGTCGAGAGCAATCCTCATCCGCACGGGAT
>WNGK01007073.1_pt1 | contig 11783 bp, 16 predicted proteins | sample 5400601 | NCBI WGS metagenome assembly WNGK01 (sample SAMN13153376, study PRJNA577476) | soil metagenome | isolation source: 60 cm soil or saprolite under Garry oak tree replicate 1 | place: USA:California | collected 2016-06-15
GGCTCCGGACTCTCGTGCAGGGCACTCGGCGATGGCGACCCCCGGTGCGGAGCCCACAGCCGTCGACGCTCAGGCGCCCAGCGTGCAGGATACCGAGGCGCAGGTGCTCCTCCGGCGTGAGGACGATTGGGCTCTCGGTCTGACGCGCCGTGACGGCGCTCTGTTTCGGCGGTTGCTGGCGGACGGATTTGTTTACAGCGAAGACGATCGGACGGTCAGTCGCGACGACGTGTTGCGCGATATCGTCGCAGGACCGGACACGGTCGAGACAGCGCACAACGAGGATATGAAGGTCCATCGCTTCGGCACGACGGCCATCGTCACAGGATGGTTGGTGGTCGGCGGCCACGGGCCCAAGGGACCGTTCAGTCGCCGATACCGGTTCACGGATACCTGGGTCCGGCGGAACCAGCGTTGGCAGATCGTCGCCGCACACGACTACTTAGTGCCAGCAAGGTAGCTGGCCGCCTAACAAGCGCTTGAAACTGGCGGGCGTGATGGCAGCTTGTCACTCAATCCTATAGAACGTCAACGAGCGAAGATCGAAACGCAGGCGGCAATCGATGCCGCTTCGCTGGGTCTGGTGCGTGGTATTCTTGATGACGCTGCCTGGTCAAGAGCAATCGCCGATGCACTTGCTTCCGCCTACCTCCGCGATGATGATCCGCGATGGCAATCCGGTTTCGATGGTGATTCACAATTGTGGCGTGATGCGAGGGAACTGATCCTCGCGCCGGTGCATCGGGATGGGACGTTCCTCGACATCGGCTGCGCCACTGGTTACTTGATGGAGTGTCTGCAGTCATGGGCCGTGGAGCGCGGACGACGTCTCTCGATGTTTGGTCTTGAGTTGAGCAGCGCCCTTGTTGCAACAGCCCGCAGGCGGCTGCCTGGATCGGCGGATCAGATATTCGAGGGCAATGTCCTCGACTGGTCACCTCCTCATCGCTTTACGTTCGTCCACACCGGACTGGAGTACGTTCCAGCTGCACGGCGACCATCGTTGGTGCGCCGGTTGGTTGATCACTTTGTGGAGCCGAATGGCCGCTTAATCGCCGGCCCAGTTGATGGAGCTGATTTGGCCACGACAATCGAGGCGTTTGAGCGCGCCGAAGCGGGTCGGGAAACGAGCAAACGGACGGATCGCAATGGTAAGACGCGCCATGTGGTATGGTGCAGCACGTGACGCTGCAGCCTAACACGCGCCTGAAGCTGACGGCGCCCGGCGTCTATGGTAGAATTCCATTTGTGATCATTCCAGCTTGGCGCCACAGCTTAGGCCACAATCCGTTAGGCTGCGCCCATCGCTCCCCAGGGATCTCTGGTTTTCGACGAACTCATCTCATTACGACGAGCATCCGATGAAACTCGACATCTATGTCAACTACCCCGGGAAGTGCGAGGAGGCGTTCCGCTTCTACGAGCAGCACCTTGGCGGCAAGATCAGCATGATGATGACGCACGAGCAACAGCCGAATCAAGCCAACGTACCGGCCAATTGGAAGAAGGCCATCCTCCACGCCCGCATCGAGATTGGTAAGACGGTGCTCATGGGAGCCGACATACCGGGGGCTGAGCCCATGCGCAGCGCCTATCTGACTCTAACCGTCGACAGCGCCGAGGAAGCGGAACGCCTCTACGCGCTCCTTTCTGATGGCGGTCAGATCTTCATGAAGATGGAGGAGACCTTTTTCGCCTCTCGCTTTGCGATGCTCCGGGACAAGTTCGGCACGTCCTGGATGCTGCTCCACGAACGTCAAGCGACGAAGCCGCCAAGGGGGAAACGCGGTGCCACGCGCCCGAACACCGTTTAAGGGAGGACTCACCATGGCCAAGCAGCTTGCGTGTGACGACCTAGACTTCGTCCACCACGCTTGCGCCGGCGCCATCGTCCACTATAACGGAAGCGCGTGGTCGCTGATACCCAACTCGCCCACGACCGCGACGCTCCATGGCGTCTGGGGCACGGCGGCGAATGATGGGTGGGCCGTCGGAGATAGCGGCCTCATCCTCCATTTTGACGGCTCCGAGTGGTCCAAGAGCGTCACTCCCACTACGCGAACCTTACGTTCGGCGTGGGGCAGCTTGTCTGGCGAAGTCTGGGCAGTCGGCGATTCGGGCACAGTGCTTCGTTTCACGCGATGAACTTCACGCCGCTGCAGAGCGTGGGGACGTTATGAATCGAGCGTGTGCTCTAGTCTTCCTGGCCCTTCTGACATGTACAAAGGGAGAGCGTTCAGCCAACGTACTAAAGGACTCCGTCCAAAGCCGCGCGCCCGAGCCTGCTGCACTCGGCGCACCTGATTCTTTCTCGACTGGTGGGCCTCTCGATGAAATCCCCTCCCTCCTAGCAGGGTTCGACTCGGAGGCCGAGGCCGCACGCCAGCAAGCCCGCGCTTTCGCCGCGACCCCAAGGGCTGACTCCCTCTTCCTCAGCTTTCGGAATCGCTTCTTGAAGGTGGGCGAGCAGATCACCGACCGACTGGACCAGGCCACCAGCATTCAATCGACCGTCTTGGAAGACACATCTACTTCACGCCAGCTAACCACACTCCTGGCAAAGCACGGGTTCGCACTCGCGTACACTGAAGGAAACGCCTACGCTGATGAAGACATTGCTTACTGGACCCGTTTCTTCGAGGGGGCTCTGACGCCCGCTATGCGGAGGTACCTCGGCCTTCGAGCCACGGAGCAGCGGACGCGGTTTTCTGAAGACGCCGCGCTCCAGATCTCGTGGGATGAATTAGCGGGGCGCGCCGTCACATGGGAGCAGTTCGCCGACAGCTATCCCGATTTTACCTGGAAGGACGCCGCCCGTTTCTGGTACAACACCTATCTCTCTACGTATCTGACCGGGATGGACAATTCGAGAGTGTTCACTGATAGCGGCACGTTGGAGCCCCAGGTTCGGACTAGCTACGAGCACTTGGTTGCGCAGTACCCTCGGACACGAACCGCACAACTTGTCGCTCAGTGTCTCACTCTCCTCAAGCTGAGCAGCTACCGCCGCAGTGTGGCGCTCGACTCCTTGCTCCGAGAACATCAGGTTGCATCCATGCTGGGCGTGCAGCCCCCCACACGGTGATCAGGCGGCTGCCTACCAAGCGCTTGAAGCTGACGGGCGGTTACCGCCTTTGACGGAACCGGAGTGTTGTGCCCTGGCGGGCACGGTCTGACGTCCACTACCCTTGCGCCGACGGACGGGTCGCCCGCAGCTTAAGCGCGATCCGGCTAGGCCGATGCGCTCGGAGGCCCTATGACCTACCGTCTCGCGGTCACACTTCTCCTCGATCTCGTGCCCCTGGTTGCATGCACCGCCACGGCTCAAACCGGTCGTGTTGGCGCTCACTACGGCGTCAACCTCAGTAACGGTCACTGGGAGGACGAGCGGCTCGGCGCGCAGGCCTCTGTTCACGTCATCGGTCCACTGGAGACCGCCGGAGCGCTCAGCATCTTTACCAACTGGCCGGGAGCCACCGGCTTCACCGGCTCAGCCTGGCAGGCCTATTGGACGATGCGGGTTAGGCCTCGAGGCTCGGTGTCATTCGCGTCGGTTGGCTATGGCTTCGTCCTGATACACAGCAGCTTGCGCAACACGAGCCTCCAGCTCGACACGTCCGGCAGCAACTTCAGTGACGCAATCGTGCTGGGTCTGGAAGCTCCCACCCCCTACGTTCGCCCGTTCGCCGACCTGTATCTGGTTGACATCCTCGATCGTGAGTCCGCCGTCGGCGTGAATCTGCTCATGGGCGTCCAGGTCCGCTTACCAACCCGGCGGTCGAGTTGAGCGCGCGCGCGGCGGGCGAGTCGCCCGCAGCTTAAGCGCGATCCGTTGGGCTGCACCCACTCTTACCTGGCAGAGCCTGGCACCATGAACGTCCAAGATGTGACTCCAATCCTTAACGTCTCCAGCCTCACTGACACCTTCGCTTGGTTCGAGCAGCTCGGGTGGAAGAAACACTGGGAGCACGGTGAGCCGCCCACCTTCGGCGCTGTCATCTCCGGCACCTCGGAGATCTTCCTCTGCCAGGGCGGGCAGGGCGCTCGGGGTGGCCCATCGCCTCGCGAGGCCTGGGACAACCAAGCAGGGAGTACCTGGATGACCTGGTGGCTGCGTTCACCAGCAGAGGTCGATACGGTCTACGCGCTTGCCTTGAAGCTCGGTGTACAGGCTCCGTGGCCGCCGACTGATATGCCGTGGAATGTCCGGGAATGCCACATCCGGCATCCGGACGGTCACACAATCCGGGTGAGCGCGAGGCTGAAGAGGAGTAGACTCTGGTGGTTGCATGGGCGCAGCCTAACCCGCGCTTGAAGCTGTCGGCCCGCGGCGGCCGCGTGATAGGGAGCGGATCTGTCTTGTCTGCGGCCGCCGCAGGCCGCAGCTTAAGCGCGATCCGTTAGGCGGCACCTTGATCGGACCTGGAAGAGGAGGAGACCATGGCCAGCGCGAAACTCGTTGTTCTCTATCCCTCACCGCGAGACGTTAAGGAGTTCGAGCGAGCGGGGCAAACCGTCTCCGTCGACGGAGGAAGCTCCCTTATGAACCCTGATTTTCCTTTGGCACTGCAAGTCCCGGTCTAGCCGGACGGCGGAGCTCGCGGCCAAGCACCCATCCTGTGGTGACCCGAGCGCCGCACTATCACATGACCGTTCGCTCGCCTCTGCTTGTTGCTGCGTGCGCGCTGTTGCCACGTCTCGGCGGGGCACAAGCGGATAGCGCGTCTGTCCGGCAAGTCCTCGCTACCGAGGATCGGCGGTTCGCGGCCATGGTGCATGCCGATACCGGTGCGCTCGCTCACCTCCTCGCCCGCGATCTCACGTACACCCATACCGACGGTGCCCTGAACACTAGGGCGGAGTTGCTGCAGATTGTGGGCAGCGGCGCTTTGCGGTACGCGTCGATCACTCCTGAGGCACGCGAGGTCCGGGTCTTCGGCTCAAACGCAGTCGTCACGGGCCGCTCGGCGATGCGAGTCGAAGCTGAAGGCCAAGCCCACGTGTTCCGGATTAGGTATCTGGCCGTGTACCGCCGCGACGCTCGCGGCTGGGAGCTGATCGCCTGGCAGTCTACGCGCTTGCCGGCACCGTGAGGGAGGGTGCGGCCTAACAAGCGTTTGAACTGGGCCTGCCGCAACGCGTCGCTTCCTGCCTCGACGCGACTTGATGCCGCGGTCGTGACTGCCGTCGTGACAGTTCGCAGTGGGAGCGGAGAGATCTTGTACAACGCGCGAGATCGGTTCGAATGGCACCCCAGCAATTAGGGTGGGTAGCCGCCTAACAAGCGCTTGAAGCTGGCGGGCGGGTCGCCCGTAGCCTGGGCGCGATCCGTTAGGCAGCAACCCAACACCGAGCATGCCGATCCTAGCCGTGGACACCGTAGTCACCGCGATTCGTGCCTGCCCGGTCAGCCCACAACGACTCGTCGTGGCCATTGATGGACGGAGTGGTTCTGGCAAGACCACCGTCGCCGCAGCGGTCGCTCAGGCCATCGGCGCGGTCATCGTGCCATGCGATGATTTCTTTGCTGCTAGCGTGAGCAATACGGAATGGGACCGCCGCACGCCGGAACAACGAGCGGCAGATGCCATAGACTGGCGCCGGCTGAAACGCGAAGCGATAGAGCCATTGCGGACTGGTCGCCCCGCGCGTTGGTATGCCTTCGATTTCCTGGCTGGTCCACGCGGCGACGGCACCTATCCCTTGCGACGGACTCCGACCGAGCTTGCCCCGAAACCTGTCGTGCTGCTCGACGGCGCATATTCCGCGAGGCCGGAGCTCGCAGACGTCCTTGACCTCAGCGTGCTGGTCGAGGCGGCCGCGACCACGCGCGATGCAAGGCTTGCAGCGCGTGAGGCGCCGGAGTTCCTCCGGCAGTGGCACGCCCGCTGGGATCTTGCCGAGGAGTACTACTTTGGACGCCTGCGCCCGCCCTCGGCATTCGACGTGGTCCTGCACACGGATGGGGTTGCTGCCTAACAAGCGCGTGAACCTACGTCAAAGGATGATTGGCTCTCGTGCCTAGATGAGGAAAGGCTGCTCGGTTTGAGGCCCTTGAACGGGTTGTCCAGGACCTCCAACAGGAGCTATCAGAACACAGGAACGGCTGGATTTCGCAGAGCGTCTGCTCAGCAAGGCACGGGAAGAGCGGCGGATCGGCAACTAGAGATAAGGGAGGCGGAGTGTTCTACCCAGTAATGTCTTGGGAAGTGTTGCCTAACAAGCGCTTGCAACTGCAGCCATAGGAGCTCCAGCCATGGCCGAGGCACGCGAGAGCGATTTGGATTCCCTAGCAGTGATCCAGTGAAACCCATTACGACCGTACGAGTCGGCGGGCTGGCTCTCGTTTTCGGCGCCATTGCCTTCGTGGCGGTGTTCTCGTTCCTCGCAGCCCGCTTCAACTACCCCGCCATACTGGACGGTCCAGCGACCACTGTGCTGCCACGGCTACTAGCCACCGGCAATCCCGGGCGTGCGGCGTGGGCGCTGTATGCGTTCTTGCCTCTCATCTGCTGCCGTTGTGGGTGATCGTTTTCGGCGTCGTGTTGCTCCGGCACCGACTACCGGACCCACAGGTCGCGAACGCCTAACCAGCGCTTGAAGCTGACCGGCGCTGATCGCCCGCAGCGTAAGCGCGATCCCTGAGGCAGCATGCAATCGAGCTCCAGTTGGCCCCGATTCGCAGAGCCGTTTCGCCGCGCGTTGGCGAGAAACGTGGCGCTTGCCGCCGTCGCGGGCGCGGTGCTCGCGCTCCAGAGACATAACCTCGGGCTGCTCCTCCCCCTCGCGGCCCTTGCCTTGTGGTTCTCGCTTGGCGGGCACTACATCGAACTCGCATTCCTGAACGGCCTCCGGGCCCGAATCCCACCGGGACGCCTTCCACAAGTGATAGCTCGACTCCTGGTGTGGCTCAGTGGTGGCGTCCTGCTTTATGGAAGCATGGCCGCCACGGCGCGCGCCCTCCCGATCCAGGCCCCGCCGCTCGGGCTATGGTGGTACGGAGGTTTCCTGCTCATCGGAGTCGAGCTTGCGGTTCACGCCATCTTAGCGATTCGAGGTTTACCGAACTTCTACAACGGGCGGGGATAGAGGATGGCTGACGCGCGCGCCCTCACTGGCCCCAGTTGTCGAGCGGCCCCTGCATGCTTTCCAGTCCAATGAAGACGCCTACAAGAGCGCCGATACCCAGAACCAGTGCCGCCGTCCGCCCCACGCTCACGTGACGAGTCGCCACTCCCTTCACGTCCGTGAGAGGCACGGCTCGATCAGGCTGCTTCGCACTCCAGTCCCGCCGCCCCACGAGACTGTCGCCATTGACTTCCGGACGGTATAGCACTTCGGAGCGTCCATCCCCACGTTGAACACGGATCTCACCTGGATGCTGATCTTCGATGACATCCACGGGGGACAGGCTCTCGACACGCCAGCCGGTGCAGCTGCTGAGCTGACCACTCATCACGATGACTGCGACACTCCGCTGAAGCCATTGGCTCTTGGACATGGGGACGCTCTCGCCAGACGTTTCGTGACTCCCGCATATTCCCCGCCCGTCGTCAAGAACCCCTCAAGTGGCCGCCTAACAAGACGCTCCTTACCTTGCGGCCCCCGGTGCCTTCTGCTCGCTGTCCCCCAACCACAACAAGCCATCGATGATCAGTTGATCCTGAATCGTGTTATCCAGCGTATAGGACAACGTCTTGTTCGTAGCACCGTACTTGTGCTCATAGTCAATGTCATTGTGACCCATGTTGAGGTAGATCATCTTGTAGTTCTTGTTTGTCCAAACCACGGGATAGTACCCACTGTGCCAGATCTCGTGTGGTTTGGGCCCGGTGCCCAGCGGAAAGCTGGTTGAGTCTATGGAGACCAGAATGTCGATGTCAGGATTCTGTCTCAGATCTTTGTCCCATCGGTACCACTCATTTGGCGAGGACTTGAAAGTCTCAGGCAGATGATAGGTCGCCGGATGTTTACGATCTTCGACACGGAGAATGGCCGACGTCGGTCGCCAGGTGTTACTAACGTATGATCCTGAGCCGAGAAAGATATTGTGATACCAGTCCCAGTTTGCCGGAACCGCTGAAGGTGTCAAAGCAAAACCCGCAAAATGAAAGCCCATCCAAGCTCCGCCATGCTCCATGTACGCCTGAAACGCGGCGCGTTGTGCGGGGTCTTCTGGACGCGTATCGAGAAAAACCACGACCTGATACGAAGCAAGAAAGCCGGCATTCAGATTGTGCCAGTTGGATGTGGTGTCATAGCGGAACTTGTATTTCGCCGCGATTTCCGGAAACCATCGCTCGGCTTCCTGTACAAAGCTGATATGTGCCTGATCCTGCTTGGCGGTATAGAACGCAATGACCCTAAACGCTGGCTTGCCGTCATTGGCGCGAAGGCCTGAACAGCAAGAGATGAGCGCGGCAATGCTCAATGCTTTGAGGACCGCCATGGCTCTCCTTTCGTCGCCCTAGCGCGTGCAGCGCCCATTCCGCAGTTTGGACCTTCGTCCCCAGAAGGTGACGCCAAGAACGGCCCGCCCGGCGTTTAGGGTAGAATTGCACTGGTGGTGAACCAAGAGGAAGGTTACATGGAGCCTCCTGTGTTTCTTGCCGCACTCCTGATATTCGTGGGGATCCCTGCTTTCACGGTGATCAAGGTCGCTCGTCTGCGTGCCGCTCGTACAGAATCACCGTCGGTCGACGTCACGAGCCGGCTTGAGGCACTTGAACGTACTGTCCAAGACCTCCAACACGAACTAGGAGAGACACAGGAGCGTCTCGATTTCACGGAGCGCTTACTCAGCAAGGCACGGGAACAGCGGTCCGTGAGGCAGCGGGGAGGGGAACTACCATGACCACTCCAGCTTCGTCTCGGCCGACGGCGCCCGGTGCTGCGTCCGCTGCGGCACCAATTGGTGTTCGTGTCGCCTCAACGCTCTGCTGGATCGTCGGTGTCCTCACCATCCTCGTTAACGTTGCCGTTGGCATTCCGGTCATCTCAGCCGGCGGAAATGTTTTCTTCGTGGCCGTGAATCTCGTCGCTGGCGGAGCGGTGTGCCTAGCGGCGCTCTTGATTCGCCGTCAGCGGCGACTCGGCGTGTTAGTGATGCTCCTCGCATGGGCGTTGCCGACACTCGTGCTGGTCCTCAATCACGAGAGTGCACGAGGATCATTCCTCTTGTTTGTCGCGCTCGTATTTGCCGGAGCCAACTGGAAGCACTTCCGTTGAGCCCACAGACTCAGTCGTGCGTCTCAACATTCAGGGAAGCAGCCGGGAGGTGAACATGCGCTGCGCCTTCGCTGGTGTGACTCTCGCTCTCACCGCCCTGCAGCTCCCCGCCCCCGTACGCGCCCAGTCCCTGGTCGCGGGCAGCTGGTCAGGTGCTGTCACCGACCCGTATGGTCATTCCAAGGCGGTCAGCTACAGCGTCGCCGGTGCTCCGGACTCCCTGTCCATCACGCTGTCCGAACCTCCCGGTGTAAGGCCCGTGGCTTTTGCCGACGTTCACCTGTTGGCCGATACCCTCACATTCAAGTTTGCCGGTGGGGCCCAAGGGTCGCGAGTCTCCTGCAAGTTGGTGCGGCAGACCGATGGGGTCTACGAGGGCAGCTGCGTGGACTCTCAAGGGCGGGAGGGGCGCATGCGGATGACCCCTCCTGAGACGAAGCAGCCCCCGACACGGCAGCTCTTCGACGGGAGAGACCTCACGGGCTGGCACGCCGACGTCCCCGCCGCCGACACCAACGTGCGGCTCCGCAGTCCGTTCCTCGTGCGCAACGGGATGCTCGTGAGCCTGGGTGAGCCCCGCGGGCATCTCATCACCGATTCCAGTTACCACGACTACCGACTGGAAGTCGAATACCGCTTCGCCGCGGCGCCCGGGAACGCCGGTGTGCTGGTGCACGCGTCGACTCCACGCGCCCTCTACGGGATGTTCCCGCGCTCCATCGAGGTGCAGATGGAGCACGGAAATGCCGGCGATTTCTGGTGTATCGTGGAAGACATCCGCGTGCCCGACATGGAGAAGCGGCGCGGACCTCCGGCGCAGTGGGGGACTACGGAGGGCAAGAGGCGGCGCATCCTCAACCTGACCGACGATTCCGAGAAGCCCGTCGGTGAGTGGAACACCATGGTAATCGAGGCTGTCGGGCGTGCCATCAGAGTCTGGGTCAACGGCGACCTGGTGAATGACGGCTCGGACGCCACCGCTGATCGCGGCCAGATTGCGTTGCAGTCGGAAGGGTCCGAGGTCGAATTTCGGAAGCTTTCCCTGACCCCGATCAGCAGCTTGAGCACCCACGCTGACCATTGAACGTTGCCGCTCCAGCGACCTGACGGACACCTTGGCCGCGGCGGTCTACGCCCTGTGCGATGCCGCCTATGGCACCGTGACGGCGCCGTTGTTCGCGTCGCTCGGCTCTGGCGAACATCTCCTCGGGCTCCGCGAGAAAGGACGATGGCATCGTGGCAACGCCCGACGAGCGAGTCATGATTCTGCCCTTACCGCAGACACCGTCACTCGACTTGGACTTGCCCCTGTCAGTGGAGTGGCGGCGTGGCGAGGTGTGGTAGGCTTACAAGCCCGGCAGGTCGCCGGTGTGACGGTCGCGGGTGAGATGAACGAACGCTTCGGCGGCGAGCACACCGACCTCACGTCCGCGCCACTGCGCCATGATCTCGTGGTGCTGCCGCCAGATGCCTTGGCCGTCCTGGCTGCCATGCGCGAACAGGGCGGCCTTTTTCTGTTCGACCACGGACGAGATGTCCACGTAGGTGTTCGGTAGAAAGCCTTCTGTTTGACTCCCGCTGTTGACTTCGAAGAAGTAGAGTCGCGCCGTTCGCACGTCTCCTCCCATCCATGCGCGGATCGTGAGGATGCTCGCGACCTGATGGTCCATGTGCGTGTCCACTGGCCAGTGCGTGAACACCACGTCGGGATGGGCGGCGCCGAGGAGTCGACTCATCGCATCCACCTGCGCTCGGGTCACTTCGGTCGCGCCGTCGATTTGGCCGAAGAACACCGGCTTCGCGCCGATGATCTTGCAGGCGGCCGCGCACTCGGCGGAGCGAATCCTCGCCGCGTCGTCCAACGATTTGCCAGGGATGCCGCGCTCTCCACGGGTGAGATAGACCACCGTCACCGCGTGCCCGAGCGCCACGTAACGCGCCAGCGTCCCGCCGCACCCTGACTCTGGATCGTCCGGATGCGCGCCGACGCAAACGACTGTCAGACGCGCCGCACCGGCCCCGGCCTTCGCCGGCACCAACGGCAGCGCGCTCGCGCCCACCATAGCTGGACTGAGGGCTGCAACCTGTTTTACAAAGCCACGACGTGTGAGGTCTCGTTCTTTCATGGAACCCTCTTTGGTGGCGATGTAGGTGGGCTTGCTCCTCGAACCATATAGCCGGATGTCAGGGGTGCGCGGAAGACGCTATCGTTCGACGCTACGCGCCGGAGGCACGGCTGATGGTGTTGGCTGCCACGGCGATGGCCCGGCTCGCGAGCCCGGGATAGGAGCGTTATGCTTGCCCGTCCAATGCCACGGCGATCCGAGCCGCTGCTGTTGCTCGTGGGCGGTGCCGCCCTGCTCGCGCTGAGCGCGATCCACGCCTACGACCGCACCACGTGGTGGCTCGAGGTGGCGCCGATTCTGATCGGCGTCCCACTGATCGTCGCGACGGCGCGCCGGTTTCCGCTGACGCCGCTCCTCTACCGGCTCATTTTTCTGCACGCCGTCATCCTCATGGTCGGCGGCCACTACACCTACGCGCGCGTCCCGCTC
>WNGK01011714.1_pt1 | contig 11781 bp, 10 predicted proteins | sample 5400601 | NCBI WGS metagenome assembly WNGK01 (sample SAMN13153376, study PRJNA577476) | soil metagenome | isolation source: 60 cm soil or saprolite under Garry oak tree replicate 1 | place: USA:California | collected 2016-06-15
CTACGTATGCTAACGAACGGTTGAAGCCTAAACTGCGATCAGAGGCTCGGCCTGGTTCGAGGATTGTAAGCCATGACTTCATGATCAATGGCTGGAAGCCTTCGAGGAAGGAGAACTATAACGAGCACACGATCTATGTATACTCGATTCCTGACGCCTACTCGATCTAGGACCCGTACGCAATCTCGTGGAACGCTGAAGAGAGAATAACTGCCCCTAGCTCGACTGTTCTCGGCATCTCCTCAGCCGTTGTTGTAATGCTAACGATACCGTTCCGGATTCGTACGATCCTTCCTATCGAGAGCAATACTCCCTTCTCGTCGAGTAGTCCGGCAAGAGTTCCTCTGTGTGTTGAATCTCGAAGGCTCCGTCCCTGTCTGGGGGCGTTGAACATTCTGAGCTTGATAGCGTTGAGTCTAAGATTCAGGCGCTTAGGGTTCTGGAGAAATCTTCTGTATCCTTCTTCCCTTGCCTTCTTTCTTTCTTCTCTTGTTCTTGTCCGGGCAAAGCTTGAGGCTTCGAGCCGCAGCGTCGGACATTGTTGCAACTCAAGAATGTGATCGAGCTCATCACCGAGGCTTAGGCCAAGGACGAGATCTGGTTGTAGGCTGTTTAGGAGCTGGAGCTTGTGCTCGACAGCTTCATCTTCTCTTACCCAACCATCGGTGTTCAAGATCGTGGTCTCGCTTCCCGTTGAGAGTTCGTCTTTGAGATGGGCGATTGATTTTACGAGCTTGTCTGGGACTGAAGAGGGGCTGGTGTCGCCGATGAAATATGATCTTTCAGGTCTTAGCTCTTGGAGGTTGAGGATGTGCTTGGAAACGGTTGAGGAACTGGTGGTGGTCGGTGGACCGATGTCTGCTTGTCCAACATCTCCATCGATGATACTTGTCCGAACTCTATGGCCAATGCGGACGTTAGCGAGGTAGGTGCAGAGTGTGGATTTTCCAGCGTCGACATCTCCCAGAATAACAGCGAATCCTCGTGAATGTCTGAGGACATCCGCGGCGTCCCGCCAGCTCGGGGGGATAGTAGAACCGTTGACTTGCCTACAGACGCCTTGCTCTCCAATCCTGACTTGAAGCACGGCGTCCGTGTCTGTCTCTATTGGGCTTCTTCGATGTTCTACGACCGCTATTGGCTCGCCGATTCTGATTGGGGCGGCAAGTGACGTGGCTGTTCCTTCTTGCAGGATTATGGAGGCTGGGCCGTCAACGAGAAGGGTTTTCTCTTTCTGGAGCCGAAGTTGGGGGAAGTATCTTCCTCCTAGGCAGAGTTATTCAATCTGGGCGATTCTCGGTTTCCTTAGACTGGTTGATTCTTGGTTATGGAGAGGCTGAGCACGGGGACGAGTGGTCTGGACCGGTTGTTGAAGGGAGGTTTTGCTCTTAGACAAATCAATCTGGTCTATGGGGAGGCGTCGACTGGGAAGACGATCTTGGCGATGCAATCTTCACTCGGAGCTGCGGCGAGGGGCTTCAAGGTTTTCTTTGTTGACGCTGATCTCTCCTTCTCGGTTCAGAGGCTCGAATCCCTGGATCGAGGAGAGGAGCTTGCTGAGAACATTGTCGTGTTTCAGCCAGAAGACTTTCGAGAACAGATTCGGATAACCGAGAGTTTGGAGGTTCTCTTGTCTAAAACTCCAGCCTTGTTGATTGTTGACTCGGTGACGGGTCTCTATCGTGCTGACCTTGAGAAGCCTGGAACGGTTTTTGTCCATAATCGTGAGCTCAACAGGCAGCTGGCATATCTGTCCGACCTCGCCTCAAGATTCGAGCTTACTATCTTGTTGACGGGACAGGTTCACAGCCAGCCGAGCAGAGGGAGCTGGCTTATCGCGCCTGTGGCGACTAGGACACTGAGACACTGGTCGTATCTCATCTTGAGATTGCGCCCAACTCCAAGACACGATGTGAGAGAATGTCTCCTCGAGAAGATAGATGGTAGAGAGGCTAAAGGTCCGAGGGCACTTTTCAGAATAGGCGAGAGCGGATTGGAAGACGTGTAACGTTTGGTTCATAACTGTGCCTGGTTGACGGAGTAGCTCCACGGCTCTAGGCGATCAAGTCTGGGAATATTTCTAGACGCGCTATTGTTCATAGGGCCTTCATACGTGGCGAACGCTGCACCTCTTCTCCTCGGCGGCGGCACTCCGCTGGATGGCGGAAAGAACTTTCTCGATGGAGAGAGGATTCTGGGCGCACACAAGACGGTTCGGGGATTATTCGCAGGGATCATAGCTGGTTCCGTGATAGGGCTCGTTGAATCGCCCGTCAACAGCCACCTGTTGCTAGGAGGCTTCATGATCGCGTTGGGAACGGTGCTCGGGGATCTGGTGGGCGCCTTTCTAAAGAGACGTATCCGGATAAAACCGGGCAGTCCGCTGCCGATCGTGGACCAGCTGGATTTCGTGCTTGGAGGACTTCTCCTCGGAAATTTGGTGTTTCCGTTGGGTTTGCCATCGATCCTTGTTGTGGTAGTGGTGACTCCGCCTATTCATCTAGGAACGAACTATGGAGCGTACTTGCTTGGAATCAAGAGGACACGTTGGTAGTCGTCAAGAAATAGATGCGTGTTTGTGTCTGCATAAGTCTAAAATCCTCATCTCCTGATGAAGCGGCTTCCTAGAAATGTCAGCTCCGGCAACAAAGAAGAAGAGCAGGAAAGGCGTTCTGGTTCTTCTGGTACTGGTACTTGCCGCCGTTGTTCTGGTAATTCCTCCCGCGTTGGCAGGGGGCCTGATGGTTCCGGTTTCCAAGGTAGTCTTCGGGGAGACCACTGGGTCGCTTTCGGCAACTCAAGCATCCGCGAATGTCTCATTGGTAACAGCGTACGAGTACTATTTTTCGATCAGAACTGGAGGAATGTTCAGAACGAGCGATACAAGCGTGTCCAACTCAAACGGCAACACCAGCATCACAATGGATCTGAAGCTGACTAATCCGTCTGGTCAGACAGTGGATCTGGGAAATACCAACATCAGCGGGGGATTAGGCACGAGGACTCATACGATCTACTTGTCGATCGATCAGGGGATCAGGGTCTCCGGTTCCTACACTCTGAATATAGAGCTTACAGTTCATGTGACTGTTCTTGGGATCTTGGGGGTTAGTATCTACTCAAAAACCGTAGTCGCCACGTTCACCGTGACTTAGCGCGATAGCTCCTCGGGCACTCTTGCGTCGCGAGACGCGTTCGCTAAGACCCCCCTCCTGGAGAGGTCACTTGCTGTCTGGCACGTATTATGGGCGAGTCTCGTGATTCAGGGCGCGTTCCGGGCTTGGATCGGATAATGGATGATGGGATTTCGTCGGGGGGATCCCGAACGTTTGGAGGGAAGTCTAGGGCCCCCTCTCATTTTCAAGATCAGGGCTGAAAATGGGCGATTTCTTCCTCTATCTTGAGGACCACAGCCTAGTTCGGACGGCGATTAGCTCCATTATCAGGTTGTGCTAGGGCTTGTCCGGGCGGAGCCTGTGGTATGGGAGGATATGATGGTGGCACGTTTGGACTGCTGGGGGGTGCGAAGAGACGCGCCATAGCCATAGCAGTCTTGCTTTCCCTAACCTTCGCTAGAATCCCGGGTTCCACCCGTCTATAGAAGAGTGTTGGCGCGAGAATACATGAGGGCAATAATGATGCGAAGAGGGTGGTTGTGAGCGCGATTGCCTTGTCGAGGTTTCCGCCTAGGGATACTGCGAAGGTGAGGAACGCGCCCAGGCTCCCAACAGACGCTAGCCAGTTTGACATCCACGCTCCCGGAGCCGTGACAGTGACCCTTTTCGGATTATGGCACCGCAACCCAGAGTCCTCAAGAACCCAGAAGAGAACGTGTATCGAGGATGGGACAGCGAGGATGAAGATTGCCACGTATACGAACGCGTTGCTGACAATCGCGATGTTCGCAGGACTAACATCGGTTATCCTTGGAACAACTGTAGCCGATAGGACAAACACGAACAGTAAGACCCGGAAATCCCTCAGGATTCGACGTGAAAAACCAGGAGGTCCGACCAATTTCTCGAAATAGTACTGGTGACCCGACGACTCGCGAAAATGGCGAATTATTCCAATGACGAGGAAAACGAGGCGATCCACTACGAGGCTCCAGATAAGAACTGGGATGCCCACGTATACGACTATGATGGTCACCAGCCAGCCGATTCCCTTGTAGGTGCCCGCTGCAAGTAGAGGCATCAGGGACAGAATGCCGAGGACGTATTCCTTCCTATAGGTCAAGGCTCCCCGGAGGATGGCTTCTAATGCCGAAGTATCAGTTTTCTAGAACCAACAGGCCCCGTCCCCGGGAAGTCTCCTTGGACTAGGCTAGCGAGTGCTGGGCCAGGCTAGAACGGAGAGACGCTTGTGAAGTTAAAGTCCCTCGCCAGGATGCCGGGCTGGAGGATTCGGAACTGCGCGAACTCCGAGAAGTTTCGCACCGGCTCGGAGAGCGCGTCGACTTTGCTGAACAATTCCAGGAGGCTCTGGTTGAACCGCAGGTTCTTGACCGGTCTCTTGATCTCACCGTTCTCAACGAGAAACGTCCCATCCCTTGTCATGCCGGTCACGGTCTTGGTCCGCGGCTCCGTTTCCCGCACGTACCAGAATCGGGTGATCAGTAGCCCCTTGTCAAGTTCTCCAATTAGCTCCTCCGAGGTCTTCGTGGCTCCTCTGCCGCGAATTACTAGGTTGGTCGGCAGCTCACCAAGAGGGTTTGGCAATGGTAGCTCGTGACCTGTTGGTACCGTGCCATATCGGTGCTGGGATATTCGGGAGGAGACGACGTTTCGAAAAACCCCGTTCTCTACAAGTGACACCTTACTCTTCATGCAACCTTCACCATCGAAGGGCGGCCCGGCCTGGTTTGGATCATAAACGTCATCGTCGATACTGATGTTGTCGCCGAGGATCTTCTCGCCGAGCCTACCTGAGAGGTAGCTTCTTCCTTCCTTGTACTGTCGCATCCCTAGATCGGGACTGTAACCCGTGGATGCGGATACAGCGAAGTAGAGCAACATCTCGCTCCAAGCGTAAGGATCGACGACAACATCGAACTTTCCAGGGGCTATGTCGGCTTGGTTCTTGTTCAACATGGCTCGTTCAAGGGATGTCTGCGAGAGCTCGTCAGGGTTCAGCTCGCCGATGTCCCCGAAAGTTGACAGAGCGTATCCAGTCTGGTTACCATTGTCGGCATCCATTGTTAGCGAGAAGTATCCGCCTGTTCCTCGGTAGGATGCTTCAAGCCCTGATGTGTTGAGCATCATCACGTGCTCGACGCTAGTCCCGAGAACCCCTGACGCAAGAAGATGGTTCTTCTTAGCTAGATCCATAGCAGACCCGATGTAGCCTGCTTTCAACTCTGCCGGAGCGTCGACGGTCTTTTCGCTATACCGGTCGACTGAGCGGTACTTCTGTGGACCGGGCATCGGCAGATAATCCGGATCCTCCGGCGAATTGCGGGCCTGGCTGATAGCCTTCTCTACCGTCTTCTCAATTGACGCTTTGTCCAACGTGCCTGTTGTGACTCGTCCCTGTTTCTTCTCGCACGCGATCCTCACTGACAAGTTTCTGCTGGTGCTGTATTGTGACTGGGCGAGTTCGTTATTCCCGAAGCGCAGGTACTCGTCAACTCGTGACACCAGTATTATCTCAGCCTCAGCTTTTCCTGCCACAGCTTTCGCTGTGCGGAAGATCTCGTGAGCTCTTTCTCGGAGAGAAACGGGCTGATGTTCCATCTTCTGCGACATGGCTAGGATGCTCCGAAGACCCGGATGTTCCTGAACCTGCTAGGTGATGCGCCATGTCCCGTGACCATCGTCTGGCCCGGCTGGCCCTTTCCGCAATTCGGCGTGCCCCACAACACCCAGCTCTTCTTGTTGCCGATGGCGTCGCAGGAGTTCCAGAACTCAGGAGTAATCCCTGAGTAGGTGGGTCCTCTCACCATTTCCCCAATACTTCCGTTCTTTATCCTGTATCCCTTTTCGGTGTTGAACTGGAAGTTGTACCTCTTCTGGTCGATGCTCCAGCCATAGTTTGTGACCATAAGGTATCCGTCGCGAGTGTCTTCGATCATCTCATCATAGTCCCAGTCTCCCGGTTCGAGACTGACGTTCGTCATCCTGATTATTGGAAGCTTGTAGTATTCCGCTCGCATGCACCCGTTACTCCGGGTCTCGCCCACTCTAGGAGCGGTTTCTCGGGACATGAGATATCCCACGAATTTTCCGCTCTTGACGGCGTATTTTCGCTGGGCTTTGACTCCTTCGTCATCGAAGCCAAAGGTTCCAAGTCCGTTCCCATGGTCGAGGGTTGCATCCATTACAATGTTTACGTGTTCTGATCCATACTGGAGTTTTCCTAGTTGGTCCGGGGAGAGAAAGCTTCGGCCTGCAAAGTTCGCCTCGTAGCCTAGAACCCTGTCGAGCTCTATTGGATGACCGCAGGACTCGTGCACTTGCAACGCTACTTGATCTCCACTGAGAATAATGTCCGATTTTCCTTCCTGGATTGTTGGCGCGTGAGTAAGCGCTATGGCATCTTTTGTGAGTTCCAATGCCTGCCCTGGAAGGTCCATCTCGTCGATCAGCTCGTAGCCGCCTCCCGTGTTCTGCTGAATCGATCGTCTCTGGACTCCGGTGGGCCCCTTTGCGGCAACGATCGCGGACACGCCTGCGTTAGAGATAACTTGGAATATCTTCGACCCTTCGGAGTTCGCGAAGTATTTCTCGATAATTGCAAACGTCATCTGAGCTCGTCTGGCGACAACGTCGTTCTCCTTCATCCTCTTGGTCGTATCTTGGAGAAGCTCATACTTGGTCTCGGTGGAAACGCGGAAGGGGTCTTTCTTAACCGGTGTTTCCCACTTGTCGACATGGACGGGTTCCGGGGCTCGGGTGACTTTTACCCCGAGTTTGGATGCGCCCTTAGCGAGAGATAGCGCCTTCTTGGTTGTCCCTCTGATGCTATCATGTTCAAGCTCGTCGGTATCGGCGAAACCCCAGCCCGAATCTTTGTAGAGTACTCGGATTCCGACGCCAATCGTGCTCGCTTCTTCGCTGGCCGGGTTCTCGTTGACTACACTAACATCCTCGCTTCGCGTGTTGACGAGCCTCAGCTCGGCATAAGTAGCGTTCTCTCGCTTCGCAAGGTCAAGGGATATCTTCGCCAGTTCTTCCCCTAGGTCCCTGGTAGAAATCACAGAATCGCCTAACAAACGGTCCTGCTTAAGCATTTACCACTCCCTATAGATGGTGGAGGCGCAGGACCGACAAGTTATGCCTAGTTGAATTGGCTGATCTTCCGCTGGAAGTACGCGTTCTGGAGAAGCGCAGAAGTTTCCATCCAGCCACGCTTGGGTATCTCAAAAATACTGCTCACACGATTCATCGCGTTGTCCATTGAATCGAATCTTTCGAAGGGTGTTTTGAAGAGTGCTCTGAGACTTTCTCTAACATTCCAAACCCCAACGGGCATTATGTAGCCTGGATGAATTTCCCTCAACATTATTGCCCCAGCTTGCCTTCCAATCAAATCGAGATATTCAGAAACTGCGAGTCTCGCTGAGTAGTAGCAACCGCCGGGCTTGGCGTAGGTCTTTCGTCCCCGGAATCCCTCCGAATCACCCAGCATCACAGGCCGATATCCATCCGAGGAAACATAGCTGCTCTTCTCCACATCCTCTACCATGTTCACATCAGGAAAACTGGTCGCTAGAAGCTCTGGTTCGAACCATGCCTCTATCCATTCGAACTTCCAGCTTTCAGGAGTTAGAATGCCCACATAGATATTGTCCAGATACGTGTACTTGTAGACGCGAAACTCATCGACGTGTGGATGATGTCTTACGCGCGCCATCAGCTTAAAGCTGAGATTGCTGTCGACAGCGGTTATGCTCCACCGTGTCGGGACAAGCTTCCGCCTTTTGCTCTCGCCAAACATCCCGAGACTAAAAGCCCGCTGAATACGAGTGACCAAGACACCGTTTCTGTAGAGCTGAAGAACAGCGTCGTCCGCTGGGAGATCACCGTCGTAGAACGCTTTCTCAATCCTGTTGTCCACAGAAGAATTGCCAGCCCTAAAAGAAGTGAGGGGTGCGATTGGACCGAAGGGCTGGGAGTCTTCTCGCAGATCGAGGATTTTGCGAGGGGGTCTCGCAAGGACTAGTTCCGTATCAACAGGTTTCGTCATCATAGCAACGTCCTGCAGGGATTCGATCAGTCGCCCTCCCTTCTGAACGTCTGAGACCTTCGCCTTTTCGTAGCCTCGAAGCAGACTGTATCGGAAGTCTACTATCTCGTCGAATCCCTTGCCCATCCACCATTCGGGAGTGTCAAGAATCTCGGTGTTGCTGGAGATCGATGGTACCATAGGTCCGACGTAGACGTTTGGATAGCCGAACCTGCCTACGAAGACTCCTGGGGGACTCGACCCTGCAATCGACTTCAGGTCGAATTCGGGGTGGTGTGCTGCTAACGAGTCAGCTTTGACGTGTATGGCGCATTTCTTCTCCCCTGATAGCCTCCTAACCCTCCTACACATTGGGCAAAGCCTCTCGGGAGATGAGACGATGTACTCACGTCTTGACACTCCTCTACCCAATGAGCCGAACATATCTACCAAAGCTTGACCATCGAACCGTAAAATTACGGAGATGAACCCGAATCCTAGCTATTTTATCCAATAAACCTGCTCCCGCCTGGGACGACGAGCGGAAGAAGTTGTCCTGCTACCTTGGCCTACCAAAGAACGGTCTTGTCTTGTAGCACTCCTGTTCCGACGTAGGATAATTGTAGGATACCTAAAGGAATAGTTTCGTCGTTAGCGTTCGCCAGTGCAGAGACTCCGTTGTATGGTTGTCCTCCCCATCGGTAGTTCGCCTTCCAATACGAATGCCATCCCTGGATGATATTAGCCCGTTCCATCAGCCGCCACGACCCATCAGGATGAACGAACGATGGGTACCAGCCAGGGACAGGGGTCTTGCTTGCGGCTCCGAACTGGTAGAAGAAGGCATAGGCCCAAGGATAACTCCCGAATCCGACCACTCCGATATCGAAGTAGTGACCTTCCCGGAAGTCCGGGACAAAACTGCCGAACTTCGTCCATGGTTGTCCGGTGTAGTTGTAGTACCAGTCTGCGTGCCAGTTAGGCTGGTCGTACTGCCACATCATCCTGAGATAGACTGGCGTGGAGGTGTTCGTGGGACTGATAATCTGTTGAGCGTGATATCGGAGGTGTTCCCAGAATATGCCACCACAGTTCGCATTTCCATCACACGTCTCCCACGTTGAGCCTGACACGATTCGGGTCCCGTTGGGCAACACGAAGAGGTCTGCTCTCCATCCGAAATCCCAACCGTCAATGCAGCAGTTGGGGGATTGAACGCCCATCCCGGCCATAAGGAAGTTGTTCGGGGCTAGCGCTTTCAGATCCACTTTGGTAAAGCTCACTCCGATTTGAACGCAACAGATCCTGTACTGGGTCGAGTTGTAGTAGCCTGCAACGTACGGATAGGAAGGTGCACCGAGCGTCAGTTGTCCGGGGCCGGGAGAGATGCTTGTGGCATAGAGGACGCTCGGATCCCAGAGGTCGAACGATACGAGAGTCAACAGCGAGAAGAGAAGGACTACTGCGATTCCGACCCGGCGTATGTCTTCCAGTCTCGGATTGAAATGCCTCAAGGGACCGACGCTTAGTTTCCTGGGGAGACCGAATTCCAGGATGCCCCCGACCAGAGCGAAGAATCCCCATGATGGAACTGTGAGGAACAAGAGGCTTCTGTCGCAAGATGGACAGAGGAGTGGCCAGAGGAACCCGGACAGGAGAAGCGCAGAAGTCGCGCCAGAAGCCGTGGCGACCAAGATAGACCTGCTTATTTTGGCAGTCTGAATCCCAACGGCTATTTCTGAGACTCCGAAGAGGAGCGCAGCCTGAAACGGGACGAGTGGCGCGAGATAAGTTACGCCGGAGAACCACGCTGTGAGTGGAAACCATGCGGTGACTACTGATGTGATGAAGGCACCGAATATTGCGATCCATGGGCGCAACCGCTTGTTCAGCTTGTCCTCCTTGTACGATGCTCGGACGATCGCGGGCAGCGCTCCAAACGAAAACATCATCGTGCAAAGCCGGACCCCTGCTAGGCCATCGGGCCCAAAGGAATAGCACTCCGACTTCCAAACCGGTCCCACCATATACGTGGGACAGGCGAAGTAGAACAGAACATAGACGAGCGAAGCGCTGAGTAAGACTTGGATGACCGCCCAGCGCGGGCGGAGAAGATACGCGACGAGTATTCCTCCGAGAGCGAAAGAGATTACAAAAGCTTCGAGCCTCGTCGAGGAAAACCGGTAGTACCAGTAGCCGTTGTTGGTCTGTCCAAACCAGAAATCAGCTCTCTCAAAGAGATAGGCCGGTGCCCACGGGAAGAACGCGAGCAGGACGCCACGGAGAATGATCCGAGGAGTGAGGCTCTGCAAAAGCTTCGCCGGAAAAACCTGGGAAGGCGAGACTATTGACTCTTGCCCAAGGAGGGAAATTTACCATATTCCCGTTGGAATATATTCTCTCTGGAATATTCTGCTCCCTCTACGACCAAATGACCAGGCCGGTGTCTACGGTTTGCTTTGCCTTAAGATCAATTCGGAAAGACAATCGAGTTGCGAGAAAGCGTTTACGATTTTCGCTCCGTCAGCCAAGAACTAGTCTGCAGCGATTGGTATATATCCAGTCTCATCCCCGCTTTGGCGTTTACTATGCCCATGATTGACGTTTATGCACCGGCAGACCTTTTCCCAGCTGGCACCGACGGTCGGCTTGGCAAGGAACTCACGATGGCCGTTCTCCGCGCTGAACGTGTGGCAACTCCTGGCCCCTTCCACCTAAACAACACAGCAGCTTTCATCCATCGAATGGACCCGCACGCGGTTCACACCGCCGCCACCGATTCCGCCCGCACCGTCCGCGTTCAAGTCATCACTCATTGTAACCAGGATCTCCGGCGACCCAACCCAAGCCAGTCGCACCTGGGTGATACTCACTGAGGCAGCAGAGGGGGGTTGGGGGCTCTCAGGCACAGCCTTCGGCCGTGACGAGTTCGCGGCACTCGCCGCCAAGGCGGCTGCGGCGCGCGCGAAGTAAGCGGGCAATCAGCTCAGGCTGACCCATACGGTTTCACAGCTCATGCGCTGGCAGACCTCTCGCTCCCTGTTATCGCGTAGAAGTAATTGCACGTGATATTATTCGGACTTTGCTCTTAAGCGGATTCCTAGGAGAACGGAATAGTTCCCCTACTTTCCAATGTGCCCATTAGAGGTGAATCCGTGAAAAATGCGAAGATGTTTGTTATGTGGTTCCGATGAGGTCTTCCTATGGCTCGGTGGTTCCATTGGATCTCTTTACCATTGCACAGATTGCCACTACATTGGACTTGTTGTAATAGAAACCGATGCACGGCAACCGTTCAGAGACCAGTTAGTGTTATTCAGGGACCACGTAGAGGAAGGGACCTTTTGGAGGGAGACTGGAATAGCCAACGAAATGCTGTTCCAGACATGATCGCTTAGGGGCAGGAGCTTGGACCGGCCCATTCCCTATTTTCTTAGCCGTTTCCCAATCATTATGAGGTCGGGCTGCGTTTCGTATCCGATGGCTTTGAAGAACTCAGATGATCGCTCGTTCCACTTGTAGACTTGAGCGTTCACCTTCTTCGCCCCCTTGGCCAGGAGGCGTTTTTCGACTTCTTGAACGAGGTTCGCTCCGATCCTCTTCCGTTGGTACTGC
>WNGK01012199.1_pt1 | contig 11780 bp, 7 predicted proteins | sample 5400601 | NCBI WGS metagenome assembly WNGK01 (sample SAMN13153376, study PRJNA577476) | soil metagenome | isolation source: 60 cm soil or saprolite under Garry oak tree replicate 1 | place: USA:California | collected 2016-06-15
TTGTTGCCCAACACCGTCGTGCAAATCGTAAGCAATCCGCCGTTGTTCGCGGCCGCAACTCTCTATCACTTCACGCTCCAGCCGGGCGCGCTCGACGACTTCTTTCTCCAACAATGCAGTCTTCTGTTGCCTTAGTTGCTCAAGTTCAGCGCGCTGCTGTCGCGTTTGTAACTCTGCCTCTTTTCGGGGAGTGATGTCCAGGCTAATTCCCAGCATTCGCGTTGGTTTCCCCTGTTTGTTTGTCTGCACTGTTCCCCGTGCTGTCATCCAGCGCACACTGCCGTCCGAGAGCACAACCCGAAACTCCGAGTCGTAAACTTTACGCTCTTCGATCGCCTCCGTAATTGCTTGTCGAATCCGATCGCGATCATCGACATGCACTCGCGAAATATAGTGTTCGAATCTAATCTTTCCGGCCCGAGGCAATCCCAAAAGATCACGACGCGAACGCGTGACCGAGACCTCATCTTTGTTCAAATCCCACTCCCATACTCCGAAATTTGCGGACTCGGCCGCTAAATTGAGCCTTTGCTCGCTTCGTTCCAATCTGTGCGCGAGTTGCGCCGTTTGAAACATATCGTTGCCTAGCTCAGAGCTCATCGCCATGACGATTCCGGAATATGCGAAGGAGAGGAAAAACGGAACATCGAGAACCCCCCAGATCACCAGTGGGACGTGCCAGGAGATAATAGCGCCGAGGATCATGCTGCCGCCGACAACCAAAGCGCGTTGCCGCTCGCCCCGCCTCCAGACGGTGATCGTGGCGTCCACGGAAAAGATAAGCAGCAACAGCAGACTAACGTTACTGAGCAGACCCCAGGGATTCGGCACGCCGACAACCACTGAGACGGTCTCGCCCCACCACGAGAAATGGCGGATGCCTGTAATCGCCCGAAAATTGATATTCGGCACGGAGATGAAATTGATAATCAACACCAGTGTCCGCAGCCCATAAATGCTCCACGCCAGCCATGCTCGCCCGGCGCGGAGATAGAGCCGCACGAAAGCCACGAAAGACAGAGTGAGCAGCCACACCGGCACATGGATCCAGCGGATAAGTGCAGCGTATTCATCGACTGTTGTGCTATGAAGCATGGCTAATTCGATGAGCGCCATCACCGCCGCGGCGACAGCGCTACATGAAAAGAACAAATGCGGCCAGCTGTCGCGCTGATTGCACCAGACCACGAAATAGACTGCTGCGAGTACAAAACACGCACCCGCATTCATCGACCAGGCGACGGTGATCCAACTCATGGAGTTGTTATGTTCATAATCAGAGCGCGAATTTCTATAGGGTCGGCAAAGTTATGTAAAATACTTTTTATTTTGTTTTTAGTTTTTCTTAACAAAAAGAGCGGCTGCTGAACCGATGGCTAGTCTGCTTATAGGAAAGGCACGTTAGGGGCCTGACAGCATCTTCTCCTCTGGAGCTTAGCCATTCCCAGGAGCGTTCACGAATACGTCAAAAGGAGTTCGGCCGTTTCAAATTTTTCGTTGCTAGCTCCGGCTTGAGATTTCTTCGGGATTCATCTGCTTTTTGAGCCACACGATAATCGGCGACTTAGAACGGACGCAACAACGGCACCCCTTAATGCACAAACCGATCATATCTTTTTAGCAGCTCGCGCAACCGATCGTGCGGTAGCGCTTCGACGCGATGATTGTCGCGGCCCGTCATGGAACGATTGTCGACAAGCGCATTCACAATTGCTTCTTCCGTCGCTTGCACAACCCCTGCGAAAAGCGGATCCAATAGATCATTGGGAATTGTCTTCACGTCATGCGTGATTTGATCGGGATTCGCGACGTTGGGATTGGCAGTGGAAAAGGCGATGAATAGATCACCAGAGCCATTCCCGGAAATTGTTCCGGTCCGCGCAAGGCCCAGCGACACCCGGCGTGCGAGTCGCTTCAGTTGAGTTGGCAGCAGCGGTGCGTCTGTTGCGACCACCGCGATGCAAGAGCCGCTCTCTTCTTTGTAAACTTCGCCCGGAATTTCTTTGCCTACGGGTAGACCGGCGATTGTGAGCTGCGGTCGACGACCGAAGTTTGCCTGCAAAAACACGCCGACGATGAATGTCTGCGGCGAAGCGTCTTTCGAAGCACGGATATCGACCTTGCGCGAGGCCGTCCCATTGCCGCCTTTGAATTCGTAACAAATCATGCCGGTTCCGCCGCCCACGCTCCCCTCTTCCAGTGCGCCGCCATGCGCGGTATCGAGCGCATGCCAGACATCCTCCGCCTTAACGTGAAAGCCATTGATATCGTTGAGCCAGCCATCCCATGTCTCGGCTACGACAGGAAAGCTCCACCAGTAGCCGGTCGTATCGGCTGCCCCGTGTTTGACGCGCCAGGCAATCACTGCGTCGCGCGCGACGCCAACACTGTGCGTGTTTGTGATCATGACTGGTCCTTCGAGGAAACCGCTCTCTTCGACCCATGGTGTGCCGGTCATTTCCCCGTTTCCATTTAAAGTGAAGAAGCCTGCGTAGACCGGGTCGTTGAGTGACGCATGACCGCGAGGCAGAATCGCGGTAACGCCGGTACGCACTGGACCTTTGCCTACTTGAAGTTTTCCTTCGCCACTGATCAGCGTGGTATAACCGACTTCCACACCGGGCACGTCTGTGATGGCATTAAGCTTTCCGGGTGTGCCCTCGAATGGAATTCCAAGATCCCGTGCACGAACGATTTTCAGCTGAGTTGTCGGTGGCGGAGATTTGATCGGCTCGCGTGCTGAGGAAGCGAGCACGAGCAGGAGCATGACCGAGAAACACAGGATCAAGCCGCGTCTTGAGTTTATGGGCATGCGGCAAACGTTCAACGCTCAACGCCCAACGTCCAACGCTCAATGGAAAGCTGATGCACTGTAGGGCAACCGCTCCGATTGCCAGCGCTCGTAGGCCAGGCGAGCGCGCCAATGGAATTCTTTTCTATTTTCGTGGATTTGCTTCACGGATTAGATTGAGCACGTGAGTTACGAGGTTTTCGCCAGAAAATACCGGCCGCAGACTTTCGACGACCTGGTTGGCCAAACACATGTGTCACGCACACTGAGAAACGCCGTCGCACAGAATCGGCTTGCCCACGCGTATCTGTTTGTTGGACCGCGCGGGATCGGCAAAACATCGACTGCACGCATCTTGGCAAAGTCGCTCAATTGCGTCAAAGGCCCGACCGTCACGCCGTGTGGCGAATGCGACAACTGCCGGGAAATAGCCGCAGGTAACAGTTTCGACGTGATTGAGATCGACGGCGCGAGCAACAACAGCGTAGAAGACGTGCGCCAGCTACGCGAGAACGTGCGCTATGCCCCGGCAAAGGGCCGCTACAAAATTTATCTGATCGACGAAGTGCACATGCTATCGCCGGCGGCGTTTAATGCGCTTTTGAAGACGTTGGAAGAGCCGCCCGAGCATGTGAAATTTATTTTCGCGACGACCGAGCCGCAGAAAGTTCTGCCAACAATTCTGAGCCGCTGTCAGCGATTCGATCTCCACCGGATTCCGGCAAACCTGATCGCGCAGCATCTGCAATTCATCGCAGGAAAAGAGAAGATCACCCTGGAGCCTGCGGCAGCGCACGCGATCGCCCGCGGAGCGGAAGGCGGCCTGCGCGATGCGGAATCGATGCTTGATCAGTTGGTCGCGTTTTGCGGCGAAAAAATCAGCGAGAGCGATGTGCTTAATGTGTTCGGATTCACGAGCGAACAAACCGTGGTCGATCTTACGGGACGAATATTGCGAGGAGAAACACCGGACGCGATCGATCTATTGCATCAGCAAAGCGAAAGCGGGAAAGACATGATGCGGCTGATGTCAGATCTCATCGCTTATCTGCGGGACCTGCTCGTGTTCAAAGCCAAACCGGACGCGCTGAAGGAGGACGTTGATCCTGACGTGCAAACGTCGCTCGTCACACACGCGGAATTGATTCCTACGGATCGTTTGCTCGATCTCATCGATCAGTTTGCCGCCGCGGAAGGCCGGATGAAATGGGCGCCCAACAAGAAGCTGCATTTCGAAGTTGCGATCATCAGGGCGATCCAGACTCTGGGACAGGCGACCTTGGATGAGGTCATCCAAAAACTGGGTGAGCTTCGCGATGATGGTGGAGCTGTAGCCGCGGGCGATGACCGCGGCCAAAAGAGATCTCGGCCACAAGACGCCGGGGTCAACGCCCCCGGCTACAGCGCTCCGCGTGCCGAAGAACAGGCGGTCACGGTGAACGCCGAAAAAACTTGGCAGGGCGTTCTGGCAAAAATTCCGGCTAAGGGTTTGTTGCGGACGTTGACTGATCTGGTTCGCCCGATCGGAATCGATGGCCGCAATTTTTTGTTGGGGCATTCGCCGGACGACAAAGCTCAGGTTGAAGTGGTCGCGACAGTAAACAATCGGCGACAGCTGGAAAAGCTGCTGAACGAAGCCAGCGGACGCGATTGGACCGTGAAATTCATGGCGAAAGAAGGAATTCCATCAAGCACAACGGCTGAAGGCATTAAATCAACTGAATCGTTCAAAGATGACCCGCTGATTCAGCAAGCCATCGAACTGTTCAAAGCGGAAGTAAGGTCCTGAAGCCAACACCGTCTCTTTGTCATGTTGAGCGGAGCGAAGCAAAGTCGAAACATCTTTCGATGTTTATTTTCAAGCGAGAGATTCTTCGACTTCGCTCGGAATGACAAAGCGTGATCTAAACTTTATGAATCTGAATAAATTGATGAAGCAGGCTCAGAAGATGCAGGAGCAAATGACGAAAACGCAGGCTGAGCTTCAGAAACAAACTATCGAAGTAAGCGCGGGTGGCGGGAAGGTGAAGGTAACGGCCAATGGCGCGGGAGACATTATTGGGATCAAGATCGACAAGGAAGTCGTCGATCCGAACGACGTCGAATTTCTCGAAGAAATGATACTCAACGCCGTGAAACAGGCTGTCGAACAAGGCAAAGCGCTTGCGCAATCTGAAATGAGCAGGATCACCGGCGGACTTGAAGGTCTGTTGTAGAGGCGCTCGCCGTGAAGCGCGCCTGATCCAAGGCTCGGCGTTCGCCGCGGCGAACGCCGCTACGATTCAACGAATCTCGTCCGCGCCAAAGTAAGGCTGCAATTTCTCGGGAATCCGGATCGACCCGTCCGGCTGCTGACAGCTTTCGATCAACGCAGCAAACAACCTGGGCAACGCCACGCCAGAGCCATTCAATGTGTGGCAGAACCGGTTTTTCCCGTCTCTATCTTTGAATCGAAGCTGCATCCGGCGCGCTTGGAAATCCTCGCAGTTGGAGCAACTTGATACTTCGAGGTATGCCTCTTGTCCTGGCGACCAGACTTCAATGTCGTAGGTCTTGGCCGAGGCAAAACCCAAATCACCAGTGCAGAGCTCGATCACTCGATAATGTAAGCCGAGCAGTTGCAACACGCGTTCAGCATCGGCCGTGAGCGATTCGAGTTCTTCGTTGGAGTTTTCGGGAGTTGTAATTTTCACCAATTCTACTTTGTCGAATTGATGCACCCGAATGATCCCACGCGTTTCACGCCCCGCGGCTCCGGCTTCGCGCCGAAAGCAGGGCGTATAAGCAGTGAATTTTTTCGGGAGATCCCCAACACTCAGGATCTCTTCGCGACAAAGGTTTGTAAGTTGGACTTCCGCAGTCGGCGCAAGGAAAAGCTGATCCTCTTCCAAGCCGTACATGTCAGCTTCGAACTTCGGAAGCTGCGATGTGCCGATCATGCAATCGCGTCGCACCAGGAACGGCGGGCTAATCTCGAGGTAACCATGCTCGCGCGTGTGCAGGTCGATCATGAAATTGATCAGAGCGCGCTCCAGCTTCGCGCCAATGCCGGTGAAACAGATAAAACCGCTCCCGCTGAGCTTTGTCGCCCATTCCGGACCGAACAGATCGAGTCTTGTGCCAAGCGCAACATGATCGGCCGGCCTGGTAAGTGGCGGTTTCTCGCCCCAGCTGCGGACGACCCGATTTGCGCTCGGATCTTTGCCAATTGGCACGCTCTGGTGCGGCAGGTTTGCAATTTGAAGAAGCAGATTGTTTTGCTCGGCCTCCGCAGAAGCGGCCCGCGCATTGAGATCAGCGATCTGATCGCCGATATCGCGAACGCGTCCCTGCAACTCATCAGCCCCTTCGCCTCCCGCGAGTTTTTTGCCGATCTCCTTGCTCAGCCGATTGCGATCGGCATTCAACTGTTGCAACGCCGTCTCCAGTTTGCGGCGGTCCGCATCCGCATGCAGGACGTCATCGATTTTTGCTTCATCGCCCCCGGCGCGGGTGGCCAACCTCGCCCGCACAAAATCGGACTTCTCGCGAATCAAACGAATGTCGAGCATGGCGCAGTAGGAATGATGAATGACGAATGACGAATGTCTAATGACGAAGGAATGACCAAGTCCGAACGATCAAATACGCCTTGGGACGCCTCTTTGTGCTCCCGCATTCGTCATTGTTTTGTCATTCGTTCATTCGAGCTTCGTCATTTGATTATGGCTCAATCTTGCATGTGACAATAAGTCGCCTCCGACGATATTCTTTTCGTGGAAAAGCTCGATCTCCTCGCTGTCGCGCTCGGCCTTGCTGCGCTCGCGGGCGTTAATCTTTACCTGACGGTTTTCGTCTCCGGACTCGCCATTCATTTTCACTGGATCACCCTGGGCCCGCAGTATCAATCGCTGGAGGTTCTCGGAAACCCGTGGATCATCACAGTCGCCGGTGTTCTCTATTTTCTCGAATTCTTCGCTGACAAGATTCCGTGGGTGGATTCTATCTCCGACGCGGTGCACACAGTTATTCGCCCGATTGGAGGCGCTTTGCTTGCCATTCAGGTGCTCGGCCATCCAAGTCCAGCTTTTACGGTAATCGTCGCATTGCTCGCCGGCGGCACGAGCCTTATTGCTCATACGGCAAAAGCAGCGACGCGTCTCGCCACTAACGCGTCGCCGGAACCATTTTCAAACATTGGGCTGAGCCTGGGCGAAGACGCCGCAGTGCTGGGCGGGTTGGCTCTCGTGCATTTCAATCCCGTGCTTGCCCTGATCATATTTCTGCTCGGCATCACTGCTTTTCTTTATTTTGCGCGGAAAATCCTTCGCGCCATGAAGGTGAAAATTTGGCTGGCTTGGCGAAAACTAAACGGACCAGCTGACCGCACCTTACCAATCAAGTTGCCGGTTACGCTGCCGGCACGGCTCACGCCCGTTTTCGCGCACGAAAATATATTAGCCGAAACGATCGCTTGGGCTGCTCCGTGCATCAGCGGGCGCGGTCCGGGGATCCCCGCGAATCTTTTCGGAGCGCTCATCGCCACGAGCGAAGAACCGCACAGACTCATTTTCGTGGCGCGAAAAGGTAGACGCCCGTTCGCGCGTACGATCGATCTGGAAGGCTCCATCGTTAGTCATGAGTCGGGATTTTTGTTCGAGAACCTTGTTATCTCAACCGCTGCTGGCAAACGCCCACGCTATTCGTTCATTTTTCCGCGACCGGATGCAGCGTTAGTCGAGCAGATTGTTAGCGAGCTGCGTGAGCGGCTGCGCGAACCTGCGTTGCACGAACAAATCGAAGCAGAATCGGCGAGTCCGGTTGGGTAGCGCACGCGTCTGGCGTATTTCTGGGGAGCACAGGCTGCCAGCCTGTAGGTCTCGGCAGCTTGCCGAGACCGGGAAATGGCGTTGCCTGAGAATTGTATGTCCAGATGTTGCCGGCAGGGCTGCCGGCAACTACAGGCTGGCAGCCTGTGCTCCCCAGCAAGCGGCACGCTGCGCGTGACATTTGCCGACGGTCTTCACATAATCTGAGCGTGACGTCGCTCGCAGATCGTTACGCGCAGGTACGCGATACTGATCGCGTTCGCGAGCGCGCGCTGTTTGTCTCGCCGCGAATTCCATCCGAGCTGGAGCTGCAAGCGCGCTGGTTTGCGGGAGATTTCGGCAAACATTTTGTCAGCACTGCCGGAGAACAGATCGACATTATCCAATTCGGCACATGGAACCGCGAAGCTGGTCCTGATTTTCGTGATGCCGCAATTCGGATAAATGGCAGCGAACCAATTCGCGGTTGCATCGAGATCGATCTGCTCGATCGCAGTTGGGAAACACATGGTCACGCCATCAACCCAACCTTCGAATCGACTGTGCTTCACGTTTTTGTCGAGCGAAGTGACCGAGAATTCTTCACGCGCACAAAATCGAACCGCAACATCGTGCAGGTTTGCATCGATCCCGTGACGCTGCCCGAAGCGTTTACCGCAAACGTGCCGCTGGCACGACCAGGGCGCTGTCAGGCGCCGCTGAAAGATTTACCCGAAGAACGCGTATGCAGCGTGCTGGATGGCGCAGCGCAATTCCGTTTGCGACAAAAAGCCAACCGGATTCGCAACAAGATCGACGCTCATGGGCGTGACGAAACGCTTTTTCAGGAGATCGCCGGTGCGCTTGGTTACAAGGAAAACAAGCTCCCCTTCACGCTTCTTGCACAACGCCTGCCGCTGCAATTGCTCCGTGAAAACATTCAGAACTGCGAGGCATTGCTCTTCGGCGGAGCCGGTTTCCTCGAGACATCCGACCTCGACGTCTATAAAAAATCGGCACGCGAATATGTGCGACAGTTATGGGACGGCTGGTGGCCGCATCGTGATGAGCTGCAAAGATTCATTTTGCCAGCCAACACCTGGCGGCTGAGCGGTACGCGTCCAGCAAATCATCCACAGCGCCGGCTCGCTGCGCTGGCAATCCTGGCGCGCGACTGGTCGCGGATGTCGAGGCCGCAACTCCGGCGAGCGTATGCCTTTGGGTGGAGTACGCAAAGCTGCCCGCACAGTTATCGAATAGACGACTCGAAACAGCTGCGACACGTCTCTTCGGAAATGATTCGCGCCGAAAGCAATTTCTTAAAACCGTCGCACGCCAGCAAGGTCTGCTCCAAATCTACGAAGATTTTTGTATGCAGGACAATTCCGATTGCGCGCAATGCCCGTTCCCGGAACAGATGGCCAAATGGACCTGAGTCGAGCAAACCGTTACAAGGGTTACAAAGTGCAACTTGGTGCGGGGCGGTTGGAACCTTTGTAACTATGCAACTTTTTCAACGATTTAACGTGCGCATTGCTCAACTTGCGGCTAGCATTCGTCCCATGCGTTCCCCTGCCGAACACAAGCGTGCCTTCACTCTCATCGAGCTGCTGGTGGTAATCGCGATCATTGCGATTCTCATCGGTCTGCTCTTTCCTGCTTTCAAAGCAGTTCAAAATCAAGCCAGACAAACACAGGCAAAAAACGATCTCACCCAAATTGTCAACGCGGTGAACGCGTTCTACACGGAATACGGAAAGTATCCGCTTCCGACAAACGTCGAGACGACCTTTGGACAAGGAGGAAGTCCAACAACAAACGAGACGCTGTTTACTGAGCTTCGCGGATGCACCGGTAACACAGGGTCATGTCCTGCCGCCGCCACGCTCAATACACGCCAAATTGTTTTCATTTCGCCACCTGACGTGAAGAACTCTGCGAGCCCGCGATCGGGTATCGGAACAGCCGCAGGTAACAAAGGACAATACTTCGATTCGTGGGGCACCAATTACGTCATTCGCATCGACGGTGATTATAACAATCAAGTGGCTAATCCCTACAGCGCCAATGCCGGCGCGACCCCGAATCTGCAAATCGGTGTAATCGCATGGTCTCTTGGTCAAGATGGAGCCGGCGGTTCGGGCGACAAGAATGCCGGTGCGGCAGCAGACGACGTGATTTCGTGGCAGTGATTTTTGCGCATTGGTTACTGTAGCCCCGAAAGCGTTCGGGGCTGTCCTCAGCGGACAAACTGCTATCTATTCTCTTTGCGCTGACACAGCGCATGCTACAGCCGTACGACGTGGACGATTTTGCTCCGACCATTGTTTCAGTTGCAATCGGCAATTGAAAATCTAAAATCGGAAATCACTTTGCGGGTGTAGTTCAATGGCAGAACGGCAGCTTCCCAAGCTGCACACGGGGGTTCGATTCCCCTCACCCGCTCATTTACCTGTGAAAACGGTTTCCCCGGTAATTCACCGGCCTTTGCCGCTTTAGTGATTGTTCAGAACTGTTTGCGTCGCCGGTTTACTCACTTCAAGCTGGGCACTTACCTTCTGGATTTGCGATGCCTGCTCTTTCACCGTTGTAGTAAGCGCCACAATTTCCGTCTTTAGTTCCTGCACTGTGCTGTGCTCTTTCAGGAACTCATTGAGCAACATAGCGTTCACTGCTTCGTAGCGCACAGTATAGACCTTCCCCTGGTCATCGCGACCTACAAGATCGGAATTGACCTTTTCCACTTCTTCGGCCACGAGTCCAAACTGTGGAGTGTTACTAGAATCAATCTCTTTTTTATAATGAAAGGTTACTGGCTTCAACGCGAGAATCGCTTCGCTCGCTCTATCCATCGGTTTGATGTCCTCCTTGAAACGGCGAGAGGAGACGGTCACGCCAAGTTGCCCCGCCGAATTTACGACCACCGACTGCGCGGTTCCGGCGCTTGCTCCGTAGATGCCAGCAATAAAGGTTTTTACCTGCTGTCCCTCTACACCAATACGGATTATATTAGTCTCGTTTCCGCCGCGATTCCCGATGTCGATGTTGCTGCTGCCGCCGACAACATTTATGCCGGCGTAAGCGCCCACAGCAATGTTATTGGTGCCGATTGTGGTGTTGTAAAGCGCCTGCCGTCCAAGGGCCGTGTTAGTGTTGCCAGTTGTGTTGTTCTGTAGTGCCTGAGAACCGATGGCCATATTGCCAGTTCCTAGCGAGTTCGAATAGAGCGAGTTATACCCATTAGCCACGTTGCCGGTGCCGGTCGTGTTTCTAAATAGCGACTGAAACCCGGTGGCAGTGTTAGTGCCGGTTGTGTTGCTAAATAGCGCCCGATAACCGCTGGCCGTGTTCCCGTTGCCGGTCGTGTTCCTATTGAGTGCCTCAACCCCGTTGGCCGTGTTGGCGGCGCCGGTCGTATTGCTCAAGAGCGCCTCAGAACCTGTGGCCGTGTTGAAGTCACCATTGTTGTTTAAGAGTGCCTGAATACCGATAGCTGTGTTATCGTTGCCAGTAGTGTTCAAACTGAGTGTCCTTGCTCCAGTCGCCGTGTTGTTGGCCCCGGTTGTGTTCCTTGTGAGCGCCGTCGAACCACTGGCCGTGTTGAGGCGACCTTGCGTGTTGCTGTAGAGCGCATGAAAACCAATGGCTGTATTCTCGAAGCCGGTGGTGAGATTGAAAAGCGCATTGGTACCCTCAGCGGTGTTGGAGTTGGCATAGCCTCCATCCGGGGCTGGACTTACTGCCTGAACCGTCGGCGAAAGCGCAACGCAGACAAGGGCGAGCGGGATGAGAACAAAACCGAACCGCGCCGATTTTCTTAAGTGTAGAGTTGTTATATTTTTGGTTTTCATTTTTATATTGAGGGTGGATTGTTGAACTGCGTTAACTGCAATCCAGTTCCGCGCAGAACTCGGAATCATCCTTTGCGAGGCGCTTCGGGAAGCGGCCTTACTTTCGGCTGATTCGGGGGTCCAGGTGGATCTGGGGGGACCGCGCTAAACGGCGTCTCAGCGAAGATTCAGCCCATGTGGCTTATTCAGCCGTGCCGAAGATAAGTTGAAAACTGTCGGATGACGTAATCGAGGAGGCTTTTAGGTGTTGCGCGACAGTTTGTCGAGCTTTAATTCACGCGCTCCGCAGTCCTCTAGGCGTTCCGCCGCCCGAATCGTCTCTCTGAGTTCCAGAAACGCAGTCAGCTTTTC
>WNGK01007077.1_pt1 | contig 11779 bp, 11 predicted proteins | sample 5400601 | NCBI WGS metagenome assembly WNGK01 (sample SAMN13153376, study PRJNA577476) | soil metagenome | isolation source: 60 cm soil or saprolite under Garry oak tree replicate 1 | place: USA:California | collected 2016-06-15
GAAGCGCTGCGGGTGCCTCGGTACCAGCAACAGCAGGGAATTGCCGGGCAGCGCTCGGCGCGCAAGCGCATCGAGCAGCAGCGCTTCCTCGCCCTCGCGCGTGCTCGCCGCGAGCCAGATCGGGCGCGTTTGGCCGAAGCGAGCGCGAAAACCGGCGCCCAGCTCCAACGCGGCGGGCGGGATCGTGACGTCGAACTTGAGGTTGCCCGTGACGATCGGCTCAGGCGCACCGAGTTCCGCGAGCCGAGCTGCATCCGCCGCTGATTGCGCCGCGACGCCGGTGAGGCGGCCCAGCATCGGTCGGATCAGGGCCTCGAAGCGCTGGTAACGACGCGCGGAGCGCTCGGAGAGCCGGCCATTGATCAGGAACAGCGGTGTGCCCGCGGCATGCGCGGCCGCGACCAGGTTCGGCCACAGCTCGGTCTCGAGAATGAATCCCGCGGCAGGCCGGAAGTGCGCGTAAAACGCGTGCACGGCAAACGGCACGTCGTAGGGCAACCATGCCTGGACGACACGATCGCCGAACAGGGTGTTTCCCGCTTCACGCCCCGCCGCGGTCATGTGCGTGAGCGCGAGTGTGGCGCCCGGATACGCCGCAGTGAGCCGCTGCACGAGCGGCGTCGCTGCCCGCGTCTCCCCGACCGACACCGCGTGGATCCAGTACACCGGATCCGTCACGTTGCCGCGGTAGCGACCGAAGCGCTCGCTGATCTGCCGGCGGTAACCCGGCTCCTTGCGTCCGCGCCACCACAGGCGCAGCGGCAGCAGCGGGAGGGCTGCCGAGCCCAACGTCGTATAGAGGGCGCGCGCGGCTTCCATGCTCAGCAGGAGGGTACGGCGCGCACCAGCGGCCCGAGAGCGGCGATGACCTCTGCTAACGTGGGCACGTTTCCCATCCCGCCCAAGTCCCTCGCCGACGCCGTCGCTCGCGCCACACCGGCAAGCTGCGGATCGGTGACGGTGAAGATAGCGACCGTTGGCGTTCCGAGCGCCGCGGCGAGATGAGTGAGCCCGGTGTCGACGCCGACGACCCATACCGCGCGCGAGAGCAGCGATGCGAGCTCGGGCAAGCTTCGCCGCAAAGGAATCACGCTGGGGCTCACACCCTGCCCGATTCGTTCGCTGCGCGCCCGCTCTTCCGCGCTTCCCCACGGAAGCACGACCGTGAAGCCGGCGCTCGCCGAGTGCTCTAGCAGCGCTTTCCAGTGCGCTTCGGGCCATAGCTTGTCGTTGCGGCTTGTCGCGTGCACGAAGACCGCGTAAGGCGAGTCGGGGGCGCCGTCCTGCGGCGGCGCCTCGAGCCCGAAGCGGGGTGCGCCTGACGGCTCGTAGCCGAGCGCCCTGCCGGCGAGGCGGCGACAACGGTCGATCAGATGCGTCGCCGGATCGATCCGGTGGCGATGCGCGTAGAGCAGCGTCACGATCGGCTCACGCACGCTCCTACGATCGGGCCCATGCACGGGCCCCCGCGCGAGCCAGGAGATCAGCGCCCCCTTGAGCTGCTCCTGCAAATCGATCACCGCGTCGTAGCGCTCATGCTCGAGCTCTCGCCGGAACGCGGCCCACTCCCGCCACGTCGAACGCGCGAGCGCGTGGTGACGCCAGCGCCGCAACGCGATGGGGATGACCCGGCGCACGCCCTTGTTGAGCCGCACCAGCGCAGCAAACGACTCTTCAGCCACCCAGTCGATGGTCATGCCCGGGCAATGCTCATGCAGATCGTGGACGATCGGCAGCGCGTGCACGATGTCGCCCAGCGAGGACGGACGAATGATCAAGGCGCTGGGCACGGAGCGATGCCTAATGGCTTGCGAACCGGTTTGCACGTAGAATTGGCGGCGTCTTTTTTGCGCGGCGCAAGAGCACCAAACAACAGCCGCGCTCGCAGATGCGACGCGATGTCCGATCCGCTTCCCCGACTCGCCCTTTCGCTCGTCGTCGTCGCGCACGATGCCGGCAAAGAGCTTGCCGATTGCCTTGCGTCCGCTACGTTCGCCTCCGAGGCGATCGTTGTCGATTCCGGCAGCCGCGATGATACCGTAGAAATTGCCCGCCGCTTCGGCGCGCGCGTGATCATGCAAACCTGGCTCGGATACGGTCCGCAGAAGAATTTCGCCGTCGGCCAGGCGGCCCACGATTGGGTTCTCTGCCTCGATGTCGACGAGCGCGTGTCGGTCGAGCTCGAGCGCGCCATTCGAAGCGCGATGCGCGAGCCACGGCACCAGGCTTATGCGATGGCGCGCCGCAACCGGTTTCTCGGCCGCTGGCTTGCCCATGGCGAAGGCTACCCGGACTGGAACGTGCGGCTGTTCGACCGCCGCCATGCCAGGTGGAGCGAGGACGCCGTCCATGAGCACGTGCTTGCTGATAGCCCGGTCGGCCGTCTCGACGGCGACCTGCTGCATGCCTCCGGGGAATCGCTCGACCGGTATCTCGCCAAGCAGAATCGCTATACGACACTGCAGGCCGAGGCGATGCACGCGCGGGGCGAGCGCTTCTCCTCGCTGCGGCTCGTGCTCTCGCCGCTTGCCCGCTTTGTGCGCTTTTACGTATTGCGCGCGGGATTCCTCGATGGGAGCGCGGGCCTGGTCCACATCGCGATCGGATCGTTCGCGAGCTTCTGCAAGTACGCGAAGCTGCGCGCACTCGAGCAGGCGGAGCGTGCACGGTGAGCGAGCGGATGCGCGTGCTGGTCACCGGAGCTGCCGGTTTTATCGGCATGCATCTCGCGCTGCGCCTGAGGCGCGACGGCGTGGACGTTGCCGGCGTCGACAGCTTTGACCCCTACTACGACGTCTCGCTCAAGCGCGCCCGTGCTCAGGAGCTCGCGCGAACGGGGGTGCGCTGCGAGACGCTCGATCTCGCCGACGCGGCCGCGACTGCGGCGCTGCTGCGGGAGGGCGCCTTCTCGCACGTCGCACACCTCGCCGCGCAGCCGGGCGTGCGCTATTCGCTGATCAATCCCGCCGCGTATCTGCGCAACAACATCGACGCGTTCGGCGCGGTGCTCGAAGGCTGCCGTCACGCCGGCGTCGCGCACCTGGTCTACGCTTCGAGCTCGAGCGTGTACGGCGCGAACCACACGCTGCCCTTCTCCGAGGATCAGAACGTCGACCATCCGGTGAGCCTCTACGCCGCGACCAAGAAGGCTAACGAACTGATGGCGCATAGTTACAGCCATCTTTACGCGTTGCCGACCACCGGCTTGAGGTTCTTCACCGTCTACGGCCCGTGGGGGAGGCCGGACATGGCGCCAATGATCTTCGCCCGGGCAATCCTCGGTGGCGAGCCGATCAAGGTGTTCAATCACGGCGACATGCAGCGCGACTTTACCTATATCGACGACATCGTCGAGGGGGTGATGGGCGTGCTTTCGCGCCCGCCGCAGCCGTTGCCTCCGACCGGCGCGCCGTACGCCATCTACAACATCGGCAACCACAGCGCGGTCGGGCTCGAAACGTTCATCGCCGAGCTCGAACGTCTGCTCGGGCGCACTGCGGTGAAGCAGTATCTGCCGCTGCAGCCCGGCGACGTGCGGGCGACGTACGCGTCGGTCGATCGTCTGGCGGCCGCGACCGGCTTCGCCCCGACAACCTCGATCCCGGAAGGACTCGCGCGATTCGTCTCCTGGTATCGCGACTACTACGGCGAAGCGGGCGCTCCTGCGTGATAGAATTCGCGCCCTTCGATCTAGCAGCCTGCTAGGGAGTCGTTGATGCTTCTGGTGACCGGCGGCGCAGGCTTCATCGGCGCCAATTTCATTCTCGACTGGTGCGCGATCGGCGACGAGCCGGTCGTCAACCTCGACAAGCTCACCTACGCCGGCAATCTCGGCAACCTCGCCTCGCTCAGGGACAATCCGCGGCATCTGTTCGCGCGCGGTGAGATCGGTGACCGGCCCCTGGTCGAGGCGCTGCTTGCGCAGCACCGGCCGCGCGCGGTCCTCAACTTTGCCGCCGAGAGCCATGTCGACCGCTCGATCCACGGACCGGCAGATTTCATCGCCACCAACCTGGTCGGGACGTTCACGCTGCTCGACGTTGTGCGCGGCTACTGGAGCGCGCTCGACGAGCCCGAGCGCTCGCGCTTCCGGTTTTTGCATGTGTCGACCGACGAGGTCTACGGTTCGCTCGGGGCCGACGATCCACCATTTTCGGAAACCACAGCGTATGCGCCGAACAGCCCCTACGCTGCGTCGAAAGCGGGCTCGGATCATCTGATTCGTGCCTACCATCACACCTACGGGTTGCCGACGCTCACCACGAACTGCTCGAACAACTATGGGCCGCGGCAGTTTCCGGAAAAGCTGATTCCGCTCGTGATCCACAACGCGATTGCCGGAAAGCCGCTGCCGGTCTACGGCGACGGTTTGCAGATCCGCGACTGGCTCTACGTCGGCAATCACTGCGCAGCGATCCGCGCCGTGCTCGAGCGCGGCCGACCCGGTGAGACCTACAACGTCGGCGGTAGCGCCGAACAGACCAATCTCGAGGTCGTGCGTACGTTGTGCCGTATTCTCGGCGAGCTCAAGCCAGGGCCCGATTACATGGGGCAGATCACATTCGTCAAGGACCGCGCGGGGCATGATCGCCGTTATGCGATCGACGCGACCAAGATCCGCCGCGAGCTCGGCTGGACGCCGACCGAGACTTTCGAGTCGGGGCTCGAGCGTACCGTACGCTGGTATCTCGACAACGAGGCGTGGCTCGCCGCGGTAACGAGCAAGGAGTACCAGCGCTGGATCACGCTCAACTATACGGCCGTGGCGAGTGTGGGGGTTCACCCATGAGCGCCGCCGGGCCGCCCCAAGGCGCGAACTGCGCCCCCGCATTTGGGGGCAGCGCAGCGGCCGAATTGGCCAATGAGGCCGCAAGCGTGGGGGTCCACCAGTGAACGCGCGCAAGGGCATCATCCTGGCGGGCGGTTCCGGGACTCGGCTCTACCCGGTGACGCAGGTCGTCTCCAAGCAGCTGCTGCCGGTCTACGACAAGCCGATGATCTATTACCCGCTCTCCACGTTGCTGCTGGCCGGGATCCGCGAGATCCTGCTGATCTCGACGCCCGACGACACGCCGCGCTTCGCGCGATTGCTCGGTGACGGCGCGCGCTGGGGAATCCATCTCACCTATGCCGTGCAGCCCGCTCCGGACGGGCTCGCCCAGGCATTCCTCATCGCCCGCGATTTCATCGGCCGAGACGATTCCGCGCTGGTCCTCGGCGACAACATCTTCTACGGCCACGAGCTGCAGCCGCTGCTCAAGCGAGCCAACGCCCGCGAATCGGGCGCAACGGTCTTCGCGTATCCGGTTGCCGACCCGGAGCGTTACGGCGTCGCCGAGTTCGACGGCCACGGGCGCGTGCTGAGTCTCGAGGAAAAGCCGAAGCAGCCCAAGTCGCGCTATGCGGTGACCGGGCTCTACTTCTACGACAACCAGGTGCTCGACATCGCGGCGTCGCTCAAGCCATCGGAGCGCGGTGAGCTCGAGATCACCGATGTCAACCGGACCTACCTCGACCGGGGCGAGCTGGCGGTCGAGGTGATGGGGCGCGGCATGGCCTGGCTCGACACCGGCACCCATGAGACGCTGCTCGAGGCGGCGCAATACATCGCGACCATCGAGCGCCGCCAGGGGCTCAAGATCGCCTGCCCCGAGGAGATCGCCTATCGCCAGGGCTACATCGACGCCGAGGCACTGGAAAAGCTCGGTCAGGCGATGGCGAAAAACACGTACGGCGGCTACCTGCTCAGCCTGTTGCGCGAGCCGCTGGTCCGTTAGTGCGCCGCGCCGAATGGCCTCCAGATCGTCTCCTTGTCCCGATGGTCTCCCGGTACCCTTGAGCAAGCCGTGAAAGTCACGCCTACCGCGCTGCCCGACGTGCTCGTGATCTCGCCAAACGTCTTCGGCGACGAACGCGGGTTTTTCTTCGAGAGCTGGAACCACCGCGCATTTGCCGCGGCCGGGCTCGACGCGACCTTCGTGCAGGACAACCACTCGCGCTCGGTGCGCAATGTCCTGCGCGGGCTGCACTATCAAATCGAGCATGCGCAGGGCAAGCTCGTTCGCGTGTGCGCCGGCGAGGTCCTGGACGTGGCCGTTGACCTCCGCAGGAGCTCGCCCACCTTCGGCCAATCATTGAGCGTCACGCTCTCTGCGAAGAACAAGCAGATGCTGTGGATCCCTCCGGGGTTCGCCCATGGCTTTCTGGTGTTGTCCGACGCGGCGGAGTTCCTCTACAAGACGACCGACTACTGGTACGCGGAGCACGAACGCACGCTCCTTTGGAACGATCCGGCGCTCGGAATCGACTGGCCGCTCTCCGGAGCGCCGGTGCTGGCGGCGAAGGATGCGGCCGGGCGTCCCCTTGCGCTGGCCGACGTTTATCCGTGATGTCGTGACGCGTCCGACGATCCTCGTCACCGGCGCAGGCGGGCAGGTGGGCTGCGAGCTGGCCCGGCTCCTGCCGGTGCACGGAGAGGTCGCGGCCCTCGGCCGAGCTCAACTCGATCTCGCCGACGCCGACGCGATCCGCGCCACGCTCCGCGCGATCCGGCCGCAGCTGATCGTCAACGCGGCGGCATACACCGCGGTCGATCAGGCGGAGCGGGAGCCGGAGCGCGCCGAGACCATCAATGCGCGCGCGCCGGGAATTCTCGCCGAGGAAGCGAAGCGCCTGGGTGCCGTGCTGATCCACTATTCGACCGACTACGTATTCGATGGCAGGGCTTCGACACCGTACACCGAAGACGCGACGACCGGACCGCTCAGCGTGTATGGTGAGAGCAAGCTGCACGGGGAACAGGCGATCGCCGCCGTGAATGGCGCGAACATCACGTTGCGCACGAGCTGGATATACGGATTGCACGGCCGCAACTTTTTGTTGACGATCCGGCGACTGGCTGCGGAGCGCGACGAGCTCTCCATCGTCGCCGATCAGTTCGGCGTGCCCAATTGGGCCCGCGCGCTCGCCGAGGCCACGGCGACGCTGGTTGGCCGCGGCCTGCCTTATCTCGCCGAGCGAAAAGGGCTGTACCATTTGACCGGCACGGGGTCGACGAGCTGGTTCGAGTTCGCTCGTGCGATCGTCGGTCCGGTGGAGCGGCCGCGTGTCGTCGCGATCACGACCATGGAGTATCCGACGCCCGCACGCAGGCCGGCTTATGCCGTTCTGGCCGCCGCAAAATTCGCGCACACCTTCGGTTTCGGCCTTCCGGACTGGCGCACGATGCTGCGCGATTGCGTGTCAGCCGCGGCATGAGCTGTCGCCTGCGGGCGACAGCGGCTAAGGATCATTTGACGTTGCGGGAACAAGGCGCGGGGTTACGCGGTCGGAAGTGGCCGCGATCGGCGCGGCTTGCATTGAAACCGGGAGTCGGAATGTCACGTCGCGGGCTCGAATGCCTGCTCCTTGCACTTGCGGGAAGCGTCGGCGCTCAGATCGTTGCAGTACCGCCTGCCGCGAATCGAGCGGGCGCGCAAACCAGGTCGGAGGCCGTCGCGACGCTGGTCGCGCCCGCGCGCATTCCGGCCCGCACCATCGCACTGCCGCCGCCATCGGCGGAGGAAGTGGCGCAACTGGACAAACGCGCCGCCGCAGCGCCGGCGGTGTCGGGGACGTCGCCGATGCGCGCCAAGCGACATGCGCTCGCGATCGGATTCCCGCGGAGCCTCCCCGGCGGTGAGCGCCCGCTGCCGTTAGCGGGGCTGCCGTGGCAAGTGCTGCCGGACGGCGGCAAGGCGGCGCAGGTCGTGGTGAACTCGCCCGGTGCGGCGGCGATACGGATTGAGGTAAGCATGTCGACGATGGCGCCCGGCGTTGCGTTGCGCTTCGCGGAGTCGGGCGGAACGCAACAGGTCTATGGCCCGTATGCCGCGGCCACGATCGCTGCGGTCAAGCGCTACTGGTCGCCGGTTCTCGATGGCGACTCGGCGACGCTGGAGATCTATCTGCCGCCGGGCGTTTCGCCGGCGAGCGTAGAGCTTCGCATCCCGAAGATCTCGCACCTGGTGAGCGCCGGGGCCGCGCTCGTGAAGAGCGAACCGAGCTCGGACATCGGGCGCGCGGGCAGCTGCGAGGTCGACATCGCCTGTGTCGCGACGCCTGCCGCGTTGAATCAGGCACGTGCGGTCGCGAAACTCGTGTTCACCGACGGCGGCACGACGTTCCTCTGCACCGGAACCTTGCTGAACGATTTGATGGCGTCGAATACGCCATACCTCTACACCGCGAGCCACTGCATGGATTCGCAGGAGGCCGCAAGCTCGCTGGTGACGTATTGGTTCTTCGATGCCGTCGCGTGTCACAGCTTGGCGGTGCCGCCCTATGTCAAGGTGACCGGCGGTGCGATCCTGCTCGGCCGCAGCGTCGACTCCGATTGGGCGCTGGTGCGACTCAATTTGCCGCCCCCAGCGAACGCGATTTTTTCGGCGTGGCGAGCGGAGGCGTTTCCCAGTTCCACCGCCATCGCCGTCGCCCATCATCCGGAAGGCGACCTCAAGAAATTCAGCGAAGGGTCGACACAGGGCTACTACAGCTTCAGCGACGGCACGAGCTTCGCCCAAGTCGGCTACAGTCTGGGTTCTACCGAGCCAGGGAGCAGCGGCTCGGGGCTCCTTACGCTGGGCGGTGGCGGCAGCTTCTACGAGTTACGTGGCGGACTCTTCGCGGGCGACACCTCGTGCGCACAGCCCAACGGAACCGACGTGCATTCGCGTCTCGACGTCGCGCTCCCGCTGCTCGCGCCATACCTCACGCCCGGGGCCGCGAATCCGAGCAAGAAAACACTGGTCGTCGAGTATTACTACGCGGGCTTCGATGATTATTTCATCACCGCGAACGAGATCGAGATCCAGGCTCTCGACAACGGGGCGCTTCCAGGCTGGGTTCGCACCGGGCTCACATTTCTCGCCTACTCCGACCCCAGCGTCGGGCCGGGAGGCGTGAGTCCGGTCTGCCGCTTCTATCTGCTGCCGCAGTTCGGGGATTCGCACTTCTATTCGGCCAATCCGGCCGAATGCGCGGCGACCGCGGTGAAGTTCGCCGCGAGCTGGGTCGAGGAGAGCGCAGCGTTGTTCTACATCCAGTTGCCCGATTTGACGACCGGTGCGTGCCCGGCGAATACGCGGCCGGTCTATCGGTTCATGAATCGGACGAACCAGATACACCACCGCTACACTGCGGAGGTCGACGTCCGAAATTGCCTGTATTACGGCACGAATCCGGCCACCGACAAGGACGTGGACTGCTCGTTGTTCACCGGCACCTGGCTCGAAGAAGGTTACGGTGCCGCGCCGAACGCGCCGGTCATGTGTTCTCCGCTGAGCTGAAGCGTCAGCGCCGCGTCAGAAGCGCAGCGAGCAATCCGCCGCCGCTCCGGCGCGAAGCTCGTCGCCGATTCCGGCGGCGACAATCGCGTTGACGCCGAACGTCACGCCCTCGAGCGCGGCGTTCATGCGATAGGTCGAGAGCGTCGCCAGAGGCTCGCTCGCGCGCTCTCCGGTCATCTGATCGGTGGTCGTAATCTGGCAGCGGGTGCACGGTTTGACCAGTTTCATTCTGACCCGGCCCGCGACGATCTCATCGATGTGATCCTCATCGTAGGCCTGCGTCCCGGAGAGCACGAGGTTGGGTCGGAAGCGGTTGACCGGCAGCGGAGAGGCGAGTCGTGCATTGAGGTCCGCAAGCGAGCCTTCCGAGAGCACGAGCAGTGGGTAGGCGTCGGCGAAACCCGTGTGGGCGCCGGAATCCCCGACGTAGGCACGGTTGCAGGCGCGACGCACCCGCGGATCGAAGCGCACCAGCCGCACGTCGCGGCCGATCCAATCCGACAACCAATCGGCCGGCGCACCGCCCTGATCGATCGCGGGCAGGCTGTCGCGCCAGACCGTGACCGTCTCGAGCGTGCCTGCCTGATCGAGCGGAACGCTGATGGGCTTCCGCCCGGGCGCCGTCAGCTCGAGCGTCGTTGCCGACAGTGCCGGCACGATCATCGAGAGCCGCGGGAACTCGCGCTGGCTCACGAACCGTCCCGTGGCATCGACGATCATCCATTCACGATCGTGCTCGAATCCGCGTTCGGTGATCCGTGCTGTGCCGAGCTGCACACCGCGACAGCTCTTCACCGGATACATGAACAGGGCGCTGACGGTCGCGGTCAGCGTCACGGCTTACTCGCCGGGGAAAAAAGGCGTCGCCCGGGGTGCCCGGGCCGGTGCCTGCGCTGCCGCGTCAATGCAGCCCGGCGGCGTAGTCCGCGACAGCGCGCATTTCCGGTTCGGTCATGCGGCCCGCGATCTGCGCCATCACCCGGCCGTTGGCATCCTTGCCTTGCTGATCCATACCGCGTTGACCGGTCTTGAACGCCTGCAGCTGCGCCAGCGTGTAATCGGCGTATTGGCCCGACAGCCGCGGATAACGTACCGGGACACCGACACCGGTCGGCGTGTGGCAGGCCGCACACGCGGGCACGCCGGTGGCCGTGTTGCCACCGCGATAGAGTTTCTGGCCGGCAGCGACAAGCGAAGGATCTTTCGCGGCGAGGCCCTTGGGCTTCTGTTGGGCAAAGTAGGCGCCCAACGATTTCATGTCTTCCGGCGACAGATTCGCGACCATGCCCGCCATCACGGCGTTGTTGCGCGTCCCGTCCTTGAAGTGCATCAATTGCAGGCTGATATACTCGGCGTGCTGGCCGGCAAGGCTGGGATTGGCGGGAGTTGCGCTGTTGCCGTCGGGCCCGTGGCAGGCCGCGCAAACGGTGCTGACGAGCTGCTGCGCCTTGGCGAGATCGGCCTTGCCGGCGCTTTCCTCGGCATGAACGGGCGCGAGCACCCCGGTGGCAGCCCATGCGGCAACCAGCACCCACCCCTTTTCCATTCCCAGGCTCCCCTCGCAGTTACGGATTCGCGCTTGGCCGGACCATGTCTCGCGCTGCGCGCCGTTCGCGCCAAAGCGTGCCCTGCGAGGCGCGTATTCTACCCAAAAGGTCCGGCCCGGCGAAGCGCGAAGCGTCGAGTCGCGCGAGAGCAGCATGGCGGTGAAGCATCCTTTTCGTCACGCCGAGTTTGTGACGACGGCCGCGGAATGGCACCAGCTTCCCGCCGGCGGTGCGCCCGAGATTGCCTTCGCGGGGCGATCGAACTCGGGCAAATCCTCGGCAATCAACGCGCTCGCGCAGCGCACACGACTGGCCTACGTCAGCCGGACACCGGGGCGCACGCAGCACATCAATCTGTTTCGTACGCCGTCCGGGGCCCTGCTTGCCGATCTGCCCGGATACGGGTACGCCAAGGTGCCGGAGAAGATGCGACGTCATTGGCAGACGTTTCTCGCGCGTTATCTTGCAGAGCGCGCGCCGCTCGTCGGCCTGGTGCTGGTCATGGACGCGCGGCGGCCGCTGACCGATCTCGATTGGCAGATGCTCGACTGGTTCCTGCCGACCGGTCGGCCGACGCAGCTCCTGCTTACCAAAGCGGACAAGCTCTCCGCCGCTGCGCAGCGCCGGGCTCTGGATGACGCCGCCCGCGTCCTCGCCGAGACTTATGGTGCCGAGCGCGATGGCATCGGCTTGCAACTGTTCTCCGCGACCCACGGCGTCGGGATCGCCGAGGCCGAAAATGCAATCGGCGCGTGGCTTTCGCTATAAACGAAAGTGAGGCGCCGATTGCGGCTGCAGATAAAGAAAGGCCCCGCCATCAAGGGGAGTGACACGGGGCCGAAAACGCCCTGCGATCGGTGAAGACTCACAATCACAGAGCACCCGCTCAGGGAGGAAAGCGGGAGA
>WNGK01016245.1_pt1 | contig 11775 bp, 17 predicted proteins | sample 5400601 | NCBI WGS metagenome assembly WNGK01 (sample SAMN13153376, study PRJNA577476) | soil metagenome | isolation source: 60 cm soil or saprolite under Garry oak tree replicate 1 | place: USA:California | collected 2016-06-15
CAAGCTCAAATTAACGCTGGAAGAATGGAAGACGATCGACGCGTTGCGGGGCTGGTCGTTTTTCAGGGGGTTGCGGTAGCCGTAGCAGTCGGCGTCGGAGTTACACCGGGAGTAGGACTCAAGATCGGAACCGGCGTGATCGGAATGGGCGTCACGCCTCCGCCACCTTCGGCGCCCTCGTTCAACTCTTTCCGATAGGTGATGAAAAGTGTCGCGCCGGCCACCGGTTGCACGGTCACATTAGCGGGACCCGTGATGATCACTCGGTTGCCGATTTCAGGAAAGTTTTGCGAATTGCTTCCGGTGCTAAGATCGATTCGCGTCGCACTGAGCACATTCGCGCCGCCGCCATCCTCGCCAGTCAGCGTGACTGCTACCACTCCACGATCAGTGCCTCCTACTTGCGTGAAATTTGTGATTTTGAGAAAATGATCTTCAGGCACAGTGATTAGGAGGGCCGAATCGCTACCGGTAATGATCTTGCTCCTAAAAGGATTGGCGACAGCAGCCGTTGCAGCAGCAAAGAACATGAAAGCGATTGAAAGTCGCAGGACCAGCATTTTCATACTTCAATACAGATGCAGTTTGTATTTCGCAACTAGAGCCGTTGCCGGTTGTTATCGCAAAGCGCGTGATTTAGCTGCATTCGCTCAGTGTGGAACGTCCAGGGTTTTGCGGTCGACCTTAGACCAGTGCTTCCCCGCCCATGAAAAGCTCAGAGTTGGCGCACGGACTCTCTTCAGACAGTAAAGAAACAAATAGTCAATCGGCCAAGTGCCTGCTTTGCGGATCACTAACGCAAAGAGCACAATGAAAAAAGCGAAGAAGGAAAAACCAAGAAAGCACTGAACAGGCAGGGCCAAAAATTTTCCAGATACGAAGTACATAGGGTGAAAGGAAAAATTATGAGGATCCTGATAACTACAGTGATAGCGGCGTTTGCGTTACCGTTGATGACCTCAGGCCAGACGACGGAGGAACCACAACAAACGCAGACGAAAGAAACCCAAACTACTGCGCCGGCGAAGGGCAAGAAGATGCGCCCCGCACAGGAGCAGAGCAAACCGGAGGCAAAACCGGAAACGGGCAAAAACCTACGTGGACAGACGAACGTTCGGGGCCGCACCCAGGACGCAAACCGGACTGAACCGGGTGTGCGTTCGAGCACGGGCCAGACAAACGTGACGGGCACGAATCAGACGACGACGGTGAACAAGGATGAATTCATGTCGCGTCACAGCCAGGTGTTCAGTCTCGGGCGGCATCCGAAAGAGTTTTTCGTGCAGCGCTACGGGGCAAACCATGTCCGGCTGATCGGGAACACGTACTTCGCGTTCGTGGACGGCTGCTGGGTGTCCGTTGACGTGGACGGTTTTGTCTATGCACAGCGGGTGATCTGTCCCGGCGAGCCGGAGTTTATTGAAGTGGAGTAACGCATCATCGTCGTAACTCAAAAGCGCTCCGCGGAATGCGGAGCGTTTTTTGTGTCGATCGCGTGTTGCGCGAGAAGATGTTTCAACCACTTGAGTCGGACCAGCACCCAGGCGTGGGCCCATCCGACGCGAACTCTTTGATTATGGACGAAGCACAACCTGGGAATTTTTGCATTGGCTGCAATCGGCCATTTGATTACGCGATCACGACAGAGGCTCCCTCGGGATCATTCCTCGCCAGCAAAATAGTGAGTTTCCTCACCCTTGATCACAACGCGATCGGCTGCTGACGACTTGTTCACTTTCCATTTCCCGCTGTCGGGATAATACCCGGATTCGCCGATGGGATTATCTGCGAGTACATAATAAATGAGATCTTGGTCACCAGAGTTGATAATTTGATGCGGTTCGTCGGGACCGAAGATGAACGCGTCACCGGACGCAATGTCGGTCTTGCCGTCCTTGTGGCGAACACTGCCTTTTCCGGAAACGACCAAATACAATTCCCATTGAGCCGAGTGCGCGTGGTACGGGAAATTGCATTTTCCTGGTGGGACCCGGCTCCATTCCAGATCGAAAGGATGGCGCTTCGACAAATCGAGCGACGTCGGCTCGCGCCCCAGTGCTTCAGAAATTCCTTTGAAAAACACGGCGTATTTTCCGCCTGGCGATTGCCAGGGCTCTTCTTTGACGTCGTTAAGATTTACTTTGCGCATACAGAAAAACTATAGCGGTCGTCTTCCACCAGCGACGATGGGCGGGCGTCTGACGCAGACGCCTACAACTTGCAAATCATTCTTCGCCATCGAAATAATCGGTCTCGCTTCCTTTCACGACGACTTCTTCATGCCCATCTGTAGTGACGGCCCACTTGCCGCTGTCGGGATAATAACAGGAATCACCAGTTGCGCCGCCGCTGCGCGGATTATCAGCGATCACGTAGTAAACAAAATCCTCGTCGCTACCATTGCTGAGCTGATGCGCTTCACCAGGTTGGAAGAAGAACGCATCGCCCGGTCCTACTTCGGTAATACCATCTTTGTCGCGAACGCTGCCCCGGCCTGACAAAACGAGGTAAAATTCCGATTCAGCCGCGTGAGCGTGATATGGGCAAACTGCTTTGCCTTTCGGAACCCGCACAAGCGCGAGATCAAACGGATGGCGCTTCGACACGTCCAGCGACTCCGGCTCGCGTCCCAGCGCGACGGAGATATTCTTCGTGAATCGGCCAAATTTACCTTTTGGCGATTTCCGCTCCTGCTCCGGTACATCTTTGACGTTGGCCTTTCGCATATGAAAAAACTCATCGATTCGGGTCGGCGCCTAACGAGACGAAACTCGCTTTTTGCTCACAATCGCAAAAACCGCTATCCCTGCCCAGATGAGGTTTACAAACGTGGAAGGATAGGACCCATAAAAAATCGTGTTCGCGGCGAGCAGGAGACTGCCACTGATGTTAAGTGCCTGATAAGCCCCGGAGTCGCCCTCCAGTTTTTTGTGGGACACCATTGCATAACCAATGAGCAGAGCAGTTGCTCCCGCCCAGCCGACCGCATCAAACCAGAATTGATTCCTCATACTGTATGCTTTGCCGCGCGGCAATCAGATCACATCTCCCGTTTTTTTGGCAGCTTTTGCTTCAGACCTTCAATTCGTTCGAACAGGTCGCCCTGTTTTTCCACACGCGTGAGCACTTGATCGGAACGGAACCTCAAGAGTTCGGCGTTTTTTTTCTTCAAACAATTTTCCACTTCGTTCCAAGTGACTGGAGTGGAAACCGTCGGTTCTTCCCTGGCGCGTAGTGAGTAAACACAGATGGTCGTTTTGTGTTCATCGTTCTGGCTCCAATCGACGAATACTTTGGCTTTGCGCATGGCTTTGGACATGTTCGACGTGACAAGATCCGGATGGTCGCGCTCCAGATATTGCGCCAGGGAGCGCGACAACCCTTTGGTGTCCTCATAGCTGACCGGAGTATTTAGCGGCACATACACCTGCAAACCTTTTGAGCCGCTGGTTTTGGCCCAGCTCTTAAGTTTCATTTTCGAGAGCAAATCGCGAAGCCAAAGTCCGACCTTACAGCATTGCACCATATCCGCGGGAGCGCCCGGGTCGAGGTCGAATACCATCATCGTCGGACGGTCGATGTTGTTTTTGCGCGAGAGCGACGTGTGTAGTTCGAGATCGGCCAGGTTAGCTGCCCAGACGAGCGTAGGCAGATCGTTCGCCAGGCAGTAGTCCATGGTATTCTGGTTGCCTTCGCTCCACACCTTCGCGGTCTTCACCCATTTCGGCCGGTGCGCCGGGCAGTTCTTTTCATAAAAAAATTCGCCTTCCACACCGTCGGGATATCGCTTCATTGTCAGCGGGCGATCTTTCAAGTGCGGCAAAAGCAGTGGGGCTATGCGAATGTAATAGTCAATTACCTGTCCCTTGGTGAAGCCGGCCTTTGGATAAAGGACCTTGTTGAGGTTGGATACCGCCAGCTTCTTCCCTTCAACGACGAGCTCCGCTTTTTCGGACATTAGCTAAACGTCCAACGTCCAACGCCCAGCGTCCAATATCGAATTCACAGGGCAACGCTCAGGCAAAGAAACGCTCCGGCGGAAGGATCGGCCTTGGTTTGCAAATCCGGGCGACGCAATGCTCCCAGCTTTCGTGCCCGCTCAGGATCTCAATTTCCACCCGTAAAAAATAAATCGACACTTTCAGATCGGCTTCAGGCAGACGCGGCATGCGCACCGAGTCTTTCTCCGTGGTGACAATCATCGCCAGGTCCCTTCGGATACAACGATTGATGAAGCTGGTCAGTTCCGCCTCGGTATAGTAATGATGGTCGATGTAACGCTTCGCGAGATCGACGTGCGCGCCGAGTTTGGTGAGCGCGGCCTCGAAACTTTCCGGCGCAGCGATGGCGCATAGTGAACCGATGAAGGCATCGCGTAAGGCCTCAAGCGGCAGTTGTTCGCCCGTAAAAATATTCTGAAGATAAAGCGGCTTGTGCGCGCATTCGATAACTTCCGCCGTGCGATTGTAACGACGAATGCGTCGCATTAACTCGAAATTGGGCTCGCCGGTATCGACCAGCACCATGTCGAGCCGATGCTTGAGATGCAGATATTGAAATCCGTCGTCGAGCAACAGGGTATCGACATGCCATTTATCGATGGCGAACAGGCCGCTTTTTACCCGGTCCTTATCCACTATTACGATTACATCCTTTAGGTTATGAGCGAGCATGTAAGGCTCATCTCCAGCAGTCATTGAATCGAGCAGCAAGGATTTTCCGTCCGAAACCACACGCGGAGGCTCAGATTCTCGTCGGAACCAACTCCGCCAGTCTCGCTTGCGCGGGACGCTCTTGTAACCACGGCTGAGAATCGCCACTCGTCGCCCCCCGGCGCGCAAAGCGCGGGCAAACTTCTCAACGATGGGTGTCTTACCGGTCCCGCCGACGGTCAGATTGCCAATGCTGATCACCAGACAACCGAGCGCGCGTTCGCGGAAAACTCTTTTACGGTAGAAATAAAGCCGCAGTTGCACGAGCCGGTCGTAAACGAATGAAAGAGCGTAGAGAATGCCGCGCAGGACAGAAGCGCGAACCCCATGGCGCCGTCCCAGAACAACGTCGATTCCAAATTCTTCTAAGTTTTCAAGGCGTCGACCCATGAAGGGAGGATGATCGGTGATCAGTGGTTGAATGTTTGCGCGCCGTGATTGTCCGCGTGCGTGATAATTGTGCGGGCAGACGCGCGTGCTGCAGCTAACATGACCGCCGCGATCTTTTGCGGCCTGTGCAATGTAACAGCCGCGATCGTAGATCCGCTTCCGCTAAGAAACGTGCCAAGAGCGCCGGCCTTCTCAGCGGCAGCGATCACCCGCGGAAGGAATGGGATCAGTTTTGAGCGGAATGGCTGATGCAGATGATCAGAAAAGGCGCCACGCAGTTTTTCGTAATGCTGCGACGCAAATGCCGCTGTGGTCACGCATGCATTCGCACAATTTTCCACAGCCTCTATCCAGGAAATTTTTGACGGCAAGATTGCTCGCGCTGGTTTGGTTTGAATCTCAAGATCGGGTACCAAGAGAACGAAATATACGCGGCTGGAAACGTTGAAGCGTTGAACGGTAGGGCCGCCGCGCTGCGACCCTACCACAGTAAAACCGCCGAAGCTGGCTGGTGCAGCGTTATCCGGATGTCCTTCCAGTTCGGCGCACACTCGGAACACCGCTAATCGGTGGAGCAGATCGCCACTGAGCCGGTTCAGCGCAAGCAGGATGCCGAGACGAACCGTTGCGCTGCCGCCAAGCCCGCGACAGCGGGGAACTTGTTCCATAATCGAATAGGAAAACGGAAACGCGCGACGCCCTGTCTGCTTGAAGAATCCATCTGCGGTCTCCAAGACAATTCGCGGATGAGATTGACGAGACCTGGCGCGGGTTACTGTGACGCTGTTATGGATGCGCAGTGCGATACCCAGACAATCGAATCCAGGACCAAGGTTCGAAGTGCTTCCGGGAACGCGAACAGTAACTTTTTGCATCGTAAATACTCGGCTTCATCCGGCCAGCCGCGGTTCCCCATTGCCGCCACGGCCCTTGCGGGGGCCGTTTTCCAACAATGCCCGCTCGTAAAAGTACACGCAATCCGCATTCGCAAACGCGGCGGCCGAGCGCCGGCCGCTGGCTACCGCGGATTGTAGCAACACCGGCACGAGCGGCAAACCATCCATTGCACCGTGCCGATTTCGAAGTATGCCGTTGGGGCGCAGGAACAAAATGAATTTCGGGTGGATAGATCCAGCCTTGCTCCGTGACTTTCAGGCAGAGGGCACCGACGCATACCGCCTGTGCACATTCCAGGATGGCTGGGTAGAACGTTTCGGGAGCGACGTGCTCATCTCGTTCAAAACCGTGCTGGCGCGCCAACAGCTGTTAGAGAGCGTGGAAACCTGGGCACGCTCTTCTGGAATTCAGGTGCGACGAGTATTCGCGCGATTTATCTCTCGAAAGAACGAGCAGCGTGAACCGCCGCGCCTGATTATTGGCGATCCGAGCGAGAGTTTGCGGACCATTGCCACCGAATGGCATCTGAAGTTTGGCATCGATTTCGGCACAGGCTATTCGCCGGGTCTTTTCCTGGACCAGAGAGAGAATCGCCGCTACGTGCGTCATATCGCACCAAAGCACCTGCTGAACTGTTTTGCTTACACCTGCTCTTTTTCGGTGTGCGCTGCATGCAGCGGTGCAAGCACTTTCAACATCGATCTGTCCAAAAAATATCTCGCGCGCGGCCGCGAGAATTTTGCGCTGAACAATCTTTCAACCGTGGAGCATCGGTTTATAGCCGATGATGTCAGATCTGTGCTGCTCAGACTCGCCCGAAGAGAGGAAAGATTCGATGCGATCATTCTCGATCCGCCGACGTTTTCGCATACACCCGGGGGAAAACCGTTTCAGGTCGGACATGATTTCGAACATTTGCTGATCGGAGCTCTTGCATTGGCAGAGCGTGACGCCCACGTCTTGATCTCGACGAATTGTTCTGCATTAAGCGAACATGCGCTGGAAGTCATGGCTCGCTATTGCCTGAAAGAAACGCGTCGCGCCGCGAGATTTTACCGGCCATTGCCGTTGCCTGATTTTCCATGCGGAACGGGAACAAGCTCGATCTGGCTCGCCCTGCGTTGAAAAAACGGAGGCGCGAGCGGAAAGCGCCGCCCCGTGAGAAGCCTGTTCAATCTGGCTTGGTTTGCGTTGACAGTTCCATGCGCGCAAGACAGGATCAAAATGCGAATCATTAAGCGACATGGATCACTTATCTGCCGAAGTCGTTGCTGAGTTTCCGGAACGCGGAATGCAATGGGTGAAAGACCGAGTTGAAGCGGTGGTCAGCGAAACCGGCGAGTACGTACGCGAAAGGCCGACACAATCGCTGCTGTACGCGTTTGCGGCTGGGTACGTTTTGAATCGTTTGCCGCTGGGCCGAGTGCTTGCCGGATTTCTTCGCCTGCTCATGTTCGCGCTTAAGCCGGCCGTATTGATTTACGGCGCCGCCAAACTGTACCAGGCGACTCAACAGCCGGAGTGATGAGGCGCTCCCTGGCGAGCATCTGACGCACACCTGGCGTTTAATACAAACGCCATTCAGTCGTCGAGCGTGAACCCGATCTTCAACGTTACCTGCCAGTGGGCGATTTTCCCATCATCGATGTAGCCACGGGTTTCACTCACCTCGAACCATCGCATGTTGCGAATGGTTTTTTTCGCACGGCCCAGCGCATTTTGGACGGCTTCTTCGAATCCGTTCGGCGAGGAACCGACTATCTCAATTTTTTTGTAAACATGTTCAGCCATGCGCGCATTATTTCGCGCCAGCGCTTCAAAACAACAAAAAACCTGAGCAATGCCTTGAATCGCTCTCAAGGAGACGCGACCCGCCGCCAGCCAGGGGAGCGGTCGGCAAATTTGCTTTACAAAAGGACACTACCTGGGGCAGCCTCGCGTCGTGGGAAGATCGTTCGCAGTCTGCATTGTGCTGGCAATCCTTATTTGTTGCGCATGCGGTCAGGACCAGGAAAGAAAACTAATTGATCGGCTTCTCAAGCCGGACATGGCATTGCAAAACGATGCCCAAAACAAGAGGTTTGCGAGCGACGGTTCGGCATCAATCAACAAACGGGCAAGTGTCGGATCATTTTACATTCACCAGCAAACATCCTCGAAAGATTTCTCTGGAACACGTGACTTCGCAACGAGCCGGTTCTACTCGCAGACTTATCGCAGCGGACGCAGGGCGTATGAGGCTTCGTCACAGCAAACAGTGGCAACTTCGCAGTTTGCTCACGCAAATCACACCGCGAGCGGTGTTCGCGACGCGCCTCAATCGGGTAAAAAGGTCGCCTCTCGCGCGTACGCGGGGAACCGGCCATTTTTAGACGAAGGAAAAAGTCAAAAGTCGCTCAACCAAAAAAACGCGCCGCTCACGATCGATCAGGTCCGCGAGTTACTGAACAAGAACAAGTAGCGCTCGTCCCGGCGAGGCGGGTGCACTATTTTGTGATTGGATCATGCAACCGGACGAAGCTCTGGCGATATTAAAACAAGGCGCCGCGCAGATCATTAACGAAAATGAGCTGCGCGATAAACTTGCGCTCGGCCGGCCGTTGCGCATCAAGCTCGGGGTCGATCCGACAACCTCGGATATTCATCTCGGCCACACGATTGTTTTGCGAAAACTGAGGCAGTTTCAAGACCTCGGTCACCACGCAATTCTCATCATCGGCGATTTCACGGGGATGATCGGCGACCCTAGCGGTCGCTCCGTTACAAGGCCGCATCTCACCCATGAAGAAGTGCTCGCAAACGCGGCGACGTACCGTGAGCAGGCATGCAAAATTCTTGACGCCGCGCGTACGGAGACGGTGTCCAACGGCGACTGGTTCCGCGCCATGTCCTTCGAAGACGTGATCCGTCTCAACAGCCGCGTGACATTGCAGCAGATGTTGCAGCGGGAAGATTTTAAGACGCGCATTGACAAGCAGCAATCCATCCGCGCGCACGAGATCCAGTATCCCATTATGCAGGGGTGGGATTCGGTGATGGTGAAAGCCGATGTGGAACTTGGAGGGACCGACCAGCTCTTCAATATTCTGATCGGGCGCGATTTTCAAAGAGAAGAAGGCATCCCCCAGCAGGTTGTTTTCCTGCTCCCGATTCTGGAAGGCTTGGACGGCTCCAAAAAAATGAGCAAGAGCCTCGGTAATTACGTGGCGGTCAACGAGCCCGCTTCAGAGATGTTTGGGAAATTAATGAGCATTTCCGATCAGTTGATGGCGCGATATTACGAATTGCTTCTGGGCCGCATGGTGTCCGCAGAGGCGCATCCCGTTGAAGCGAAAAAGCAGCTCGCGTTCGAAATCGTGCGGACGTACCACTCGGCAGACGCGGCCAAAAAGGGGCTCGAAGAATGGAACACCCGGTTCAGCAAACGCGACTTGAAACACGCCCATCTGCCGGCGTTTTCACCAGCCGAACGACAGGACTTTAGCGCCGTCGCAGTCGTCTCCGATATTTACCGGGACGTATTTCAGGCAAAAAAATCGCACAGCGAGATCTCGCGACTGATCAAGCAGGGAAGCGTGGAATTAGACGGAACAAAAGTCCGTGATCCCAAGGCGAAAATGAGGCTTCGCCCGGGCCAGATCCTTCGCCTCGACAGAAAACACGCCGTGCGAATCGGCTAGCCCGGGCGCCCACCCTTGTTTACCGCAGATTTGCCGTTGCGGAGGAACTATCAGGCGTGCGCCACTTGGAGCACGGGCATGGCGCGTGTCCCCTCCAGATAGCTTGACCTGATGCCTTCGAAATGCGCACGGATGCTGCGCAATTCGGCAGTGACAAAGCTGTCCACGAAGTGCAGGCGTCGATCCAGCCAGGCAAACAATTTATTTTTGATTTCGTAGTGAACGGCGAGCGTAACCTCGGTGCAATGTGGCCGGATCTCAGTAAAATCAACGATGCCCATCACGCAAACATTTCCGCCCACGGACTCGAACGCATATTGGCCCGGCGAATCGCTGTCCACTGACAGTAGCACGGTGTGGGCTTCGAAACCGAACGGACCGCGAAAACTAAAATCGACGGTCTTGGACGATGTCACCGTCGCACGTGTCACCATCAGAAACTGCCGCCGATACGATTGAATGCTGGCCAGACGTGCTTTGCACTCCGCCAACGGTTGGCTCATATGTAAGGTTTTTTCTAGGAGCATAAGATTTCAGTTGGTTTTCGGAGATCTTACTTGAGCAATACCGATGCCAGCTCCTATCCCAAGAGGCGTCCGTGGCGATGACGCTGAATCGTGTTCGTTTTTATTACAACTCTGTATCAGCGTAACACGCTTCATCAGGGTTGTTCCCCATTCGCCAACAGAGGGCGTACTATCCGGTTTTCTCCTAGGTTCGGATAGCCGAGGCGCTCACGCGACTTGTCTCACGCGCTCGGGCCGATTCGGTGAGCGACTCGCGCGAATCGTTTCCATCATCGACAGAAAAATCTTCGCGCCATCTGCGCTGCCCAGCCGCGCATCCCACGCCCGGTCGGGGTGTGGCATCAAACCGAAAACATTTCGCTCGCGATTACAAATCCCGGCAATGTTTTCGATCGAGCCGTTCGGATTCGCTTCTGGAACAATGTGGCCTTGTTCGTCCGCGTAACGCAAAATCACTTGTTCATTGGCGTTCAGTTCGCTCAGCGTTTGTGGATCAGCAAAAAAACAGCCTTCGCCGTGCGCGACGGGCAACCGCAGAAGCGTACCTTTCGGACAACCATGCGTGAAGGGCGAATCATCCAGTTCCACTCGGGTGGTCACCATGTCGCAAACAAACCGCAGTGACCGGTTTCTCACCAGCGCGCCCGGCAACAGACCAGCTTCGCATAATACCTGAAAGCCGTTGCATGTGCCGAGCACGAGTTTCCCCGCGCGCGCGTCGCCGATCACTGCTTTCATGATTGGCGAAAATCGGGCAATGGCGCCGCAGCGAAGGTAATCGCCGTAAGCAAATCCGCCGGGCAAAACGATCGCATCGAAATCATCGAACGAAGTTTCCTTGTGCCAGACGTATTCCGCGCGTAAACCATCGAGCCCGTTGATCGCTGCGACACAATCCTGATCGCAGTTGGATCCGGGAAACCGAACGACGGCAAAATTCATCGCAAAGTAGTCTAGCGGCGCGTGTCCTCACGCGCAAAAATTTACTATCCGTGCGCAGAAATGCCTCCGCCTCTCTCGGTTCTCGCGGAGATGTGCGTTTTCAATGGGGCTTAAAACTAAACCCCGAACAGATAGCCGCAGAGTACGAGACCGTCGCCGATAAACCGACTTGGTTCGGCTCTACTATTGCATTCCCACGTACTATTAAACTTTAATCAAGTTATTGGCCTATCAGGTATCCTTCGCGTCCAATGCCTGGCAAAGCATATATCGGCACCAGCGGCTGGAATTACAAAACGTGGCGAACGCATTTCTACGGCGACACGCCGCAGAAACAATGGCTCCGGTTTTGCGCTGAACGATTCACCGCGATCGAGGTAAACGGCACGTTTTACAGGCTGCAGCCGCAAAGCGTCTTCGCGAAATGGCGAGATGAAACGCCGGACGGATTTCCGTTTGCCATTAAAGGACATCGTTACGTCACCCACAACAAAAACCTGCTCGACGTGGAGGAACCGGTGATTCGTTGTCGCGACGCGGCATCGCCACTGGGCAAACGATTGGCTGCGGTGGTGTGGCAGCTTCCGGCATTTTTTAAAAAGAACATCGAGCGGCTGGAAAAATTTT
>WNGK01007087.1_pt1 | contig 11772 bp, 9 predicted proteins | sample 5400601 | NCBI WGS metagenome assembly WNGK01 (sample SAMN13153376, study PRJNA577476) | soil metagenome | isolation source: 60 cm soil or saprolite under Garry oak tree replicate 1 | place: USA:California | collected 2016-06-15
CAGCACGATCAAAGTCGCAGTGCTCCTAGCGGTTCTTCGCGCAGCAGACGAAGGCCGCCTTCGGCTGGAAGATCCACTTCACGTGCGAAACCGTTTCATCGGTGCAGCCGACGGATTTCCTTTTCGCGTCGATCCCGATTCTGACGCGATGCCCGAATTGTACCGGGCCATCGGACGAACAGTAAAGATTTCCGACCTTGCTGAAGGAATGATTGCTTCGAGCAGCAATCTCGCAACCAATTTGCTGCTCGATCTTGTCGGAGTGGAATACGCGCGAAACGTGCTGCGGGACGCACAGGTGAACGGCGTGGAGCTGCGCCGCGGTGTCGAGGATCACGCGGCACACGAAAAAGGCATTGATAATCAAGTCACCGCGGACGGATTACTCACGCTGCTGTGCGCCTTGCGCGGCAATTTTCTCAGCAATGAAAGCCGGGAACACGCGATTCGCATTTTGCTTGCGCAGCGGTTCAAGTCGATGATCCCTGCCGGTCTTCCCGCACACGCTACGGTGGCACATAAAACCGGCGAGATTTCGACCGCCTGCCACGATATAGGTATCGTCTACTTGCCGGAACGCCAGCCGTACATTGCCGTTATTTTGACGGAATTTGATCCGGAACACAATGGCCGCCGCGAGACCGTTGCTGCCATTTCCGAAATGCTCTATCGCTCCGTTCTCGGCTTGGAATCGAAACCGCGATGAGTGTCGAGGAACTTCGCCCAATCGACGGCCTGAGCCTGTCTGCCGAATACCGCGCCTTGCTGCGACCAGGCGAAGCAGAAAGCGACTCGCGCGGGAATGTGCACCATCTGCCACGTTTCTTTTATGAAATCGGCAGCTGGCAGGACGCGCGCGAGATCCGGCTGGCGCCGCACTTCACGCTTGCGGAATTGATGCTCGTCGATTGCCGGGAAGCCGAACTGTTGCTCCGCCAATTCCCGCATTATGTGCCGTGCGCGGTTATTTTGCTTGCGACATTTTTGGAAAACTTTCGCCGGGAGGTCGACGCGCCGGTTTTCATCAGTGCGAATGGCGGCTATCGGTCACCGGCGCACCAGATTGGCGGAGCTAAAAGCATTCATGCCTGGGGAACAGCGGCAAATATTTACCGCATAGGCGACACCTTTCTCGATGACGCGAGATCAATTGAAAAATATGGCGCGACCGCGTCTTCGCTGAGCCGGGCCGTGCTTGTCCGGCCCTTCGGATCAAGGAAAGGGGAAACCGATGACCATCTCCATCTCGATTTAGGGTTTGTAAGCTTGACTCCGCGCCAATGCAGCGAAGCGAGCTGATCTCTTGCTGTTACTGTGAAAAATTTAGGGGCAGAACCGGGTCGTTACGTTCGCGAGAAGAAGTTTCGCGCCTCGCCGCCGCGAGCGGTGATTGGCCTTGAAGCCGAGTTTAATCTCTTCGTTGATGGCAAAAAAAGGCGGCCGGAAAAAGTTTTTGGCGACCCCAGCCGCCTAGTGCGTAGAAGAATGATTCCCAGGACCGGGAAATCATTTCAGCTGCCCGCCGGAGGCGCGATTTACTTTGATACAGGTGTGATCGAAGTCGCCACGCCGATCGTTGAACTGGAGCGTGGCTGTTGTCATCGCGCAACACGGTTGCTCTGGGAACAAATTCGTTATTTGCGAGCGGAGCTGGATCACTGGGGTAAAGTCCGCGGCCACAAATGCCGGCTGCAAGGCTTTAGCACGCACTACAACTTTTCATTTCCCGATGGGCGGAGATCGAAATCGCGTAATGCGACCAAACTGGCCTTTCTTCTCGCACACATTCTTCCCGTACCGGTGATTTTGCTGGCGGCAAACCGGCAGAGTAGCGCGGTCGGCGTTCGCCCACGCAAAAACCGCCTGGAAGTGACTGCGGATTTCACGCCGGATCCAGCGTTGATGCTGGCGACCTGCGCCTTCATCGCCGGTGTCGTGAAAACTGTCCTGGACTGGAAAGATTTTGGCCTGCGACAACTGAGTCGCCGTGGCGTTCTGCGCCCAACGCCGTTTCGTTTGCGAAAACACTCGTCGCGGCGCGGGTGGCGAATCACCGGCGATTCATTAGGCCAAAATCCATTTACGGGCGATATCAACGCCCCACTTTGGAAATTGCGCGATGGTCGCATGCTCAGCCTGCGCGGAGTCGCAGCAGAGAGCCTGAAGCTGTTTCGCCGGCAGATTCTGCGCATTAGTGATTTGAGCACGCTTCAACATATCGCGGCGGTTTTTGATGGAGACGCCCGCTCGCTGCTCGATTTCCCGAAGCGCCCCGAGGCGTATGATGACGTCGGGCGTACAATTGACTGGGGACGGCGCCGGATGCGGCGATGGTCGCGTTCGAGATATGAAAAAGTTATCCATCGCGTCTTAGCACACGAGCCGATGCGCATTGGGCAAAAACGTTATCGCGTGGAGCGAATGAACGGCTGGTATCAGATTGATTTCCGGGAAGTGGGAACCAATCGACGCCAGACTTTCAATCTCGACGAGCTGGTGCGGTTATCCGCTAAAAAGAAGCCGCGCCCCGTTATGGCACGAAAACAAAAACCCGCCGAAACGCGTCGCCATCGACGCCTGGCATCATAATCCCATCAACTCGCGAACGTATTTCACTGGCGGACTGCCGTAGGAGATGACCTGATCGTTATATTTTTTCTGATCGAACGCTGCGCCTGCTTTTGCCTTCGCCTTATCGCGAAGATCGAGATGTTCGCTTACACCAACGAAATAGGTGGAAAGCTGAGCTGAGGTGAGTCGAGCACGTTTCCATTTTGCGACCGCTTCGCCTTCCTGCTGGTAACCTTCTTTCATCATCAAATCCATCGCCTCCTGCTCGCTCATGTTTCCAGCGTGAATGCTTTGGTCGAGAATCGCATTGCAAATAGCGCGCAAGCGCATTTTCAACTGCTGCATTTTGACTTCGGGTCCGCCATAATCCTGTTCTGCCATCATTTGCTCGCAGTAAACGGCCCAACCTTCAACGAACGTGCCGCTCTGGAAAATCGCGCGGACCAATGTCGGCGCGCGAAACTCATTCGCATGCGCGAGTTGGAGATAATGGCCAGGCATGGCTTCGTGAACTGTTAGATCGCGCACCATGTAATTGTTGTATTCCCGGAAGAACGATTCTTTGCGCTGCTTCGACCAGTCGTCAGGCGTGGGAGCAACCGCAAAAAAGGTTTTCCCGTTTTTTTCAAGAGGACCGGCTGCGTCGCAGTAGGCAATTGCCTGGCCGCGCTTGAACTCTGGCATCACGATCACATCCAGCGGTGTCTCCGGGACAGTGACGAGCTTATGCGCCTTCACAAAATCGGTCGCTTCTCTGACAACTTTTTGAGCGAACGGAACTATTGTGCTGTCGTCGGGATGTTGCTCAGCAAGTTTGTCGAGCACCGCGGCCGTCACTTTGTGCTTGTCGGCAAGCGTCGGCTTATCTGCTTCTGGGAAATACTTTTTGTAGAGCGGCAGCGCAGTTTCGTAGATGGCGTTCTGCGTCTGTTCCAAATCGGCTTGCGCGCGCTTTTTGATTTCTTCCATCGACAAATCGGAGGCGAGCGCGAAGCGCAGCTTCTTGCGAAACTTCTCCGCGCCGAGCCGGAAATTGCCGTCGGAGCGCGGCAACAGATCGGTCTGGAGCCATTTTTTGTAATCTTCCAGAGCAGCCGCTGTCTTTTCCTGCAATGGCGCCAGTTCCTTTTTCATTTGCGGCACACGGTCGAGAAGCGGTGCGAGTCCTTCATGAAGGAGATTGATTGCGCCCTGCGTTTGCTCGATTGCTGTTTCCGTGTGAATCCGCGGCGGGTGTTGCAGATTCGCTTTCGCCTGCTCGATTACGCGCGGAATTCCTTCCATGCGCTGGCGCAGATTGGGAATGCGTTTTTCCGGCGATGCGAAATCGCGCGCCACTAGAAGATAAAGGCTGTTCGCGAGGCTCTGATTGTAAACGAGCGGATTCCAATCTGTTTCCTTCAGCTCTTCAGCCTCGAAGATTTTGTAATCGATGTTCTCCTTCAGAATGCGAAAATCGACATTGTTCGCGCCGGTGACTTGCGACCCGTCGATGGCGTTTAGCTTGTCGCGAAATTCTTTTTGAGCTGCGAGATCTTTCGCACGCGCTTCGGGCGAATAATCGGTCAGCAGGCCATCAAACCGATGATCGCCAAGCTCGGTCGCCTCCTCCGGATTGGCCCGCAAGTCCTGTTCGATGTAATCGTGCGCAATTTTTTGAAACTCGTCGTTCTGCGGAGTGGCGCACACGGCTAAGATCGACCACGCCAGGGATAGCCCGGTCGCGAGAGCGATTTTCATCGTCCTGGGGGATTAAGCTTCCGGCTGGACAGCGAATCCCACCGCCGGTTCGGCGTCGCCAGTGACTTCGGTTTGATCCTGTAAGTACGTCCGGCCTTTATAAAATGGCGTGACGATCGCGAATAACACCGCCGTGCCCAGCATCACCCAAACGAAGAACATGAAGTAGCTGGTTCCTTGCAACTTTACGCTGCCGTCAGGATTTTGAATGAAAAAATTGACCGCGGCTGTGAATTGGTTGCCGAGCGAAACGGCGAGTAAATACGTGCACATGACAAGCGATTTGAGTTTAACCGGCCCTTGCGTGTAGGAAAACTCGAGATGTGTCGGCGAAACCAGAGTTTCGCCCGCGGTCAAGATCACGAACGCCCAAACTTGCCAGATGATGCCCGGGCGTGCGCCCGCGTCGATGCGCGTTTGAATCATGGCGACCAGAAAAAATGATCCTGCGGTGACAAATAAGCCGGCGCCGATTTTCCGTAGCGGCGTCAAACGAATTACCTTCTCAACCGCCGGATAGAGCCAGTAAGAAAAGAGCGGCAGCATGATCAAAATGAAAATCGGATTGACCGTTTGGATCTGCGACGACAGCCACTCAATACCGAAAAGATGTCGATCCATCGACTCGGCTTGAATAATCCAGGAGGAAAAATTCTGCTGCCACAAGGCCCAGAAAATCGCAATAAACGGGACCGGAATTAAAATATTGAGCAGGATCTTGCCCGTCTGCTTGTTGAAAATCTCGCGCCCATATGTTCGCAAGCCGACCGGTGGGATGTGCACAAATTTCTTGCGGCCGAGCCAAAAGATGAATGTGGCAATGGCCATGAATACGCCGGGAAGTCCAAAAGCGATGTCCGGACTATGCAGACGCGGGCTTTCGAGAAAACTGACAATCGATGGCGGCAACTTGGCGATGAACCCATCCGAAGCAGCCTGGTAGGGCTCGAGCAACCACGGAATCAGGAGCGTCGAACATGCCGAGCCGGCGTTGATGGAAAAATAAAACCAGTTAAAGACGCGGGTCAGCAAATGCTTGTTTGTATCGCCGAACTGGTCGCCAACGTTCGTTGAGACGCATGGCTTAATTCCGCCGGCGCCGAGCGCGATCATCAAAAGACCGACGGCGAGCAAATAGCGCGGCTCGATCGCGTGCGCCACGGGCGAACCTATCAGTGCCAGCGTGGCATGCCCGCCGCAGTAAACAATCGACAGCCAGAAGACGACCCGAAATTTCCCGAAAACCGCATCGGCGAGGACCGCACCAAAGATCGGCAAAAAGTAAAGCGCGGAAACGAAGGTGTGATACCACGCTTCGGCGTTCGCCGGCGGCATCACGCTCAAATGACCCATCTTGTCCAACAGATATTTGGTCATGAAGATGGTCAGGATGGAATTCATCCCGTAATAGGAAAACCGCTCGGCCGCCTCGTTGCCGACGATGTAAGGGACGCCAGGCGGCATCGTGCTGATTTTCGGGGGTGATGTCAGATACTTGTATTTGGCCATGGGCAGGTTCTGGTTAGGGACGCGGATGTGCCGGGACAAATTCGGTTGGGGTCGGCGAGGACAAAGGTTTCTCAGACTCTATCTTGCTCGGCTTGGATGAGGCTTTTTCCGGAGAGACCTGTTCCGTTTGGGCCTGACGCTCTTCGGGAAGAGGATGTTTTTCGCAGGAACAAATGGCGATCACGGCAGCGGCGCTAAGAATGCACACGGACTTCCCAACCGAAACTCGCATAATGCGCGGCACAGTAACCGTCCTCTAGCCTCGCGTGCAAGATGAAAGCGCAGTATTTCTCGCCTCGTCGTATTCGTTGAAATCGCGCAAGGGACAACAGTCTCTACAAATGATTGAAAGAAGCGCCCACAGGATTACTATCACACGCGGTGGCTCGCACGGACAGACACAGCGCTTGGAACGAGGTCTTCGCTCTCGTTCTCCTTTTCGTCGGCACGTTGCTCTTTTTTGCGCTGATCTCCTACACGCCCAAGGATGTGCCTTCCTGGGTCTGGTTTAGCAACATTTCACCGTCGAATCATCCGGCACAAAATTTCATCGGGCCCGTGGGCGCTATTATCGCGGGGATTTGCTATCAATTGATCGGTGCGGCAGGCTACCTTTTAGCTGCGATTCTGCTCGGATTCGGAGCGGCCAAACTATTTCACCCGAGCCTGCGGGTGACGCGGCGATTGGCGTGGATCGTACTTTTTATCTGGTCGGGCGCTTGTTTACTGCAGCTGCAACCGTACCATCTGCGCGGCTGGCATGCCGCCTTCAATATCCAGGGGCCGGGTGGCTGGATCGGATACGCCTTCGCCGATGAGCATCACGGGTTACTCCGCAGTGCTCTTGGCCCGTTCGGTTCGCTTATCCTCTTGATTGGAGTTTATGCAACCACCCTGATTCTGGTGACGGGACTGCGTCCGATCTACCTTGTTCGCGAGACGGTTGCGGCTACGAGACGTTGGGGAACAGCACTGCAGGAATGGCGATTGCGCCGGCAACTCCGAAAAGCCGATCTCAAAGAGCAACTGGAAATCAGCGAGAGGCACCTCGCCAAGCAGAGGCGGATATACGAAAAGGAGTTGAAAAAGAAAGGCATCGTTGTGCCTCAGCCGGCGGGGCCGGTTATTGTGCCCAACGAACTCGCAGATCGGCCAAAGCCGAAAGTAGTCGATACAACTGCGTTGCCGAGCGAGCAGGAATCTTCTCGCCGAAAACCTTCTCTTGCCGAGTTGCGCGCCAGCAGCGAGAAAACCAGGCCGGCGCCGGACCTGACGAGTCGAGCATGGAAATCGGAAAATTATGTGCTGCCCGGAGTGGACTTACTGGACCAACATAATTTGGAAGGGCGCGCTGCGGCGGATCCCTCGGAACTGGAGCACGTCCAGCAAATCCTGATCGATACGCTGGCACAGTTCGGAATTGCGGTGGCGCCGGGCGACATCACAAAAGGCCCCACCATTACGCGCTACGAAGTGTATCCTGCGAAAGGCGTTCGCGTAGACAAGATCGTGAGCCTGGAGCGAGATCTTGCCCGAGCGACGCGCGCTGAGCGAATCAATATTCTCGCGCCCATTCCCGGAAAAGACACGGTGGGCATCGAGCTCGCAAACACGCGCAAGGTAACGGTGACGTTGCGCGAGCTATTGCAATCAGCCGACTGGGAGGAAGCGAAAACACACGCGAAAATTCCACTCGCGCTCGGCAAAGATGTTTACGGTAAAGCGATCATTACCGATCTGGCACAAATGCCGCATCTGCTGGTTGCGGGAACGACCGGGAGTGGCAAGAGCGTTTGCATCAACGCGCTGATCGCCAGCATGCTCTTCCGGTTTACGCCAGAGGAGCTGCGGTTCATCATGATCGATCCGAAAGTAGTTGAGATGCAGTTTTATAATTCTCTGCCGCATCTCGCCTTTCCTATCGTGACCGATCCAAAGAAGGTGTTGCTCGCTTTGCGCTGGCTGATTGATGAGATGGAACGCCGGTATAAAATTTTCGCACGGGTCGGCGTGCGTAATATCGTCGGTTTCAACGCGCGACCGGTGAAGAAGAAAGATGTTGATTTTGCGGAGGATGCTGTAGCCGCGGGCGCTGAGCGCCATCCGACGACAACGCCCATCACAGTTCCGCGCGAGGACGAGATCCCGCCCAAATTGCCATACATCGTGGTCATCATCGACGAGCTGGCTGATTTGATGCAGACCGCCCCCGCCGACGTTGAGAGCGCGATCGCGCGCATCACACAAATGGCTCGTGCGGCCGGCATTCACCTTATTGTTGCCACGCAAACGCCGCGCGCGGATGTCGTCACAGGGGTAATCAAAGCGAATATTCCCAGCCGCATTGCGTTCCAAGTCGCCTCCAAGATCGATAGCCGGGTGATTCTCGACGAAAACGGCGCCGATCGTTTGCTCGGACAGGGCGACATGCTCTATCTGCCGCCCAGCGCTTCGCGTCTCATTCGTGCCCAGGGCGTGCTTGTAACCGACGATGAAATTCATCGCCTGGTTGAATTTGTTTCTGAGCAAAGCCCGCCCGCTTTCGATGCGGCGATGCATGAGAAGCTTCAATCCGCCGCGACGCCGGAAGAAGAAGTGACCGAGGAAGATGAAGAACTGGTCGAAAAATGTCTCGAAATCATTCGGCAGGAAAAACGCGCCTCTACGTCTTTGCTTCAGCGCCGGTTGCGACTTGGGTACACGCGCGCCGCGCGCATCGTTGATATTCTCGAGCAGCGCGGTATTTTGGGTCCCGGCGAAGGCGCCAAGCCACGCGAGATTCTGGTCGATCTCGATGCCGCCGTTTAGCCGGCGTTGATGCAATGACGATCGAAGGGCTGGGAAAAAAATTTCAGGAGGCGAGGCGGGCAAGGGACCTTACGCTCGACGAAGCAGCGCGGATGACGAAGATTCGTCCGGCTCGGCTGGCGGAGATTGAGGCGGATGATTTCTCTCAATTTCCCAGTCTGGCGTACGCGAAGGGTTTCCTACTCATTTACGGCAAATTTTTGGATGTCGATGTTACGCCCTATCTCGACGCCTTTGAGGATTCCGAGCGCGTTACGGTCGATGGCTCTTCATACCTGCAGGACAATCCTCCTCCTAAACCAGTCAGTGCTCCGGTCGTTAGGCGCCGCACCGCTGGTAATCGCGACCGCATCTCGCCGATGCCGCTCATCTTTGGCGTCCTCGTGTTAGTAATCGGCTTTTCGATAATGAAATTAATTCTCACTTTGCAGCGGCTCGGGCCCGGTCAAGCAGAGCCTACCGCCCAAATTTCTCCGGCCGCCGCGTCCAGCCCGATCTCTACAAGTCCGCCACCAGCCACCGCTGAAACGCCGCCGGCAAGCAATGTTGCGTCCGCTCCTGCGACTGCACCGTCGGTTTCGCCCGAGTCGACATCCCCGCCAAAGGCGACAGCCGTTAAGGGGGCTCATCCTGTGCCAAGTGAGCCAGAAGTGCGTCGAGCCAAGCCTGTGCTTCCGGAGGATCTCGCGAAGGCGCAAGAGGAAACCAGTTCTTCGCCGGTGGAATCAAGTGCGTCGAATCGCATCGTGATTCGTCCGCTTAAACGGACCTACCTTAAGGTCACAGTAGACGATCAAAGCGAAAGTCCCGCTTTCGAACGCTGGGTTTCGCCAGCCGACGGGACAGTAGAATTTCGCGGCAAACATGTCTCGGTTCGCGTTCTCGAGCGCGACGCCGTTCAAATCATGAAAAATGGTAAGCCGCTCGAAGAGGATGACGAAGACGTAACGGTCGATTAAATAAAGTAAAGGAAACGCGCAACATCCAACGCCAAACATCGAGGGTTTAGCGGCTGCATTCGATGTTGGATGTTTTTCTACCTCGAAAAAATGAAGATAAGCAGAAAGGCGATGGGTTTTGCCGGTAAACCGAAGGTTGGCATGATCAGCCTCGGCTGTGCCAAAAACCTTGTCGATGCCGAGATCATGCTCGGAAGTGTTCTGCAGCGCGGAATGAAAATTACAGCGCGCGCAGAGGATGCCGATGTCCTGGTAGTTAATACGTGTGCCTTCATAGATTCAGCCAAGGAAGAATCGATTAACGCGATTCTGCAGGCACATCAGCAGCGCGGTTTAAACAGGCGGCCAAATCAAAAGCTGATCGTAAGCGGCTGTATGTCGCAAAGGTTCGCCAAAGAGCTGAGCCAGGAGATGCCTGAGGTAGATGCGTTTGTTGGGCTCGACCAGGTGAGTCAACTCGGGGAGATCGTTGAGAAAATCGTAACGCATCAGTCACATTGCGTCAGTTAAGTCCTATGCGACGGATGGGACAGATGCGACAAGCGACGAGGTCAATCTTGCATTCACGGACACTCGGCCCACTTACATCCCGGATTACGACACGCCGCGCTTCAGGCTTACGCCGCGGCATTCCGCTTACCTAAAAATTGCCGAAGGCTGCAATCACCCGTGCAGTTTTTGCGTGATTCCGCAAATGCGCGGAAAACATCGCAGCCGGCCTGCCCAATCAGTCCTCGCAGAAATCCGGGGACTGGTCAGTGAAGGCGTGCGCGAGATCAATTTGATCAGCCAGGACACAACGTATTACGGAATGGATTTGTGGCCGAAGAAAGGGAGGCCGCGTCAGCCGGTCGATTCGACACGAGGACCGACTCTTGCCGGGTTACTTCGCGAGATTCAAAAGATCGATGGCGAATTTTGGGTGCGTCTGCTTTATACGCACCCGGCACATTGGAGTGATGAGTTGATTGAGACCATCGCGCAATGCGACAAGGTCGCGCGCTACGTCGATATTCCGTTGCAGCACATCGACGACTTGATGCTGGAGCGCATGCGGCGTGAGACGTCGCGCGCGCACATAGAGAATTTGGTAGACAAATTGCGCTCGGGAATTCCTGGAGTTGCCTTGCGCACGACTTTCATCGTCGGATTTCCTGGGGAAACGGAAAAGGAATTTGAAACGCTGCTCAATTTCATTCGGAACACTCGATTTGAACGTCTCGGCATCTTCAAATATTCACAGGAGGAAGGTTCGCGCGCAGCGAAAATGCCGAACCAAGTCCCCCTGAAGGTCAAAAATGCGCGCTACCGGATGGCGATGTCGATGCAGCAACGGATCGCGTATGAAAGTGCTCGCGCAAAAATTGGAAGCGAACTCAGATTGCTGGGTCGATCAGCCGCACATCGCCCGGAGCGAAGGCGATGCCCCGGATGTGGATGCGCTCGTTGTCTTGTCCAAAGCGGCGCCCGTCGGTGAATTCGTTTGGCGCAGGATCACTGGAAGCCGCGGGTACGATGTTCTGGCCTGAGATCTGGAGGTAAAAAAGCCGAGTTTTTGGACTCAGAATCACTTAGGAGATGGACAGCAGCCTGTTTGTTGAGCAAATTTAGTGGCAATCATTCCGTTCGATGGCCGACTCAAACGAACCAAAAGACGAGACCGTTCGCATTGAACTGCCGCCCCAGTCCGTACCGAAGCCTCCCGGCTCAGATACAAAATCGCGCGAGACCGTGCGAATCCAACTGGGCCCTCGCCAATCGCCAGACAAGCTGCCTCTTCAACCTCCAGCAGAGCCGTCGCCCGATTCAAAATCTGCCGCTCAAGTTCTGACCTCCCCCGAAGTCTTCTCATCACCGTCAGCGTCCCCGGCATTTTCGGCAGATCCATTGCCTGTCGCCCAAACTCCAGCGCCAGGTGGGTTTTCGTCGAGCCCGAAAAAAGAGACAGCGCGCATCCCGCGCATGCCGGATCCGCCCTCCAAGCCTCTTCCCACGGTTCAGATGAAAAAAACTCAGCCGCTCATCGCCATGCCGCACGCTGCCCCCCAGCGCGCTTCGGTTGCCATGGCGCCAGCAGAGAAAAGCGCAATGCCGCTGTGCTGGGTGCTGCTCGGCGTTTCTGCCATTATTTTGATTATTCAGATTTGGACTTACTTTTCCTAAAGCAATGGACAATTCCGCTACC
>WNGK01017044.1_pt1 | contig 11771 bp, 10 predicted proteins | sample 5400601 | NCBI WGS metagenome assembly WNGK01 (sample SAMN13153376, study PRJNA577476) | soil metagenome | isolation source: 60 cm soil or saprolite under Garry oak tree replicate 1 | place: USA:California | collected 2016-06-15
TTCTCCGACGGCGGTCGCCTCGGCACCGTGGAGGCTGCGGTCGAGCACGGCGCACAACTCACTTCGCACGGCGCACGCATGCTCGACGTGGGGGGCGAGTCCACTCGGCCCGGTGCGGCGCCGGTCCCGGCCCGCGAAGAGATCGACCGCGTCGTCCCCGTGATTCGGGAGCTGGCGCGCCGTGGGCTCGGCCCCGTCTCGGTGGACACGCGCAAGGCCGACGTCGCCCGCGCCGCGCTCGACGCCGGCGCGGCAGCCGTGAACGATGTCTCGGGGCTCACGTTCGATGAGTCGCTGGGGCCGGTCGTCGCCGCCGCCGGTGCGGGGTTGATAGTCATGCACATGCGCGGCACCCCGGACACGATGGACAGCCTGGCGCACTACCAGCACGTGGCGCCCGAGGTCGCCGCCGAGCTGGAGGGTGCTGCCGCGCGCGCCCAAGGGGCGGGGGTGGCGAAGGATCGGATCGCGGTGGACCCGGGGCTCGGGTTCGCCAAGACCGCGGCGCAGAACTTTCGCCTGCTCGATGAGCTGGCAACGATCGCCGCCTTGGGCTATCCTGTAGCCGTCGGCCCGTCGCGCAAGCGGTTCCTGGGATCGGTCACCGGGCGGCCGGTGGAAGATCGGGACCGCGCGACCGCCGTCGCTTGCGCCCTCGCCTGGGAGCGGGGGGCGCGCCTGTTCCGGGTCCACGACGTCGCCCTGACGCGCGAGGCCCTCACCCTGGCGAGCGCTACGACGAATCCATGAACGTCGACGCCTTCAAATTCCTCGCGCCGCGCCTCTGGCCGGACCTGTTCGAGATCCTGCTCGTGGCGTTCGTCATCTATCGCTTCCTGCTGTTCCTCGTGGGCACGCGGGCGCTGCAGATCGTCGTCGGTCTCGTGATCTTGTCCCTCGCCTATTTCGTCGCCGTATTCGCGAAGTTCACGATGATCAGCTCGCTGCTGGGCGTCGTCTTCACGTACGGCGCGTTCGCCGCCGTCGTCGTGTTCCAGCCCGAGCTGCGCAACGCCCTCGCCCGGCTGGGCCAGTCGCGGTTCATGCGCGTGTTCTCGCGGGGTGACCGCCAGTCGGTGGCGGAGGAGATCGCCGAGGCGCTCGACCGCCTGTCGCGCGCCGGCACCGGCGCGAAGGTGTCCGCCGACCTCCTGACCACGATCTTCACGCCCTACTCGCCGTTGCACGACGGCGCCGTCCTGGTGCGCGGCGATCAGATCATCGGGGCGGGCTGCGTCTTGCCACTCACGCAGTTCAAGGTGAATGACAAGTCGCTCGGTACCCGGCACCGCGCCGCGCTCGGTCTCTCGGAGGAGACCGATGCGACGGTGCTGGTCGTTTCGGAAGAGACCTCGACCATCTCCATCGCCAGCCATGGTCTGCTGTACCGCCACCTCACGCCGCAACAGGTGCGCGACCTGCTCTCGGGAGTGGTCTCGCACCTCGAAGGTGGCGAGCGGGTGACCGCACCTGCCAGCTGATCGGCCTCCATACAGAGCGGCGGCGGCCGTCGCCGCGCTGGTCCTGCTCGGTTACCTGATCACGCTCGCGCCCACCGTCACGCTGTGGGACGCGGGCGAATTCATCACCGCCGCCAAGGTCCTCGGCATCCCGCATCCGCCGGGGACGCCGCTGTTCGTGTTGCTCGGCCACGTGTGGGGTCAGGTGCTGCAGCTCGGCGCCTACGCCTGGCGCCTCAACCTGATGAGCGCCTGCTTCTCGGCCGCCGGGGCGGGGTGCTTCTTCCTCGTCGCGCACCGCCTGCTCGCGGGCGAAGACACCGTGCGGCGGGTCGGCGGTGCCGCGGCGGCCGCCGTCCTCTCGGCGTTCACGTTCACGGTCTGGCAGAACAGCAACGAGACCGAGGTCTACACGGTGGCGACGTTCAGCATCGCCGCCATCTGCTGGCTCTGTCTCCGCTGGCGCGACGCGCGCGGCACGCAGCGCGGGCCCCACTATCTGCTGCTCATCGTATACCTGGCCGCGCTGTCGATCGGCAACCATCTGCTGACGCTGCTCGTGGGGCCGGCGGTCTCGGTGTTCGTATTCGTCACGCTGCGCGCCACACCCGCCGCGGACCCCGCGGAGCGGCGCGTCGAGTGGGCCGAATGGGCGGCGGTGAGCGCGCTCTGGGTCCTGTTGATCGCCGTCGGCCTCGGCAGCACGACGCTCGTCTATGTGGCGGGCCTGCTGATCGCGGCCGCCCTGGTCGCTTGCGTGCGTGCGGGCTCGCTCTTCTTCCCTCTGGCGGCGCTCAGCGTCGCCGCTGTGGGCGTTTCGACGTACGCATTCCTCTATATCCGCTCGGGGCTCCAGCCCGTGCTCGACGAAGCCGACCCCGAAACGTGGCGCAACCTGCTCGCCGTCATCCGGCGCCAGCAGTACCCCGCGCGCAGTCCGCTCGACAACCCGTTGTTTCAGTCGGGTCTCGATAATCCCGGCCGCACTCTGACGCTCTTCGCGCAACAGCTCCTCAACTACGGGCAGTACTTCGCGTGGCAATGGGGGCGCAGCCTGAAGGGCTTCGCCGGGGCCCCGATGGTGGTCTACGCGGCGCTCGGGTTGCTGGGGTGGAACGAGGCGTACCGGCGCGATCGCGGCGGCGCGTTCCTGCTCGGCGCCCTCTGGCTCGTGACGGGGCTCGGGCTCGTCGTGTACATGAATTTCAAGCCCGGGTTCTCACTCTTCTGGGACCAGTACCAGAGCATGGACCAGCACGAGGTGCGCGAGCGCGACTATTTCTTCACGGTGAGCTTCCAGGTCTGGGGACTCGTCGCCGGCCTGGGGCTCGTCCATGCGGCCCGGGCGTGGCAGCGCGCCGGACGCTGGGCGCTCGCCGCCACGGGCGCTCTCGCACTGCTCCCCTTCGCGCTGAACTTCACCGCCGCCTCGCGGCGCCACGGGCCCGATGTCACGATCGCACGGGACTTCGCCTACGACCTGCTGCAATCGGTCGAACCCTACGGCGTGCTGTTCTCCTTCGGCGACAACGACACGTTCCCCGTGTGGTACATCCAGGAAGTCGAAGGCGTGCGGCAGGACGTCACGCTCATCAACCTGTCGCTCGCGAACCTCGACTGGTACGTGCGCCAGCTCGTGACGCGGCCCACGCGGCCGTTCGATCCGGCCGGCGCGCCAGCCGTCTATCGCGCCCTCGCTCCGCCCGGCCGGCCGGTCCCCGGACCCGCCCTGCAAATGACGCGCGACGAAGTCGACTCGCTGCGGCCGTTTCGCGCCAGCGAAGGCGGCGTCTTCCGCGGCGGTGGTCTCGAGGTGCCGATCCGCGCCGGCCAGGAATTCTGGGTGCGCGACCAAGTCATCCTGTTCACGATCGCGGCGTCGCTGCCGACACGGCCGATCGCGTTCGGCGTGTCGTCGGGTCGCGCCTCCTGGCTCGGTCTCGATCCGCATCTCGTGGCGCAGGGTCTCGCCTACTCCGTCTTCCCCGGCCGGCCCGACACGGTGAAGCGCTTCGTTCCGGGGATCCAGGGGACGATGGTCGATCCCGTGCGTTCCGCGCTGCTCGCGGACTCGGTGTTCCGCTACGGCGGCTTGTTCGCCGCCGACCCGCTCGATCTCGAACCGGCCGCGCGCCAGATCGCGATCTCGCTGTCGATCCCCTTCCTGGAGCTCGGGAACGTGGCCGCGCAGCGGCGCGATCAGCCGCGGGCCCTCGCCTATCTGCGCCGCGCCTATCACCTGAACCCCAGCCGGCCCCTGGCCGATGTCATCCGGCGGGTCGAAACCGAGGGTGTGCAGAGCCTCTTCCGCCCCTAAGTCGCGGCACGAGTATATTCTTCGGCCATGAGTTTCGCGGCCCTCCCGGAGCGGTTGGCCCAGGTGAGGGCCGAGATCGCGCGGCAGCAGGCCGCCGGCGGGTGGACGCACGCCGTCACCATCGTCGCCGTGACGAAGGGGTTCGGTCCTGACGCCGTGACGGTCGCGGCGGGCGCGGGACTCACCGACATGGGCGAGAACCGCGTGCAAGAAGCGCTCGACAAGATGGACCGGGTGGCGGCGCCGGGATTGCGCTGGCACCTGATCGGCCACCTGCAGCGCAACAAGGCCAAGCTGGTGCCTGGCCGCTTCGCCCTCGTGCACTCGGTGGATTCCCTGGAGCTCGCCGAGGAGTTGAACCGCAGGGCCAAGGAGCCCGTGCGGGTGCTGCTGCAGGTGAACGTGGCGCGCGAGCCGCAGAAAAGTGGTTGCGCGCCGGAGCAGGCGACGGGCCTCGCGCGACAGATCGCCGGGCTCGGGCAACTGCGGCTGGACGGGCTGATGACATTGGCCCCATTGACCGACGACGAGGACGTGCAGCGCCGGACCTTCCGGAGCCTGCGCGCCCTGCGGGATACGATCAAGGAGGAAGGGGTATGGCTGCCGACCCTCTCGATGGGGATGTCCGCCGACTACGCTACAGCAGTCGCGGAGGGAGCAACGGTGATCCGCTTGGGTACCGTCCTGTTCGGCCCAAGGGAGAAGGAGACGACGCCATGAGCGACGACGCCTTCAATCTCACGCCGCTGGACATTCGCAAGCAGGAGTTCCGGAAGACGCTGCGCGGCTACGAAACCATCGGCGTCGAAGACTTTCAGATCCGCGTCGCGGACGCGCTGGAGCGCGCGATCCGCGAGCGCTCGGTGCTCGAGGAGCGGCTGGCGGCGTTGACCGAACAGCTGCGCGTGTTCCGCGAACGCGAGAAGGCGATGAACGAGGCGCTGGTGGCGGCGCAGCAGCTGCGCGAGGCGACCCGTACGGCGGCCGAGCGCGAGGCGCAAGTCATCGTGCGCGAGGGCGAAGCGGAAGCAAAACGCCTCGTGGACGAAGCGAAGAGCGCCGAGAGCGCGGTGCAGGTCCGCATGGCCGAGGCGGAGCGTCAGTTCCAGGCGTACCTCGGTGGATTCCGCGCGTTGCTCGAGCGGCAGATAGCGGAGCTGCGCGCGCTCGACGGACAGCGCGGGTGACGACGGTAGCCGAGGCGGTTCGCGCGATCCGCACGAAGGAAAACGCGCGAACCCCGTTCGTCCCGGAGGTCGCCGTGATCCTCGGGACGGGGCTTGGCGCTTTGGCCGACGCGGTGCAGGCCGAGGCGCGGATTCCCTACGGCGACATCCCAGGTTTCCCGCTCTCGACCGTGGAGACGCACGCCGGACGGCTGCTGCTCGGCACGCTCGCGGGCCGGCGGGTGGCGCTGATGCAGGGGCGGTTCCACAAGTACGAGGGTTACACCCTCCAGCAGATCGGCTTTCCGGTTCGCGTCCTCAAGGCGCTCGGCGCACGCACGCTGGTCGTCTCGAATGTCTCGGGGGGTATGCATCCGCTCTGGGCCACCGGCGATCTGGTGCTCCTCTCCGATCACATCAACCTGCTGGGCGACAACCCGCTCGTCGGGCCGAACGACGACGCCGAGGGCCCTCGCTTTCCCGACATGTCGGCGGCCTACGATCCGGCGTTGCGCGCGGTGGCCCGGGCGGTCGCCCTCGACCTGAAGATCACGCTGCGTGAGGGCGTGTACGCCGCCGTGGCGGGACCGAACCTCGAGACGCGCGCCGAGTACCGCATGCTGCGGGCAGTCGGCGCGGACCTCGTCGGGATGAGCACCGTGCCCGAGGTGATCGTCGCCGTACACCAGGGGATGCGCGTCGTGGGGTTTTCGATCATCACCGACATGTGCCTCGCCGACGCGCTCGAGCCCACGTCGGTCGAAAAGATCATCGCGGTCGCGCGCGCCGCCGAGCCGCGGTTGGCCGCGGTCGTGAGCGGCGTGCTGGAGCGCCTCGCCTGAAACCGATGAAGCCGCTCCCGATCGATCCCACGCAGCCGGTCGACGCCCTCGAGAAGCAGCTGCTCGCGGCGTGGAAGCACGAGCGCCTGTTCGCGCAGGTCAGCGAGGCCACGCGCTACGGGCCGCCGTTCGTGTTCTTCGAAGGGCCGCCGACCGCCAACGGGCGTCCGGGCATCCACCACGTGTTCTCGCGCACCATCAAGGATCTGGTGTGCCGCTACCACGCGATGCTGGGGCAGGGCGTGACGCGCATCGCCGGGTGGGACACGCACGGCCTGCCGGTCGAGATCGAGGTCGAGAAGCACCTCAAGATCAACGGCAAGCGCGAGATCGAAGCGTACGGCGTCGAGAAGTTCAACCGGCTGTGTCGCGAGAGCGTCTTCACGTACAAGACCGACTGGGAGGCGCTCTCCGACCGCATCGGCTACTGGCTCGACTACGAACACCCGTACATCACCTACGCCAACGAATACATCGAGACGGTGTGGTGGCTGCTCAAGCGGCTGCATGACAAAGCCCTGTTGTACCGCGGGCACAAGGTCTTGCCGTACTGCCCGCGCTGCGGCACCGCGCTGTCGTCGCACGAGGTGGCGCAGGGGTACGAGACGGTGCAGACCAACTCCGTCTTCGTCGCCTTCCCGCTGCAGAGCGACCCGAAGCGCCAACTCGTCGTGTGGACGACGACGCCGTGGACGCTGCTCTCGAACGTGGCCGTCGCCGTGCATCCCGACCTCGAGTACGGCGAGTGGGCCGTCGAGGGCGTGCGCTACATCGCCGCGGTCGCGCGCGCCGGCGACGTGCACGTGCACGGCAAGCCGCTGGCGCAAGCCGAGCGGGTCGCGGGGTACGCCGGCCGCGACCTCGTCGGTCAGAAGTACGTGCGTCCGCTCGAAGTCGTGCCGCTGCCGCAGGAGGGCCAGCGCGCCGTCGTCGTCGCCGGCACGTTCGTGTCGGCGGACGAGGGCACCGGCTTGGTGCACATGGCGCCCGCTTTCGGCGCCGACGACTACGCCACCGCGCAACAGTTCGGGCTCGCGTTCGTGAACCCCGTCGCCGCCGACGGCACCTTCCAGGGCACCCGCTGGCCCGAGATCGAAGGGAAGCTGGTCACCGACAAGGAGACCAGCCGTCTCATCATCGAGCGGTTGAAGAACGAGGGCCGCTGGCTGGAGACGCGACCCTACAGTCACTCATATCCCTTCTGCTGGCGCTGCGACTCCGCCCTCATCTATTACGCCCGCACCTCGTGGTTCATCCGCACCACGGCGATCAAGGTGCGGATGCTGGAGGTGAACCGCGGGGTGGCGTGGCACCCTCCCGAGATGGGCACGGGCCGGTTCGGCGAGTGGCTCGAGAACAACGTGGACTGGGCGTTGTCGCGCGACCGCTACTGGGGCACACCGCTCAACGTGTGGGAGTGCGATCGCGACCGCGAGCATCGTGAGGTGATCGGCTCCTACGAGGAGTTGTCGCAGCGTTGGGGCCAGCCGCTCCCCGCGGCGTTCGACCCCCACAAGCCCGGGATCGACGGCTACGACTGGCCGTGCCGCCAGTGCGCCGGCACGATGCGGCGCGTCCCCGAAGTGATCGACGCCTGGTTCGATTCGGGCGCGATGCCGTACGCCCAATGGCACTACCCGTTCGAGCATCAGGCCGACTTCAAGTCGCATTTCCCGGCCGACTTCATCTGCGAGGGCGTCGATCAGACGCGCGGCTGGTTCTATTCGCTGCTCGCGATCGGCGCGGCCGCGTTCGACGCGCCGTCCTACAAGCACGTGATCGTCAACGAGCTGGTGCTCGACGCGCAGGGCCAGAAGATGTCGAAGAGCCGCGGCAACGTGGTGAACCCCTGGACCGTGATCGAAGAGCACGGCGCCGACGCCGTCCGCCTGTACCTCACGGGCCAGAGCGCGGTGTGGTTGCCCAAGCGCTTCGACCCGCGTCAGATCCCGGAAGTGGCGGGGGGCTTCCTCAACACGCTGCGCGCCACCCACGACTTCTTCAAACGCTACGCGCAGGACTGGCGGCCGCCGCTCGAGGCCGCCGCGACGCCGCCCGCGACGCGGCCCTCGGCAGATCGCTGGCTGCTGGCGCGGCTCGACGAAGTCGTCACGGCGGTGCGTCAGGCGTGGTCCGCGTACGACGTCACCGCGGGCGTTCGCGCGATCATGGACTTCGTGGGCGAGGATCTCTCGCGCTGGTACGTGCGCCGCAACCGGCCGCGCTTCTGGGCGCCCGACCGGGCGACCGATCCGGTGGCGCTCGAGACCCTGCACGAAGCGCTCGTCACCGCGACGCGCCACCTGGCGCCGGCGGCCCCGTTCATCGCCGACTGGGTGCATCGCGCCCTGACGGGGACGTCGGTGCACCACGCCCCGTTCCCGGTCGACCGGGGCTGGCGCGAACCCGAGCTGCTCCAGGCCATGGGCACCATCCGCCGCCTGGCGTCCCTGGCCCGGGCCGCCCGGGAAGCCCGCAATCTCCGCGTCCGCCAGCCGCTTGCACGCATGCAGATGGCGGTGCCCCCCGCCGCCCAGGGCCCGGCCTTGTCCGACCTGTTAGATATTCTGGCTGCCGAAGTCAACGTAAAGGCGGTCCAGGTGGTGGAGTCGGACCACGATCTGCAAAGAGACGCCGCACGTGGCCGAAGCGGTGTCGCAGCTCACCGCGGATCAGCTGCGCGCGCTGGAACGTGGGGAGCCCGTCCGGGCGGGAGCGTCGGGGGAGTGGCAGCTCCTGCCGGAGGATGTGACGGTGACGCGCGAGGTCGCGGGCGACTGGCTGATCCAGGCCGACGGCCCGTACGTGGTCGCGCTCGACCCGCAGCTGACCGAGGACTTGGTGCAGGAGGGCCTGGCGCGCGAGGTCGTGAACCGCGTGCAACGGCTCCGCAAGGAGGCGGGGTATGAGTACACGACGCGCATCGAATTGAGCGTCGCCGGGGCGGACGACGTCGTCGCCGCCACCGAAGCATTCCAAGCGTTCGTCGAGGGCGAGACACTCGCCCGGCGGACGGTGCTGGGGGCCGTGCTGGACGACGCGGACCTGACTCGGGAAGTGGACATCGAGGGCTACCGCGTGACCATCGCGCTGCGGCGCCACGACGGACGAAAGGGCGGAACCAGATAAAATGCCGGCGAAATCCCCAAGGGTGAAAGTGAAGGCGAAGGTCAAAGGCGGGCTCAGCAAGAAACAGCTGAGCCATCTCGAAAAGCGATTGCTCGAGGAGCGCTCCCGGGTGATGAAGGAGCTGGGGCACTACGGCGAGTCGTTCAACTCGAGCTTGCAGGCCTCCGACGGCGACCTGTCCAGCTACTCGTTCCACATGGCCGACCAGGGGACCGACGCCATGGAGCGCGAGAAGGCGTTCCTGTTCGCTTCGCAGGAGGGCCGCTATCTGTGGCACGTGAACGAGGCGCTGCGCCGGCTGTACGGTACGCCCGAGCGCTTCGGCAAGTGCGAGCAGTGCGGCGAGGAAATCGGTTTCGACCGCCTCGACGCGCTCCCCCATGCCCGGCTCTGCATCAAGTGCAAAGCGAAGGAGGAAGATGGAAAGCGCCGCTGAGCGGAGGCTGTTCTGGGGCACGGCGGCGGCGATCGTCGTCTCCGACGTGATCACCAAACTGCTCGCCGAATCGTTGCTCGCCCGGCGCCTGCCGCTCGCCGTGATCGGCGACTGGGTGCAGCTGCGCCTCGTCTACAACCAGGGCGCCGCCTTCGGGCTGGACGTGGGTGAGAACTCGCGCTGGGTCTTCTTCGGGCTCGCCGTCGTGGCGCTCATCGTGCTCGGCTCGATGGTGCGCTCGACGCGCGTCGGCGACTGGTTCCGGCTGCTCGCGCTCGCGCTCGTGTGCGGCGGGGCGGCGGGCAACCTCATCGACCGCATCCGCAGCGGACAGGGCGTCGTCGACTTCGTGGACATCGGCGTCGGCGGGTGGCGCTGGCCGACGTTCAACGTCGCCGATTCCGCGATCACCGTGGGCGCGATCGCCCTCGCGCTGTCGCTGTGGCAGGAAGGTCGCACGCATCAGCGAGCCAAGGAGGCGCAGGCGGCGGAGCCGTGACCCTCGTCTTCTGCGTCTCGGCCGGCACCACCGAGCGCCTAGACCGCTTCCTCGCCGATCAACTCGCGATCTCCCGCACCCAGGCCGCCCGCCTCATCGCCGACAAACTCGTGACCAGCGCCGGCCGCCCCCTCCGGGCCTCCGCGCTGCTGGAGCGGGGCGCGGAGGTCACGGTGCAATTGCCTCCCGACGCGCCGCCGCCGCGGACCTACGCGCCCGCCCACGCCGACCTGCGGTTCGTCTACGAAGACGAGCATCTCGCCGTGCTCGACAAGCCCGCGGGCCTCGTGGTCCATCCGGGCCCGGGGCATTGGGAAGACAGTCTCGTCAACGTGCTGGTGGGGCGGGGCACGCCGCTGTCGGAGGGTTCGAGCGAAGGCCGCCCGGGCATCGTGCACCGGCTCGACCGCGACACGTCGGGACTGCTCGTCGTGGCCAAGACCGACGCGGCGCATCGGCGGCTCGCCGGAGCGATCGAGCGTCGCCAGGTGTCGCGTGTGTACGCCGCGCTCGTCTGGGGCCACCTGCGCAAGAGCCCGGTCGACATCGAGGCGCCGATCACGCGCAATCCCAAAGACCGGAAGCGCATGACCGTCGGCGACGGCGGCCGCCACGCCCTGACCCACGCCTCCGTCGTCGCGCGCTTTGGGATCGCCGATCTGGTGCGCGTGCGGCTCGGCACGGGACGCACGCATCAGATCCGCGTCCACCTCTCGCACATCGGACACCCGGTCGTGGGCGACCGCGAGTATGCGTTCGGCGGCAGCCGCCGCGTGACGCCGTCGGAGCGCCGCGCGGCGGAGCGGCTCGAGGCGCTCGCGCCGCGCCAGCTGTTGCACGCCGCGGCGCTCGCGTTCGCGCATCCGGTGAGCGGCGCGCCGCTCACGCTCGTGTCCGAATGGCCCGACGATCTGCGCCCCGCGCTCGCCGATGCGGCGGGCGACGCGAACTTGCTTGCCGAGCGCAACCCCTTGCAGTATCTTGGTTTCTTCGCATCCGATGAGTGAAGCAACCCTCGTCCGACTGCTCGTTTTCCGAGTGGGAAACTTGGTATGCGCGGCCGAGGTGGATGCGGTGCGGGAGATCCTTCCGCGCCTCCCAACGACGCGCATTCCGGGCGCGCCCCCGGTGGTCGCGGGGCTGGTGAACGTCCGCGGGACGCTGGTCACCGTGGTGGAAGGGTGGCGCGCGCTCGGGCAGCCCGAGCCGGCCGTGGGCCAGGCCGACGGGGCCGCGGGCAGCACCGTGTTGCTCGAGGTGGGCGCGAGCCGCAGGCTCGCGGGCTTCACGGTCGATGAAGTGATAGACATGCTCGCCGTCGGTCCGGGGACGTTGGAGGAGCGCACCGGGGGTGGGCTTGCGGGTGTGGATCCGATGCTGGTGCGGGCGGTGGGCCGGCGCGGCGACCAGCTCTTCGTGGTGCTGGACGTGGCCGCGCTGCTGGGCCCGGTTCTGACTACTCAGGGGAGGGAGCAGTGAGCCACACCGTGCTCGTCTGCGACGACGCCATCTTCATGCGGACGATGATCAGCGACATCCTGGCGCAAGCCGGATTCGAGATCGTCGGCGAAGCCGAGACGGGGTCCCAGGCGGTGGAGAAATACCGGCAGCTGAAGCCCGACCTCGTCACCATGGACATCGTGATGCCGGATATGGGCGGCATCGACGCGGTGCGCGAGATCGTGAAGAACGATCCCGACGCCAAAATCCTGATGTGCAGCGCCATGGGGCAGCAGGCGCTGGTGGTCGAGGCCATCCAGGCGGGCGCCAAGGACTTCGTCGTGAAGCCGTTCCAGCCGTCCCGCGTGCTCGAAGCCGTCCAGCGCGTGCTGGGGTAGCGATGGATCTGTCGCAGTACGCCGAGCTGTTCCTGGCCGAGAGCCGGGAACACTTGAGCGCCTGCAACCAGTTGTTGCTCGAGT
>WNGK01021618.1_pt1 | contig 11770 bp, 11 predicted proteins | sample 5400601 | NCBI WGS metagenome assembly WNGK01 (sample SAMN13153376, study PRJNA577476) | soil metagenome | isolation source: 60 cm soil or saprolite under Garry oak tree replicate 1 | place: USA:California | collected 2016-06-15
CCTTGCCGTAGCGCGTCTCGGTTTCGGGATCCTTCTTCGGCATGAGGCGCAGGATGTCCTCGACTTCCTCCTCCAGGAGGCGCTTGACCATCGGGAAGTCGTGGACCTGCGACGGATCGGTGGAATCCTTGGCGTGGTGGCGGATGCGCTGGGCGATCTGGGCCACCGACATGCGCCCCGTCGCCAGGTCCTCCATGAGCGCGGGATGGATACCCGGCTTGCCCGCGAGACTGTCGATGCCCTTGGCGCCGCGCCCCCCGAGCCATCCCTCGACGTACTCGATCACCATGCGCGCGTTTCGGCGCGTGCCCCCTACCGTGACCGGTCCCGCGGGCACGTCGATCTTCACCGGATAGTTGGCGGGATCGGCCATGGCGTGGGTGGGTGTGCGGCCCGAGGCCGCCATCTTCTTGAAGGGGTCGCCTGCCGTCTTCATATGGAAGATGTGGGCGACCCAGGCTCGGATGAAGCCCTGCTCCGCCTCCCACTCCTTGTCGGCGCGAATCGATTCGGCGGCCGCGCGATTCACCTCCGGATCATTGCTGGGCAGCGCGGTCGCCATGCCGCCGATGGGCACCGCGCCCCGCTTGAGACAGATGGCCACGAGGCGCCTGAAGATATTTGCGAGGAAGGGCGTGGTCTTGATGTCGACGCCGAATCGATCGGGCCAGACGGACTTCGGGTCGGCCATGACGAACTCGAAGATGGAGGCCTTGAGGTCCCAGCGGGCCGCGTTGAGCCCCGCGGCATAGGGGCCGAGGGCATAGAGCATTTCCTCCATCAGATAGACGGCGGGCAGAGACTCGACGAGAGGAATGCCGCGGATCACCGCGTCCGAGAGAGACGGCAAGTGGCGCCGGCTCGCGTCGAAGAAGTCACGGTACCAGGCCACTTCCTCCGCGCTCTCCACCTTGGGCAGATAGAAATAGATGCCCTGTCCCCGGCCCGCCTGGGCCCGACCCGCGAAGAACAGGGTCAACGCGGTGCCCAGGATGGCCGCGGGCACCGGCCGGCCGTCCACGCTCACCTCGGGCTCGTCGAGGTGCAGGGCCCGCTCCCGATGCATGAAGAACGGCAGCTCGCCCGGCGCGATCCGGTATTCCCTGCCCCGCGCGGTGTCGGTGAAGGCGAGCTCGCCATTGACCGCGGCGAGCCGGTTGTGCGCGGACCGCACCGTGTCGACGAGCCGGTGGCCCGCGGAGTCCTCATCGTCGTCGAGGTCGCCTTCCGCGCGCTCGCCCTCGGGGCCCGGGTTGAGCGCGTTGATGAACATGCTGGTGATGGAACACGGGCCCGAGATCTCGATGCCGGGCCGCCGGAGATCCTCGGGCACCGGCGGCACGGACCAATCGCCGGCGGTGGCGGCCGAAGCGGGTTGAGGTCCGGGAAGCGTTCCCTGCTCCAGCGCGCGCCGGAGCACGGCATCCCGCTGCCGGCGGAGGGCGTGCACTCTCGGGGTGAAGTCATCGTGCATCTTGCCGAGGTAGTCGCAGAAGTCGGCGGTGAAAAGCTGGGCCGCCCCTTCGACGGGGGCGAAGCGGACTCGCGTCGGTGCCGTCATCTCAATGCTCCCGGACTCTGAGTGATGGGACTAGAGCCTGGCCACCTGCACCAGGTTCGAATGCAAGGCCGGGCCTCCCCCCACGTCGGCCACGCGATCGTCGGTGATGGCGTTGACCCCGCGCGCCCCCGCCTGGTGCTTGGACCACCAGATGCCCTCGATCACCGCCACCCCGGGCCGGGTATCGTCGGTAACCGTGGCGGTGAAGCGCGCCGCCCCGCGGGCGCTCCGCACCTCGACAGAATCTCCCTCGGCGATGCCGCGGTCCCGCGCATCCTCGGGATGGAGGAAAACCGACGGGCCCCGCTGGCGACGGCGCAGCATCTCCGACTGACTGAAGGACGAGTTCAGGAAAAAGCGGTTGGGGGGCACGATGCATTGCAGCGGATAGCGCCGACATACCGCCTCGTTCTCCGGACCCTCGACGAGCGGCGTCCACGTGGGCAGCGCAGGGAGCCCGGCGCGCGCGAAGGCCGACGAGACGAACTCGACCTTGCCCGACGGCGTGGGAGCCCCGTTGGCGAAGGGCAGATACGGCCGCCCGACCTCCAGACGCACCGAGCGCTCCGCGCGCAGGCGCTCGTAGGTGACGCCGGCCAGCGACGGATGGCCCGACTCGAGGGCCTCGCGCATCAGGGTGGGCTCGTCCTTGGAGAAGTGCGGGTCGGTGAGGCCCATGGCCCGCGCGAGGAGTCGCACCACCTGCCAATTGGAGCGCGACTCGCCCGCCGGCTCGATCACGGGGTCGGCGAGCTGCACATAGAGGTGCCCGAAGGACTTGTAGAGATCGGTGTGCTCCATGGAGGTGGTGGCGGGGAGCACGATGTCGGCGTAGTCCGTGGTGTCGGTCAGGTGCTGCTCGTGAGCCACGGTGAACAGATCATCGCGCGCGAGTCCCCGCAACACCAGCTCCTGGTTGGGGACGATCGAGGCGGGATTCGAATTGTAAACGTAGAGGGCCTTCACGGGCGGATTCAATTGCGTCTCGGTGAGCACGCGCCCGAGCTTGATCATGTTGAGGGTCCGCGGAGTCGGCGTGGGCATGAGATCGCGCCGCTCGAGGGCAGTCAGATTGACCCCGAAGGAGTACGAGGAGGAGAGGAGCGCGCCGCCCGCCGCATGCGCATAGGCACCGGTGAGCGCGGGCAGGCAGGCGATGGCGCGGCAGGTTCCACCGCCGTTGTCATGGCGCGACAGCCCGATGCCCACGCGAAGGAAGGACGCCCGGGTCGCCCCGTAGCGCCGCGCGAAGCTCACGATGGTCTCCGAGCTGAGCCCGGTAATGGCGGCCACGCGCTGGGGATCGTACTGCTTGACGTGCTGGGCAAGGGGGCCGTAGCCGACCGTGGCGCGCTGGATGTAGTCGTGGTCCACCAGCCCCTCGCCGATGAGCACATGCATCATGCCGAGGGCGAGCGCGCCGTCGGTGCCGGGTCGCGGCTGGAGATGGAGAGCGGCGAACTTCGCCGTCTGCGTCCGGTAGGGATCGATGCACACGATGAACGCGCCACGCTGGCGCGCCTTCTTGACCAGCGACATGAGATTGATATGGGTATAGCTGGCGTTGATGCCCCAGAGGACGACGAGGTCGGAGTCCGCCATGTGCTCTGAGTCGTTGCCCGCCACCGTGCCCACGGTGGCCGCCCAGCCCGCATAGGCGGTGGCGACGCAGATGGTCCGGTCGAGCTGGGAAGCGCCCAGAGCATGGAAGAGCGGGTGTCCGGCCCAGTACTGGACAAGCCCGAGGGTGCCCGCGTACGAGAAGGGCAAGATGGCCTCGCCGCCCCACTGGGCGATCACGCGACGCCACCGGTGGGCGATCTCCTCGATCGCGGCGTCCCAGCTCACCGGCTCGAAGCGCCCTTCACCTTTGGCGCCCACGCGCTTGAGCGGCGTCAAGACGCGCGTGGGAGCGTAGAGTCGCTCCGCGTAGTCGTGAACCTTGCCGCACACCACGCCGCGAGTGAACGGATGCGTCGAATCGCCGGCCACCGCGGTAACACGGCCACTCTCCACGGTGACGGAGAGCGCGCACTGCGACGGACAATCGTGCGGACAAACGGAGTGCCGAGTCTCACGCATCGAGGCAACAGAGTAGCACACGTTGTATGGCGCGGAAACGCGCGCCGGGCCCACGTGCACTGGAACTCTCCGAGAAGCCTGCTATCCTCGAGGCGACTGGTTACGGCCGACTCGCAGGGACGATTTCTCGAGGGTCGCGCCATGATCGGGAACTCGAGGGCATCGTCGCAGGTTCACTGGCCGAAATGACTCGTCCACCACAGGCCGACACGGAGGCTGTCATGACAACGACGTGGCGAAAGCTCGTGGTCGCCCTCCTCGCTCTGCTCATAATCCCGGCGTTTGCCCTTGCCGACGGTGGCGGAGGGGGTGGTGGTGGTGGCGGAGGGGGAGGCGGGGGTGGCGGGGGCGCGGAGCCGAGAAAGGCGGATGATCCTGAATACAACTCGGCCGTGCAGGCCATCGAGGCCAAGCAGTTCGCGCGGGCCATCCCCATGCTCGAGAACGTCGTGAAGCGCGAGCCGGGGAACGCCGACGCCTACAACTGGCTCGCCTTCGCCACGCGCAAGAATGGCGACCCGAAGGCGTCGATCCCCATCTACCAGAAAGCGCTCGCCATCGATCCCAGGCACCGCGGCGCCCACGAGTACATCGGCGAGGCCTACCTGGCCCTCGACGACCTGGCCAATGCCAAGGAGCACCTCAAGCGGCTCGACAAGCTCTGCCTCTTCAGCTGCGAGCAGTACCGCGACCTCAAGAAGGCCGTGGAGGCGTACGAGAAGAGCAACGGCAAGGTGAAGCCGACGGCTTCGAACTGACTTACGCCCTCTGGCCGCTGGTGCCCGTAACCGATTGAAAATCCTCGGGGCGGCTCGTTACCGCCCCGAGGTATAGTGCTCAAATGCGCGGCCGGCTGAAGAAGCTTCATCCGTTCACGACGCCGGCCGCCCAGCGCCTCGCTCTGCTCTTCGGCATCGTCTACTTCGCCCAGGGCATGTGGTATCTGCCCAACCAGACGATCACGATCTCCCTCAAGGATGCGGGACTGTCCGCGGGTCAGGTGGCCACGTTCTTTGCCATCACCACGGTGCCGTGGCTGATCAAGCCGGTCTACGGCCTCCTGTCGGACTTCGTGCCCCTCCTCGGTTACCACCGAAAGAGCTATCTCATGCTGACCTCGGCCACCGCGGCGGCGGCGGGCCTCCTCCTCGGCTCGACGGGCGAGCACTCGTACTCGCGCATGGCCACCTTCTTCACGTGCATGGCGCTGGGGCTGGCCTTCACGGATGTGCTGGTGGATGCCCTGATGGTCGAGAATGGCAAGCCCCTCGGACTGACGGGCGCCTTCCAATCCGTGCAGTGGGGGGCCATTACCACCGCCGCGATCCTGGTGGGAGTCATCGGAGGTTATCTCGCCGAGCACCGCCGACTGCACGCCGCCTTCTTCATCGCCGCCTGCTTTCCCCTCCTTTCCCTCCTCATGGCCGCCCTCTTCGTCCACGAGGCGCCCGCCCGGAGGGAGCGCGAAGAATTCCGGACGACGTGGCGGTCCGTCCGCCGGGCGCTTCGCGAGCGCGAGATCTGGGTGGTCGGAGGCTTCATTTTCTTCTGGACGTTCAGCCCATCCTTCGGGCCGGCTCTTCTCTACTATCAGACGGACGTGCTCCACTTCTCACAACAGTTCATCGGTCATCTGGGCGCGCTCGCCGCGGTGGCGGGCGTGATCGGTGCCTTCATCTACGCCCCTCTCTCGCGACTCGTGCCTCTCAAGCGGCTGATCAATCTCTCCATCGGCATCGGAGTCGTGGGAACCCTCGCCTACCTGTTCTATGAGGGCCCCGTCTCCGCCATCATCATCGACGTCGTCTTCGGCTGTGTGGGCATGACCACCCAGCTCGCCTTCCTCGACCTCGCGGCGAAATCCTGCCCGCGCCACATCGAGGCGACGTTCTTCGCCCTTCTCATGTCCATCTACAACGGCGGCACCCAGATCTCGCAGAATATCGGCGGCCGGCTCTACGATTCGTTCGGCTACACGCCGCTCGTCCTCGTCTCCACAGCGTTCACCGCGCTGGCGTGGGTGCTGGTGCCGATGGTCCGGATCGACCACATCGAGGCCAAGGCGAAGCGGGCCGAGATGCCCGCCACCTGATGCGGCTGGTTCGGCTGGGCCTGCTCCTCTGCGGGGCGGCACTCTTTCTGTGGCTCCTCGTCAGCATCGGGCCCGGCGCCGTCGTCCAGGCTTTCACGGATCTCTCGTGGCGGCTCCTCATCATCCTCGTCTTTCCCTTCGGCCTGACCACGCTCCTGGACACCCTCGGCTGGCGCTCTGCGTTTCGACGCAATGCGGTGCCCTTCCGCTCGCTCCTCGCCGCGCGGCTGGCCGGAGAGGCCTTCAATCTCACGACCCCGACCGCGTCGGTAGGCGGCGAAGCGGTCAAGGCCTGGCTCGTGAGACCGTGGGTACCGATCACCGAGGGCCTGCCCTCCGTCATCGTCGCCAAGACGACCATCGTCATCGGGCAAGCGCTCTTCCTGGTGGTCGGGCTCCTGGCCGCCCACGCCGCCCTGCCCACGGATTCCCTCGTCATCCGCGGGATGCAGTGGCTGCTCATGGTCCAGGTGCTGGCCGTGGGCGGCTTCGTCGTCGTGCAGGCGGGCGGCGCGCTCCACGGCAGTACCCGGTGGCTGCAAAGGGTCGGCTGGCTTTCCGACCGCCCCCTCGAGACGCTCACCCAGATCAACGACGAGCTCGCTCACTTCTACCGACGCGAGCCACGGCGCCTGACCCTTTCGATCATCTACCACTTCCTCGCCTGGCTGGGCCTGCCCGTCTCGCTCGCTGAAGCTGCCGCCATCGAAGCCTTCAGCACCGGCATCCGCTTCGCGGCCTTCCTCGTTCCCGGCTACCTGGGCGCCCTCGAAGCCGGACACATGGCCATCTTCGCCGCCCTCGGCCTGGGCGCCCCCGCCGGCCTCTCCTTCACTTTGATCCGCCGCGTCCGCGAAGCTGCCTGGACGGCCCTCGGCTTTCTCCTCTTAGCTCCCCTCAAAGCCCAGGCTCCTCCGCCCCCCGACAACGCGTAGCCCGCACCCATTCCCCAAGAGCTCGGTGAACGTGCGGGTCACGCGCCTTCGTGCGCATGGCTTGCTCGAGCCTCGAGCGCGCGGAGGTGCTCGCTGATCACACCCACCGCGACCTCGACGGCGCGCACGCCGATGCCCGGGTCCATGCTCGGCTGATCGAGACCAGACGCGGCGACCATGGCGGGCGAAAGCGGCACGTGCATGAAGCCCGCAATGGCTCGCCTCCGCTCAGCAGAGATGGCGTGGAGGGTCGCGTAGAGCGTCTGGTTGCACAGGTAGGTACCCGCCGTGTTCGACAGGTAGCCGGGAATGCCCTCGCGCCCGAGGGCATCGAGAATGTCCGTCAGGGGCAGCGTCGACAGGTATGCGACGGGCCCCCCCGCCACGCACGGCTCTCCGCGAGCCTGATAGCCCGCATTGTCCGCGCAATCGAAGTCCATCACGTTCACGGCCACGCGCTCGAGGGCAAGGCGGGCGCGCCCCGCGGCCAGTCCCACGTGGAGGACGGCCAGCGGCTCGTGCTCGCTCAGGAGTCGAGCCGCGGCGCGCGCGGCCTCCACGTGATGCACGGGCAGAATAGCCGCGCGCACGGGGTGGCCACCGATGGTGCGACCATCCACCGCTTTGGCAATCTCCTCCGAGGGATTGGAGGGATGCCCGCCGAAGGCCTCGAATCCCGTGACGACGATCATGGCTCCTCCCGCTCTCCTCGCTCCACCACGTGCCGGGCCGTCTCATAGCCTTTCTTGAGCCACGACAGGGTGCGCCCCGCCGCGCGCAGCCCATCGATATGACAGATGACCCAGCCCTGCGCGCCCATGCGCGGATGCGGGATGAAGGCGCCCGACTCCACCGCCCGCCGCTGATCGTCGCGAGCGAGCCGGAGCCAGAGATCCGTGTCCTTGGCCCGCAACGGAAAGCACGCGAAGAGCCGCGGCCCCACGAAGTAGCCCCAACGCCCGAACATGGGAGTGATCTTGACCTGGGGCCACGCGCCCAGGATCTCGTTGAGCGCGCCGGCCGTGCCCGTGCCGCCCTTCTCGAGGCTACGGCGCGTGCGGCGCCCCGCCCCGAGCGCCCGCACCCTTCGTGGCGCTGCTATGGCCAGACCTGTGTGTAGGCGAAGCGGGCCCGCTCCGAGACCTTGCCGAACCACCGGTCGTAGTCGCGGCGCAGGGCCTTCATGTGCCCGGACTTCATCAGGGCACGAAACGTCTTGGGGTCCTGCACCTCGTAGACGGCCATGTAGCGGAACTTGTCCTCACCCAAGATGGCCTTGTTACGCCGGGCGCTCACCGCGCCCGGATAGCGCAGGAACTGCGGGCAGTGCTTGTAGTTGTACCAGCGGTTGAAGGCGGCTTCTTTTTTGCGGGGAATGGTCGCCTTGACGATGAAAAGGACCGTAGCCATAAAGCCTCCTTGGATCAGCGCTTGCCACCCGCCAACCTGCTCGCTTCGGGCATCGTCCGGAGCCACAGCATGGAGAGGAGGCCGAGCACGCCACCCACGCCCAGGGCGGAGAAGGCCCAGCCCCATCCCGCGACTGAAGCATTCCGGCCGCCGTAGAGGTCGAGTACCGCGCCAAAGACGAGCGGGGCGACGGCGCCCGCTCCGAATCCCAGCAGCGAGCGCACGGCCAAGGCCGAGCCCAGCCGCTCCGGCTTCACCGTCTCGGTGATACCGGTGGAGTATACCGACGAATCGCCCAGCGCGGAGAAGCCGTAGATGCTGCCCACCACCACGATGAGGAGCAGGGGCGCCGCGAGCATCCAGCCGAAGCCGAAGGAGCAGGCGCTGCTCACGAGCATCATCCCCGCGATGACGGCGGTCCGCCCCCAGCGATCCGACAGCGCCCCGCCCGTGGCCGAGGCCAAGATGCCCATGACGTGGAAAATGGCGGACAGCAAGGCGCCGAGACCGGCCGCGCGTTCGATGGTGGTGCCCTGGAACGCCAACGCGGCTGCGATGAAGGCGGGCGTCCACGCCCACATGCCGAGCAGCTCCCAGGAGTGGAAGACGTAGCCCCAGATCATGAGCTGAGCGGGACGGTTGCCGGCAAGATCGGCGTCGAAAGAGAGGCGCCGGGGCCCCGGCGCGGAAGCGCGACGCGATCGCTCCCCGTAAAAGAGAAACAAGGAAAGCCCGAAGCAAAGCAGAGGCCCCAAGGCGAGAACGAAGAGCGCGGCCCGCCAGCCCGCGCGCGCCACCACCGCTCCCCCCACGCCGAGCGACAGCACATACCCCATCGACGAGGCGGCGAGAAACCAGCCCATGGCCTGCCCTCGCCGCGCCGGCTCGAAGCGCTCCGCGAGCAGCATGATGCCCGGAGTGTAGATGCCCGCCACGGCTACCGCCGCTGCGCCGAAGAGCAGCAAGGCCGAGAGGTGGCCGTGGGCGAGCACCGGTATGAGCAGGGAGACGGCGGCCGTCAAGCCGGCCGAGACTCGAAAGAGGAGACGAGGATCGAGATAATCCGCGAGCGCCGAGACGAAGACGAGGGCCACCGCGGTGCCGATCTGATACGCGGAGGAGATGGAGCCGGCCGCCGTCGAGGACAGTCCCCATTCCTCCTGGACGACGGAGAGCACGGCCGGATACGCCATGGCCATGGTGGAGCCGGTGGCGCGGGCCGCGCAGAGGCCTATGAGCCAGACCGCGTCGCTCCGGTCTCGGGCCCGCGGAGGCGTACTCGTCTAGCGGTCCCCGGGGCGGGGAGCCGTCGGCCCGGATCTACGGGAAATGGTAGCGCGAGATGTGCAGATGGACATTGTTGCCGGCCTCGGGCTTGAGGGTGATCTCGCTCGCGCCATCGAACATCATGGCGTCGATCTTCTTGAGCCGCTCGACGAGCGTCCCCATCTCCGGGGCCACCATGGAGAGCGCGGCCATACCGAGGGCGCCCCCCACTTCGCTTGCCGGCACCATCAGGAGCGTGCCGCCCCCCGACCAGCCGAGCATGCTTCGCGGACCATCGTTGACGGTCACTTCCGGCAGCCCGAAAATCTGGTGATAGGTTTTCGCGGTGTCGTGCGGGTCGCGGCAGCCGATCACGAGACGCTTGAAACGAACGGCCGAGTCGGCGTGGGCATCGCCGTGCGGCGGCGTGGCCAGCTCCACGAGCACGCCGTGACAGGCGCTCGGATTGAGAAACGCGATGCGTCCGGCCAAGCCCGGTCGCGACGTCTCGTCGAGGAGGGGGATGCCCTGGGCCCGGAGGGTACCGAGGTCGGCGTCCACATTCGGCGTTTCGAGACAGAGGTGGTGGAGCCCTTCCCCCCGCTTGGCGAGAAAGCGCGCGACTCCCGTGTCCGAGCGCGTGGGCTCGAGCAGCTCGATCTCGCTGTCGCCCGCGGCGAGGAGAGCCGCCCGGACGCCCTGATCCGGAATCTCTGCCTCACGGACGAGGGGCAGCCCCAAAGCGTCGCGCCAGAAACCGTATGCCTTGGCGAGGCTCCGAACCACGATGCCGACGTGGTGAATGTTCTTGACCATAGCGTGGGTCAGCCGCGGCGCGACGACGGAAACGCGCCGGATCCGTGGCGACGTACCAACCTAGCCGAGCCCCGCAGGAATTTCAAGCGGTTTCGCCCCCGCGAGAGCGCGCTCACGCGGAGGCAAAGAGCTTCCGGAACGCCGACCAGCGTGCCGGCGCCACTCTCGCGAGGCGGGCGGCTTCGTCGACGTGAGGTTCCGACTTCATGCCCACGAGCGCGGTGCCCACTCCGGGCGTGGATCGCACGAACTGCAGGGCCCGTTGGGCGTCGGTATCGAGACCCGGCAAGACCTCGGACAGCACAGGAGGAAGGTTGCGGACGAGCTGCCCTTGATAGATGGACGCCGAGGTCATGACGTACAGCCCAAGCTTCCGCGCCGCCTCGAGGGGCGCCACGGGCTCGCCACTATCCGGTTGATTGGGCAGGGTGAAGGCCTCGGTCATGGCAAGGTTGTAGGGCAACTGCACCACACGGAAGTGATGCTCGGGCCCGCCGATCTCCTCGGCCAGCGCGACCAGATCCGGCAAGGAGAGGAAGTCGCGGGCCGACGACGGCTGGCGGTAGCCGCTCCACGTGGACGTGCCGTAGACCCCGATGCGTCGATCGCGCGCCGCTGACTCCAGGAACTCGAAGGCCGCGCGCAGCCGGCGCATGAAGACCGGCCGCGAGACCTCGCCGAGCTGCGTCTCGGGATTGTGGAGGTAGTAGATGTCGATGCTCTCGACTCCCAGGTTGGTGCGGCTGCGCTCGATCTGGTCCTCGAGATAGCGCGGCGTGATGCAGTGGGAGCCGCCCACGACGTCACCCGCCCCGACGAGTCCCAGGGGGGGTGGCCCATCGAAGGGCAGGAAGCCGCCCTTGGTCGCCACCACCACACCCTCGCGCGCCACATGGCCGGCGCCGATCGCCTTGGCGAGCGCCCGCCCCACCGCCCGTTCGCTCCGCTGGTGGCGGTAGTTGACGGCCGAATCGATCACGTTGATCCCGGAGAGGAGCGCCCGTCCGATGGCCGCCTCGTAGAGCGCATCGGTGACGTCGTCGTCGCGGCCTAGATACGTTCCGATGCCCACGGAGGAGAGGACCAGTCCCCGCCATTCCCGGAAGTGCCCGTTGCGCGCGACGCCGCCGAGGGCCGTGCGATAGGCCACGGTGCCCGCAGGTGTCGCCGAGCCCCTGAGCATCGTGATGGCTTACTTCGGCTCGACCACGGAGAAGCGCAGGACGCCCTCCGTGATGTGGCCGTCGACGGCAAGAACCTTGTAGCGAACCACGTAGGCGCCGGGGGCGAGGAGCGCCAGGGGCAGCTCGATCCGGTCCGGCCTGTCCTGGCCATTGACCGAGATGGGCAGGGCCACGGGCTTGCCCTTCTCCGTCGAGAGGGTGACGTGGCTCAACCGTTTCTCGAGCTTGCTGTTGAAGCGAAGAAGCACGTGCGCGGGCGGCGCGGTGAGATTGGCGCCCTGGGCGGGGTCGGACTCGAGCACCAAGGCATGCGCCGTGGCCTGAACCGGCGCCCAAGCCAGCACCGCGGCGGCCACCACTCCCGCCCAGGCGCCGACGATCCGCAGCATGCGCGCTAGCGCCAGTCGTCGAGCACCAGATCGTC
>WNGK01007094.1_pt1 | contig 11769 bp, 10 predicted proteins | sample 5400601 | NCBI WGS metagenome assembly WNGK01 (sample SAMN13153376, study PRJNA577476) | soil metagenome | isolation source: 60 cm soil or saprolite under Garry oak tree replicate 1 | place: USA:California | collected 2016-06-15
GCGTACGTCGCAGCGTTGAAGTCACCCCACGTCGCGCCGCCCTCCGCGCGAGCGGTTCGGGAGGCCGGATCGACGCGAACGCCCCGCATGCCAGACAGGTCGATCACCACACCGCCGTCGCACGTGCCGAAGCCCGGCACGCTGTGCCCGCCGCCCCGCACCGCCAGGTCCAGCCCGTTCTCGCGGGCGAGGTTGACGGCCGCGATGACGTCGCCCGCGTTCGCCGCCCGCACCACCACGTCGGGCCGTCGATCGATCATGGCGTTGTAGACAGCGCGCGCGTCCTCGTACCCTCCGTCGCCGGGCGCGATCACATCCCCGCGCACCTGCTCTCGGAGTTGATCGACCGAGATGCCGGCCATGGTCTGCCTCCCTTCTCGGGCTGTCACCCTCCAGTCACGTCGCGCAGCTCGAACCCCCGGCATGTGCACGATCACGTCTCAACCGATCCCCTTCCCTCGCAGGGCCGGCTGGGCCACGCGTCCGACGAGGGTGACACCGATACCGACCGTGGTCAAGGGACGGTCCGCGGCGGACCGACCGTCGCTCGCGAACCGTTCTCGCTGGTCAGAGGTGGTGTCGGAGGGGGGATCTGAACCCCACAGGCGATGAAGCCCGCTAGGCGGCGTTGCGCACGGTGCAGTGGCCTTCGTCGATCTCGGACGCTATCGTCGCCCGATGAGTCGGCTCGAGATTCGCGCGTTTGCCGAGGATCACGTCGACGTGGCGGGATCGCTGTTGGCGGCCCGGCACCGGGCACACCGTGCCGCCGAGCCGTTGCTCTCGGAGCGCTTCGAGGACCCCGACGCCGCTCGCGCAGAGGTGGCCTCGCTGTGGGCGGAGGAAGACGCGTCGGGCGCGGTCGGGCTCCGCGAGGGGCGGGTGGTCGGGTTCCTCCTCGGGACGCGAAAGAACGATCAGACGTGGGGAGCGAACGTCTGGATCGAGTCGGGCGGACACGCGGTCGAGGAGCCAGAGGAGATACGCGACCTCTACGCAGCCGCCGCCGGCCGCTGGGTGGAGGAGGGCCGAACGCGGCACTACGTTCTCGTCCCTGCGACGGACGCTCCACTCGTGGAGGCGTGGTTCCGGCTCTCCTTCGGGCAGCAGCAGGCGCACGGCGTCCGCGAAGTTCCAGCCACGATCGACGTCCAGGTACCCGACGGGTTCGCGATCAGAGAGCCGGCCGAAGCGGATGTGGAGGCGCTGGTCGACGTCCACCTGGCTTTGCCCCTGCATCAGAGGAGCTCGCCGGTCTTCTCCGACATGGCCCTCTCGACCCGCGAGGAGTCACGCCAGGAGTGGCTCGAGACGCTGGCGACCCGCGAGGAGAAGATCTTGGTCGCATTCCGGGGCGACCGCCCGGTCGCGTGCTGGTCGGTGATGCCGATCGTACGCTCGGGCGAGTACCGCGACCTGCTTTGGCCGGAGCATGCCTGCTTCCTCGGCTTCGCGTCGACCCTGCCCGAGGCGCGAGGCAGCGGCGTCGGCGTTGGACTCACGCACGCGATGCTCGACTGGGCGCGCCAACAGGGGTACGAAGTGTTGGTGACCGATTGGCGCGCAACGAACCTGCTCTCCTCGCGCTTCTGGCCACGTCGCGGCTTCCGGCCGACCTTCCTCCGGCTGTACCGCTCGATCCCCTGAGGACAACGGCGGCCTGTTCCTAGACGAGCTCACGAAGGTTCCGGAGGACGCCGTGGGAGGGACTGCGCCAACCGCTCGAGGACGGGTGGATCGTGGTGGACCGGGCGGTCCCGGAGGAGAACTCGGAGGAAGGATGTCCGCAACCGCCCTCCTGAACCGCTGAGCCAAAGTGCGTTTCCGCTGGTCAGACGTGGTGTCGGAGGGGGGATTTGAACCCCCACGGGCGATGAAGCCCACTAGGCCCTCAACCTAGCGCGTCTACCTAGTTCCGCCACTCCGACGGGGTCGAACGCCCTTCGTCAGTGCCACTTCCAGGCGAGCCAGAAGGTGGTCAGGCCGAACACGAGGGCCGTCACCACGGTGATCTTGTCCAGGGTCTTCTCGACGGTCGTTCCCCCCGAGAGGCCCGCGCCGCCGCCGAACATGTCCGACAGCCCGCCGCCCTTCCCCGAGTGCAGCAGCACGAAGACGACCAGGAACAGGCCGGCGGTGACGTGGATCCCGATGATGACCGCGTTCAGCACGACGGCAATGATACCGGGCGGACCGACCCTCGACTCCGCCGACCGGGTTCCGCGCTACTCCACCCCGGCCGTCTCGATGACCGCCTGGTCCTCGAGCGGGAAGTGGCACGCGGCAACCTGTCCCGGGTGATGGGGGGTGAGCTCCGGCACGTCCTCCTTGCACTTCGGGAACTGGGCCCGGGGGCACCGAGGGTGGAACCGGCATCCCGACGGCGGGTCGATCGGGGACGGCACGTCCCCTTCCAGGATGATCCGCTTCTTGTGCGCTGCCAGATCCGGGTCCGGGATCGGCACGGCCGAGAGCAGGGCGCCGGTGTAGGGGTGCTTGGGGTTCCGGTACAGCGTGTCGCCGGGAGCCTCCTCGACGATCTTGCCCAGGTACATCACGGCCACACGGTCGGACACGTGCTTCACCACCGACAGGTCGTGGGCGATGAACACGTACGTCAGGTTGAACTCCTCCTGGAGGTCCTCCAGCAGGTTCAGGATCTGCGCCTGGATCGACACGTCGAGCGCCGAGACCGGTTCGTCGCAGATGATCAGCCGCGGCTTCAGCGCCAGGGCCCGGGCCACGCCGATGCGCTGGCGCTGCCCGCCGGAGAACTCGTGCGGGTAGCGGTTGTAGTGCTCCGGGTTCAGACCGACGAGCTCCATCAGTTGCTGGACCTCGCCCTTGATCTGGTCGGCCTTGACGGTCTTGTGGATGCGGAACGGCTCGCCGATGATCGACCCGATCGTCTTGCGCGAGTTCAACGAGGCGTACGGGTCCTGGAAGATCATCTGCATCTCTCGACGGATCGGCCGCATCTGCTTCCGGGTGAACCTGGTGTATTCCTGCCCGTCGAAGAACAGCTGCCCCTCGGTCGGCTCGAAGAGCTTCATGACCACGCGCGCGGTGGTGGACTTCCCGCACCCCGACTCCCCCACCAGGCCGACCGTCTCGCCGGGGAAGACCTCGAGGTCCACGCCGTCCACCGCGTGCACGGCGCCGATCTTCTTCTGGATCAGGATGCCCCGCGTGATCGGGAAGTGCTTCTTGATCCCCGTCAGCTTGACGAGGGGCGTCTTGCCGGTCCTCAGGTCCGCCTGGGGGAGCTCGTTCACCTCGACGCTCACGGGTGTAGGGCCACCTCCTCCTTGAAGATCCGCTCCTTCTCGGCGAGCGGAAGGTGACAGGCGGACGCATGGTGGCCGTTCGCCGGGATCAGCTCGGGGATCTCTCGCTTGCACACATCCATCACGTACGGGCACCGCGGGTGGAAGGCGCAGCCCGGCGGGACGAAGATCAACGAGGGGGGCAGGCCCTTGATCGGCCGCAGCCGCTCCTTGGTCTCCTGGTCCAGCCGCGCGATCGACTGCAGGAGGCCCCACGTGTACGGGTGGTGGGCCGCGTAGTAGATGTCGCGGCGGTCGCCGTACTCCACCGGCTTGCCGGCGTACATCACCATGATGTCGTCGCAGTGCTCGGCGACCACGCCGAGGTCGTGGGTGATGATCACGACCGCGGCGTTGAACTCGTCCTTGAGCCGGTCGATGAGATCGAGGATCTGGGCCTGGACCGTCACGTCCAGGGCCGTGGTCGGCTCGTCGGCGATCAGCACGTCCGGGTTCAGCACCAGGGCCATGGCGATCATGGCCCGCTGCCGCATCCCGCCCGAGTACTCGTGCGGGTACTGGCTCGCGCGCTCCTCGGGCTTGGGGATGCCCACGCGCCGAAGCATGTCGACGGCCTGGTCCCACGCTTCCTTCTTCGACACCTTCTGGTGGACCCGGATCGCTTCCACGATCTGGTCGCCGACCTTGAAGAACGGATGCATCGAGGTCATGGGGTCCTGGAAAACCATGCCCATCTTCGATCCCCGGATGTTCTGCATCTCCTCCTTGGGCAGCTTCAGCAGGTCCTGGCCCTGGAAGATGATCTCGCCATCGATGTTGGCGGCCTTCGTGTTGATCAGGCCCATGATCGTCATGAACGAGACGCTCTTGCCGGACCCCGACTCCCCCACCACGCCCAGGGTCTGACCGGGGAAGAGCTGGAACGACACTCCATCGACGGCCTTCACCACTCCGTCGTCGGTCGGGAACCTCACCTTCAGGTTGCGAACGTCGAGGAGCGGGTCAGCCACGATCTCTCCATGTCCGGGCGGAACGGTGGGTTATCGTACGCCGCCCCCCCGAGCGCGTCACGTGTACCTCACGCGCGGGTCCAGGTACGCGTAGACGATGTCCACCATGAGGTTCGCGAACACGATGAAGAAGGCGGTGAGCAGGGTTGTCCCCTGGATGGCCGGTAAGTTGGCGGTGACGATGGCTCGATAGGCGTACAGCCCGATCCCCTGCATGTTGAACACCCGCTCGGTGAGGATGGCCCCGCCCAGCAGGAACCCGAGGTCCATCCCGAACATCGTGACCACGGGCGTCAGCGCTCCGCGCATCCCGTGCTTGAAGATGACCACGCGCTCCGGCAGGCCCTTCGCCCGAGCCGTTCGGATGTAGTCCTCGGTCATCGTCTCGAGGATGTTGCCGCGCACCATCCGCGCGTACCACGCCGCGTAGAGGAAGGCCAGGGCGAACCAGGGCATGGTCATATGACACGCCCATGAGACCAGTCCGTGCGGCGCCGCCGGGTTGTGCGGATCGGCGAAGATCGGTACGTACCCGCTCCCGCACGCGAGATGGAGCTTGAACCAGAAGAGGTAGAGCATCAGCAGGCCGAGCCAGAAGACCGGCATGGACACCCCGAAGAGCGCGAACAGCATCGACGCCCGGTCGGCCAACGACCGGCGGCGGAGGCCGGAGATGATCCCGATCGGGATGCCCATCAGCAGCCACACCACGGCCGCGCCCAGGGCGAGCGACACCGTCACCGGCATCCGGCCGTAGATCTCGGCCTTCACCGAGGTGAAGTTCTGGAAGTTCGCCCCGAACCCCGGCCATCCGTACTTGTCGCCCAGGAAGAGATGCTTCATGTAGTCGAAGTACTGGATGTACCGAGGCCGGTCGAGGCCGTAGATGTGCTCGATCTGCTTGATCAGCTGTGGCGTGGGGTTCCGGCCGGCCGCGAGCACCGCGGGATTCACCGGCGGCATCACGACGAAGATGACGAACGTGATCCCGCTCACGACGGCGAGCACCAGGAAGATCCACAGGAGCCTTCGGATGATGTAGCGGCCCATCAGTGCATCGCCTCCGTGGCCTCGCCGGTCGCGGTCGTCATTTCGCCGTCTTGGGGTCGAGGGCGTCGCGGAGCCCGTCCCCCAACAGGTTGAACGCGAACGTGGTCAGGAACAGGAACAGGCCGGGGAAGACCATGAACCACCAGGCGAAGAGATACAGCCCCCCGGTGGTGGCGTCCGAGATCATCGCGCCCCAGGACGGGGTCGTGATCGGGACGCCCACCCCCAGGTAGGACAGCGCGGCCTCGAACAGGATGTTCGCCGGGATCACCAGGCTCGAATAGACGATGATGGGCATGGCCACGTTCGGCAGGATCTCCCGCAGCATGATCCGGATGTCCGTGGCGCCGGTGGCGTAGGAAGACTCGACGAACTCCTTCTCCCTGAGCGAGAGGACCTGCCCGCGGACGATGCGGGCGATGTACGTCCAGTTGGCGAACGCGATGATCAGGATCACCAGGGTCAGCCCGGGCTGGATGGAGGGCACCGCCACGCGGAAGTGGGTGAGCGCGAAGCCCGCGGCGACCAGCAGCACCATCACGCCGCTGCCGGCGTGATGCCGCCCGATCCGGTACAGGCCGAGCGCCGCGAAGGCGGCGGCCACGACCCACATCACCAGCCCCGGCGTGCCGGTGACGTGCAGGTGGCCGCCCAGACAGCCCTTCGGCGACGAGGCGCACACCGCCGCCAGGCCCAGGGCCAGCAGCAGGATCGGAAGGGTCATCATGATGTCGATGATCCGCGACACCAGGGTGTCGACCCAGCCGCGGTAGAACCCCGCGATCAATCCCAGGATGATGCCGATGATCACGGAGACCCCCGTGGCGAAGATGGCGACGGCCATCGACGTGCGTGCCCCGTACAGCACGCGGATGAACAGGTCCTGACCCAACTGGTCGTGGCCGAACCAGAACTTGGTGCTCGGTCCCAGCGGCAGCCCGTCGGGGGCGGTCCCGGTGTAGATGAAATGCTCGTTGGCGCCGTGCGAGGTGAGCTTCGCGAACACGGGCGCCCCGAGGGCCAGGGCGGCCAGGATGATGATGAAGGTCAGACCCGCGATCGCATAGCGGTCCCGCCGGAAGCGCCTCCAGAAGAGCTGGGTGGGCGAGCGCCCGATGACTTCGCCTGCCCCGTCGGCGAGAACTTCGGCTTCACCGGCCCCAACCTTCGCTTCGGATGCGACCTGCGCCATCTGCTACCCCACCCCATCTCCCCGGTCGGGACTCCGGCGAATGCTAACAGGTAGACCACGTGCAGGATAATGCTCCAACCGCTTATACGCGGGCTCGCTACGCGGGGATTGAACCCGCAACAGCCCCTCACGCCAGCAGCGGAATCAGCCTCGGCAGGATCTCGATGCCTCGCAGCGTTCCGAGCCTGCCGCCGGCCGCGGCTCGCTCGCCGAACGACTCGACCCCGTCGGAGGCGATGCCGCCACCGGCGACGAGCAGCGGCACGGGGTCGGCCGTGTGGGCCTTCCGCACGCAGGAGGTCGAGTGGTCCGCCGTCACCGCCACCACCACCCGGCCCGGATCGATCAGCGGGAGCAGCTCGCCGAAGAACGCGCCGTCGATGTCCTCGATCACGTCCCGCTTGTCGAACGCCCGCCCGTCGTGCGCCGGGACGTCGGGTCCCTTGATGTGGATGTAGAGCGCGTCGTAGCCACCTAGGGCGTCCGCGGCGAGGGCAGCCCAACGCGCGTACTGCTCCTGGCGGGGGACGCCGGAGGGAGCGGCCACCGGCGCCATCCCCAGGACCATCGAGATCCCCCGCTCCACCGGCATCTCGACGAAGCACCCCCAGGACGGGCCGAACCGGTCCCGGATCGGCTGGAGGTGCGGGACGCGGTCGCCCCCGTCCCGGGTGAGGATCAGGTTGGCCGCCAGCCGTCCTTCGTCCCGCCGGCGCCGGTTGACCTCGGAACCCTCCAGGATCCGGGCGGCGCCTTCCACGAAGAGGTTCGTGAGGTCGGCGGCGCGCGTGGCCTCGGCGGTGTCGTCCAGCGGCTCGCACCGCGCCACCCGGTTCTCGAACGTCTCCAGGGCAACGCCCAGCGGGCCCTCTCTGGCGTACGCGGGGTCGGTGTTCGTGACGTTCGCCGACAGGCGACCCTCGTCCGGGCGGATCACGAGCGCGCCCCGGTGCTCCACCGTGGCGAGCAGCTCGACGGCCGCTCCCGGCAGGCGAAGCCGCTCGTCGATGAGCGCGGCCAGGCTCCGGGCGTCCTCGCTGGGCAGGTCGCGGCCGACCCGCCGATCGACGATCTCGCCGGCTTCCTGCGTGGCGAAGTTCACCCGGTAGGCCAGGTCGCCGTCCCGGAAGTCCATGCCGGCGCCCATCGCCTCCAGAACCCCTCGCCCGGGATGCTCCTCATGGGGGTCGTAGCCCAGGATCGCGAACACCGCGATGTCGGACTCGGGCGCGACGTCGCGCCCGACGGTGTGGACCAGGCCCTGGCTGCCTCGGGCCGCCAGCGCGTCGAGCATCGGCGTTCGGGCCGCCTCCAAAGGGGTCCGGTTGCCCAGGTCCGGCACCGGGTCGTCGCCCAGGCCGTCCAGGCACACGTACAGCAACTGCTTCACCGTGCACGTCCTCCCGGATCAGTCATGCTGCGCACACGCGGAGCCGCGGCTCCGTTCGGCCCCGAACGTCATCGGTGCCGCACGATCAGCGCGAAGTCCTCCGGGTCCAGGCTGGCGCCGCCGACCAGCGCGCCGTCGATGTCGGGGTGAGCCATGAAGTCGCGGATGTTCCCCGGCTTCACGCTCCCCCCGTACTGGATCCGCACGGCGCCCCCGGCGACGCCGCCGACCAGGCCATCCAGCGTTCGCCGGATCAGGCCGATCACCTGACCGGCGTCCTCGGCCGTGGCGTTGCGGCCGGTGCCGATGGCCCAGACCGGCTCGTACGCCACGACGAGCGAGGCCGCCTGGCCCTCGGTGAGCCCCGCGAGGCCGGCCCTCACCTGGCCGACCACCCGGTCCTCCGTCCGGCCGGCGTCGCGCTCCTCCAGCGTCTCGCCGACGCACACGATCGGGAGCATCCCGTGGCGGAACACGGCCTTGACCTTCTTCGCCACCTGCTGATCCGTCTCGCCGAACAGCTGCCGGCGCTCGGAGTGCCCGACGATCACGTAGCGCACCTTCAGGGCCGAGAGCATCCCCGCGCTGACCTCGCCGGTGAGCGCGCCCTTGTCCTCCCAGTGGACGTCCTGCGCCCCCAGCACGAACTCCAGCCGGTCGCTGTCGATCAGGGTCTGGACGCTCCGGAGCGCCGTGAAGGCGGGGCAGAGCACGACCTCGACGCGGTCCGTGTCCTCCTTCTCCAGGAGGTAGGAGAGCTGCTGGACGGCCTGCATGGCCTCCAGGTGCGTCTTGTGCATCTTCCAGTTCGCGGCCACGATCGGCCGGCGCGTCGGGCTCATCGGCGATCCCCCTTCAGGCTGGCTCCGTCAGCACGGCGAGGCCGGGCAGCTCGCGACCCTCGATGAACTCGAGGGAGGCCCCGCCCCCGGTGGAAACGTGGTCCACGGAGTCGGTCAGGCCCAGCTTGGCCAGGGCGGCCACGCTGTCCCCCCCTCCCACCACGGTGAAGGCATCCACCCCGGCCACGGCCATGGCCACCCCGCGGGTCCCCGCGGCGAACGGCTCCAGCTCGAACATCCCCATCGGGCCGTTCCACAGGACCGTCTTGGCGTCGGCCAGCGTGCGGGCGAACTCCTCCACGGTCCTCGGGCCGACGTCCAGGCCGATCATGCCCCGGGGGATCGCGTCCGCGCGGACGGTCTCCCGGCGCGCGTCGACGGCGGCCTCGGCGGCGACCACGACGTCCTCGGGCAGTTGGATCAACACGCCCCGGGCCTCGGCGTTCGCCAAGGCCTCGCGCACGTCGTCGTAGCGGTCGGGCTCCACGAGCGATCGGCCGACCTCGGCCCCCTGCACCGCGAGGAACGAGAAGGCCATGGCCCCGCCCACCAGCAGCGCGTCGATGCTCTGGAGCAGCGCGTTCACAGCCCCGAGCTTGTCCGACACCTTCGCCCCGCCCAGGATCGCGACGAACGGTTCGTCGGGGTCGTCGCGGAGCTTCGACAGGACGTCGACCTCCCGTTGCATCAACCGGCCGGCGGCGGAGGGGAGCCGCTCGGCCACGCCGACCACGCTGGCGTGCGCCCTGTGGGCTGCGCCGAACGCGTCGTCCACGTAGGCCTCCGCGAGCGAGGCCAGCGCGTCGGCGAACGCGGGATCGTTCGACTCCTCACCGGGGTCGAACCGCAGGTTCTCCAGCAGGACCACGTCGCCGGGCCCGGCGGCCTCGACGGCGTCCGTGACGGCCGGGCCCGTGACGCCGTCGACGCGTCGGACCTCCCGGTCGAGGACCTCGCCGAGCCGATCGGCCACGGGCGCCAACGAGTACGTCGTGTCCGGCGCGCCCTTCGGCCGTCCCAAGTGGGAGCAGAGGACGAGCGTCGCGCCCGCCGCCAGCAGCTCACGGATCGTGGGCGCCGTGGCCCGGATCCGGAAGTCCTCGGTGATGCGTCCGTCCTGGAGCGGGACGTTGAAGTCGCAGCGCACCAGGATCCGCTTGCCCCCGAGGTCTCCCAGATCCTCGATCGTCCGCAGGCGGCCACCCACGGCCTACAGCGTGGACCCGACCAGCTCGACGAGGTCGACCAGGCGGTTCGAGTACCCCCACTCGTTGTCGTACCAGCCGATGACCTTGACCAGGTTCCCGATGACCATCGTGGAGAGCGCGTCGAAGGTGCACGACGCCGGCGAGCCCACCACGTCGCTGGACACGATCGGGTCCTCGGTGTACACGAGCCGGCCCTTCAAGCCCTCGGTCTGCGACGCGGCGCGGAAGGCGTCGTTGACCTCCTCCTTCGTCACGTCGCGGGAGAGGACGCAGACCAGGTCGGTGACCGACCCGTCGGGAACCGGCACGCGCATCGCCACGCCGTCCAACTTGCCCTTCAGCTCGGGGAGCGCGAGCGACGAGGCCTTCGCCGCACCCGTGCTCGCCGGCACGATGTTGATCGCCGCCGCCCGGGCCCGTCGAAGGTCCTTGTGGGTCAGGTCCAGCAGGTTCTGATCGTTCGTGTAGGCGTGCACCGTGGTCATGAAGCCGCGCTCGATGCCGAACGCGTCCGAGAGGACCTTCGCCATCGGGACCACGCAGTTGGTGGTGCAGGAGGCGTTCGAGATCACGTGGTGCTCGGCGGGATCGTAGTCCCCGTCGTTGACGCCCATCACGATCGTGATGTCCTCGCCCTTCGCCGGCGCGCTGATGACGACCTTCTGGGCACCCGCCTCGATGTGCTTCTCGGCCTGGTCCCGCTCGGTGAACAGGCCGGTCGACTCCACCACGACCTCCGCTCCCAGCTCCTTCCAAGGGAGGTTGGCCGGGTCGCGCTCGGCGATGATCTTCAGCCGGACGCCGTCCACGATCAGGCCCTCGTCGTCGGCGGCGACGTCTCCCTTGAACCGGCCGAGGACCGAGTCGTACCTCAGGAGGTGCGCCGCCGTCCTCGGGTCCATCAGGTCGTTGGCGGCGACGAACTCGAGGTCCGCCCCCCGTTCCCTGGCCGCTCGGAAGAGGTTCCGCCCGATCCGCCCGAAGCCGTTGATGCCGATCTTCACGGTCATGCTGGTGTCCTCCCCGGTTCCGACAGGTGCGCCGACGTGCGGTTGACAATCCTAGTGGTCATTCGCGATCGAGGTCGCGGTGGTCGACGGAGGCGGGGAACCCTCGCTTGACGAAGTAGTTCGCCAGCTCACCCGCCACCACCACGCTCCGGTGACGGCCGCCGGTGCAGCCGACGCCGATCGTCAGGTACGACTTCCCCTCGGCGACGTATCCGGGCAGCGTGACGTCCAGGAGCGAACGCAGCCGTCGCATGAACTCGCCGTACGCCTTCTGCCCGGTGACGTAGGAGCGGACCTTGGGGTCGGTCCCGGGCAGCGGCCGGAGCGCGTCGATCCAATGGGGGTTCGGCAGGAACCGCACGTCGAACACCAGGTCCGCGTCCCGGGGGATGCCGTGCTTGAAGCCGAACGACACGATCGAGACCTGGAGAGCCTTCTCGGACGGGGCGCGGGCGAACGAGTCGCGGATCCGGTCCCGGAGGTCGTGCGGGGACATCCCGGACGTGTCGACGATCAGATGCGCGCTCTCCTTGAGCGACTGCATCATCAGCCGTTCCTTGCGGATCCCCTCGATCACCCGGTTGGCGGGCGCCAGCGGGTGGCGGTGGCGGGTCGCCTCGTACCGGTTGACCAGGTCCTGGTCCGAGGCCTCCAGGAACAGGATCTGGTACGGGATGCCGAGCTTCCCCAGGTCCTCGAGCCCGCGGGACAGCTCGCCGAAGAACACCCCGCCCCGGGCGTCCGCCACCACCGCCACGCGGGCGGGTCCGCCGGTGGCGG
>WNGK01008672.1_pt1 | contig 11769 bp, 10 predicted proteins | sample 5400601 | NCBI WGS metagenome assembly WNGK01 (sample SAMN13153376, study PRJNA577476) | soil metagenome | isolation source: 60 cm soil or saprolite under Garry oak tree replicate 1 | place: USA:California | collected 2016-06-15
CAGTAAAATCAGCGTCAACGCCATCTGCGTCACCACCAACAAACTTCGCAAATGCTGGCCCGCGTATCCGCGCGCGCCGCTACCGGCCTCTCTGAGACTTGTTTCCAGATCCCTGGTTGAAAAACGAAGCAGCGGCACAACTCCGAGCACTGTTGCAATCAACAATGACAGGCCCAAGGTGAAAGCGACTGCTCTCGCATTTACTCCGATCTCACTCATGCGCGGCAAGCTCTGTTGATTCAACCCGAGTAGTAGATCAACTCCCCAAAACGAAAGGAGGACGCCGAGTGCGCCGGCAGTGAGAGCCAACAGCAGGTTCTCCGTGATGAACTGTCGCGCCAGGCGCCAGCGAGTTGCTCCCAGCGCCGAGCGCACGGCAAACTCTCGCTGGCGCGCTGTCATCTGGGCCAACAGCAAGTTCGCGACATTTGCGCAGGCCACCGCTAACAAGAATCCGACCGCCACGAAGATCATTACCAGAGCGCGGCGAACTTTCCCCACCATATATTCCTGTTGTGGAATCACAGTGAAATCCGCCGCATCCACATCCTTGCCGTATTCTTGTTTGAGTTGTTTGCCGATCGCGCTCACTTCCGCGGACGCTGTTTCGGTCTTGATGGTGGGACGCAGCCGGGCAACGACGCTCCAGTTGTGGGCCGATCGCGAGATTTCCGGCGGAAATAATTCTCGCGGGATCCAAACTTCCGCGCTTCGAGGGAAGGCAAAACCGGGTGGCATTACACCGACAACGGTGACGTTCTGGTCCATCAACCGTAGCGTTGTTCCGGCCACGTCTGATTTTCCGCCTAATAGTCGTTGCCAGAAGCCATAACTGATCACGGCCACCGGCGCACCGCCTGGTTTGCTTTCGTCTGCGAGAAAGGTGCGACCAACGACCGGCTTAGTGCCGAGCACCCGAAAGAAATCAGCAGAGACTACAAAGACGGGAGCGCGAACCGGCTCACTCCCTCCGGTGACGGTCGTTAACGCACCGTTGTACTGGGCAATGGCCTCGAAGGTGCGGCTGCGGTCGCGAACGTCGAGATAATTCGGCTCGGCAAACGCTATTTGCACGCCCGCCGAATTGACCTCACGGAGTTGCACGATCCGTTCAGCGTCAGGGTAAGGCAAAGACCGCAACAGGACCCCGTCTACGACGCTGAAGATCGCGGTACAAGCTCCGATGCCAAGCGCCAGGGTGAACAAGGTAAGGGCCGTGAAGCCAGGACGCGCTAACAAGCTCCTGACACCGTAGCGAATGTCTTTAATTAATGTCTCCATGTGATCATTGCCCATTTCCAATTGCCAATTTCCGATTGCTCACTTCGCTTTCACTCACTTTGCAACAACAGGTGACTAATCGCCGCTCGCCAATCGGCAATTGAAAATTGGCAATCGGCAATACCCTTACTCGTATCGCAGCGCCACCAGCGGATCGACTTTCGTCGCTCGTCGCGCGGGGATGCAGCAAGCCAGCAGGGCTACCAGCAGCAAGCCCAGCGTGACGATTGAAAACGTGCCGACGTCCGTTGGCGTGACCCCCACCAAGAGACTCGCCAGTAAACGCGTTAACGCGAACGCCCCGGCCAAACCCACAACCACTCCAATCAAGGCCAGCGACATTCCGTTTCTGACTACCAGCTTTAAAACGTCTATGGCGCGCGCGCCCAGCGCCATGCGAATACCAATCTCCTGCGTTCGTTGCGTCACCGCATAGAACATCACGCCGTAGATGCCAATGGCGGCGAGCAACAAAGCCACACCGGCAAAGATGCTCAGCGTGACGGAAGAAAAGCTGTAAAGAGCTAACGAAAGTGCCCGCACTTCACGCATCGTGTAAACGCCAAAAACCGGCTGGTCCTTATCGATGGCCCACACCTGCTGCCTGATCTGAGGTGCTAATGACCCTGGTTCTACTTTCGTCCGGGCTACCAGCACCATCGCGTTCCAGGAATCCTGAGCGTGAGGCAGGTAGTATTCGGGCGTTACAGGCAAGTTCAATTCATGCTTCACGTCCTGCACCACTCCGACGATTTCCATCCACGGCGCCTTCTCCAAAGGACCATAGAAGCGGATGCGTTTGCCTATCGCATCGCCACCCGGCCAATGTTTTCGCGCCAGTGTTTCATTGACAATGACCACTGGTGGCGCGCCGGCTTTGTCTTGTTCCGTAAAGCCGCGGCCTTTAATGATCGGAATTTCCATCGTCTGAAAATAGTTGGGCGAACAGACGCGGTAACGCCCGTCGTTCTCCTTACCGGGCGGCGGTTCAGCGGCTCCCTCGACCAAATAGTCGTCCGATGAATTCGAGCCGCCGAGCGGAAGATAGTTAACGACTGCCGCTGATTCCACGCCGGGCAAGGCTTTCACACGGTGAACAAGATCTCCGAAGAACATGCCACGTTGCGGTTCCTCTTTGTACCTGGCTGAGGGCAGCACGAGATTCATTGTCAGAACGTTGTCAGGATTGAACCCGGGATTCGTTTTGAGTAGCGCAAGGAAACTGCGGACCAGCAGACCTGCTCCTACGAGCAACACGAGTGAGAGTGCAACTTCAAAAACGACCAAAGAACTTCGTAGTCGATGTGAGCCGCCAGTCGCTTGCCGGCCCCCTTCCTTGAGCGCTTTGTTGAGATCGGGTTTCGAGACCTGCCAGGCAGGGACGAGACCAAACACCAGTCCACTGAGAACGGAAAGCCCGAGCGTAAAGGCCAACACCGGAACGTCTATTCCCAATTGATACCAACCGGGAGCAAACTTTGCTGCCTCGCCGGGGTTGGCGGCCCTCAACGCATCGATACCCCAAAAGCCAACGAGTACGCCCAGAGCACCGCCCATCAAGGCGACTATCAAGCTTTCGCTGAGCAACTGGCGAATTATCCGCCAGCGACTGGCACCCAGAGCCGCTCGCAGCGCAATCTCTTTTTGGCGACCGCTGGCACGCGCCAGCATCAGGTTGGCGACATTTGCGCACGCAATTAACAAAACAAACCCAACCGCGCCCATCATTACCCAAAGCGCTCTATCGTAATACCGCACTGTGTCTGCGACGATTGGATAGACGGTGGCTCCCAATCCGGTGTTTGTCTCCGGATATTGCTTCTCCAGGCGTGCGGTTATGGTGTCGGTATCTGCTTGCGCGCTTTGCAGGGACACGCCTGGTTTGAGTCGTCCGATAACGTAATAGCTATGGCTGCCGCGACTGCGAACCAGTTCCGGCGTCATCGGTAACGGGGCATAAACCTCGGCGCCCTTTGGAAAGTTGAAACGCTCCGGCATAACACCGATTACTGTGCGCGTAATACTGTTGAGCGTAATCGTTTTATTGATTATGTTTGGATCTCCGCCGAAACGCCGTTGCCATAAACTGTAAGTGATAATTGCCACGGCATCCTTGCCCGGCTGGTTTTCTTCCTCAGCAAAGTTGCGGCCCATGATCGGCTTGATACCTATAGCGTCGAGGAAATTTGCCGTTACTAGGAAACCCTGGATGCGTTCAGGAGGTTCGACTCCAGTGAGATTTGTACTCCACCAGCGGTAGAGTGCGAGCTGTTCGAACGATTGGTTCTGTGCGCGCCAATCCAGATAGTTCGCCATCGCCACTTCGTTGTGCACGACTCCGCGGCTGGGAATTTTGTCCCATAGCGCCACCACTCGATCGAGTCCCGGAAAAGGCAGGGGCTTGAGCAGCAGCGCATTGATGGCACTGAAGATCGCGCTATTCGCGCCGATGCCGAGAGCAAGTGTGATGACTGCTATCAGCGTAAAGCCGGGCCGTTTTACGAGATTCCTGATTGCATAGCGAACATCCTTTAAGAGAGTGTCCATCGAGTCGCCTCCGCAATTCGCACTTTTCTGCTCATATCGTCGAGCAATCAGCGCTTCAATCGTCCGCCTCGCGCGGGCACAATTGTGATGTCGACGTCACCCGGATGAAGTGGTGGCGCCCGCGAGTCTTGCTATTTCAATCAGAGCAACAGCAGGGAAGAACTAATCTTTTGCGATCCAACCATCTTCCAGTCGCACGATCCGATTGCCATAAGCGGCATTGGTTTCGGAGTGCGTGACTTGCACGATAGTGGTGCCTTCGTCGTTCAGGCGCTTGAACATGTCCATAATCTCTTTGCCCTGGCTCGAATGAAGATTTCCGGTCGGCTCGTCAGCGAGGATGATGCGTGGATTCGCCACGACCGCGCGCGCAATGCCGACGAGTTGTTGCTGTCCGCCGGAGAGCTGGCTGGGGAAGAGATCCTTTTTGCCGACGATCTGAAATCGGTCCAGCGTGTCGCAGACGATTGATTGCCGATCCTTCTTGCTGACGTCGCGATAGGAGAGCGGCAGCTCGAGATTCTCAAAGACGGTCTGGTCGTCGAGCAGGTGATAACTCTGAAAGACAAAGCCGATGTTGCGATTGCGCAGGCCGGCCCGCTTTCGTGTGTCCAGCGCGTGGACCGCTACTTCGTCGAAATAATATTCGCCGCCCCAGGACTGGTCGTGCATGCCAATGATGTGCAGCAAGGTCGATTTGCCTGCGCCTGATGGTCCCATGATCGAGACAAACTCGCCCGGCTGTATGTCGAGATCGACGCGGCGCAGCACGTAGGTCTTCGTCACGCCGTGCGAGAAAAACTTTTCGACATTGCGCAGGCTGATCATGCAATGTCTCCGAAGCCGCTTTCTTTCAGCTCGCGCTTTGCTTCTTCGATTTCGCGCCGGTTGGCTCCGGCTTCTTCTTCCACGATGAGGCCGTCAAACAGATGCACAATGCGATCGGCATGCTGCGCGTAACGTGGGTCGTGCGTCACCATGCAGATCGTCGCGCCGCCGCGATGCAGCTCGCGCAGAAGTTCCATCACCGCCTCGCCGTTGGTCGAATCCAGATTGCCCGTCGGCTCGTCCGCGAGCAGAATGCTTGGCTGACCGCCGACCGCGCGCGCCACCGCGACGCGCTGTTGCTGGCCGCCCGAAAGCTGGCTGGGTAGATGCTTGGCGCGATGGCCCATGCCCACGCGCTCCAGCGCATCAGTCACCCGTTGCTTCCTTTCGCTCGAGTTCATGCCGCGATACGTCAGCGGCAGCTCAACGTTTTCATAGACCGTGAGATCGCCGATTAGATTGAAGCTTTGAAAGATAAAGCCAACCTCGCGGTTGCGAATGCGCGCGCGCTGCGACAACGAAAGATTCTCAACCGGGTTGTCATTGAGTACGTATTCGCCATCGGTCGGCGTATCGAGCAAACCCAGAATCGACAACAGAGTCGATTTGCCGCAACCCGACGGGCCGGCAATCGAGAGATATTCACCCTTCTTGATGTCCAGATGAATGCCGGAGAGCGCATGCGTCTCGACTTCGTCTGTATAGAAAACTTTCTTGACGTCAGAGAGGTGAATAAGGGGGTCGGATGAGCTCATCATAGTCTCCTTCGAGTTATGTAAATGCTATAGCTTATTGAACACCGCGGACTCGACTTGTATGGCAACTTCGCATTTGGCTTAGCCCCAACGAGTCTGTCGGCTTATTGACTAGCTGAGCGCTCAATTGAAATGACTTGAGCGAATCAGCCTGGCAAACACGATTGGTGGTTTGCCTTCCGAGTTGGGCCTTGGCGACTGACTGGCCCAGCTTATTGCGGGGGCGCGGCGCTTTGGGTTCGTTCGAACCTTTTTTCAAAGCATCTGAACTTGTTTCGTTGCTCTGAATAGTTTCAACAGATTATGCGTCAGACAAACCAGCAACCACTCCGCCTCGACTTGGGCCAGTCCCCGCAACAGAAACTGGCGGAAGCCACGTATGTGTTTAATCTGAGCGAACACCGGTTCCACGATCGCTTGCCGCAGGTGGTAGAGCGCGCGACCCTCGGCGCTTTTCAGTTTGTGCCACATCTGCTGCTGCACACTGGCACTCGCCGGCAGCGGCTCTGTCAGAGCACCCAGGTCCGGCTCCCGCTGGTTCGGAGGCACATGCAGATTAACTCCGCGCACCGCCTCGTGGGTCAGCGCCGCCACACTGAAGTAGCCACCATCAGCCGAAGCCGCCTCCGGCATTCTCCCCAGATTTTGTGCTACCTCCTGCAACACCGGAACCAACTGTTGTTGGTCGTTTCCCGCTTGCACTACCTTGGCCCCGACGATGATCTGCGCTTGCGCATCCACCCCAATCTGAACGTTGTATCCCTGTTGAAAACTTTGCGTTACCAAGTCCTTCATCATCCGCGAATCCGGATCAGTGAGGTTGCGCTTACTCTTCGGCAGCGGCAGGATTTCTCCTTGTGCGGATACCTCCCATTTCGGACGCCGATAGCGCTTTGCGCCGGCTTCTGCCTTTTCCTGCTCAGTACGCTGTTGCGCGGCGGTGGCTTTCGCTTCCTCCTCCAGTTCCGCTTTCAAGGCTCGAATCTTAGCCAGTCGCGTTTCCCGATCACGCAACTCTTCCGGCAACTCATCACCCCGTTTGCCTTTGCCGTACAGCTTATCCTCTTCTTCGTCTATGTGTTGCGCCTCTCCCAGCAAGCGCGCCACTTCAGCCGCCAGCTCTTGCTCCGCATCCTGCATCCGCGCGTAGGAGAGCGACTGGTACTTCGAGGCGTTGGCTTTGATCTTGGTGCCATCAATCGCTACCTGCCCCAGCTTCACCAACCCCGCGCGCTCGCACAACTGCAAGACTTGCACGAACAACCGTCCCAACTCCTGCAGGTGTCGCTTGCGAAACCCGGCAATGCTGTCGTGATCCGGTTGTTGATTGCAGCTCAATACCCGAAACGCCACATCGTCGTAAGTGGCTTGCTCCAGCTTCCTCGACGACATCTTTCCAGTGCAATAACCGTAGACCAGCAGCTTGACCATCAGCGCCGGATGGTACGGAGGCCGACCGCGACCGTCGCCTTCTTCGTACACATTCAGTATCCCAGAAAGATCAAGCGACTCAACCACGTCGCTGACGTAAAGCGCCAAGTGCTCTGGTCGCAGCCACTGCCGCAGATCCGGCGGCAACAGCAATTGCTGATTCATGTCGTATGAACGAAATGTTTTGCCCATGGCCGCAGTTTACTTATTCTTTGATCACTGTCTATAACTTTTTCCGACAGACTCCAACGGGGCTGCGTCCTCTAGCCCAGGGTTGCGCCAAAGGGCGCTACCCTGGGGTAACGCAACGTAACGATCAACCCGGAACGGGTTGCGACCTGCGATCCGTCAACGAGACCGCGAGCTCTGTCGCAAACGCGGCGTGTCGCAACCCCGTGGGGGTTGTCCTTCAGTCACTACCTTTCCCAGAGTAGCCGCTTTCGCGGCAACTCTGGGCTGTGATTCGCAACCGCGTTGCGGTTGGCAAGCGCGAAAAATCAGCGCACGCGGATCCGCTTGGCATCGCCCAGCGCTGCGGTGTCAGACAGAATGACTTGATCGCCCTCGCGCAGGCCGCTGACTATTTCGATCGTGCTGACCGAGCTCCGGCCCAGCACCACCGGCACCAGCATCGCCTCTTGCCCGTCAGGGCTCAGCCGAAACATGCCCACAGTTTGCTGTGCCTGCCCAACTGCTGGTCGGCCCACGGACAAAACATTGTCGAGACGTTCAAGCTCAATCGTGCCATCAACGCTCAAGTCAGGACGCGCACTCGCCGGCAGCGGCCCGGTAAGCTCAGCGTCAACGACAAAGGTGCCCTCGCGCGCGGCCGGGTCGATGCGCGAGACTCGTCCTTGAATGATTCCGTTGCGCGTGTCTACGTCGACGGGCTGGCCTACACGCACGTCTTTGATCTGCGTCTCGGCGATCTTCAACTCCGCTTTGAGCGATGCGGGATCGGCAACGCGCGCCATATTGAAGCCCGGCGTTACTTGCTGGCCTATCTGGACCGAAACCTGCTGCAACACGCCGCTGGTGCCCGCGCGCACCTTCAGGGCATCAACCTGGTCTTTTTTCAGTTTGGCCAGAGCGCGCAACTGCTGGACACGCGACTCCTGGGCATTGATCTGGGCTTTGGTTGACTTGGCGCTGATCGCTAGCCTTTCTCGCTCGACCTTGAGCCGGTTGGCAATGTCCTGCACGCGCACGCGCGCGACCTTCAGCAAAATCTCCGGCACGAGACCTTGCTTGCCCAGCACTTCATCCGTATCAAGTTGCAGTTTCGCCTGGCTGTATTCGGCGTTGATGCTCGCGATGGCGGACTGCTGCGTCAGGCTCTCGCTTTCCAGACGCACTTTCAGATTCTCGGCGTCGGCCTGCGCGGCTTTCATTTGAAAGTCCGCGTCAATAGCCTGCTGTTCCATCTGCGGATTTGAAAGATCGAAAATCACTGTACTGGCGCTGACTTCGACTCCAGGCTGAACCAGGATTGTTTCCACCCGGCCATCGGCTGGGGCCGGCACCCAGCGAGTCAACTGCGGCACCAACGTTCCATTGCCGTGCACCTGGCGCACAAACAGCCCGCGCTTGACCGTGTCAATGACGGCGGTAGAACGATCGAGCGTCGGCGCCGCGGGCTTTAGCTTGGTGAGACCGTACGTGATACCGCCAACGGCAGCCAAACCGATGACGACCAGGATGGCGGCGCGAATGCGCTTCTTTAGTTTAGATTTTCCAGGCCGCTTAATATCCATGAACTAAACCGCGAACTGCCGGAACGGGCGAGCATGACAACCTCGCCACTCGCAAAAACTTTGTTGGAGAGCTGCACAAGCCATTTGAGAGAGCGGCGAAGTGCGCGGGAAGTGTGCTCCGTTCCAGCGAATTACAGACTTCTCCCGCAACTGTACAGTTCTCCGGGAAAAGACAGAATCAAAGGCTGTGCCAACATGCCTCGTCCACTCTCACTCGTAAGCAAGTCTTTCCTGTTTGTTTCATTAATTGGCTGGTTTTGCTGACTGGTAAGTCTGAACAAACCGCGAAAACATCACCGCGCCGAAGTGGGAGAAAGTCCAAAGGTTAGTCGACGAGTTTCACTTTTGGGACAACCTGATCCCAATCTCAGCAAATGTTCGGGTTGACGAGCACGGGTTTTGATGGCTTTGAGATGTCAGGCTATGCGATGGCGTTCGCGATCCGATGGGATTCCATAGCCCCAATCTGCTGGAGGATGGCTATGACATCCGTACGATTCAGGAATTGCTGGGTCACAAAGACGTGGCGACGACGATGACCTATACCACGTGCTGAACCGTGGCGGCAAAGGCGTCAGGAGTCCGGCGGACGCACTCCGAAACCGCGTCGATTCGGGTTGATACGGATCCGCATAAAACCGAGAGGCCGAGTCCGGCATTCGACAATTTGTTGATAACCAGAGACTTGACAGAACGTAGCGCACGGTTTTATACGGAAGAGAACTTAGGTCGCCCTGCAGATCCCATGAGCGAATACTCTATCGGCATCGAAGACCATTACGCGTGGGCCAATCTGGTGAGCGTCACGACGTCTGGCCCCAACGAAATTCTCCTGGATAAGCGACGTGTCGAGTTGCTTGATCAGCAACTTACGGCTTCCCCTTATCACCATGACACACTCCAAATGCCGCTTTCAGGAGCCGAGAAGCTCGTTCGAGATGTGAAGACATCTGCCAACAAGCGCGCCAAATCGGCCCTCTCGTCGCTAATCGGAGAACTCGCACCGGCAAGGTGTCGCAGCATCGCGATCCGAGTACCTCCGCTTCCCGACTTGCCTGCGACTGTTGCAGAGGTTCACGCGAATACCTGGATCATGAATCGCGCCGACGGCATGATCTATCATCAAGCTCTCACGCAGGCGGCGGCACAACTCAACCTGAGGGTTTTCTATTTCGAGAAAGACAATGTTCTTGAACTCGCAGCGCAAGCCCGCGGGAAAACCGCCCGCGATCTTGAGCGTCATTTGAAGGCGTTCGGAACAACCCTCGGACCGCCCTGGCGCAAAGGTCATGTTGTTGCCTGCGCCGGTGCGATCTTCGCGCACGTATCCGCCCTGCGATTGAGCAAGGATGAAGGATGAATTATGAAGGATTAAGTGTGGCGGAGGGTGCTTTGATTCGCCCCGTTGAGATTGTAAGACTTATCTCACGGGGTCAACTCAACCGTTAGGCCTGAAAACCAGATATGGTTGCCCCGACGGAACGTTTCACGATCGACCTAAGGCGGCTCGTATTTGAGCATTACGACTCTTGTACGATTTGTGGTCACAACTTTCAAGAGGCCGAGCACTCCAACTCGGGCTACCTTCCGAACAGTGAGCCGGCCTACCTTTGCGACAGCTGCTCGGTGAACTTGGCCGAATTGGCGGCGCGCCGATACTTCATGCCGCGACCATACGAAGTCCCCCCGGCTCAGTCTCAGCTTTGGCGCTACATGGATTTCACCAAGTACGTCAGTTTGCTTTCGTCGCGTGCGCTGTACTTTTCCCGAGCGGATCAACTTGCCGACTCCCACGAAGGCGCGAAGGGGCTGAAGATCAGAAAGGATGCTTGGGACCATCACTATCTCGAGTTTTTTCGACAAGCTATCTGTAATCCACCAGTCGGATACGAAAATACGCGTACTGATGAAGAAGTCGAGACGGAGGCGATTCTGCCAAATGCTGTTGCGGTACAAACGTCCTATGAGGCTCTGTACAGCGCCTTGGGTAGGGACCCATCAATCCAAATAGGGCGAGTTCGTTACTTAGATCTTCGCACGCAATATGCGGGCATCAATGACGCATTTTGGCGAAAGCGAAAGTCATTCGAGCATGAGCGCGAGGTTCGAGCGATTATTCTCGACTTCGAACATCGCGACATCGGCAAGCTTGTCAGCTGTGACGTTGATTCGCTTATCAAAAGGGTTTATGTATCTCCTGAAGCGCCAAGTTGGTTTATCAGCCTTGTCAATGACGTTAATGATAAGTACGCCCTTGATGTGAAGGTGACCGCATCCGAATTTAACGAGGAACCGTTCTTTTGAAGAATTGGCCCAACAAATCGGTGGACGCGAGCGGCGGGAGCGTGTTTCTCAAATAGCTTCTTGCGGCGGAGGGTGCTTTGATTCGCGCCGCCGCGTCAACTCAACCGTTATGCCGCTACCCTTATGCAGCCATTTGAAATCTATCTCTCACTAATGCAGACGATTCGAGGACGCTTTGACGTGATTGAAACCCTAAAGGGGTCACGGACTAACGACCTTGCTCGTGCCGAAACGGCCGCATTCCACGGTCGGAAAATTGTGGAGGCGATCGCTTTCGGTTGTCTCGTCGCGATGGAACATGGCTTGAAAACCGTTCCCAGGGATGCGAAGGGTCAATGGAATGCCGAAGAGATTTTCAAATCGTTTCAGAAAAAACGCTTAACGGTACTCCCCAGTCCAAGCGTCATTCGTGCTGCCACGGACGAAGAGCGAAAGGCCAGTAACAGTAACATTGTTATTGACGGCCAGCCTGATAGACGGCTCACACATGAGGAACTGATTGACATCTACAGACGACTTCACTCGTGGCTTCACGAAGTGAATCCCTATACGAACACAGATCACCTGACCTTCTACTCGAAGAATGCCGCGCAATTGTGGGATGATCTTGCGAAGCTACATCGATTTATGGACAAACATTTCATATCCATACACGGGGCTGGTTTCTTTTGTGTCCTGCGCGATAATCAGGACGGACAAACCAAGGTTGTCGCCCTTAATAAAACGGCGGCATAACAAATCGGGTATGAAAGACGAAGTCAAGCACAGAGATCTGCTGGCCCACCGAATGAATGATTTCGGAGGGCACGTTTAGCATCGCCGGATGGCGTGGCCCGTTGGGTCAGCGAGTTACTACGAGTAACTAATCA
>WNGK01014475.1_pt1 | contig 11767 bp, 12 predicted proteins | sample 5400601 | NCBI WGS metagenome assembly WNGK01 (sample SAMN13153376, study PRJNA577476) | soil metagenome | isolation source: 60 cm soil or saprolite under Garry oak tree replicate 1 | place: USA:California | collected 2016-06-15
AATGGCAGCCGGTTATTGCCTGAGCAGGTCTGGGACACCGCCGATATTGCTGAGCGTGAGCTTTTCCTGGGCAAGCCGTCGGGGTCTGCTTGTCCGCTGGTGTGGGCGCATTCGGAGTACATCAAGCTGGTCCGTTCTCTGCGGGACGGCAAGATTTTCGATCAGCCGCCTCAAACCGTAAAGCGCTACCGGGTAGAAAAACGCAAGGCCAGTTTCTGGGAATGGCGGTTCAACAACAAGTGCCGAATTGTGCCGACCGGAAAAACATTGCGCATTGCGGTGCAGGCGCCGGCGGTGGTCCATTGGAGCAGCGATGGCTGGCAAACGGCCCAGGACGCCGCGACCCGCGATACGGGCTTGGGAGTCCACGTGGCAGACATTCCAACCGATAGTTTGGACCCCGGACATACGATCCTATTTACTCTTTTTTGGCCTGAGTCGCAACACTGGGAAGGCGCGGATTTCTCCGTGACCATCCAAATGGGTTCAGAGACATAATTCCTACCGCCAGTGCTTCAGCCTGGGCCAGAGATCGGCGAGTGTGCCGAATTTCGATCCTCTGCAGATGAAGACATCGATCTGCTTTTCTAAAGCGTAGGGATTATCGGCTGAGGTGCCGACGTATTCCACTTTGCTCCAGAGCTGCTCAAGCGTTTCGCGGTTGTCATCGAGGACGATCAAGCAATTGCCGGAGTAGCCCCGGGGGCCCCACAGGAACCAGGTCTGGTGGCCGCTCAATGCTGGCGGCAGGCCGTAGCGGCGGCCTAAGAAATCGATTGCGCCCGCCTGACCGTAATCCTGGCCGAAGATGCCGCAGTCGTGTCGTTCTTCGGGGCTGAGGCGGTTCCAGGCGACCGCAGTTTCGGCGACGATCTCCTCCCATCCGAACTGGTCGGCATACCACTGCGGCAGAGCGGCACGGGCGTGGGAGTGCTCCATGACTGGGAGCTTGAACGGCAGATAGTGGGTGTAGGCGAGGAATTTCTCCGGCGAGAAAACCGGGATGACAATGGGGACGAGATGGACTCCGCTGGCGAGCAGGACAGCAACAGTGCCGAATTGAATCCAAGCTCGACGCGAAACCGAAAGAGTTTGGCGGGCGAGGGCGCCCGCCCCCCACAAAGCCGACTCGATCACGACTGCGCCTGCAGCCAGCAGCATGGGATAGATCGGCGCAAGGTAATAGTTCTTGCCGTGCAGGACGAAGAACACCGAGTAGCAGACCAGATAGCTCCAGCCTAGAACTCTGTACGGCTTTAACCGCGAGGAAAATAGGAGCGCAAGCACGCCGGTGATCCAAATTGGCGCGGTGAGTGGATTTACCAGCAGTGTCTGCTGGAAGAAGTATTGGCCGGCCGGAAGCACTACGTCGCGGCCTTCAGCTTTGATGTTCCGCATCAGTTCCAGGAATGGCCAGTGGTAGTGAATGTTCCACAGAAGGTTGGGAAGGAAGACGACGAAGGCCGCCAATCCGCCGAGCCATATCCATTTGCTCAAGAACATGCGACGTTGTTCGGTCAAAAGCAAGCCAACGACGATGCCGAATCCGAATAAAGCAATGGAATACTTTTCCTCTAAGCCAATTCCCGCCACAACCCCGAACAGCACCCAGTAGCGCGGATCGCGCTTGATCGCGAGAACCACGAAATACGCGCAACCCATCCACAGATTTGGTTCCAGGCAATTGGTGCCCAGCAGGCTGCCGTTCGAAAGATATTGCGGAGCGATGGTGACCGTAACGGCACTGAGCAGCAGGGCAAATTTTTTGCCGCCGAATTCGCGGGCCAGGACCGCCGTTTGCACCACCAGGAGCGACGAAGCCAGCGCTGGAATGAACCGAATGCTGCGAAGTGAATCTCCCAGAACTGCGCGACAGATGTGAATCAGGACAGGAATGAGCGGCGGTTGATCGACGTATCCCCATGCGAGGTGGTCGCCGCAGGACATGTAATCGAATTCGTCGCGAAAATAGCTGTAGCGATTGTTGAAATAAAGGTGCAGCAGGAATTTTGCAACGGCGATGGCCCAAATGATTGCCATGCCGGTTGCGAGAAACGACCGTTGATCCTGTCTAGCCGCGGAGAGCGGGGGAGCGGTGGTGGTCATGTGCGATCTCGATCCATTCAGCGAAGGTTCAGATTATACGCAGTCGCTTTCGCGCAACGCGTCGTGAACAAGCGCAGTGCAAGCGATTTTGGGACCACTTTTCCCGAGAATTCGGTGTACTAAAGTAATCCTCTTCGTGCCCAAACTGGGCAGATTTCGCAAACAAGCGATGTAGAATCAGCACACTGCGCGCCTCTCGCAACATATTTCCAGAACGTGAGTTTGTATACAGGGCAACGGTTAACTGGGACCAAGACAGAGATCCCAATACGTGACATGGCCGCGTGATCTCGCTGAAGCGGTCATCGACAAAACTAATACAGGAGACACCATGAAGAGTACGCGCGTGATTCGCTATTTGTTCCTGGCGCTGCTAATACTGGCAATTCCGGCCTCGTCGTTTGCGGGTGTTTTCATTTCGGTGGGCATTGCCCCGCCGGCGCTGCCTGTCTATGTTCAACCGGCTTGTCCAGGTGACGGCTATATCTGGACTCCGGGTTACTGGGCATACGGTCCGGAAGGCTACTTCTGGGTGCCAGGCACATGGGTGATGGCTCCTGAGCCGGGACTGCTGTGGACCCCCGGTTATTGGGGATGGGGCGAGAGCGCTTATATCTGGCATGCAGGTTATTGGGGCCCGCACATCGGATTCTATGGCGGCATTAATTACGGGTTTGGCTACTTTGGCAGTGGCTACGAGGGCGGATATTGGAGAGATCGTCACTTCTTCTACAACCGCTCGGTGAACAACGTGAATATCACCAACGTTCACATTTACAACAAGACGGTCATCAATAATGTCACCGTAAACCGCGTCGCCTATAACGGAGGTCACGGTGGCATCAATGCGCGCCCGAGTCATTTTGAAGAAGTGGCGGTGCGCGAGCGGCACTTTGAACCAACCCATGTGCAGATGGAAAATTGCAGCCACGGCGCGGCCCGGGGAATTCAATAATCACGGCGGACGAACAGAAAATCGCGGTGGAAACTCTTATCGTCCTTCAGAAAATCGGCCAGAGCATCGCGGACAGGAAAATCGCGGTGTAGAGAATCGCGGCGCGCCGCGTCCGGGGAACAATGGGCCGAACGATCAGCGGGCTATGATGCGGCAGGACACTCGTCCGGAAACAATGCGTCAGGACTCACGCAACTATCGCGGCGAGCAGCAAATGCGCAATGCGCCGCGGCAGGAAAGCCGTCCGCATTATGAATCGGCGCCGCGCGGGAACGCTCCTCGACCCGACAATGCTCGTCCGCATGAAAATGGTGGTGGGCAGAGACAAGCGGAACGGGACCATGGACATGGACCGCGCTAATCGCGGCTAGTCCCGGGCAGACAGCTACTCGCCGGAAAAGACCATTTCTACGACGGTGCAGTCGTCGTTGAGTGGTGTGCTGCCGCAGAATTCGGATACGGCCGCGAAAATGTCCTGCATAGTTCCCTTTTTCGCGGCTAGCTCCAGACGCTCATTGTCGAAGAACTCGCCTTCGGCGTTTTCGGCTTCGGTGACTCCGTCAGTGACCAGAACTAGTCTGTCCCCCGCGTGCAGACTGTAGCGATCGCTCTCATACACAGCATCCGGCAGCAAACCTACTGGAAGATTGCCGTGCGAAGGGCGGATGACTTCTCCTCCGCAAACCAGCAGCGGCGGGATGTGTCCGCAGTTGACGAACTCGAGTTCGCCGTCGTGCCGAAGGCGGGCAATGATCACCGTCGCATATTTTTCGCCAATACGCTTGCTGGTGAGAAACCGGTTGGCGCCGTCAACGATGTCGGTCAAAGGCATGCGCGCAACCAGTTGGGAATAAATCATTCCCTGGAGCGTTGAGGCTAGCAATGCAGCCGAAACTCCTTTGCCTGCGACATCGGCGAGCACAATCGCGAGGCCGTCCGCCGTGTTCACGGCGTCATAGAAGTCGCCTCCGATTTCTTTGCACGACAGGTTCTTCCCTGAAAGCCGCGCGAACGGCACTTCCGGAATGGTCACCGCCATCAGACTCTGCTGAATTGACGCGGCAATCGCAAGCTCCTGCTGGTAGCGGCGCGATTCTTCTTCGGCCTGGACCAGGCGTGCGTTTTCAATCAAGGACGCCGCTTCGGTAGCGACCACGTGGAGAATATCACCGCTCACTTTCGAGATATCGCGAGATGCAAAGCGCGAATCCACGTACAGGGCTCCGAGTACGTCGACCGCGGACGCGGCCTCGCCATCCGCGCGCGCGCGAGTCTGCACCTGCATCTTGCGAAGAGGGATGCAGATCACGGTGCGCAAATCGTAAGCCACGATGCTCTGCCGTCCGGAGAGATCGAGCGACTGGCTGGTATCGGTCAGCAGGAACTCCGAGTTCGCGCGCAACGCGTCTTCGAGGATGGAGTGCGAAATAGTCGTATCGTCGAGCAGCAGTTCGCCCTTTGAGTTGCGCCCTGCGGCCAGGCGCAGCTTGCCATCTGGCCCCTTAAGAAAAACGTAGCCGCGCTCGGAGCCGGTAAGCTTGAGCGTTACATCGAGCAATGTGAGCAGGATTTCGTCCAAGACCCCTGTGGTGTTCAGCTTGCGCGCCGCTTCCAGGAAGATGGTCAGCTTCTCAAGATCGGTAACTTCGCTGGAAATTTGGATCCCGGAAATCTGGCTCAGGAAATCGCGGGCGGTATTAGTAGTTACGTGCTGGGGGTGAAAGACGGCATAAATGGTGTCCCGCGCGCCAAATTCAAGGCGGTCATTTCGTTCCAGCTGCCGCCGGTCCACACGCTCGCCATTGACGAAGGTGCCGTGCTTACTTCCCCCATCGACGACGAAGAACTTCCCGTTTTCCGAACTGATGACGGCGTGGTCGCGTGAAACCCGCGGGTCAGCAATCACCAGGTCCTTATCCATCTTGCGGCCAACGGTGAATGGTGTGTGGTCGAGACAGAGGGTGCGCTGCTCAGTTCCATGGACGAAGATCAGGCTCGGAAAAACTCCGGAGCCGATGCCGGAGATGGGGCCGATGATGGTTGGGGCAGACATGGCGCGAACTTCCCTCGTGTACAAGCATAATGCCAGTAAAATGGGCGTCCGGGAAGGGGCAGGGTGGTTTCTGGCGTTCGACTGGGTAGATCTTGGCTAGTGCTGGCGCCCTCTTGCTACCCGCATTGCGAGCTATCAGTCTCGCAGGCCCTAAACAAATGCCGTTGCTTTTTTGAATTCCACATAATTTTCAGTGTCGCTTTCCCCAAGTAATCCATCATTGCCGGAATCGCCTGACCATCTTGAAGCTCACGTCAGCATCAGGAAAAACCGGCCATGTAACCGTTCCCCAGTGTTTCTCGGGTCGACCCCACCAGTATCCAGGTTCGGTGTATTTTGGCTGCTTGTTCTCTTTCGCTGATGCATCCGCCTCAAGAATGTAGTCCGGTGCGAACTCGCGAGGTATCCAGAGCTGATCGAAGCCAATTCCGTTTTGACTCCCGAGCCATTTGCCGGAACGGCTCTCCACTTTCCCATTCGGCCAGCAGATCATTTCGGAAAAGCTTTTGTCGGGCGATACTTTGAGTACTATCTTGCCTTTTCCGACTCTGAGTTCATATTCCCCCAGCATATCGGATTCCGATTTGACCATGGTGCATCCAGTCATGAAAAGCGATGCTGCTAGGATGAGCAGACGCACACTGCTGGTAGCTTGAAATTGCCTCATCCGCTTCTCGATTTAACCTCTTAACCTCGTGGCTCGAAAAACTAGTCTCGCTAGCTACAGGGATCGGGAGCGCTTATGTGGACTTCTTGGTGGACCGTTCCGCGAGGACCGCTCTTGGGATTCGTTCCCAGCTGGGCAGTCATGTGGCCCATTTCCGAATTAAGAGTAATCGCATTCGTAACAGTAATATTAACCACTCCGCCCGAGCGGGAGTAGGTTGAATTGAAAGCTCCCACTTGTGCCTCTGGCGCGTAGTATCCGCTCACGAGCCCGGTTTTGGTGGGCGGGTGGCTGTGGTTTATCAAGACGTTGTACCCGCGGAAAGGACGCGGCTGATAGGAGGAGCGTAGTCGAGACTACCATGAGGCCGGATGAAGTTGTAATGCTGCAGCCAGGGGAGCAGGGACTGGTCGCGTTCCTCGGAGTTGGTCCAATGGCGAACGTAGGCCCATTCGCGCAGTGCGGTCTGGATGAAGCGTTCCGCCTGGCCGTTGGTGCGAGGGGTGTAAGGGCGGGTAAAGCGGTGACGGATGCCGAGTTGAGCACAGAGGCGACGGAACTGGTGTGCCCGATAGCAACTTCCGTTGTCGGTGAGCAGAGCGCGAATGCGAATGCCGTGCTGGGCATAGAAGGCCATGGCGTCACGTAAGAAGGCAATGGTGGTTTCTGTCTTCTGGTCGGGCAGCAGTTGGGAGAAGGCTAGGCGGGAGTGGTCATCGATGGCGATGTGCGGCGCTTCCCAGCCGGCAAACTGCGGGCGACCGCGACGGCGGCCATCGCCCCGGATGGAAACCTGCTGGTAGCGGGTCATTCCCTTGATATCGAGGTGCAGCAGATCCCCGGGAAAGGGGTGTTCGTAGCGCACCACGGGGGGAGCGGATGCAGATCGCGCCAGCGACTGAGACGAGCGCGCCGCAAAATGCGGCTGATGGTTGCGGCACTGAGCCCGGTGCTTTGGGCGATGTGATAGCCAGGATGGTGTTGGCGGCGAAGTTCGACGACGCGTGCGACTAACGAAGAAGAAGTGGCACGCGGACTGTGCCGCGGGCGAGAAGAGCGGTCTAGCAAACCGGCCGGCCCCTCGCTCTGGAAACGGTTCCTCCACTTGGCCGCCGTCTTGGGAGTAACTCGGAAGACGGCAGCCGCCCGTTGGCAACACATGCCGCCGGCCAGGGTTGCTACCAACGCCTCTCGACTGCGCAGGGTGAGTCGGGCATTCTTATGAATGTCCATTCGGTCTGTCCTCGGAAACTGAATTGCTCGTCACAATCAGCTTCTCTGGTTCCGATCGAATGGACAACGTCTTGAAAGATCACAGGTGGCCCACGTCTCCCGATGTTACCCGAAGAATATACCTCACAAAAGCCCGAGGGTGCCCCACCCTTCGCTTCGCTCAAGGGCAGGTTTTCTCGCGTCCTTTGCGAGAAGTGGGGCTCGAAGTGGGGCTTCCATGTTCACCCATCGAAGAGGGGCTTTCATGTTCATCCGTCACAGACTGTCGACCCTGATAAAACCTAAAATTCCCGAGTGCCCAAGGGACTGAAACGCTTTTATGGAAGCGGCGATCTGCATTTCATCACTGCGAGCTGCTACCACAGAGAGCCGCTACTGGGGACTGCGCGCCGCCGCGATCTGTTGCAGAAGGTTTTGGAACAAGTGCGGCAACGTTATCAATTCGTAGTGGTTGGATATGTGTTCATGCCCGAACATGTCCACCTTCTGATCAGCGAACCAGAGAAGGGGAACCCCTCGGTGGTGATTCAGGCGCTCAAACTCAGCTTCGTGCGACAGCTCTTTCCTACTTCCCGCAAAAAGCAATGGGACAACCCAAAATTATTCGAAGACCGTCCTCCGCGGCAATTCTGGCAAAAGCGCTTCTACGATTTCAATCTGTGGAGCGCGCGCAAACGCATCGAGAAACTGCGCTACATTCACCGCAACCCGGTCAAGCGTGGATTGTTGGATACTCCTGATCAATGGAAGTGGCGCAGCTTCCGAGCCTATGCTTACAGAGAAACTGGGCCTGTGGTTGTGAAGGACTGGTCTGTCCTGAAGATGAAAATTCGGGCGGCTTGACCCAGAGTCCTAAAAGCCCCACCCGTTCGACTTCGCTCAGGGCAGGCTTTCTCGCAAACTACGCAAGAAATGGGGCACCCGGCACCCCGCCGCGTAGTTCGTGGAGAAGCGGCCATCCGCCTAGACGATAATCCCCCACAAACGTTAAAACCCTTCCAGCTGTCTGGAAGGGTCTGCAAGTGGTACAGGGCCGTGTCTAGTGGAGTTTAGCCGCGGCTTACGTTGGCTGCCTGGAACCCTTTCGGTCCTTTCAGCAGATCGAACTCAACGGTTTCGCCCTCGTTGAGAGTGCGATAGCCGTTTTCCTGGATGGCGGAGAAATGCACGAAGACATCCTCACCCGTGGACCGTTGGATAAAACCATACCCTTTTGCCCCGTTGAACCACTTTACTGTACCCTTCTCTCTCACAGAAGTACTCCTTTCGCCTCGGTAGATTTGCCCTGGCCTTTCGCGAGGCTTGGCGCCTCAACATCCCCCCTCAAAAAGCCGGAGCGGTTTACATCAGGATCAGTTTTGCGGCGGCGACTCAGCCCCAAAAAAGTAAAAGCCCTGCGCCTTCCCGGTAAGCGTTTGCGCGGGACAGGCCCAAAGCTCTACAACATTGCGGGTTTCGACGACGTGGCACAAAACATCAGCCCGAATTCTGTTCTACTGCCCTGAACTTTGGGCAGCAAGCAACAGATATTATTCAGGAACATACGTTTATGGCAAGAGAAATTTACAATGATTAAAACGATTCATGCCATTCGATACAGTTATGACCCCGCCGTGAATAAAGTGGAACTCCCCTGGAACTCTGCAAGTCTTTGATAAGATTGAACAAGCGTGTCGCCCACCCGCCTGATTCCCGATGCCGGATCGAAACTGCAGGGCAGCGGCGGTTCCCGTTGGCACCGGCTACGGTATTACTACCGCTTGAGCTCATCGACGCTGAAATATCTGCTTCACACTGAGGTGCACACTTTCGCGTTTTCGGTGGCCGCCAACGCCATTCTCTCCTTCTTCCCTTTCGTGTTGCTGCTGATGAGTCTCGCAGTCCGCGTGTTTCACTCGCGCGCAATGAGTAACGTCATAAAAGATCTGCTGAGGGACTATCTCCCGGCGGGACAGGAATTCGTGATTCGCAATCTGGAGGCGCTGGCAGGCGCGCGAAATAAGGCCCAAGTATTTTCACTGGTCATGCTGCTCGTCACTTCCACCGGAGTGTTCATGCCGCTTGAGGTCGCGCTCAATCGGGTGTGGCGATTCAAGGAGAACCGGTCGTATATCGGCAACCAGTTAATTTCTCTAGGGCTGGCGTTTGCCTGTGGAATCCTGGCGCTGATCTCGATTGCTTTGAGCGCGGGAAACGCAATCCTGCTGCGCTTTCTGGCCTTCGGACACGACATTTTCCTGGTCCACGTGCTCGGGTTCATGACGGCGAAAGTGTTCGCGACCATCACCAGCATGGGCATCTTCTTCCTGATTTATTGGCTGTTGCCTAACGGGAAGGTCCCCGCCAGAGCCGTGCTGCCGGCGGCAATCATCATGGGATTCTTTTCTGAAATCCTGAAATATTCCTACATGCTGCTGCTGCCCAGGCTGAATTTTCAGGAAGTTTATGGGCCGTTTGCCTTGTCGGTCAGCATGATGTTTTGGGCGTTCCTGTCGGGATTGTTGTTGCTGACCGGGGCGCATTTATCCGCGCAGAAGATTTTTCTGAAGCAGGAGTGATTCGGTTCTCCCGCCTGGTGAGTCCGATGCCAAAGGACAAGAACCCGGGAACTCTTCCCTTAGCAGTTCTATTTAGGTATTGCGATGTTTGCACATCACATTTGTCATGTGATGTGTGTCACAGTGCCGGAACAAATAATTCTGTAGCATTCAGCTGCTCCCGTCAGAGCCCTGGCCTCCGTCCTGCGAGGTTACGTGCGCTCATATGGACTAGTTCTGCTCATCCTTGCGGCTTCAGCGGAAATGAGTTTGGGAGCTTCGCGTCCAGCAATCCAAAGCCCTGGTCTCCGACAAATCGTGCGCAATTCGGCGCTGATTTTTGCCGGCACTGTTCTAACTGTTCAACAGGGCAGGGACGATGCGAATTCGCCGGGTACTACTTCGATCACTTTTCGGGTACAGGAAGCCATTCGCGGCGTTCATCGCGGACAGATTATTAAGGTCCGTGAGTGGGCTGGGCTGTGGCAGGTGGGCGAACGATATCAGCCGGGAGAGCACGTCATGCTCTTCCTATATCCCGCCAGCAAGTTGGGGCTGACGAGTCCTGTCGGAGGACAATCCGGGCACTTGCAGATAGATCGCAGACGACGCGTGTCGTTGAACAGCGGTGACGAGCAGCGGCCGAGAAGGATCGACGTAAAGAGCCTCGCGGCGGCGCTCCGGCGGAGTACGTATGAATAGCGTTCAAGAAAATTTCATGCCAAGGTTCGTGGCCATTCTCGCAGGGATCGTCATCTTCGGCATCCCGGCCCGCGCGGGAGGTCCCGAATTTGTGGCCGGAGCCAGCTACTTCGATCCCACCGTGAAGGGCGTGCCATTAACCTGGCCGCAGGGAGCAATCAATTACTACACAGATCAGGGTGACCTGAGTCCGATTCTTCTCGGAGCGAACGCCGATTCATTTGTAGCAAGTGCGTTCGGACGTTGGACATCGATCTCTACCGTTGCTATCGCGGCAACTCAGGCTGCACATCTCGCGGAAGATGTCAGTGGGGCAAATGTCACTCTTATCAACGGCGTGCTTAGCATGCCCGCCGACACTCTGCCGAGCGCAACCGGTACTCCGGTCGGAATTGTCTATGACGAGGATGGCGCAGTCACGGACGCTCTGCTCGGAACGGGAGCCAGCAGCGCGCTTTACTGTGCAGGCAATTCCGTGTTCGGCGGCATTGACAATCTGGCAACGAACGCGCAGTTTCTCCACGCGCTCATCATCATGAATGGCGTTTGTGCGCAGAGTTCTTCGCAATTGCCCGATCTGCAATATCATCTCGTGCGGGTGATTGGGCGTGTCCTGGGACTTGATTGGTCGCAGGCAAACCTGAATGTGATCACGCGCAACCCGCCGCCTGTAGCGGCAGATAATCGAGCTTTCCGGGAAAGAAAGTTTTTTCGCAGATCACCGCGCGAGTTCACGGCAGCGTTTTCTTCACGGATGCGAATGGCTCACCAGCCCAGCCAATGCAGGGTGTAAATGTGGTTGCTCGGTGGATTGATCCGGCGACGCGACAGCCTTCTAGTGCGGGTGGTGGCAAGCTCGATCTCGGGATTTATGTTTCACGGCAATGCCGGGAACGCTGTCACCGGTTACACAGACAGCAGTGGGCAAAACTTCGATCGCTTCGGTTCTGACGACGCCACCCTTGAAGGCTTCTTTGATCTCGCCGGCTTGCAGATTCCGAATGGTGCGACTAGCGCCCAATATCAGCTTACGGTTGAGTCCGCGGATCCATTATGGTCGACGAACGCTGGCCCCTACGGCTCCGCTGCTCAGGTCCAGCTCTCAGGCTCGGCACAGCCGGTGATCATCACTGTCACTCCGGGCGGGGATATCGCACACGACATCTTGATGCAGGGTAGCGCGATTCAGAAAGCACAATGGTATGGAGTCACAACCTACGCCTCTCCAACGGCGGTACCGCGTTCGGGAAGCTGGGCGGGCACTCTCAGCGGATATGGTTCCGCGGACTTCTTTCAGTTTTCTGCCCAAGCCAACCGCACGCTCTCAGTCATCGTGAACGCGGTTGACAGTTCAAGCAATGCTTCTGAGAGCAAAGCCATGCCGGTGGCGGGCATGTGGGGTCTGGCAAATCCGGGGCAGTCGCCGGCGCCGGCAAATACAGCTTCGGCATTCGATACCTCGTATTTCGGCGAGACCCGCCTCGACGCGCAGATTCTGCAAAGCACAACTTTCC
>WNGK01015300.1_pt1 | contig 11767 bp, 9 predicted proteins | sample 5400601 | NCBI WGS metagenome assembly WNGK01 (sample SAMN13153376, study PRJNA577476) | soil metagenome | isolation source: 60 cm soil or saprolite under Garry oak tree replicate 1 | place: USA:California | collected 2016-06-15
CGTGTGCTTGGCATTGGACCAGTTCGCTTTAAACAACTGCTAGACTTCTTCCATGAAGATGCTGCGGCAGCATGGCACGCTAGCAATAAAGATCTTGCGCAAGCAGGTCTCGATCAGAAGATCATCGAAGGTTTCCTTGAGCAGCGTTCCAGGATCATACCCGAGCAGGAACTGGAGAAATTAGAGCGGCTGCGTATTCACGTGATTACATGGAAGGATGAGGCCTATCCGATCTTGCTGGAGGAAATCGATCATGCGCCTCCAGTACTGTATGTAGCCGGTACGCTTACCGAAGCCGATCGCTTTGCACTGGCCGTTGTGGGCACGCGCAAGGCCAGCGCATATGGACGGCAGGTAACGGAACGCTTCGCAACTGAACTGGCGAAAGGGGAAGTGACGGTAGTCAGCGGGCTAGCGCTGGGTATTGATACCATCGCACATACCGCCGCGCTTGATGCCGGTGGGCGCACAGTGGCAGTCATGGGAAACGGCCTGGATTCGATCTACCCACCCGGCAATCACAACCTGGCCCGGCGTATCGTCGAGTCAGGACAGGGAGCTCTGGTGACCGAGTTTCCTCTCGGTGTAAAACCCGATGGGAAAAATTTTCCTGCACGCAACCGCATCATTTCAGGCCTCTCGCTCGGGGTGCTGGTTACCGAAGCCCCACAACCGAGCGGTTCGCTGATTACGGCAAACTTTGCCCTCGAGCAGGGACGCGAGGTCTTCGCGGTCCCCGGCAGCATCCTCTCCCCAGGGAGCGCGGGTGTCAACAAACTTATCCAGGATGGAGGCGCACGCCTGGTGATGAATATTAATGACATCCTCGAGGTGCTCAACCTCTTCATGGTGCCTCAACAGGTGGAGATGCAGGCCGCGTTACCAGATAATGCCGAAGAACGTACACTGCTCTCCCTGCTCAGCCACGAGCCGTGTCACATTGATGATCTGATTCGCGAATCGGACCTGCCAACAACGACTGTATCGGCAACATTGACGGTTATGGAACTCAAGGGGCTGGTCAAATCAGTCGGCGGTATGCAGTTCGTCCTGGCAAGGTGAGAGGAAGATGCTCGTCACCATTGCACGACCTGCGTTCTGCACCTGCTAGAAACAGAGGACAGATGTGTCGATTTATTTATTTGCTATCAAACTTTAAGTTACTAATGTTTGACAAGCGATGCAAAACAATGAGGTGTCACTGGCCTTCCAGAGAACTAGAACCAACAATAGAAAGTCACTAGGCAGATTTTCGTGCCTGTGACCTCAAGGTCGTTGGAATTTGATAGCCGTTCCCATCACAGCAGCATTATAGTAGAGACCCGTTTCTGACGTACTCAGATGTACGCCAATTACGCCGTCAGCCCCAAGTTCACCCGCTTCATGTTCAATTTCCAGATAGTAAGCAGCCTTACTGAAGTTACACCGGAGACTCTTTCTCTTCTATGAGGACAAATATCCTCGTAGTTGTTTAGCCCCGTTACCCAAAGGTCTACTATATTTTCGTGTTTTCTCCGATGTTAGAGTATATTTACGTACAAATCTTGTTGGTACCCTTATTATTCTTAAAATTCCCTCCGCTTATTTTCCCGTCTGCACTGCCAATCCGAGAATAGAAACTATTTCCATGCGTTTTGGCAGTCGCAAGCCCTCCTTTTGAACCTGCTATTTTTTGGGCTCTCCGTATCGCCATGCCAACCTTTACCTTTAGTATTTGCCATAAATTGAGAATATATCTATATTCATATAAATGAGTTATGCTTGTCAAGCTTGTAAGAATACTTTATGGTAGACTACATGGCCTTCTGTGACAGCAACATTGGTACTGGGCTAACAAGCTAAAATGCTCTTTCCGCTTCGCCGAAATTATATTGTCCGGCGTTGAGGCGAGGTTGTGAAGCGAAATAACTATTGATCTGGTAATTGCGTTAATTATCTGATATTCTATTTGCAATAATTGTACTTATTTTGTGAGATAGAGGTGAATGAACTATGAACTGGCGCTCACCACTCCATCTGAACAATGAGCAAACAGGAACGCTCTCTGCGAGTAACGGAACTGTTTACGTTAATACCGAAGGCAACTCTTCAGCAACCAGCAATCTCTACGCGCTGCGGACTGATACAGGAGCGCAACTATGGAGTAAGCAAAATCTCTCTCTTCAACTCATTGCCTTCGGTACACTGTATTGTTTCGGCGTTGCCACCGATGGAGGTTTCACGAACGATCTCTATGCACTTCACGCCGTTGACGGGACAACACTATGGCATATACACATTGGTAGTTCAGGTAGTAGTTATGGGCCTAGATATATTTCAGTGGCTCGTATGACTGTTTACGTGATGACCGACACAACCCTATATGCTCTCCATGCAAATGATAGAAGCATAGCATGGCAGAGTTCAATATCTGGTTATATGGTGGTTGGGCCATAAAGACCTTCCAAGTAATTGAGCAAAAAAAACCTCAAACCCAGGGTGACATGAGAAACGGCACAGAAGGAAGTTAAGGCAACGTAAGCTATGCTACCGCCTTGCTGTTTCCATCCAAGGGTGGAAGTACTGTTAAGGTTTGGGCGGGTGTCTAGTGTGACGCCCGCCTTTTGTGTCAAGTCGCATTCAGATTGCCGATAATTGACGTCAAATGTCGGCAAAGTTCCGTGATTAGCTCTCGCTAAGAGCCGCCTGAATTGATTTCCAACCTAACAGGACTTTGAGGAGGGCTAAGAGAACCTCAGGATGAGCTAAAAGCCAGCCAATCACTAGGAGTATCCCTATAATCAGCACCGTCTGTACAGGCTCGGATAATTGCCGAAAAGCGATAAACACTTTCTCAATGATGCACACTTTTTTAGGCCGTTTATCTGCCAGGTACAAAATGCTATAGCCCTGTTTACGATGTTTTCCTCGTTTACGATGTTTGCGCAACGCATACACTCCTTTCTGAGCTCACATCAGGGAGGAGCAGCGTGCATTAGTCGCTATCTTATGGATATATGCACTACTATTGACTATTGACTTTTCATGCATATATTGCATATTATAGGATAGTAAAGAATTATCCGATGGTGATTAATTTGGGTTAATCCGCCATTGGGTAATCTCGATCAGCACGCTACATCTCCGATGTTTGCGTGCAAAAACCAAGAAGGCATCCTTCTCTAGAGAACCTTTTGAAACGTCTCTACTTTGGTCGGTTGCGACGTCTCAGAGGATGAGTTGGGTGCTTTTTTGGTGCATGGTGTCAACCATGCATTTGCATCCTTGCATCTGTTAGGAACATACAGCATGAAACTAGGGCTGTCAAGTGGAGAACAAGTGATATCTGCATTTTTAAAATGCTTATAAAACTGCTTAATCTTAATAACTCGTAAAACCCGTTTATTCGCTCTAGTATATTCTGTTTATTTATGAAGTAAAGTGCATATGTATCTTCACTATATAACTTAAATTCTCGTACCATTTCATATAACATCATTTGACCGTAAAGTTCCAATATATTCTCTTCGCTTCCCTCCCATCACCCACGAAAAAATAAATTGCACTTCTTACCCTGCTAAAACCTGCCGATTGTCATATTAGGAGGGAGGTAGACAGTGGAACTGACAACGACGCATATCGCCGCGAGACTTGGTGTATCGGAGCGCACTGTGCAACGCTGGATCGCTAGTGGCAAACTCAGGGCTAAAAAGATTGGACATTATCGCTATCAGGTCGAAGAAAGTGATCTGAATGCACTAATGGTGCCACAGGTAAAGGATATGCAAACACAATTTGCAGTTATACAATTAGAAATAAGGAGCCTGAAACGTGAAGTAGAAGGTCTGAAGCAGCGTATTAACAAATTGGAGCAACGTCTAGACGAGGAGCACAAAAATTAGCGTAAGCGAGACAGAGCTTGTGATCTATGAGGATGAGGACGGTTAAACTGCCACAAAGAGTCTGTCAAGAGGTTTGTGGTATGCTATAAAGCTTACATCCGCTAAGGGTCGTTTCCTGCAATATTTTTCTGCCAATATTGCCATTTTGATGCCATAACGATTTTTGTGTAATGATGTGCAACGAGATGGCGTTAAACCCAGTCCAGGCCTAACTTCCTGACTTTTCTGTTATGCACCATTACACAACATTTGATATGGCATCGCCATTTTCCTTACCTCTCAAGACTGTAGAATATAACTATGAGGTTGAATTGGAGTTATGCGGTGGTTGCTGGCTTTGGGCGCGTCGGAGAATAATTCAATGGACGACATGGCGTTTTTTGAGGTTTGGGCTTGGAGTACGTGAAGTCGGACAAGAAATGATGGGCGGCGTCGAGGCCAGTTTTGAGCCACAATTAATCCAAAAGTATCAGACCCGCTTAGAGGACTTCGAGGACAAAATCTATGGGGTTTGTCCCGTTTCAAAGACAACGACCTCAGCAGCAAGTACGAGGAGAAGAAGTAAACCTTGTACAGATAACCTAGCTGCTCCATAATTTGTTTTGCGCCCATGGAGGATATGATTTCTTTCTCCGGCTAGTTGTGTAGTGATAAGATCAGCCACTCCCTGAAGCGCATTATGTGTTTGCCAAGAGGAACGTTGTATAAGTACACCTACTCCGCGAACTTCTACTAGCTTTCCATCTCTACCTCGTTTGAGTTTTCCATTGGCTTCTTTCATATACAACTTATGGCCTTGAGAAGCAATAAGCCCATTCAAAATAAGTGCATCTCCAACAACGCCTTCCACCTGTGCAAGAAGAGCCGGTATGGAGATGTTGTATTCACGACGCCGATGCGCCTTAATTGCCTGTGAAACAATAGGCCAACGACGACGCAATACAGATGATTGTTGGAAGAGTTGCTGTAGTTTCTGCTCAAACTCCGCCCGCCGCGTCTCTACCGCTAATTCGTTAGTAATTACAGCACTTCTTACTTTTGGGCTGACAGTTGCAAAACGCCTAACCGTTTTGAATGAGACATAATCACTCGTGATAAAACTAAAGCCAGCTTTTTCAAAAGCCTCACCTCCTTCTTTGGCTTCCTTCCAAATTTCATCCAGTTCTGCTAAATCAGGAAGTCCAGCAAAGAACTGAGCCGCGTTCAGGAGAGTAGGCGAAATATCCAATCGGGGGAGGGATGCCGCAAAGTTGTTGTATATCCCAGAGATCAATTGTGTACTAGCAGAAACCTTCTGGAATAACGCACCTAGACCGACTAACGACTGACCTAAACCACTTATATTTGGAATGCTTGCAGAAAGCTGTTGAGCAAGGGAAGCTTGAAGTTGCCCAGCAAGGAGCGTTTGAGGCAATAAGATATTATTTACCAGTGGTGATAACTTAATGGCGTTCCCCAGATTGGCAATCGAAGATGCCAAGTTAAGGGAGGGTAAAAACGCCTTTGACAAACCTTCAATGAACTGTTGCTGCGATGTGAAAAGTGCATCCACTTGTTTGCGGGTCTCACTGGTTAAGGCAGTATAGTAAGCATACACAGCATCTTTGATTTCCTCAAAAGACGCTGTATCAAGTAACGTACTTTCTTCTTGCTGATTGCGCAGCCATCTGACAGCAACAAAGGAAAGCTCATCGTCCGCCCAATCATAAACCTCTTGTATATTGAGCTTTGGTGTGAGCAAGTGGGAATATATAAGTTGAACAGTAAATTCGCGTGCTGGTAATTTTTGAGTCTGTTCCTTGTCGAGCCAGGACATATCTTTTAGTATAAGCTCAGAAAATTCCAAAACTCCATACGTTGGACTCTCAATTATAATGGGCTTGCTCTTGAAGAAATCATCCGCATTTACTGGCATGTTTGTTTTTCCTCTTCCTCCCTACGAATTATTGGAGACTACTTTAGCACGAAATCACCTGATAAACAATCCTAATTGTCTTTATAACCCCGATCTGCTACAAAAGAGCGTATTTTTATATTTTTTAACATGACGCAGCAAGAACTAGAAGAACGCATAAATGACATATCGCAACGGTCTTGAGGCTAGTTTCGCACAAGGAAGTTTGTCCGGCGTGGAGGCTAGGTCTGAGGCTACTTTCTGCAAGAAATAGGGGTACCAATACGATTTGAATTCTTCTGGCTCACTTGCTTACTTGGTTTCCGAGCGAAATACCTTTGGCTAAATCGCGGATAGCTTCATCTTTCATTTTTACATCAGTGACAAGAGAAAGATATTGCATCCCTGTATAGCTCTTCTCAAGAGCAACCAGCTCTCTTGCATGTTCATCTAATCTAACCTAAGTTTTGTCCAAATTAATGACAACATGCATGGGAGCAAGCAGTTGCCGCACCGACGAGAGGAGACGACGAGCTAGATGGGCATCCTGATTGAGAACAATCTGGACGATCTGACCAGAAGCATCCCAGCAGAGAAAGCCACTGATATGGAAGACATCGCGCACCATGCGCACCATCCCATACCCCGGCAAGGGGTCGCAGGTCGCAGATGCTTGCCCGCTGGCCTGAGCCGAGGCAGCCGAGGCAGCACCTGTCAGCCAGTCATGGGCCCAGACGATGACATTGTGCACCAGGCTGCCCAACAGCATGAGCATTTGCTGGGCAGCAAAGCGCTTTTTGTTGCGTTTGGTCAAGCCGACGCCTTTGTCGCCTTGAAAGCTGGTTTCGATGCCCCCACCGCGCTGGTCATACAACCACAGCAGCGCCAGCAGCACGGCATGCGGGTCCTGGGCTTCGCAGGCGGGTCGGCCTACCAAGTGCAGTATATCCTGATCGGAAAGCCAACAGATCAGCACGCCCACGCCCCATTGTCCATTGGGCTTGGGACAGCGCACCGCCACCCGGCGCACAGGACGGACAAAGGCGAAGGCCTGCTCGGTCACCCAGCCGACTTGCCGCTCGGGCAGATGCGGATCGGTGATCCACTCCTGCACCGTTTTGGCCAACTGACGGGCCTGCTGACCCGAACAGGCTTTAGCCAGAAGGTGGTACCCCCGCTCCAAGAGCCAGTTGAGATTGGGCACGCTGCCCCCACCAGCATCGATGCGCAGCAAGCAGTGGGCTCGCTGCTCCTCGGTCAGTTCCAAGGTCACTTCGGCGGCTTCGACCAATTCTTGCAGCGTCGTGTTGAGTTGGCGATTGCCTGCAAAGAGGCGATCCACCACCACTTCCTGGTAGCGGGTGGCCAGCACGCGGCCCAGTTGTCGCCCGCGTCGATTGCGCTGTTGACTGGCAAAGTAGCCTTTGGTGGCAAACTCGGCTTTCTTGCCACACAGCCAGCCGCTCATATCCACATCCAACACCTGCCAGTCGGCTTGATAGTCGTGCCCATAGCCTCGGCTGTGCTGGCGGTAGATACTGTCCACCGCTTGCTGCATCTGCCCCGTATTCTCCGCTGTACAACAATCGAGCGTTTGCTGCACCACCGATTGCTCAGCACATCCCGTCCGTCCAAAGGCGGCTTGCAAGGCGGGATCAGCTCTCAAGCGGGTATTGATCTCGACCAGACCATGCGCTCCAGCCAACAGAGTGATGAAGCCGTCATAGAGCTTGTCCATCGGGCGGTATTTCACCGTCTTCTGGGCGATCTGCACCCGTTGACGAATGGGTTCAAACAGGTTCATTTGCTGCAATTTGACTCCCAACGCCGCCAGACTCGCGGCCGGGGTAAAATGACGCGTCGTTTCTGTGATACACTCGTTCATGATGGGGCTCCTCCTAATGATTGGATAACTTTTTCTCCATTAGGTATGAGCCTTCCTCATGCCTTTGGCAAGCTCTTCACTTGCTTTCGGTGTATTGGGTATTAAAGGCCAGTGCCAAACTACTAACAATACCAGAAACTATACTGGCTACCGATGAAACCACCCCAGCCTGTATTTTATTAGTAAAAATGAGAATGACTCCGATAAAAACAAGGATGATAGCCAGAACAAGAACAATAAGTGCTACGATAAACGTAATTCGTGCCTGTTGAAGTCTTTCTTTGCGTTGTGTTGTTAGATCATTACGGGTACGCTCAATAGTATCTTTTAAAAGCTCATTCAGGTCTAGATTAGACTTTAGCATAATCGTTTCATGGACACTCTTATAGATATCCCTCCCTGCTACATCACCTATAGGGCCTGAGAAAATATTGTGAGGCCCGAAGTCAACATTTTGTGAAAGACTAGCGTCACCAATTTCCCCAGATTTTTCCGCATGTGGTTCTTCTCCTAATGAGTTAAGAATGTTGGTCTTGAATGCAGGAACAGACTCCGAAAGAGCATCAATTAAGTCTTCTTCGGCTAATGATGTTTGATTTCCCTTACGAACGTAATATCGTTGATCCTCTGTTAGAATTGGCGCTGGATATTTTTGAATGGTGATAATAAAAATTTGCTTTCCTGCAATATCAACAAAGCGATAGTTCATGAGCGGACGCGGTCGTAACGATGAACAAGCTTCTTGATAAAGGTTCTCTAGCGGCACGCCTTCGGGAACTCCAACGATCCTAAAATTATCTGTTACGCCGATAATAATTATTCCGCCATCTGTGTTTGCGAACGCTGACATGAGACTGGCAAGTTCTTTAGCTGAAGGTACGTTCTCCTTTAGTTCAAGGGTAGATGTTTCAATAGTGCTATACCCGATATCTGCTAATAAACGTTCAAATTCACCACTCCTTGAAATTTCTGTATCCTCAACCGTCCGCGCCTGCATAGGTACGGGAGTAACAAATGTTTTCTTAATCTGATCTAGCTTCTCAAAATACTGTTCGATAAAGGTAACTCCATCAAGTTCGCGTATCCTCCTTGAAAGAGTAAAAGTCCAACTATTGCACTCATTATCTTTACAACCGAACTGGTCATAGATGTAGTAGAGTGCATTTCCTTACTAAAAATAGATGGGAGTCTCAGATTTGGCAGACCCTCTGGCTCTCAGCCTGCTTGGCTGAAGCAGTGCATCTACAGTGAGCCCTTTTTTGTTGGGGTAGCTGAGGCTAACACTTCCCCCTATCGATCGAGAAATCATTCATGCTGTAGAGTACGATGAAAGGCAACTCCGTCAGGTAGATCTGATGGATCTGCACGAAGATCTGCTGCCTCGCGCCTGGATCCGCCGTCGCCTGTTCCTGGTGGTAGAGGGCATCCAACGCCTGGTTGCAGTAGAAGGTCAAGTTTTGTCCAGTGGGCGGGAACTGGTCGCATGCTAACAAAAAGGCATCGTCAGGGTCATAGGCAAAGCCGTTCGCAAACTCAGCGATGTCATACCTGCCCGAAATGGCTCCCGTGGGCGGCGACGCCTTTCCCCCAGGCAAGAGCGAGCCAAAGAACATAGGGGCAGGGTAGTTCTGAATGTCGAGCTTGATGCCGATAGCGCTGAAATTGCGTTGCACGACCGCTTCAGTAGCAAGGCGCCAGGGATTGTTGGCTGTCGTCGCGTACTCGACAGGCGCTCTCCTCCCCTGGTGCGCACCCCATCAGTGCCTTTCGCCCAGCCGTTGTCGTCCAGCAGCTTATTGGCTGCCGCCGGATTAAACTCTGGACAGGGTGGTTGAGCCTCATAGCCCGGATGTAGGGCCGAGGGATGGTCGGTGCAGAGCAGACTGGCGAACCCGAGGGCTGCCTCATTGAGTAAGGCTGGGTGATCGATGGCCTTCGCCATTGCCTGTCGCACTTCCAGATGGGTGGCTAAGACCTGGTTGTGGAAGTTGAAATACATTGCTTCGAAGCTGCTACTAGTGGGAGACGTGACGAGCGTATAGTGGGTGAGGCGCCGAGCTTCCTGCACCTGGCTCACATCCAAACCGGTAGAATCAATGGTGCCGGCCTGTAAATCCTTGAGGATGGTGTCCTTATTGATGTTGCGGAAGATAACCTTGTCCAGGTAGGGCAACCCTTCGCTGGCACGGTAGTAGCGGGGATTGCGTACCAGCGTGTAATGCTCGCCGTGGATGCTCTCCGCCATCATGAACGGGCCGCTCACCACCTTGGGGTTCAGATTGTCGGGCGACTTGCTGATGGCCTCAGGAGCCACCCGGCTGAAGTGATGCGCGGGCAGCGGCGCCTGGATACCATCTACCCACAGCGAGACAAATGACGCAAAGGCTCGCGTGAGGTGGAAGGTGATCGTGAGGTGGTCCGCCGAAATATCTGCTGAGGTAATCAGGTTCCCAACAAGTAAGCCCACGAACTGAGGACTCTTCCAGAGCCTCCAGGTGAAGTCCACATCGCGGGCATCATAGGGCTGCCCATCCGACCACACCAGATGCGGCTTCAGATGGAACGTCCAGGTTTTGGCGTCGGGGCTGACATCCCCGTTCTGCAAGCTGGGCATCCTGGTCGCCGCCCCAGGATGCACCACTCCGTGTGCATCCCCATAGAAGAGGGGCAGGTATAACGCCTGATCGACAATAGCCTGGGTACTTCCCCACGTGGCATTGGGGATGAACGAATCTACATTTCCAATCCTATCAGTCCAGGTGCCTCCCCGTACCGGCTGGAGGGCCGGGGAACCGCTGTGTGTGCCGATCACCCCGAAGTGCGCGAGCAGGCTCACACTCCCCAGGACGCCTCCTGCGATGATCACCACGACCAATCCAATCAGGAGTGCAGCACTCATTCTCGATATCCGCCTGGCCTTCCGCTGAACCGGCATCGGTGGCTCCAGAGGAGGTGACACAACAGCAGCCGAGGGTGCCACCACTTGGCCCTGCTGCGGCGTCTCGGACGCAGTTCCTCTCTGGGGTGTGTCGTGCCCCTTTGGCTCAGCGGAGCCAGGGTACACGGTCGGCTCGAGAGCCTCCACTGGCAGATCGGCAGATGGGGTCGTCTCCGTTGGCAGAACGAGGTGACTCGGCGCAACCGCCACCGTGTCATAGCCTGTTGCAGCAGCCGAACCGAGGGCGGGCTGCTCGCTGGCAAGCTGCGCGGTAGGGGAGAGCGCACGCTGGCTGGCCTGCTCCAATGCTATGGCGAACTCTGCCACCGAGGCAAAACGTGCTTTGGGAGCTTTCGCCAAAGCTCGCAACACCACCTGTTCGACCTCGGGTGGGATCGCTGGCATGCGCTCGCGCAGCGATGGGGGAGGCATGCTCAAGTGTTGGGCCATCACCTCGCTCACCGACCCCTCAAAGGGCCGCTCGCCACCCAGCCATTCATAGACCACCACCCCCAGCGCATACTGATCGCTGGCCGGTCGTGGGTGCCCCTCGATCTGCTCAGGGGCCATATAAGCCAGGGTGCCAGATGTCCCCTCTGCGCTCACATTGAGCGAGGAGGTGCTATGAGCGATGGTGGCAATGCCAAAATCCGAAAGCAGCACCTCCTGTCGTCGACCCAGCAGCATGTTCTCCGGCTTGACATCGCGGTGGATGAATTTCTGCTCGTGCGCGTACTGCAAGGCATCGGCTACCTGCTTGACCGCAGAGACAATCACCGGGAGCGGGACCAGGCTGCCTTTCGGGTAGCGACGCCGCAGCGTCCCATTGGGGGCATAGTCAATCACCAGAAACGGCACGCCGTCCTGCACATCATAATCGAAGACACGCACGATCCCGGGATGCACGAGTGTCGCAATGGTCTGCGCTTCCTGCTGGAAATGCTCAGCTTCGGCTTGGGTCAGATGCGCATGCAGCACCTTGATCGCCGCCTGTTGATTGAGCCGCACATGCTGTCCCAGGTACACCTCGGCATAGCCACCCTGTCCCAACAGGCTGACCAGCCGGTAGTTGCCAAATTGGTGTCCAAGACGGTCTGCCACCATCAGCCTCCTAACGTCCAATCCCAGGCGAGGATACAATTGCAGATTAATCTATTATTCAGGTAAGC
>WNGK01015640.1_pt1 | contig 11767 bp, 11 predicted proteins | sample 5400601 | NCBI WGS metagenome assembly WNGK01 (sample SAMN13153376, study PRJNA577476) | soil metagenome | isolation source: 60 cm soil or saprolite under Garry oak tree replicate 1 | place: USA:California | collected 2016-06-15
TCGCCAACCTGACCGCGATTCCCGCAGGCGCGGGGGCTGAGGCTATGGTGGCCTTCGATACCGGGCCGGGCAATATGGTGATCGATGCGCTGGCGCAGGAGTTGTACGCGAAGAAGTTTGATCGCAATGGCGAGATCGCGGCGCGCGGCACCGTGCTTGCGAGCCTGCTCAAAGCGGAGTTGCGGAACAAGTACTTTGCCGCGGAGCCTCCGCGAACGGCGGGTCGCGAACAGTTTGGGCGTGCTTACGCTACGAAGTTTTTGGCTGATTGCCGGCGTGCCAGCAAGAGGCCCGAAGATGCCCTGGCGACTGCGACCGCGCTGACGGCGGAGACGATTGCGCAGAGCTATTCGAAGTTTGTTGCTCCGCTGATGCGCAGCGGTCCGGTTGATTACGTGGTGTCGGGCGGAGGGGCGCGCAATGCAACGCTGATGGCGATGCTGGCTGCGCGCCTCGAGCCGTTAGGTTGCGCATTGGCTGCGAGCGGCGACTTTGGCATGCCGGAGGAAGCGAAGGAGGCCGCGGCGTTTGCGCTGCTGGCCTGGTACACGTGGCATCGCCTGCCGGCCAATGTGCCCGCGGCGACTGGAGCAAAGCGCGCTGTGGTGCTGGGCCAGGTGACGTATGTGTGAAGGGTCTGGCGCCTGCGCAGCGACGTTGAAGGGTCTCCGTCTCATTTTTCTTTTACCGCTGCTGCTTTTCGCGGCGTGCCATTCAAGACAGCGCGATCCCAACACGGTGGTGTTCCTTATCGAAAGCAGCCCGGCGAATCTCGATCCACGCATCGGCACCGATGCATGGTCGGAGCACATCGATGAGTTGATCTTCGATGGGCTCGTGACGAAGAACGCGAAGTTTCAGTTCGCGCCTGGCATTGCGGAGCGGTGGGAACAGCCTGATTTGCTGACGCTGGTGTTTCACTTGCGCGATGGCGTGCGCTTTCACGATGGCCGCCCGATGACTGCGCGCGACGTGGTGTTCAGCATCAACTCGATGCGCGATGGCACGGTCATCAGCCCCAAGGCAGCGACATACGCTTCGATCGACAAGATTGACGCTCCGGATCCGCAGACCGTCGTCTTCCATCTCAACAAGGCCGACAACTTTCTGCTGACTAATCTGTCGACGGGTGCGCTCGGCATTGTGCCTGAGGGCAGCGGGCGCGAGTTCTGGCGGCATCCCATCGGGACGGGGCCGTTTCGTTTCGTCAGCCAGCAGATTGATCAGGATGTGGTGATCGAGCGCAATCCGCTGAGCTGGTCGGTCACGCCGAAGCTCGCGCGCGTGCGCTTCGCCGTGGTACCGGACGCGATCACCGAAGCGCTGGAGTTGGAGAAAGGCTCGGGAGATGTGGCGATCAATTCCCTGCCCATGGACGCGCTGCCGGTACTGGAGCAGCGGCCCAATCTGCGCGTCGATGATGGACCGGGGACCGAGGTTCAGTATCTGGCTTTCAACGTGCGCGATCCGCTGCTGAGCGATGCGAGGGTGCGGCAGGCGATTGCGTGCGCGATTGATCGTGAATTGCTGATCAAGACGCTGATTGGTGGACACGCGCGGCCCGCGGAGAGTCTGCTGCCTGAAGAGCACTGGGCTTGGGCGGGCGAGGGTCCGCACTTCGATTTCGATCCGGCACGCGCGGAGCAATTGCTGGATGCAGCGGGATATCATCGCGGACCAGGCAGCGTGCGATTTCACCTGGTGATGAAGACCAGCTCGGCGGAAGATGTGCGGCTGCTGTCGGCGGTGTTGCAGCAGCAATTGGCGCGGGTGGGCATTGCGCTCGATCTGCGCAGCTTCGAGTTCGCCACGTTTTATTCTGACGTGACGCGCGGGGCATTTCAGCTTTATTCGCTGCGCTGGATAGGCGGAAACGAGCAGCCGGATATTTTCAGCTATGCATTTTCTACTGCGCGATTTTCGCCCAAGGGAGCAAACCGCGGGCACTACTCGAATGGGCGGCTCGATACGCTGCTGGATGACGCGGCTGAGAGTTCCGATCAGCAGCAGCGCCGCAGAGACTATGTTGAAGCGCAGCAGATTTTGGCGCGCGATCTGCCGGCGATCAATCTCTGGTACCGCGATACAGTCGTAGTGCATAACAGGCGGCTCACGCATATCGTCCCCACGCCTTCGGGGAGCTTCACGTTTCTGGAGACGGCCGAGTTGTCAAAGTAGGTTCGATATTGGATCTCGGGTAAAGCGCACCGCCGCAAGCCTATTTAATGCTGCCGAAACTTCAATGCCTCCCCTCCCGTCTATTTCATTGAATAAAAACGACTAAATTGAGCGCGACCTCTGAATGCATGCGGTCTCAACCTTTTGGCAGGATCGCTCGTCTACCCGAATAGAGTCGGATTCAGCTCGAATTAATGGCGGTTGGCACCGAATGAGAAATATGAGGAGCACGGTGAAGCTTCAATTTGCAAATGCGCGCCTGGACGCGCTGGCCGCAGTGGTTCTGGTGTGCGCCACCCTCGCGGCGCAGGGGCAGGCAGCGGCGCGATTCATGGGGTCGATTACGGCCATCAGCGGCAACACGCTCACGGTGAAGACAGACGCCGGCGATCAGCGGCAGGTGGAAGTGCCGGCTGACGCAACGCTCAAGCGCATCGAGCCCGGGCAGAAGGATCTGAACTCCGCCGCGACAATGGCGTTGACTGACCTCGCAGTGGGCGACCGCGTCCTGGTCAAACTGGATCCCAATGCGACTGGCGCTACACCGCAGGCCTCTTTGGTTGTCGCCATCAAGCAGGCAGACGTCGCCAAGAAACAGCAACAGGATCGCGATGATTGGCAGCGGCGTGGCGTTGCCGGCCTGGTGAAGAGCGTCGATCCTGCAACCGGCTTCATCGTGGTGACCACGGGCGCTGGTCCCACCGCCAAAACCGTGACGGTGAGAACCGCCAAGACAACTTCACTCAAGCGATATACGCCCGGATCGGTGCGATTCACTGACGCACAGCCTGCGCCGCTTGATGCAATTCATTCTGGCGACCAATTGCGCGCCCGCGGTAACAAAAACGCCGACCGCTCCCAGATTGACGCCGAGGATGTAGTCTCCGGTACCTTCCGCAACGTCGCCGGAACAATCAGCTCCATCGATCCCACGGCTTCAACGCTGGTCGTAAAAGATCTCACAACCAAGAAGCAGGTAACGATTCACATTACATCCGATGCGCAATTGCGGAGGATTCCGGATCGCATGGCGCAAATGCTGGCCGCACGGCTGAAAGGAACCATGCCCGCAGGCGGGCAGCAGCAGCGCGCAGCCAATGCCGGCGGAGCCGCACCTGCAGGAGGAGCCCCAGCCGCGGGTGGAGCGCAGGGCGGTGGCGGCAGTGCTGGTGCGGGCGGCGATCCACAGCGATTTCTCGCCATGGCCCCGGCCATCAAGCTCGGGGAACTGCAGAAGGGCGAAGCCGTAATGGTGGTGGCCACCGATGGCTCCACGGACGTGAATGCCATCACGCTGCTGGCCGGTGTGGAACCCCTGCTCGAAGCTCCCGCGGCAAGCAACCTGCTCTCCAACTGGAGCATGGGCGGAGGCGGCGCTGATGCTGCGGGCGGTGGTGGTGGCGCCGGGCGGTAGTTTTCATCTGACGATTCAACCAAAGCGCATCAAGAGGAAAAACGTGTACCTACGATTGCAATGCTTTCATCGATATCTGCCGCTCGCGGCCTTGGCCTGCGTGACTTCCCTGGTTCCCGCAGTCCTGCCCGCACAAGCGCTGGTCGCTCCATCTGCCACCGACGGTGGCCAGGCAGCAGTTCCAGCCTCCACGGTCGTGCTGCGCGGCCACATCACCGACCCGACAGGCGCGCTCATTCCAGGCGCCAAAGTCACCATACTCGATTCGCAAGGTAAACCCGTAGGCGCCGCCACGGCCGACTCCGCTGGTGCATACGAGGTTCGCGGCCTGGCGCCAGGCGGTTACGTTGTGAAAGCTGAATTCGCCGGGTTTGCGACCTTCCGGTCGCAGCTTATTGTGGTTGCCACCGGACAAGCCAAGCGCGTCGACATCTCCATGGCCATCCAGGTAGAGCAGCAAAATGTGACGGTAACGGACGACTCTCCCACCGTCAACGTGGAAGCCGGCGGAAACTCCAATTCCATCGTGCTCAAAGGCAAGGACCTCGAAGCGCTCTCCGACGATCCCGACGAACTCTCCAGCGAGTTGCAGGCCCTCGCCGGTCCCTCTGCCGGACCGAATGGCGGACAGATCTTCATCGACGGTTTCTCAGGCGGGCAGCTTCCGCCAAAGTCGGCCATCCGCGAAATCCGCATCAACCAGAATCCCTTCTCTGCCGAGTACGACAAACTTGGCTACGGGCGCATCGAAATCCTCACCAAGCCCGGGAGTGAGCGGCGCCATCAGCAAGAATGCTTCGTACTTTGTGAGCGCGGAGCGGCGCAGCATTGAGAACGTGAATGCGTGGCTGATTCCCGAGGCCGTGCTGCAGGACAACTCGGGAGCCTTTGTGGTGACGCCCGACTATGGCATCGACCTGTTGAACCAGCGCAACCGCGACAACGCCTCGGCGCGCATTGACTGGCAGCTCGGCGCCAAGAATACATTCACCATCCGCTACGGATTCTGGAATGAAGCCGAAAATGGCAATCTAAGTGCCGGATCCCTGCCTACTGCGTCGACGCACGAATCGAACACGGATCACACCGTGCAGATGAGCGACGCCATCGTGATTAACGATCATATGGTGAACGAGAGCCGCTTCCAATACGAGCGGCAAAACGAGAATCATTATCCCGACTCCACCGCGCGGACGATTTCGGTGATGGGTGACTTTACGGCGGGCGGCTATACCGCCCAAATCAGTCGCGACCATGCCACCCGGCTCGAATTCCAGAATCTGACGACGATCAGCCACGGTGCGCATGCCATCAAATTCGGAACCCGCCTGCGCGATAGCCGCGATGCAAACTTTACTAACTCCAACTTCAACGGTGCGATCACGTTCGACAGTTACGCCAAATACCAGGCCATGGCCAATGGACTGGCTCAGGGGCAGTCGTTCAATTCGCTTGTGGCGCAGGGCTACGGACCGATCGAGGCAAGTCAGACGTCGGGTCCCGAATCAGCGGTCGCCAACATGTTCGACGTGGCCCTCTACGCCCAGGACGACTGGAAGGTGAATCAACGATTCACAGTCTCAGGCGGCTTGCGCTGGGAGGCTCAGAACCACATCTCCGATCACAACGACTGGGCTCCGCGTGTATCGTTCGCGTACGCACTCGACGGCGGCAAAGGCAAGCAGCCGAAGACCGTGTTGCGAGCCGGCTACGGTATCTTCTATGACCGCTTCGACGTAAAGAATCTCACCACCGTGCAGCATCTGGGCGCGGAGAGCAAGACCGCCCAAACCAAGATTGTGCTGAACAATCCCACCTGCACTTCGACCGCGACATCGCTGAACGCGCTCGATATGAGCTCCTGCCAGAGCAACGGATCGGCTGCGACCACCGCAAATGCTCCGGTACGCTACGAGGTCCCGAAGTATTTTCACGCCCCCTACACAGGGCAAGCGGGATTGAGCATTGAGCGCCAGATCAGTAAGGGTACCAGCGCGACTGTGACCTACCTGCACTCTTTCGGCGCGCACCAGCTGGTGACCATCAATGGAAACCAGTTGGACGCACAGGGCATTTTCCCTCTTGATCCGCAGGGCGGCTACATCTACGAGTTCGATCCGGAAGCCGTGTTCAAGCAGGACCAGGTGATCACCAGCGTGAATGCGCGCGTGACCAAGAACCTGAGCCTGGTTGGCTTCTACACGCTGGGCTTTGCGAACAGCAATGGCGGCGCGGGTTCGAACGCATCCAACGCCTACAACCTTGCCCAGGATTACGGCCCGGCGACATTCGTGTCGCGCAATCAGATCTTCTCCATGGCCAATTACAACGGCCCGTGGGGACTGCGCTTCAACCCATTCCTCATTGCGAATTCCGGCAAGCCTTTCAACATTGTGCTCCCCACGGACCCCCTCAACGACTTCTTCAATCAGCGGCCCACGTACGCCACGGCCAGCACTCCGGCCGAAGACCAGGTGAAGACGCCCTGGGGCGTGATGGACAAGACCGGGCAGACGGGATCGCTGATTCCGGCGAACGTGGGCCGCGGGCCAGCCGCGGTTGCGGTGAACCTGCGCGTCAGTCGCGGGTTCGCATTCGGACCGGAAAATGGGGGCTCGTCCGGAGTGAATGGCGGCGGTCCCGGAGGCCCCGGCGGTCCTGGTGGCGGTCCTCCCGGTGGCGGAGATCGCGGAGGAGGACCTGGCGGGGGAGGCGGCGGTGGGGGTGGTGGTGGCCGGGGCGGACCCCCCGGTGGCGGGCTCGGGCCTGGCGGCCTTGGCGGTGGACCGGGAGCGATGCGCGGCATGTTTGGCGGCGGTTCGAGCCGCCGGTACTCGCTGACGTTCAGCGCGCAGGCTTTGAATCTGTTCAACAATATCGACTACGGCGGCCCCAACGGCACCATCGGCTCACCGCGCTTCGACCGCTCCACTACGCTCGCCGGAGGCATCTTCAGCACCGGCTCTGCGGCGCGACGCATTTTCCTGCAGGCAACCTTCGCGTTCTAAGCTGGGCAGGGATCAAAACAAAGATGGCCGGGGCAACCGCTCCGGCCATTTCTCCTGTGCAAAGACTATCCGCGTGACGTAAGCACGGAGCGGTACATTGCATCCCACGTTTCGGCATTTGAATCCATGCTGAAGTTCTCCACTATGCGCCGACGGGCCGTTTGGCCAGATTCTCTGTGGCGGGCCTGGGGCGCATGCGTCACGTCCAGCATCGCATTCGACAGCGCGCTGGAATCTCCAGCCGGCACGATAATGCCGCAATTGCAAACCAACTCACGCACTCCGCCCACGTCTGTCGCGACCAGGGGCTTCTCCATCGCCATCGCCTCGCCGAGAGCCAACGGCATCCCTTCCCACGCGGAGGGCAGCACAAACGCATCGGCCGCATCGAGCAGCGCAGCTATGTCTCGCTGCAATCCCAACCAGCGGATCGACCCACCAAGACCAAGCTCAATCGCCAAAGTGTGCATGCGCTCTGTGTATGCTCCATTCCCTTCTCCGGCAATCCACAGCTCGCTGCGCCCATCGATCGCATGAAGCTGAGCAAATGCGCACAGTAGATTCTCATAGTCCTTCGCTGGTGCGATCCGACCCGTGGTCATCCAGATAAATTCATCCATTACGCCCATCTGGTTGCGTATTCCCTGGCGCCGTTCCGCGTCGGGCACGAACTCGCTGGCATCGATGCCGTTCGCAATCACGCTGCACTTGCGCCGCGTTACCGCGCCCACCTCGATCATCCGGCTCGCAGCGGCCTCACAAACGGAGATCGTGCGCCGACTAAATCCATCGCTGAGCCGGTACGCGCCCATGCGGATCCTTCCGCCCTCGTACACGTTGTGAATCGTAGAGATCACGCGCACGCCGGGCACGGGCAGCTTGAGCATTCTTCCCATCATGTTGCCGTGAAAGTTATGACAGTGGAGAATGTCCGGGCAAAATTCGCGAAGCACCCGCACCGCGCGCACCATCCCCGTGACCGTACTCAGCGGCGTCCTGTGCATGTTCAAATGGAACACGTCGACCGCCGTTGTCCACTGCTCCGCGACGCGTGGCATCAGCACAAGGATCATCACCGCATGCCCACGCGCGCGCATCCGTTCCGCGAGTGCGACGACCTGCCGCTCGGCCCCGCCGATCCCCAGCGATGTCAGCATGAATGCGATGCGCATGGCTTCTCGTAGCTGCAGTGTTGCAGTCGTCCGAGAATAGCTCACGCCTTACGCCGAAAGATGTGACGTCTGACCGTGTTCTAGTGCGACACTGTGTGCTTCGAGTCTGATTCGAGCGCTGACTCAGGTACTGCCCAGTTGCGTTGCAGGAACCAATCCAGCGCGAACGCACCGGGGCCGAGGATCAGGATCAGCAGCGCCGCAAACCAGTAAGTGTACGGTGTGGCGCCGTAGAAGTCTTCGGGCTTGGAGAACATGTGAAAGAAGTTAGTGCGATCGTCTGGAACCGACAGGTAAGCCATCGTCATGTTGAGGAAGAGGATCAGCGACACGAGCCGGGATCCAAGGCCAAGCGCAAACAGGATGCCGCCGACGAGTTCGATCATTCCCACCATGAATGCGGTGGCGACCGGCGCCGGCAGCGCGAGCGTCGTGAAGAACTCCGCCACTTTGCTCAGGTGGGTTAGCTTGCCCCAGCCGTCCTGGGCGAACTGCCAGCCCCAGTAGAGGCGGATGGCCAGCAGCAGCGGGCTTTGCAAATAGCTGAGCATCGATGCACCGCGTCCGTACCACACGCGGACGGAGCCGAGTATGTTTTGCATGAATTAGCCTTCCTGATTCTGCAACATCGATTCCAGATCGGGCGCGCAGATCCACCCCAGCTCTGCCCACGTGGCAAACCACGCGCGCACGCGGACGGCGGGCCGCGACTCTGGAATGCGCGTCTCGCTGAAGGCCGCTTCCAGCGCTGCGCCCAGCGATTGTCCCGCCCGAATCGCTTCGAGCGCCATGAACTCCTCGCGCTCGAGCCGTCGATAGTAGACGCAAAAATCCACGCGGTGCGCTGCAACCCAAACGGCACGACGGCGCAACCGAGGCAAGCGCACCGGCTCGTCCTCGCGGCCCTCATGCTTCACTCCAGCCTCGCTCGCCTGGCGCTTCTCGCCATCGTGCAGCGCCAGCGCGACCTCGTCCGCCGCGTAGTTCAACGCCATCAAACGCACATGCGGCTGTACGGCAAGCCGAGAATCGCCATCGAGCGTGGCAATCTGCTCCAGCGTGAGCGGCGTGTGCTCGGCATTATCGAATGCCTCAACAAACGCCCACTCGATGCGCGCGACATCCACGGCCAGCGCGTGCCGCCGCCCGGTAAACTGAGGATGAGCTTGCAGCCACTCCACCAGCTTCGATCCAAGATTGCGCAGCGAAAACGAACGGCTGGGATGGTCGGTGAGATAGGCGACCGAGAGTTCGTCGAACTTCCTCGCTCCCACCACCGCGCGCAACGCAGGAAAATCCTCAGCCAGCGCGCTCAATACCCGAAACCAGTACTGGCGGTTATAGATCTCCAGCCGCTCGAATGGCGTGAGCCGACTATTCGGCGCAATGAACCCCGCCGCCACATCCGTCATTGCGCGTCCGTCCGGCGCATGCGAGCGCATCTCTTCGTCCGCAGTCAGCGGCATCATCACTGCAGACGCCATCGCCCGCTGCAGGTCTTCGAGTCCCATTACCCCATGCTGGGTCACTTGATCATTCATAGCGCCGCTCCCGCCAGAGCGTCGGCGCCACGATGTAGATACCGCTCCGCCTTCTTCGCCTCGGCATGCACCTCATCGAAGCTGGGAATATGATCGTCCCACTCCAACAGCGTGGGCGTCGGGCCGCAGCGCTCAATCGCGCGCGCATAAAGATTCCACACCGGGTCGATCACCGGATGATCGTGCGTATCCAGGATGTACTTCTCATACTTGGAGTGGCCCGCGATATGGATCTGCGCCACGCGCTCGGCAGGAACGGCATTCACGTAGTCCATGGCGTTGAACTCGTGGTTCATCGCCGACACGTAGATGTTGTTCACGTCCAGCAGAATGCCGCAGTCAGCGCGCTCCACCACCTCGTTCAGAAACTCCCACTCCGTCATCTCGCTCGCGGTAAACGCTGCGTAGCTGCTTACGTTCTCAACCGCGACAGGAATCTCGAGGAAGTCCTGCACCATGCGCACACGCTCCACCGTGCGGTGCACCGCCTCCCAGGTGTACGGAAGCGGCAACAGGTCGTGCGTGTATGTGCCGTCCACGCTGCCCCAACAGAGATGATCGCTGAGCCAGGGCGTATTCGTTCGCCGCACCAGGGTCTTCAGCCGCTTCAAATGCTCCGGATCGGGCGCTGTCACCGACCCAAAGTACATTGAGACGCCGTGCTGCACCACGCGATACTGCTCGAGGATCCGATCGAGCGTCGCCAGCGGCCGGCCGGCATCGATCATGAAGTTTTCCGAGATGATCTCAAACCAGTCCACCACCGGCTTGCGCGAAAAAATGTGCTGGTAATGAGGAATGCGCAGCCCGATGCCGACACCGTGGTTCGAGAACGCGTTGAAGCGATTTTGCATGAAGGCGAATCCCTGATATACAGCTATCGTTAGCCCCTCGGAACCAGTCCCGAGCCGGCAAAACAATTAAAGAGTAGAAAAGGCATGGGGATCAGCAGCTCAGCGACGATATTCCTTCATTCGGAATACAACCGCGGCCTCTGATCCCCCGCGATTCAAGTTAGATCGCCTTCGGCATCTTGGAGCCATCGGTTGCGCAGCCGCCCTTGCCCTTGCAGCTGTTCTTCTGCTTGCAGCCATTGTCGCTGCTCTTGCAGCCGCCCTGGCCCTTGCAATCGTTTTTGCCCTTACAGGAATGCTTCGGCGGCTTGTCCTGGTTGGTATAACGCAGGCCAGCCTTGGCGGCTTTCACCGTGGCGCCATTCGAGGAGGTTTGGGCGGCAGCGTTGGCCGCAACCGTCGTTCCGCCGATCAGGCCGGAGAGTGCTGCCGTCAGAAGCAGTGTGTTCAGGTTCTTCATAATGACCTCGTTGGGGGTTGGGGCGGATCAGCTCCGCAATGGGGGTCGACGCAGGCGCCCCCGATGGGCCACTCCTGCGCAATCCGAGTTCCGCACATTAGGAGTGGGAACCTGCGCGAAAGGTTACAGGGAAACCCGCACGAATGAAAATGAAATTCTTTCGCCGGACTTCCTGCACCATGAACGGGATTAATAAGGATTTGGATTGGCTTGTCCCGCAAACGCAAGATAGGCTTGTCTCACCATGCCCAGAGCGGACAACCCGACCAAGTTAACCAGTCCCGACGAAACCCTCGCTGAACCCAGGCCCGTTCGCTTTCTCGGCGGCGCCAGCTTTCTTTTCGCCCTCCTGCAAAGCTTGTGCACTGCCGTTCTCACCATTAGCGGGGTTCGCGTTGCCATCGGCCTATCCGCTCTCGCCGCGGCCAGCGGCATCTACGCGCCCGCACGCGGCTTTCACCAAGACGCAATTCGCATCCCCATGCTCATCATCGCCGCAGCCGGGGCGGTGCTCAATCTGGCCGTACTCGTCTGGATCCGACACTTGCGCAATCGCCCCGCCGCACAATGGCGCCGCCACGAGGTCACCGCTAAGGAAAAACGCTCCGAGTGCTTGCAGATCATCCTGGCCGTCATCACGCTGGTGCTCGTCGGCCTCGAAACCTGGACTCATCCCATGGTCCATCGCACGGGTCCCCCGCCGCCGGGATATCACGGCCGGATCGGTTGAAGCGACTCATCCATCACTCCCTCGACGCGTGCAAGACCTCAGTGAGTCGGTGCGATTCAACGATCGCCTTAACTTCTTCATCCCGATTCGGATCGCAGCACTTCCTCGATCCGCTCATGCAGTCGCTCACTGAACCCGGCCGGCAGCTCAAACACGCGATCATCCGCCACCAGCACCACCACGTTCCGGGTCGAATCCAGCACCGCCGAGCATATCTCGCACGTCTCCAGGTGCTTGTCGATGTGCGCACGCAGCTCCGCGTCCACCTCGCCGTCAATGTAGGCGGAGATATACTCCCAAACGTGTTTGCAGTCGATCCTCATGCGCCCCACCCAAACAATCCCTTGCGCCTGGGGACAAATCCTTTCAACTTGGGAGCCAATGTCTTCTGCAGCAGCGCGCGCGCCCGG
>WNGK01015591.1_pt1 | contig 11764 bp, 12 predicted proteins | sample 5400601 | NCBI WGS metagenome assembly WNGK01 (sample SAMN13153376, study PRJNA577476) | soil metagenome | isolation source: 60 cm soil or saprolite under Garry oak tree replicate 1 | place: USA:California | collected 2016-06-15
GGCGGCAAGCTCCGTCCCGACATGCGTTCCGTAGGCGGTCGCCGCGCGCGAGCCGACAATGGACACCGAGCGCAGGCACGCGAAACGCAGATCGGCGCGGCCGCGCAGCCAGAGCACGACCGGCCTGGCGTCACCGAGATCGTCGAGCTGAGTCGGCCACTCGGCCTCGCCCGGGCAGACCAGCCGGTACCCGCTCCGCTCCCAGGCGGCCAGCCGGCTCGCTGGCGGAACGTCGGGCAGCCGCATCCGCCACCGGTCCACCGCCCGGTCAGCGACTGCGGCAGTGACCAGAGCGGGTCCGCCGTCGCCGGCGGTGGTCCGCATGAGCGTCGAGCCCGGGCCCGGCTGACCGGACCCGACGGCGGCGAGCAGCTCGGTGGGCTGCACCGATCGGAGCAACGCGGCCATGACCTGGTCACCGGGATCGGCAAGGAAGCTGAGCGCGGCCCGCGAGTAACGATCGCGGTCGGCCGGCGGCTCGCCCTGGCTGGCCGTCACTGCGGGGTCCCCAGCCACAGGCCGAGCGCGAAACCGATCTCGGCGGCACCCGGGCGCTGCAGGCCGGCCAGGTCGGCGAGCGTCCACGACAGCCGGATCACCCGGTCGGCGCCCCTGGCGCTGATCCGGCCGAGGTCCATGGCACGCTCCAGCGGCGCGAGGGCTCCTGCCGCCGGGGCGAACCGGCGTCTGAGCTCGCTGCCCGGAATCTGGGCGTTGAGCCGCCACGGTGTCCCGGCCAGCCGCGCCGCGGCCCGCAGCCTGGCCGCCAGGACCCGCTCGGCCACCACCGAGCTCGGCTCGGTGAACGCCCGGTCGCTCAGCAGTTCCGCTCGCCGGACCGGCAGGAACTCGATCTTGGCGTCGACCCGGTCGAGCAGCGGGCCTGACAGTCGCGCGAGGTACCGGCGACGGGCCAGCGGCGTGCAGCTGCAGCCGGCTCCGGCGGTGCGCACGCTGGCGCAGGCGCACGGGTTCGCCGCCATGATCAGCGTGAACTTCGCGGGGAAGCCGGCCGTCACGCCCGCCCTGGCCACCACGACCTCACCCGATTCCAGCGGCTGGCGCAGTGCGTCAAGCACGTCGCGCCCGAATTCCGGAGCCTCGTCCAGGAACAGGCATCCATGGTGCGCCAGCGAAGCCGCACCCGGCTTGATGATGCCGCTCCCGCCACCGACGATCGCCGCCCGGGTCGCGGTGTGATGCGGGGCGCAGAAGGGCGGGTCGACCACCAGCGGCCGGCCAGGCCGAAGCGTCCCGGCCACCGAGTGGATGGCGCTGACCTCCAGGGCCGCCGCCGGCTCCAGCCGCGGCAAGACGGTCGGGATCCTCTCCGCGAGCATCGTCTTGCCGACGCCGGGCGGCCCGAGCAGCATCAGGTGGTGCCCGCCTGCCGCGCAGATCTCGGCGGCACGCCTGGCCACGGGCTGACCGACCAGATCGGCCAGGTCCGATGTCGCGCCCTGGCTCGAGCACCTGCACCGCGCCGTCGCAGGCCGGCTGCCCGCTCCGTATCCACGCGGTGAATGCCGCGAGGCTCGGCGCCGCGATGACCCGCAGTTCGGGCACCAGCGCGGCCTCGGCCGCATTCTCAGCCGCGACCGCGACCGCGGCGAATCCCGCCGCCGCCGCGGCGGCAGCCGCTGGCAGAACCCCGGGGACCGGCCGGACCCTGCCATCCAGGGCTAGCTCCCCGATCAGGACGAGCCCGTTCAGCCCGGCGGCGGGAACGGACTCCGATGCCGCCAGAATCGCCATGGCGATGCCGAGATCGAAGCCGCTGCCACGCTTCGGCAGGCTCGCGGGGGACAGCCCGACCGTGATCCGGCGCGACGGCCAGGTCTCCCCGCTGTTCACGATCGCGGACCTGATCCGGTCACGCGCCTCGCGCAACGCGGTGTCAGGCAGCCCGACCAGGAGCAGGGCGACCATGCCGTTCTCGATGTCAGCCTCGATCTCGACCGGATGACCTTGCACCCCGACCAGGGCAATCGCATGCGCCCGGGCCAGTCCCATCTATCCCGCCCCCCGGACATGCTCGATCGTGAAGTCACCCGACGGCGACCGGAGTACGCCGACGATGTCGACCCGCAGCCCGTCGAAGAACACCCCGTGGGTGAGAACCCAGTGCACGGCCAGCCGGCGGAGCCTGCGCAGCTTCTCCCGCGTGACAGCCTCGACCGGCGTCCCGAACCGCAGGTCGGACCGGGTCTTCACCTCGCAGGCCACCAGCATCCGCTGGTCAGCGGCGACGATGTCGATCTCGCCGCCCGCGCACCGGTAGTTCCGATCCAGGATCCGGAAGCCCTCGTTCTCCAGGTACTCAGCGGCCAACTGCTCGCCCCGCCTGCCGAGAACGTCCTTGGGATGCATCCGCACCACCTCCGGTGCCGACACTGCCGGAGGACGGCGGGCCCGAGCCGCGGCCGTCACGCAGCTGTGGATGATCCCGGCAGGCCTGAGGCCGCCTGTGGACGAAGAGTTCTGGTTGTCAGACGCCGCTGGTTAGATAACGCGGTTCCCGCCACGTGCTCAGGTTTCTTCAGGCAGCTGCAGGTCGCTCTTAGCCAGTTCCTCGATGTTGACGTCCTTGAAGGTCACGACCCTGACATTCTTCACGAACCTGGCCGGCCGGTACATGTCCCATACCCAGGCGTCATGCATGGTGACCTCGAAGAACACCTCGCCGTTGTCGGCCGTACGGACCTTGAGGTCGACGTCATTGGTGAGATAGAACCTCCGCTCGGTCTCCACCACATGGGTGAAGAGGCCGACGACGTCGCGGTACTCGCGATAGAGCTGAAGCTCCATCTCGGTCTCGTACTTCTCGAGGTCCTCCGCGCTCATGTTCTCCCCTCCGCTGAGGCGGGCGCCCAGGCAGCCGGCTCGGCTTCTGCCCGGCCCGGTCCGGGCGCAGTTGGCGGCGAATCCGCGATCAACTCCACCATAGGACTATCTCCCCCCTCGTCCGCAGCGAGCACCGAGCCGTCTGCTAGTACCACGCCGCCAGCGTCCTCCAGGTTGTCCGCTGGCATGACGATGCCGCCCGCGAGCCTGGCGCCATTCATCCTGGACGATACGTTCACGAACGAGCGACGGTGTACCGGGCTCGCGCCGCAGACCTCCAGCGCGGCCATGTGACCGGGCGTGGAGTAGCCCTTGTGCCGGGCGAACCCGTAGGCCGGATACTGCGTGTGCAAGGTGGTCATGATCTTGTCCCTGGTCACCTTGGCCACGATCGAGGCCGCGGCGACACAGGCAGCGACCTGGTCACCCTTCCACATGGCCAGCGCGGGCACCGCCAGCCCGGGAACCTCGAAGCCGTCGGTGAGCACATAGCCCGGGCTCGCGGCCAGGCCGGCCAGCGCGCGCCGCATTCCGGCGACGTTGCACACGTGCAGGCCAAGCCGGTCGATCTCGTCCGGTTCGATGATGACGACATGCCAGGCCAGCGCTGATTGCACGATCTTGCGGTAGGCCGCCTCCCTGGCCCGCGCGGTCAGCGCCTTGGAGTCGGCGATGCCGGCCGCGGCGTCCCCGTCCCAGCTGTCGATCGCGACCGCGGCCACCACGAGCGGTCCGGCGCAGGCTCCCCGGCCAGCCTCGTCGATACCGGCCACCGGCCCGAGCCCGGCCCGGACGAGGACCCGCTCGTAGCCCGTCAGGCCGGTGCCGCGCCGCGGCGTGTAGCCGACCGGTCGACGCCCGGCCTCCGTCCCGGCGATGCCGGAGCCGGCGATCACCGAGCCCGCCAGCCAGGAGCCCGCGAGACTGTAGCTGGGCGGCGCCGTCCCCCGGCCACTCGCCTGCGCCTGCGCCCGCGCCCGCGCCTGCGCGGCCCGGCGGCCTGCCGCCCGGGCTCTCGCCGCGTGTGCCGCTGACCCGCGCACTGCTACCCTCGCGGCCCGCGCCCGGCACCACATGCCCTGCCCGCCAGGCGCCGGCGGCTGATCCGCAACCGCAGCCGCCGCTCGAGAGCGGTCAGCGGAACGGCAGCGGCCAGGCCCCCCGCCAGCGGCAGATATGGGGCAGACGGCCGGACCGGGACACCGGCGGCAAGACCCGGCCTGGTCAGCACCGACCGCTCACGCACCGGCGTCAGCGCCGCCGTGTGGCCCAGCCCGGGCTGATCGAACGTCGGCGGGATCGGCAGCAGCCTGAACCTGCTAGGCGGCCACACGATCATGAACGCACGGCCGATCACCTTGTCCTCGGGCACCGTCCCGCCCTTGTCGTAGGGCACGCACTTGGCCGGGGTGTAGGTATATGCGCAGTCCACATGATCGCCGGGGATTCCGATGACGCGCTTGATGTAGTCGGTCTGCCCCGGCTCGGTCCCGAACAGCCCCTTGACCGAAGTCAGCAGCGGCCCGAGCGTCACTGCGTAGAGCCTGGCCAGCGGGTTGTGGCTGATCGGCGGTGAGACCTGCGGCGCCAGCCAGGACCCGGCGCCGTTGAAGACCACGACGTCGCCGCGGCTGATCGGGCGGATCCGGTAGACGATCTTGTTCACCAGGACCTTGTCACCGACCAGCAGGGTGTTCTCCATCGAGCCGGAGGGAATGAAGAACGGCTGCACCACGAAGCTCTTGATCAGCAAGGCAATCGTGAGCGCGACGGCGAAGAGCACCACCATCTCGGTAAGAAATGACCACCGGCTCCGCGGTTCATCGGCCTCGTCGGCGTCCTCCTGCTCCTCGACGTCCTCCGCGTCCGACTCGGCCCGGTGCGCGCCAGTGTCGGGTGCGGCCAGACTGGAGCTATCTGCCTGGCCCATCGATCCGGGATTGCCCACACCAGCGAGCACATCGCCCGCGCGCTGCTCGTCGTTCATCATCACCATCCAGCCTAGCGGCCAGCAGGCCGGTCCAGCGGCCCGAGCGGCGGCCGGGCAGGATAAACCCCGGAGGAGAAACCGGTATGACACCGTCAGCCGGCGACGCGAGAATAGCCCGGCTGCCGCTGAGCAGCCTACCTCCCGAACGGATCTGCGCCAGCACAACAGACCAGGCTCAGCGGGACCGCCGCAGCCGCAGCCGCGGCCGCCGCCCGCCCGGCCCGGACCGCAGCCGCCGCCCGCCCGGCCCGGACCGCAGCCGCCGCCCGTCCGGCCCAGACCGCAGCAGCCGCCGCCGACGCCTGAGCACCGCGACCGGGACAGTCGCAGCGGTGCCAACGGCGAGCGGCAGGTACGGTGCGGACGGCCGAACCTGAATCCCGCCCTGCTGCCCCGCCGCCGAGCTAGCCGATCCGCCAGCCGCGTGCAGCCCGGGCTGGGCGAACGTGGCCGGAATCGGCAGGACCCGGACCCGGCTTGGCGGCCACACGATCATGAAGGCGCGGCCGATCACGTGGTTCTCGCCGATGGTGCCGTTTCTGTCCCACGACTCGCACTGATCCGCCGACGGGTAGCCGCAGTCGTGCATGCGGGAGTCTTCGGAATCGGGCCGGTTGTCCCCCATCACCCACAGCCGCCCTGGCGGCACCACGATGCTGAAGGAGCCCCGCGACGGCCGGCCGCCGGGGATCAGGTACGCCTTCTCGTGCAGGGCAACCCCGTTCACGGTGATCTGGCCGCGAGCGTTGCAGCAGGCCACGTGATCGCCAGGAACGCCGATCACCCGCTTGATGTAATCGGTCTGGCCGTGCACGTCCCCGAAGAGGGCCTCGATCTCGTTGACCAGCCAGCCCACCGTGACGTCGAAGATCCTGGCCAGCGGATCGCGGCTGGAATTGGTCTTCGGCACCGGCGGATCCCACGAGCCGGTGCCGTTGAAGACCACGACGTCGCCGCGGCTGATCGGGCGGATCCGGTAGACGAGCTTGTTCACCAGGACCTTGTCCCCGATCAGCAGCGTGTCCTGCATGGATGCCGACGGGATAAAGAACGGCTGCACCACGAAGGACTTGGTCGCCAGCGCGACGACCAGGGCGACGACGAACAGGAGGACGGCCTCGGCCAGGAACGACCGTCGCTTGCCAGCCGGTGCGTGCTGGTGATCGGAGGCCGGCTCGCCGGGCTGATCGGGTTCCCGGCCGCCGTCAGGCATGCGCGGTCAGCGATGGCTAGCGGGCTGGCTCCCTGCGCTCCTTGATCCTGGCTGCCTTGCCGCGCAGCGAGCGCAGGTAGTACAGCTTGGCGCGGCGTACCTGGCCCCTGGTCACCACTTCGATCATCTCGATCGCCGGGGTGTGCACCGGGAAGGTCCGCTCGACACCGACGCCGTAACTGATCTTCCTGACCGTGAAGGTCTCGCGCGCACCGCCACCCTGCCTGCGGATGACGATGCCCTGGAATACCTGGATTCTCGAGCGGTTGCCCTCCGTCACCCTGACGTGCACCTTGAGAGTGTCGCCAGGCCGGAAGGCCGGGATGTCCGATCGGATCTGCGCCTGCTCAAGCTCGGCAATCGCGGTGTGCATCGCTGTGTCGTCCTCGTTCTCATCACGCGCACGCCTACGAACGCGCTGAAGTCGGTCTGGTCGCTGCTCAGGCAGACGACGTCGCCCCATGCGACAGTAGCCAACGAGGGGCGGTGGCTTTCAGTGTGCCACATCTTCCCCGGTGACTGCGAAACCAGCCTCGGACAGGACCTGCCGATCGCGATCGCTCAGCACTTCCGACGGCAGCCGCGCGGCGAGATCTGGCCTGGTCCTGGCGGTGCGCCGGAGCGCCTCATCCCGCCTCCAGCGGGCAATCTCGACGTGATTACCTGACAGCAGCACCGCGGGAACTTCCCGCCCGCGCCAGGCCCGCGGACGGGTATAGGCCGGCCCCTCGACCAGACCGTGCATCGGGCCGACCCCGGCGCCGAAGGAATCGTCCTGCGCCGAATCGGCGTTCCCCAGCACGCCGGGGAGCAGGCGGCAGATCGCCTCGATCATCACCAGCACCGCGGGTTCCCCGCCGGCCAGCACGTAGTCACCGATGGACAGCTCACGCACCGGCATCCGGTCCCGCGCGTCGTCGGCGACCCGGGCGTCGATGCCCTCGTACCGCCCGCACGCGAAGACCAGGTGCTCGGCCTGAGCCAGCTCAGCGGCGACCGGCTGGCTGAATAGCTCGCCCGCGGGGGTCGGCACGATCAGCTGCGCCGCGCCGCCCGGCCGTCCGCCGGCTGCCGTCCCCTCACCCGGGTCCGCCGCGCCGAGCACGGCGTCGAGGGCCTCGCCCCACGGCTCCGGCCTCATCACCATGCCCGGCCCGCCGCCGAACGGCGTATCGTCGACCGTCCGGTGCGGGTCATGCGCCCAGGAACGCAGGTCATGCATCCCGACGACAATGTCGCCGCGCTGCACTGCCTTGCCGATCAGCGACACGCCGAGCGGGGCAAAATATTCAGGAAATATCGTGATGATGTCCAGCCGCACGTTCAGCGCCTCCCTTCCACGGTCCGTCCGCCGCAAGCTCAGTGTCGCCCGTGGCCGAAGCTGCGTGAGAAAACCTTCTTGCTTTTCCGGTAACGCAAGCGCCGCTCTGACCTCGTGCCCAGGTCCACCTGGGCCCCCGCGAGCGCGCACAACCGCCGCCGCTGCCGCGCCAGGCGGGCTACGTCGGCCAGCCAGCCGGCGGCGGCCTAGATCGCCGCTTCGGGGTCGATCAGGCCGGGCGGCGGATCAATCACGAGCCTGCCAGCCGCCACGTCGACCTGGGGCACCAGCGCCGCCACGAAAGGAACGAGTATCTCCGCCCCGGAACGCGGTCCGGCGCCGTCGATCACCAGCAGATCCTGGCCGTGGTGCAGGACGTCGGCGACCGCTCCGACCTGCTCCCCGGACACCGTGATGACCGTCAGCCCGATCAGGTCATGGTCGTAGTACTCCTCCGGGTCGTCCAGCGGCGCGACCTCGTCGGAGTCGATGGCCAGCATGGTGCCGCGGAGCGTATCGGCCGAGTCCCGGTCCGCGTACCCCTCGAACTGGACCAGCAGCCGGCCCGAATGCCAGCGCGACCCCGCGATCGTCAGCGGCCCGCGATCGTCGGGGACGGTCGCCAGCGACGAGCCAGCCACAAACCGCTGATCCGGGTCGTCCGTCCGCACCTCCACGGTGACCTCACCGCGCAGGCCATGCGGCCGGCCGACCCGGCCAACGACGAGCTGCATGTCCGCTAGCGGGCTTCGTCGGCGTCCAGCAGGTCGACACGGACGTAGGAATCGCCCGCCAGCGAGCCGATCACCGTGCGCAGGGCCCTCGCGGTGCGGCCGCCGCGCCCGATGACCTTGCCCAGGTCGTCGGGATGGACGCGCACCTGGAGAACACGGCCCCGGCGCAGGTTGCGGCTGGAAACCTGGACGTCGTCGGGATAGTCGACGATACCGCGCACCAGGTGCTCGAGAGCCTCCACGAGCACGCTAGTCTCCGCTGCCCGACTCGGTCTTGGCCGCGTCGGCGTCGGCGGTCTGCTCACCAGCCTGAGCCGCCGTGGCGGCGGTCGCGCTAGCCTCGCCAGCGGGCGCCGCCGCGTCGTCCTTGGCGCCTTGGTCCTTGGCTGGCTTGGCCTTCGCGGTGTCCGCCTTGGCCGCCTTCGCTGGCTTGCCCGCCTCGTCGGCCTTCTCAGCCTTGTCGGCGCCGGCCTTGGTGCCGGCCTTGTCGGCCTGAGCCTTGTCGGTGCCGGCCTTGTCGGCCTGAGCCTTGTCGGTCTTGGGCTTGTCCGCCCTGGCCTTGTCGCCCTTGGCCCGGCCGGCCTTGGCGTCGCCGCTCTTGCCGTCGCCGGCCCTGGCGCCAGTGCCCTTGGCGTCAGCGCCCTTGGCCTCGCCAGCCTTGCCGTCGGCGCCCTTGGCGTCGCCGGCCTTGGCGTCGCTGGCCCGGGAGCCGCCCGCCCTGGCGTCAGCGCCCTTGGCGTCGCCGGCTCTGGCGTCACTGGCGCGGGAGCCGCCCGCCCTGCCCTTGCCCTTCGGCGTGGTCGCGTTCTCGGTCAGGGTCTCGGCGAGTGCAGCGGCGAAGATCTCTTTCTTGTCGCTGCGCGGCGCCGCGGTCCTGAGCGTTCCCTCGGCTCCCGGCAGTCCCTTGAATCGCTGCCAGTCGCCGGTGATCTCCAGCAACTTGCGGACCGGATCGGTCGGCAGCGCGCCGACGGACAGCCAGTGCTGCGCCCGATCCGAGTCGACCTCGATGAACGAGGGCTCCGCCTTCGGGTAATACTTGCCGATCTCCTCGATGGCACGGCCATCTCGCTTGGTCCGGGCATCGGCGACGACGATCCGGTAGTGGGGCTCGCGGATCTTGCCCATGCGCTTTAGCTTGATCTTGACAGCCACGGCTGTGGTCTTCTCCCAGCGGATTCAGTGCGGGCAGCGTGTGTTCGGAGTGGGAACCGGGCACGCTGCCCAGCCTCGGTACGGCGGCGACGAGTTAGAGAGGGCCTCGCGGAGCCGATGGTTGCGCTCATATTCTGCCAGACGCGCGAGGCTGCGACGTCCTAGCGGCCCTTCTTGCCGCCACGGCCGCGCCGCCCGGCCGGTCCGCGCAGGCCGGGCGGCAGCTGGCTGCCGCCTTTGCTCTCGTCGTCGTCACGCTGCGCGGGCCTGCCCTCGCCGGGGCCGCCGGGGCCGCCGGGGCCGCCCAGCCCGCCCCGGCCGCGGGCCGCCGGGTCCGCGCCTGATCTCTGCAGGCCAGGCGGCAAGCCCTGACCGGACCCCCCGGCGCCGCCCAGGCCGCCGAGATCACCGAGAATGCTCGGGTCGATCCCGCCCGGGCCACGGAGACCGCCCAGGCCGCCACGCCCGCCGGCCCCGGGCCCGCCAAGACCGCCAGCCCCAGGCCCGCCAGGACCGCCGGCCCCGGGCGCGCCAGCCACGGTCCCGCCTAGCCCGCCAGGCAGCGCTGGCCCGAACGCGCCAGGCTTACCGCCGGGCAGGCTCCCCGGCCGCCCCGCTCCGGCGGGACGGCCGCCGCCTTTGCCCTTCTTCTTGCCCTTAGCCTTCTGGCCACCGCGTCGCATGCCTGGCATCCCCGGCATCCCGGGCATCCCGCCGCTCATCATCTGGCGCATCATCTTCTGGCCCTCGAGGAACCGGACGACGAGCGAGTTGACCTCGCCCACGGTGACACCGGAGCCATTGGCAATCCTCAGCCGGCGCGACCCGTTCAGAACCTTGGGGTTTCTGCGCTCCTCGACGGTCATCGAGTTGACGATGGCCGCGGCCCGGTCGAGGTCCTTGTCGCTGATCTGGCTGAGCATCTCGCGGTTCTGGGCCGCGCCGGGCATCATGCCGAGCACGGTGCTGATCGGCCCGAGCTTGCGGACCATCGCCAGCTGCTCGACAAAATCCTCAAGCGTGAATCCTTCCGCCGAGGCCAGCTTCCCGGCCATGTCGGCCGCCTGCTGCTGGTCGAACGTCCGCTCGGCCTGCTCGATCAGGGTCAGGATGTCACCAAGGTCGAGAATCCGCGACGCCATCCGGTCCGGATGGAACAGGTCGAAGTCCTCGAGTTTCTCGCCCGACGAGGCGAACATGACCGGCCGGCCGGTGACCTGCGCGACCGACAGTGCCGCGCCGCCCCTGGCGTCGCCGTCCAGCTTGGTGAGCACGACGCCGTCGAAGCCGACGCCGTCGAGGAAGGACTGGGCGGTGGTCACCGCGTCCTGGCCGATCATCGAGTCGACGACGAACAGGATCTCGTCCGGGTCGACCGCATCCCTGATCGCTGCGGCCTGCCCCATCATCTCGGCATCGATGCCCAGCCGCCCGGCAGTGTCGATGATCACGATGTTCTGCAGCCGGTGCTTGGCCTCGTTCAGCGAGTCGCGGGCGACCCGGACCGGATCGCCGACGCCGCTGCCGGGCTGCGGCGCGTAGACCGGGACGCCGGCCTGCTGGCCGAGCACCTGAAGCTGCTGCACCGCGTTAGGCCGCTGCAGGTCGGCGGCGACCAGCATCGGCGTGTTGCCCTGCGTGCGCAGCCACAGGGCCAGCTTGGCGGCCAGGGTGGTCTTACCTGAGCCCTGCAGGCCAGCCAGCATGATCACGGTCGGCGGCACCTTGGCGAACCGCAGCCGCCTGGCCTCGCCGCCGAGGATCTCGACCAGTTCCTCGTTGACGATCTTGATGACCTGCTGCGCCGGGTTGAGCGCCTGCATGACGTCGGCGCCGAGCGCGCGTTCCTTCACCCGGGCGATGAAGGACCGGACGACGGGGAGGGCGACGTCGGCCTCGAGCAGCGCGATCCTGATCTCGCGGCAGGTGACATCGATGTCGGCGGGCGACAGCCGCCCTCGGCCGCGCAGCGACGTGAAGACCTGCGTCAGCCGGTCGGAGAGTGTCTCGAACACCTGTACTGAACTCCTTCGTGCTGGCTATCAGCTGTGCTGGCTACCCGCCGCTATCCGAGCATGGCGTCGACGAACGCCTCGGGCTCGAACGGCGCCAGGTCGTCTGGTCCCTCGCCGAGCCCGACCAGCTTGACGGGTACGCCGAGTTCCCGCTGCACACCGATCACGATGCCGCCCTTCGCCGTGCCGTCGAGCTTGGTCAGGACTATTCCGGTGATGTCGACCACCTCGGCGAAGACCCTGGCCTGGCGGAGGCCGTTCTGCCCGGTCGTCGCGTCGAGCACGAGCAGGACCTCGTCGACCGTGCCGTGCTTGGAGATCACGCGCTTGATCTTGCCGAGCTCGTCCATCAGCCCGGCCTTGGTGTGCAGGCGGCCAGCGGTATCCACGATGACCGTGTCGACGCCGCGGGTGGTGCCGGCGCTGACCGCCTCGTAAGCGACGCTGGCCGGGTCGGCGCCATCACGGTCGGCCCGCACGACGGTCGCGCCG
>WNGK01007569.1_pt1 | contig 11763 bp, 9 predicted proteins | sample 5400601 | NCBI WGS metagenome assembly WNGK01 (sample SAMN13153376, study PRJNA577476) | soil metagenome | isolation source: 60 cm soil or saprolite under Garry oak tree replicate 1 | place: USA:California | collected 2016-06-15
CCGCGCCGCCCGGGTGCCGAACTGCCGCGCCAGGAGCTTCGCCCCCTGCGCCCCCACATGCCGGATGCCCAGGGCATACAAGACGATCGCCAGCGGCCGTGCCTTCGAGGCCTCGATGGCGTCGATCAATTGCTGCGCCGACTTCTCGGCGAACCCCTCGAGGCCGAGCAGCTTCTTGGCGCTGACCTTGTCGCGGTCGTACAGGTCGGCGACGTCGGCGATGAATGCGGCGTCGAGCAGCGCGCCCACCCGCTCATAGCCCAGACCGCGGATGTCCATCGCGCCCTTCGACGCGAAGTGCACGATGCTTTCCTTCACCCGCCCGGGGCAGGAGACGTTGGGGCAGTAGCTCATCACCTCGTCTTGCGGGTGCTCCACCTTCGAGCCGCAGACGGGGCACTTCTCCGGCATTACGAACGGCTGCTCGCTGCCCGTGCGGCGCTCGCGGACGGGGCCGAGCACCTGCGGGATCACTGCGCCGGCGCGCGTCACCTCGACCCAATCGCCGATGCGGATGTCTTTGGCCGCGATCAGGTCCAGCTTGGTGACCTGGACTTCGGGCGCGAACTTGCGCGCGATCGCCCAGCGCGGCTCGCGCGCGCCCACGGTGCCGAGCTCGGCGTGGAGGGCGAGCGGGTTCACTTTCACGACCACGCCGTCGGCGCCGTAGTCGAGCGTGGGCAGCAGCGTCTCGAGCTCGGCGATGCCGCGATGGGCGTCCTCGAGGTTCGTCACGAGCTTGTGGTGCGGCGCGATGGGGAAGCCCCAGGCGGCGAGTCCCTGGAGCAGGTCGTGCTGCGTCTCGAACGGCAGGCGGTGGTCCGGTGCCTCGATGTGAAAGCAGAACAGCCGCAGCCGCCGTTTGCGCGTGATCTTGGGATCGAGCTGGCGCAGCGCGCCGGCGGCGGCGTTGCGCGGATTCGCGAACGGCGGCTCGCCGGCGGTCTCGCGCTCCCAGTTCATCTGTTCGAACCACGTCTTGGAGAGGTAGACCTCCCCGCGCACTTCGAACAGCCGCGGCCAGCCCTTGCCCTGCAGCCGCAGCGGCACGTCGATGACCGTCTTGAGATTGGGTGTGACGTTCTCGCCCACGACGCCGTTGCCGCGCGTCGTGCCGGTGACGAAGACGCCGTCCTCGTACGTGAGACTGACGGCCGCGCCGTCGATTTTCACTTCGAGCGTGTAGCCCGACGTCTTGACCTCGGGCACGAGCCGCGCGTTGCGGTCTTCCCACGCCGCCAGCTCCTCCGGGCTGAACGCATTGGCGAGCGACAGCATCGGGACGAGATGGCGGTGCTTCTGGAAGGCCGCCGACGGCTCGGCGCCGACGCGATGGGTGGGGGAATCGGGGGTGCGGAGCTCGGGGTGCTCGGCCTCGAGGGCCTGCAGCTCGCGGAACAGCACGTCGTATTCGGCGTCCGACAGCTCCGGGCGGTCGAGCTGGTAGTACGCGCGGCTCGCCCGCTCCAGGATGCGCCGCAATTCCGCGGCCCGCTCGGCCGCCTTGCTCACCGACCCTTGGCTTCTTCCTGGATCACGGCCATCGCCACGCCCACCAGGCGATCGAGCTCGTCGGCGCTGGCGCGCGGCAGCAGGCCCTCGGCCCACGCCCCCTCGCGGTGGCCGAAGGCGTCGAGCAGCCGGCGCAGGAAGGCGAGCAGCGCCACCCGCTCCAGCTCCATGCGCTTCACGTTGACGTCGGTGTCCTGTTGCCGCTGCGCCAGCCGCTCGTAGCGGTGGGCGTTGCGCAGCGCCTGCGCCGTGAGCGACGCGACGACCTGCACGAAACGCACGTCGGCGTCGGAGAAGGTGGGCCCGTCGCGGAACGTGCGCAGGAAAATCGCGCCGATCGCCGCGCTGCGCCAGCTGATCGGCACCACGGTGATGGATTTCACGCGGCGGTTGATCAGATCGGCGCGCACGTGTTTCAACGAAGGATCGTTGGCCGCGTCGGGGATGAACACGGTTTCGCTGTTTTGAATCGCGCGTTTCAGCTCGGGATAGCGCTCGAGGTCCACCACGTAATTGCGGATCGTGGGGTCTTCATACGACGCGACGAGCCGCACCGATTTGCCGCCGCGCTCCGAGAGAAAGATGGAGCAGCGATCCAGTCCGAACGCTTCGCCCAGCTTGCGCGCGATGGCCTGCAGGATGTCGACGAAATGCAACGATCCCGAGATCTCCTTCAGGATCTCGATGATCGCGAGCAGGTGCTTGCGCTCGTGCTCGAGCTCGGCGACGCGCGCCGCGAGGCGTTCGCCTTCGGCGGTCGTGAGAGCGGACGTGATGGACATGGGGAAGTTTGTCCCGCGTTCGGGATGCGCGTCAAGCGCCGTTGCCGCGTCCCACCACGGGCGCTAGCTTCGGACCCCTAAGACTCGTCTTTCTTGTCGTGGATCTCCGCGAGCAGCCTGACGGCTTCGCGCTTGTACGTCGGGTCCATGACATCGCCGATGGGGAGGGTCGCAATCGTGGTCAGCTGCTCGCGCGCTTTCGAATACTTGCCGACGTCGATGTACACTTGCGCGAGCTCCAGCCGGTGATAGACGTGCGACGGCCGGATCGCGACGGCGCGCTCGAGAAAACGCTGCGCGTCCTCCCAGTTGGCGTTGTCCATGAACCCCGCCCCGAACAGCGCCTTGGCGAAGAAGCGCGTGAAGCCCGACAGCCGTTTCACCTCCGCGTTCCACGCGCCCAGGACGTGCCACGCGCCGTCGAGCGTCGAGTCGATTTGGGCCGCGCGCATCGCCTCGTCGTAAATGATCCGCGCGAACCGCACCCGCTCCTTGCCGCCCCGCGTGCGCGACAGCCGGCCCAACACCAGCGCCACCACGTAATGCCCCTCGGCGTGCACCGAGTCGATGCGCAGCGCGCGCTCGGCGTAGGTGCGGCCGACGGAATAGAGACTGTCGCGCCGGTCTTTGGTCGAGTCGCCCTCGAGCTGCTTGGCGATATCCGCCATGGCGCGCGCCGCCTTCCAGTTGGCGGCGAAATTGAGCGAGTCGAGCGCCAGGGCCTCGCGATAATGCCGCAGCGCCACGTCGGGATGCAGGAACGGATTGGCGCTGTCCCCCAGGGCGATGTGCTCGGCGGCGGTCTGCGCCGCGAGCGGCGCGGCGAGGAGCAGGGCGACGAGCGGGGCGAAACGCATCTGCATCTCCGAAGGGTGAGGGCCGTTCAATGATCGTCGTGCCTCTGATTGAGCGCAAGCGCGACGGCGGCACGCTCACCGCAGAAGAGTGGTCGGCGCTCGTCGCCGCCTACACCGCGGGCGACATCCCCGATTATCAGATGTCGGCGCTGCTGATGGCCGTGCTGCTGCGCGGCCTCGCGCGCCACGAGCTCGCCGCGCTCACCGACGCCATGCTCGCCTCGGGACAGCGGCTCGCCTACGACGAGTGGGCCGTGCCGCGCGTGGACAAGCACTCGACCGGCGGCGTGGGCGACAAAGTCTCGCTGGTGCTCGCGCCGCTCGTCGCCGCCTGCGGCGTCGCCGTGCCGATGATGTCGGGCCGCGGCCTGGGCCACACCGGCGGCACGCTCGACAAACTCGAGGCGATCCCCGGATTCCGCACCGGGCTGTCGCTCGCGGAAGCCAAGGCGCAAGTGATGAAGCTGGGCTGTGCCATGATCGGCCAGACGCCCGAGATCGCGCCGGCGGACAAGAAGCTCTACGCCCTGCGCGACGTCACCGGCACCGTCGAGGCGATCCCGCTCATCTCGGCCAGCATCATGTCGAAGAAACTGGCCGAGGGGTTGAGCGCCCTGGTGCTCGACGTGAAGCACGGGTCGGGTGCGTTCCTGCCGCCGCTGGAGCAGGCGCTCGAGCTGGCGCAGACGATGATCGCCATCGGCGAGGATCGCGGCTGTCCCACGGTCGCCCTGCTCACCGCGATGGACCGGCCCCTGGGCCGCGCCTGCGGCAACGCGCTCGAGACCGAAGAGGCCATCCTCGCACTGCGCGGCGAAGGCCCGCCCGACCTGATGGACGTGACCTATGCGCTGGGCGTCGAGATGCTGCTCGCGGCGGGGATCGAGAAGAACTCCAAGAAAGCGCGGGCCCGTCTCGAGAACGCCCTCGGCTCAGGCTTAGCCGCCGAGAAATTCGAGCAGATCATCGAGGCGCAGGGCGGGAACCCCAAGGTCGTCGAGGATCCCTCGGTGCTGCCGCAGGCCCTGGCGGTGGAAGTATTCAACGCACCGGAGACCGGGATCATCACGCGCGTCGAGCCGCGCGCCATCGGCCGCGCGGTGGTGGCGCTGGGCGGCGGCCGTGTTCAAGTGGACGACGACGTCGATGCCAGCGTGGGGTTCGTGATCACCGTCAAGCCGGGCGACCGCGTCGTGGAAGGCGAGCCGATCGCGTCGGTGTTCGCCCGCGACGCGGCCGGCATCGAGCTGGGGATGGCGGCGCTGCGGGAAGCGATCGGCATCGGTGGGAAGCTGGAGCAGAAGCCCCTGCCGCTCGTCTCGCACCGCGTGACGAAGGCCGGGGTGGAGGCGCTGGCTCCTATTCCCCAGCCACCCGGTCGAGCACCTCGCGCAGCTCCTCGAGGTTGAAGGGTTTCTTCAGGACAGGTCGCTCGGAGCGCTGCAGCGCGTCGCGCGTGCGCGCCGAGATCGAGTCGCCGGTGGTGAACACGATGCGGCGCTCCAGCCCGCGTCCTTCCATCCGCAGTGCGTCCCAGAGATCGAAACCCGAGTGCGCGGCATCGAGGTGCACGTCGACGAGCAGGGCGTCGAAGCGCGCCGTGCCGTCGTGCAGCTGCTCGAGCGCATCGCCGTAGGTCGCGGCGGCGGTCACGTGGTGCCCCAGCCGCGTCGCCATCTTCTCGAACGCCCGGCGCACGCCGGTTTCGTCGTCCACCACCAGCACCTCGAGGGGCCGGTCGGCCGGGCGCACCCGCGTGGCCGGACGCGGCTCGATCACTTCAAGCGCCGCCGGCAGCTCCACACCCACGCGCAGACCGCCGCCCTCCACGTCGTGCAGGTACATGCGGCCGGCGTTCGCCTTCACGAGCCCGAGGCAGATCGAGAGACCGAGCCCCGCGCCGCTCTCGCCCTTGGTGGTGAAGAACGCGTCGAACGCGCGCTCCTGCAGCTCGGGCGGAATGCCCGGCCCCGAGTCTTCGACGAGGATCACGACGTGGTGATTGCTGCGGCCCGCCGACAGGCGCAGCGTGCCGGGACGGCCCGTCGCGGCGATCGCCTCCTCGGCGTTGACCACGAGATTCAACAGCACCTGCTGCAGCTCCTGCGGATCGGCGAGCACGGGCGGAATGCGCTCGTCGACGTCCACCACCGCGCGCACGCGCGATTTCTTCAGCGCGTTGGTGTGCAGCGCCAGCACGCGGTCCACCGCGTCCCACAGGTCCACGGGCTGCGGCTGGCGCGGCCGCTGGCGCGCGAAGTCGAGCAGCGTCTGTACCACGCGGCCGGCGCGCATCGCCTCGCTCTGGATGATCTCGGCGCTCTCGCGCACGCTCGCCGTCGGCGCGTCCCCGGCGAGCAGCTCCGCGAACGCCGCCACCGCGGCGAGCGGGTTGTTGATCTCGTGCGCCACGCCCGACACCAGCGCGCCGAGCTGCGTCATCCGGTCGGTGTGCATCAGCTTGCGCTGCAGCAGCACCTCCTTGGAGACGTCGAGCGCGAGGAACAGCAGCTTGGGTGAACCCTCGGGCGGCACGACGTTCTCGATCACCGCGTCGACTTCGCGGGCGGGCTCGCCCGGGAATTGGATCGAGAGGTGGATGCGCTGGCGCGCGCGCAACGCTTCACGCAGCGCCCCCCCGAGCGTCGGGCGCTGCACTTCCGGGATCCACTCCGCCAGGCGGCGGCCGGGCAGCACGCGCGGATCGGGCGCCCCCAGGAGCTCCGCGCCCGCCGGATTGGTTTCGAGAATCTGGCCGTCCTCGGTGAGCACCAAGGCGGGGCTGGGCAGCGCGTGGAACAGCTGTAGGTAGAGCCGGCGCTCCGATTCGAACGCCGAGAGGATCTGCGCCGCGCGCGACTCGCGCGGCAGCTCGTCGTGCACTTCGCGCAGCACCAGCACGACGTGGTTGCGGGGGCCCGGCGTGACGGTCGTCTCGAACATCCGCCCGGAGGACCCAGGGGCGAGCGACGGGGCGAGGTAAGTGCGCGTGGCACCGGTGTGCAGCACGTCCTGGAACGCTTCCTCGACGTAGCTGCCGCGGGCGTGCGGGAACAGGACCCAGAAACTCTGGTCCAGCACCCGGTCGCTGGGCAGACCCGTGAGGCGCGCCGCGCCGGCCGACCACACCGTCACGCGCCAGTCCGGCGCGATCACCGCCACGCCGAAGTCGAGACTGTCGAGCAGGGCCTTCAGCTCCATGTCCCCACCCCCTCCCGTATATGAAAAAGCCCCGTCGGGCCGCATCGTGGGCGCAACGGGGCCAAGCAAATTCTGAATTTTTAACGGCTTAAACCACTTACTCCCCAATTATGGTGGAGGTCCCCTCCCGCAATCCAGCCGGGAGAACCCCTATGGGAGCGTGACCTATATCACAACAGCTCAGGCGGCTTGGGGCGTCCGGCACCGGGCCCCCAATCCCGCACGCTTTCTTCATCGGGAGCGTCTTGCACGTCCTGTTCCGCGCGGTCTAGCTCTGCGCGGTCGACGTCATCCGTGGCGTCGGCGCGACGGTTTGCGGTGGGTTCGGGCGTATCGCCGCGGCCGCCCCACATGAACCAGGCCAGGGCGACCAGGACGATGCCGAGGACAATGAGCGTGGCGGTCACGCGCCGCGCTCAGACGTCGAGGTTGCGGACGAACTTGGCGTTTTCTTCGATGAACTTGCGGCGCGGCTCCACTTCATCCCCCATCAGCGTCTCGAACAAGAACGACGCCTGGGCGGCGTCTTCCATCCCGACCTTCAGAATGGTGCGCGTCTTGGGGTCCATGGTGGTGCGCCACAGCTGGTCGGGATTCATTTCGCCCAGGCCCTTGTAGCGCTGGATGATGATGTTGCCGTGCCCCTCGGTGCCGTTGCCGAGGCGCTTCGAGAACGTCTCCCGCTCTTTCTCGTCGTACGCGTAGAACTCTTCTTTGCCGCGGGCGACGCGGAACAGGGGCGGCTGCGCGATATAGATGTACCCCGCGTCGATCAGCTCCTTCATCTCCTTGTAGAAGAAGGTGAGGAGCAGCGTGCGGATGTGGGCGCCGTCCACGTCGGCGTCGGTCATGATGATGATCTTGTGGTAGCGCGCTTCGGTGACCTTGAAATCTTCGGCTACCCCCGTGCCGATCGCCGTGATGATCGTGCGGATTTCTTCGTTCGACAGGATCTTGTCGATGCGCGCTTTCTGCACGTTGAGAATCTTGCCGCGCAGCGGCAGGATCGCCTGGAAGCTGCGGTCGCGACCCTGCTTGGCGGAGCCGCCGGCCGAGTCGCCCTCGACGAGATAGATCTCGCACAGCTTGGGATCGGTGAGCGAGCAATCGGCGAGCTTGCCGGGCAGGAGCCCCGCCTCGAGCCCGCTGCGCTTGCGCACCAGCTCGCGCGCCTTGCGCGCGGCTTCGCGCGCGCGCGCGGCGCTGACGGCCTTCGCGATGATGGCACGGGCCACGCTGGGATACTTGTCGAAGAAGTCGCCCAGCGCTTCGTTCACCACGCTCTTGACGATGCCTTCGACCTCGGAGTTGCCGAGTTTGGTCTTGGTCTGCCCCTCGAACTGCGGCTGCTTGACCTTCACATGCAGCACGGTGTTCAAGCCCTCGCGCACGTCGTCGCCGGAGAGCGTGAACTCTTCCTTCTTGAGGAGGCCGTCTTTCTTCGCCCACTCGTTGATGGTGCGGGTGAGCGCCGCTTTGAAGCCGGTGAGGTGTGTGCCGCCCTCGTGCGTGTTGATGTTGTTGACGAAGGTGAACGTGTTCTCGCTGTACTGGTCGTCGTATTGCACCGCGCCCTCGACCTCGACGTCTTCGCGCGTCGCTTCGAAGGTGATCGGCTTGGCGTGCAGCGGCCGGCGGTTGCCCAGCACCCACTTCACGAATTCCGCGAGTCCGCCCTTGTAGTAGTACGTCTCGGTCTTCGCCTGGCCCTTGCGCTCGTCCTTCAGCGTGATGGTCAGTGCCTTGTTCAAGAACGCCAGCTCGCGCAGCCGGTTGGCGAGCGTGTTGAAATCGAAGCGCGTCTCGGTGAAGATCGACGTGTCGGGCTTGAACCACACCGTGGTGCCCGTCCCCTTGGCCTTGCCGACCACTTCGAGCTTCTTCTTCGTGTCGCCGCGCTCGAACTCCATGTGATGGCGCTTGCCGTCGCGATCGACCCACACCTCGAGTTTTTCCGACAACGCGTTCACCACCGACACGCCCACGCCGTGCAGGCCGCCCGACACCTTGTAGGTGTTCTTGTCGAACTTGCCGCCCGCGTGCAGCACGGTCAGCGCCACTTCCACGCCGGGCTTCTTCTCGGTCTTGTGGATGTCGACCGGGATGCCGCGACCGTTGTCGACGACGGTGACGGCATTGTCGGGATGGATCGTGACGTCGATCGCGGTCGCAAACCCGGCGAGTGCCTCGTCCACCGAGTTGTCCACCACTTCGTACACGAGGTGGTGCAGGCCGCGGCTCGACACCGACCCGATGTACATCGCGGGACGGCGGCGCACCGCCTCCAGGCCCTTCAAGACCTGAATCGAGTCCGCCTGGTAATCGGGTTTGGTGGGTTTCGCCTTCGCCATACGTCCTATTGTGAGAGAAGCCAGCGGATCGCGGCGATCCGGCCGGCGCCGCGGCCCGCGTTCACGCGGGCCATGATCTCCGGCGCCATCAGCTGCAGCTCGTTCATCCAGGCGCTCGTCGTCACGCGCACGAACAGCGTGCCGTCGGGTGTCACGCGCTCCGGTGTGGTCACGGCGGCGATCTGCGGGCCGACCAATCCGGCCCAATCGGGGATCACCTGGGCCTGCGACAGCCGGCGCGTGAGTCCCGCGCGCTCGAGATACGCGCGCAGCGCCTCCGCCACCGCCATGGGGCGACCCTTGGTGCGATCGGTCATTCGGTCCCTCTTACACACAGCGCCACGGGACATCCCGTGGCGCCGCGACGTCCTCGCGCGAGCCGTTGGAAAGCCCTACAAATTTACCCAGAAGTTGTTGTCAGGGCAAGGTTTATGCTTGCTCAGGGCGCCACCACCACGAACGTATCCAGCGTGCTGCGAAAGCTCGACAGGTCGCGTGCCTCGAGCCGTACCGAAACGTGCTGGCCGGTGGTGTAACCCGACCGGATCTTGAGGCTGAAGGGCGCTCCGTAGCTCGTGGCAAGGAAGGCGTCGGCCACCGCTCGCGACGAATCGACCGTGAGCCAGATAGAGTCGAGCCCGTCAGGGTCGCTCACGTGGATGTGACCGGTGACCGTGTCGGGGGAGTCCACGGCGGTGCGGTCGAGCTCGATCTGCAGCGCGGGCGGCCCGGGGCGGGGGCGCTCGGAGAGGCACCCGAACGCCCACACCACCGCCGCGGTGAGCGCTAGCGACCGGCGAACTTGGGTGCGCGCTTTTCCAGGAATGCGGTCAGCCCTTCCTTCATGTCGGCGGTGGCGGCCAGCAGGCCGAAATGATTCGCCTCCAGCAGCAAGCCCTCTTCCATGCTCATGTCGAGGCCCCGCTCCACGGCTTCGAGGGAGAGCCGTACGGCGAGCGGGCCCATCGCCAGAATACCCCGTACCAGCTTCTCCGATTCGGCCGCCAGGTCGGCTGCCGGCACCACCTTGTTGACCAAGCCGATGCGGTAGGCTTCGGCGGCATCGATCATCTCGCCGCTGAGGATGAGCTGCAAGGCGCGGCCTTTGCCGACGAGGCGCGGCAGGCGTTGCGTGCCGCCGTAGCCCGGAGCGATGCCGAGCTTGACCTCGGGCTGCCCGAACTTGGCGGTGTCGCTGGCGATGCGGATGTGACAGGCCATGGCCAACTCGCAGCCGCCGCCCAGCGCGAAGCCGTTCACGGCCGCCACGACCGGCTTGCCGCAGGTCTCGAGCCGGCGCAGCACGCCCTGGCCGCGCAGCGCGCGCGCCTTGCCGTCGAACGGTCCCTGCTTGGCGAGATCGGCGATGTCCGCTCCGGCGACGAACGCCTTGGGCCCGGCACCCGTGAGGATCACGCCGCGAATCGCGTCCTCGGACGTGATGCGGTCGGCGGCCTGACCGAGCTCGGCCATCACCTGATCGTTCAGCGCGTTGAGCTTGTCGGGACGGTTGATGGTGACGTGGGCAATACCATCACGGACGTCGAAGAGGATGGTTTGGTAGGGCATGGTCATAAAGGTAACGCGGAACGCGGAAGTCGGAACGCCGAACAGGTTCGCGCCGACTGTTCCGCGTTCCGCGTTTCCCGTTCCGCGTTAGGTTTCCTCATGCCCGCAGTCCTCGCCGTCGATCAAGGCACCACCGGCTCCACCGCGCTCGTGATCGCGGCGGACGGCCGCCTGCTGGGCCGCGGCTACCGCGAAATCCCGCAGCACTTCCCGCACCCCGGCGAAGTCGAGCACGACCCCGACAACCTGTTCGCGGCCACGATCGCCGCGGCCCAGGACGCGCTGGCGCAGGCCAAGGTCGTTCCCGACGCGATGGGCATCACCAACCAGCGCGAGACGGTGTGCGTGTGGGAGCGCGCCACCGGCCGGCCGCTGCATCGCGCCATCGTGTGGCAGGACCGGCGCACAGCGGCGCGCTGCGCCCATCTGGCGCGCGGCCGCCACGCCGGTCTCATCCGGCGCCGCACCGGCTTGGTGCTCGACCCGTACTTCTCGGCCACCAAAATCGAATGGCTGCTCCAGCACGTGCCTGGACTCAAACGGCGGGTGATGAACGGTGAAGCGCTGTTCGGGACGGTGGACGCGTGGCTGCTGTTCCGCTTGACCGGCGGCGCCAGCTTCGCCACCGATCACACCAACGCGTCGCGCACCATGCTGTACGACATCACGCGCCACGATTGGGATCCGGCGCTGCTCAAACTCTTCGGCGTGCCGCGGCACGCGCTGCCCGAGATCCGCGCGTCGAGCGGCTCGTTTGGGGTGACGACGGCGGCCGACCTGGGCCATGCCATTCCCGTCATGGGCATCGCCGGCGATCAGCAGGCGGCGCTGTTCGGGCAGGGATGCTGGCGCGCCGGCCAGGCGAAGAACACGTACGGCACGGGCGCGTTCCTGCTGCTCAACACGGGCAAGCGCCGCGCGACGTCGCGCCACGGCTTGCTCACCACGGTCGCCTGCGGCTCGCGCGGCGAGCCGGTGTACGCGCTCGAGGGCAGCGTGTTCATCGCGGGCGCGGCGGTGCAGTGGCTGCGCGACGGCCTCGGCGTCATCGCCAAGGCCGCGGAGACCGCGGCGCTCGCGGCCGGTGTCTCAGATACGGGCGGCGCTTACTTCGTGCCGGCATTCGTGGGGCTGGGCGCGCCGCATTGGGAAGCGAACGCGCGCGGCACGATCACGGGCCTGACGCGCGGCACCACCCGCGCGCAGCTGGTGCGCGCCACCATCGAAGCGATGGCGTTCAGCACGCAGGAAGTGCTCAGCGCCATGACCGCCGATGCCGGACTGCGCCTCGCTGCGCTCCAGGTGGACGGCGGTGCCGCGGCCAACGACTGGCTGATGCAGTTTCAGGCCGACGTGCTGAACGTGCCCGTCGCGCGGCCCGACCTGATCGAAACCACGGCGCTCGGCGCCGCCGGCCTCGCGGGCCTGGCCGCCGGCGTGTGGCGCTCGCCGGAGGAGTTTCTCGCCGGCCGGCGCTTCACGCGATTTACG
>WNGK01024343.1_pt1 | contig 11763 bp, 17 predicted proteins | sample 5400601 | NCBI WGS metagenome assembly WNGK01 (sample SAMN13153376, study PRJNA577476) | soil metagenome | isolation source: 60 cm soil or saprolite under Garry oak tree replicate 1 | place: USA:California | collected 2016-06-15
AGTAACAATTCTTCTGATGAGAGGCCGAATGAGCAGCTTGAACTAAGAGGCATCGTAACCAGGGATTGCCTTTGCGCGTTTTCCCAGAGAGGCGTTTGCCCGCACTTTCATGATTGCCCGGGCAAACGCCAGCCCACGATGCCAGATGCGCTGCTGTGGGGAACTGCTGCATATTGAGCCCGATTTCCGCTAAAATCCCCATGGCCGTACGCTCACCGATGCCTGGAATGCTACAGAGCAAGACCATGGCTTCTGCCCAACTCAAAGCGGCTGGTGAAGAGGATGGAGATTCCTGCAGGAAAGCTGAGTCAGGCCCCAGTTCTGGGGTTGTTTCTGCTTCCTGCTGAGAAGAGGTTGCATCTTCTGGAGGAGAAGGAGGCGTGAAACGCCGCACAATTTCTGCGCTTACCCGCTCGATGGCTTGCTCGAGATGGTGAATCTGGGTCAAATGCGGAGACGAGCAAAAACCGATGATGATCCGTGACTGTGCCCCTCAATGCCGCTTCCAATTGCTCTTGAGTCGCTTGGACCCGGCCCACTGCTAGAGCGGCTAAGCGGCCAGGATCGGTTTCTCCATCCGCGATCGCCTGCAAGATCATGCGAGAGGCTTTCCCCATGATATCACTGACCACATCACCCAACTTCAGATTCGTATCTTCCAGGGTTTTCTGCACACGATTGATCTCTCTTGCCTTCTCCTCCGTTAGCCGGACGCGATAGCGCGTCAAGTCACGCAGTTCGCGTTGAGGGCTAGAGGGAATGAAACTGGCTTTGAGCAGACCATGTTGCAACAGGTCAGCGATCCACTCGGCGTCTTTGACATCCGTCTTCCTTCCAGGCACAGCTTTGATATGCTGGGCATTGACCACCAGCACTTCAAAACTGCTTTCCAGCAGGTTGAACACCGGCTTCCAATATACCCCGGTTGCCTCGAAGGCCACATGCGTACAGCCTTGTTCTTTGAGCCAATCACCGAGCTTCAACAACTCCTCGGTGGTGGTAAAGTAGGTACGAAATTCTTTCTGAAGCTGACCATTGGACGTGTGTGTCAACACACAGACCTTCACGGTCTTCTTATGCACATCCAATCCAGCGCAGTTGGTGTAGAGAATTTCCATTCCACTGCTCCTGTGCTCTTCTTCCTTTTGAGTAAAGGATGCTCCGGCTTGGATGGGCTGAAACGAAGATTCTCTTCTGCGTGCTGCTGGCGAAACTTCACTCGCCAGCGCAACAAGGGGTGGTTCCTGCGCCCACCCAGATCAGTCTCGTGGTCTGGTTCAGAGACACAATATGCGCGCGATCTCTGCTGTCGGAGCATCTTCTCCTATTCTACTCTTTTTCCTTGGGGGTGGTGTAGCCCTACATGAGCGTCTCGTGGGTTAAGCGATCAGCATACATGATGGCGACCTCTCCGACGCGATCCTCACACACCATCTCAAGCAGTCGCGTCAACTGCTTGCGGCTGGTGGAAAGGCCAGAGCCAATATCAGAGAGCATCATGGATGGCGCTGGCCTGGGCGCTCCGTGTCGGCCCACTGCTCCAGACGAGCAAGTTGCGTAGTGAGATCATCTCGTTGCCCTTGACCACTCACCCGGCCATACAGGACCAGCAACCGCTCGTTGGTTTTGCCGACCAGTCGCTCAATCTCGGCTCGCGGAATGCGCGCTTCCAGTCCCACACGCACCGCCTGAATTTTGCCTTGCTTGATCCAACGCCGCACGGTAAAAGGATGCAGCCCCAATTCATGAGCTGCTACATGGACCCGCACCATTTTTGGGGCTTGTGGCCCTGCTGTTTTCTTTCTTCCCATACTCATGAAAGTAGAGGGTAATTACAATACAATGTCAACTGCTGTCAACCCTGTCCGTCGCCGAGGCCCTCAAACAAGGTCGGCTCTCAGCGACGGACAGGGTAGAAACGGCAGCGAAGGCGCGATGTGCGCGTGACTTCGGGATCTCAACCGAATTGGCTTTAGAGACCGACCTGGACAGCGATATCGATCCTGCTGAAAAGGGAAGTATGGCATCTCCGAAAGCTGCCAGAAATGGTCATGTCGATGAGGCCATCAGGGAGCGGTTGAATAGTCTCTACGAACGGGCGAAGGCAATGAACATGTGTAAGACGAACAGCGGTTTCGTTGACCACATTCGCAAGCTCTTGCAACTCCCTGGATTGGATATCAACACCATCACAGCGGCCCAACTGGATATCGTCGAGCAAGATATTGCCACGCGTGAGCAGCAGGCGGCGAGGGCTGCGTAGAAGAGGAGGTTCGTTCTATGCATCAAACAGACACCAAGGCACTGGAGGCCTTCTGCTCCAGTTGTCCAAATCCGAACGAAGTAGCGGCTGTGCTGCAAGGGTTCGGGTTCCAATTGACTTTTAGCATGAAGGCCGTCGTACGGCGCACGACAACCCTGTCGATCCCGGCACAATATCACTTTGATGACCCAGATGGGACGGAAATTCTCTACCTCGCTGGCCGCGACGTGGGAGACGAGAAGACACGGCTCCCGCGTCACGAGTCTCGTTTCTGGGCATTCCCTGGCGCTGACTCTACTAGTACATTGAGGCTTTAGAGAATCCATGATAAGATAGGAGGAAACAACAGAAGGAGAACAGCCCATGCCGAAACGAGCCACCCAGGTCGTGCTCAGTGAGAAAGAGCAGGAAGCGTTAACACGGATCAGCAGACGCTATCGCAGCGAACAGCAAGTGGCGCAGCGAGCACGCATCGTCTTAGCCGCAGCGCAGGGACAGTCCAATGCCCAGATTGCGCGCCAGTTGAGCATCAACGTGGACACCGCGCGCTTATGGCGTGATCGCTGGGTCGGCTTGCAGGGGATCGACCTGGACACCTTGAGCATCACCGAGCGCTTGCAAGACGCGCCACGACCAGGGAAACGGCCAGAGATCACTGCCGAACAACGCTGTCAAGTCGCCGCATTGGCCTGTGAAGCCCCCAGTAAGGCAGGACGGCCCATCAGCCAATGGACGGGACGCGAAATCGCCGACGAAGTGATGGCGCGCGGCATCGTCCAGCACATTTCTCCACGGCATGCCGCACGGCTGCTGAAAAAAGGGGGCTCCAACCGCACCGCTTCCGCTATTGGCTCACAGCCGTCCCAGATGCGCAGCGCGACGAGAAAATTGTCGAGGGATGTGGACTCTACGCGACAGCTGCCCAACGGGCCAAGCGAGGAGAACGCATCATCAGCTCAGATGAGTTGACCGGGGTGCAAGCGCTGGAGCGCAAACATCCGGACTTGCCCATGCAACCGGGCCATGTCCTGCGCCGTGAGTTCGAGTATATCCGGCATGGTACGCTCTCCTGGTTTATCAATTTCGATGTCGTCACCGGACACATCGTTGAACCATCGTGGGGACCCACACGCACCGAGGAGGATGCCTTGGCGCATTTCCAGCGACTGATTGCCAGCGATCCTGCGGCCACGAAGTGGCACATCATCCTGGACAATCTCAACATCCATCAATCCGAAGCGCTGGTGCGCTGGATTGCCGAGCGGGAAGGCATCGCGCCGCAAACGTTGGGCGTCAAAGGCACAAGCGGGATTCTCCAGTCGATGGAAAGCCGTGCCGCGTTCTTGCATGACCCGACGCACCAAGTGGTCATTTACTACACGCCCAAGCATGTGTCCTGGATGAACCAAGTCGAGATCTGGCTGAGTATTCTGGTGCGCAAGCTGCTCAAGCGGGGCAATTTCGTTTCGCTACACGACTTGCGTGATCAGATTCTCGCCTTCATCGCCTATTACAATCGGACGATGGCCAAACCCATCAAGTGGACGTATACGGGACTTGCTTAATCGTGGAGCTTTTTATGCCTCAGTGTACTAGTCATATCAATACTGGCGAGCCGGTGGACGTTGCACTGGCAGACGCCACTCGCACAACAGGCAGCATAAGGAGCAATGAAGCACAGAGAGGAGCGTGCTTATATGGATGTGTTGACGGTCTGTTTCCGCTTGTGCCCATTTTTTTGGAAGAGTGCTTATAACTTTTCATGAGGGGCGTGGACGAGGAGCACGCGCTCCTCTTTTGTCGTCAGCTGTTTGTGAAGGGCCCGGTATGGTCCCTTTTTTTGATTTCCAGTGACAAAGGAGAAAAGCCGATGATATCCCCTTGGATACTTATTATCATCATCGTTTTGGGGCTGCTATGGGCAGGATTAGCTCAATACAAGGGAAGGAAATAGTCTCAAACTGGCTGTCAGTGTCGTTTCGACCGGGGTAGGAGCTACATTGCAACGCTTAAACCTGTAAGTAGGTAGGTATTACCACTTACGTTCACCCATCCCCGTAAATTCTAGCCTGTTTTGCTCAGGTGGATATCTCCTGGTGTATGGCAGGTTCCTTTATCGTTTCACATTTCAATCGAGCGAGGTATATCATGGCAAAGCGACGAGGAAAACGTGAAGGATCCGTTTTTCCACGTAAGGATGGCCGATGGGTAGCCCAAGTCACACTGGAAGATGGGACACGTAAAGTACGGTACAGGGAGACGCTCCAGGAGGCTCATAAGGCACTCCAACAAATGCTTCGTGATCTGGAACAGGGGAGGCTTGCCACCGGGCCGCAGCAAACGGTCAGGCAATATCTTGAGCTCTGGTTCACGGATGTCCACGGCCCGACGCTTCGGAAGAGTAGCCGCTCTAGCTATCGCAATAAGATTGATAAACATATTCTGCCCGCACTTGGGCATATTCCGCTACAGAAGCTGAGCCCGCAACATGTCCAGGCCCTTTACGCGGGCAAACTGAAAGAGGGACTTTCTCCCAAAAGCGTAAAACTCATTCATGCAATTTTGCATAACGCGCTGAAGAATGCCGTGCGCTGGCACCTGGTTGCCTATAACGTTTGTGACAACGTCTCCCTGCCAAAACAGGTGAGATATGAATCCCAGACATTGACGAAAGAACAGGCGCAGAAGTTGCTAGAGGCGGCACGTGGGCACCGTCTGGAAGCGTTACTGACGGTGGCTCTTGCCACTGGAATGCGACGGGGTGAATTGCTTGCTCTTCGTTGGAGCGATATCGACTTTGAGCACGGGCACCTACGCGTTCGGCGGACGATGAACTACCTTGCTGGGCATGGATTCATTGAGGGGGAGCCAAAGACCCAGAAAAGCAGACGCAGTATTCTGCTTCCCCAGTTCGTTATCGAGGCGCTCGAACAGCATAAAACCCACCAGGGGGAGACACGGCAAAAAGCAGGGGCAAGATGGCACGACCATGACCTCGTCTTCTGCAACATGGTTGGGGGTTTCCAGGATACGAGGTACCTCGGGAAGCTTTTCACGCAATTGCTCAAAGATGCAGGACTTCCGCACATGCGCTTTCACGACCTCCGGCATAGTGCAGCGACCATCCTTCTCGGCATAAATATCCACCCGAAAGTGGTGCAGGAGCTTCTTGGCCACAGCAATATCAGCACGACCATGGATACCTATTCGCACTTCCTCCCATCAATGCAAAAAGACGCCATGGATGGGTTAGACGATCTGTTTGGAGGAGATAAGGGAGACATCAAATAGGGGTCATAACATTTTTTCGTACCATTTTCCCCGCTAAGACTTCCCAGAGCGAAAACGAGCCCCCACATTCCCCGCTAAGCCGAAAACATAACCTTCTGGCCCGTTGGATGTTCATTGCGTCATTATTCAGTGAGAGGCTGTGAGGCCCGCTGACAAGATAGACGGGGTTCCAGTAGGAAGTGGACAATTTCCAGCGTTAAGCAGATGAAACCGCTTGTGGAGGGAGGAGAAGCATTTGCTACTCATCCGTTCTCAGCCGCTGAGAAGACTGATCATCGGCGTCTTTTTGTTTGTTAAATCTTTCCTTAACGTTGCTTTTTGGCCGCCTACTACGGAAACCCCAAACATAAATTTTACAAGTTGAGTGAGGTACAGGCCATCGTGGACGCCGACAAGGCGTTCTTTGGGTCTGGGGAAAAGGGGGAGGCTGACGCGGTGTTTGCCCTGGCCACGCCGGATGATATGGATGGCGTATATCAGCTTGCTATACGCCTCTTTGGGCGGGCTGCTAGTGCCGATCAGCGCCGCTCCTGGCTCGCCAGGGAACCACGCGGCCATTATGTAGTGAGGCGCCTTGACGGAAGGATTGTAGCCTCACTATACTTGCTCCCTATCAGGCAGGAACGCATCCTTGCCTATATGCGTGACGAGATTCGGGCGCGCGACCTTATTGCTGAAGATATTGAGCCTTATGCACCGGGCCAGATTAGCGAGTGCATTATTGGAAGTATTGCGAGCGATCCCGATGCCGACAGAGATACCAGGGCTAATTATGTGGCGGTCCTGCTCCGAGGTGTGCAAGCTGATTTGGAGCGCTTGGGGCGCGAGGGTGTTGCAATCTCTCGCGTCTATGCTTGGAGCGAGACCCCGGAGGGTATTGCTATGTGCCTGCGTCTTGGGATGGAGCAGTGGGCTATCCCCCAAGATGGCCGGATGACGTTTTACCTGGATATTGCTTCGTCGGATGTGTTTGTGCTCCAGGGGTACAAGCGCGGTTTTGCAGAGTGGCAGCGGGAGCATCCGGATGTGCAGAGCTTGGTGCCGATCACGACAAATCTGGAGGAGGGTTTAGTGTTTCGTAAGGCGACGGCCAGGGATATAGCGATGGAGAATTACCTGGCCTATCTGAATTATTGGCCTGGTGGGGCAAACCCTGAGATTCGCGCCGCGCGGCGGGCTTTCCTCACTTACAACCCAAACAGTACTTACCATCTGTACGATCGAGGGAATCTTGTGGCCTCGATCAACATTGTGCCACTGAAACCAGAGGCGATAGAGGAATTCATACAGGGAAAACGCGGTTGGCTATTCGGCCCTGACCAGATTGAGCAGTTCCAGTCAGGTCACCCTCTTCGCTGCATTATCATTGACTTCCTCTCAGCTCCCGTTCCGTCAACCGCGCATAGAACGACTTATGCGATGCAGCTGTTGATGCATCTCTCTCTCCAGCTCAAGGAGTGGGGGAAGCAGGGCATCGAGATTGTTAGCATCTACGCCTGTGGCAGTACTGACCTTGGCCGCAGCATCTTACGCAACGCCGAATTTGAGGAGTTGGGCGAACCTGTAAGTGGTCGCGTGATGTTTGAATTGGATGTTCAGTCCTCGCCGCTCAAGCTGCTGCAGCCCTACAGGGAAGCCCTGGCTCAGTGGAGGGCTAGGCAGCAGCCAGCTAGTATTGCGGATACTTCAGTGTAGCTCGTATGGGAGCCGGAACATACCCGGCGGATCCGTTTGTTCAGGTGCAATCGTATTGTCGGTCTCGTTACGATTCTAGCCGGTTTTGTGCGTGATATAGAACACTTTTTCGGCAAGAAACACGCAGGAAATCGGCAGGGAGTGAGCCATGACAACCATTCCAAGGCAGGGTAATAGCCTCAAGGCAGTGATTAAGCAGCACGGCTACAAGCTCTATCAGGTGGCGGACGGGATCAGGCTCCCGCTGCGCACGCTGAGCGAATACTGCTCTGGCCGGGTGTACGTTCCCCGTGAGTGGATCGGGGCAATCGCCAGCTATATCGGCTGCCCCGTTGAACACCTCTATCTGGTACAATACCAGCAGGAAGAATCCGCACCAGGAAGTGACGATATGAGACGCCGTGAATTGTTACGTCTATTAGCTTTTGCCGGAGCTGCGCTCATGCTCCCCCCGCTGCCGGTGGATTGGGAGCGGATTGAGTCGGCGCTGGTAAAACCATCTCGCGTGGATGGGGCGGTCCTGCATGACCTGCAGGCCGTTAACGACCGCTACTGGCGCATCTACCGCGGCGCTTCCTCCAAGCAGTCTGCCCTGGATGGTGTGCTTGGCCACTTCAGAACGCTGGTGGAGTTCCTCAGAGACTCCAACTCGCCGGCGGCGCATAAGCAGCTCTGTGCACTGACCAGCGACATAGCTCAGCTCGCCGGCGAGATTTTCTTCGATAAGAAAGACTACAGCTCTGCCCAATCGTGCTATACCTATGCCACTTCGTCAGCGCGTGAAGCTGGCCACTATGATTTGTGGGCCTGCGCCTTAACACGCAACGCCTATCTTCCCGTTTATGGTGAGGAGTTTCAAGACGCGCTGCCGCTGCTGCAAGAGGCCCGGCGCGTGGTCCAGCGCGGCGATAGCTCGCTGGTGGTGCGTTTCTGGTGTGACTCCGTGATGGCCGAGGCGCGGGCAGGCCTGCATGACCTGCCTGGCTGCCAGCGCGCGCTGGATAGCGCCGAGGGTGTGCGCGACTACCAGGTCGATACGAGCCCGGCCTGGCTGCGTTTTGAGTCATCCCGCCTACCGGGCCTGCGTGGAAGCTGCTTTGTGCGCCTTGAACAGCCCGAGGCAGCCTTGCCAGCGCTGCAAGAGGCCCTGGCGTTGCTCCCCGATCCCGTTCGTCGGCGTGCCATGACCCTAACCGATATAGCGACGGCCTACGCACAGCAGGAAGAGGTAGAGCAGGCGTGCCAGGCCGCTGAACAGGCTATAGACATCGCCGCGCAGGGCAATTCGATGATGCTGAAACAGGAGCTTCACAGGTTCAGAAACCAGCTAGGGCCGTTCGCGGATGCCAGCGCGGTCCAGGCGTTCGATAGGCACTTGGCAATGCTTATGTAAAATCGGAGGGGAAACCAATGTTAGATCAAGAAGCTGGCGGGCGCTACTTTAGGGAAGCCTGGATTGCCGGAGTGTACCGCCACTTTCCCGGCGCACCCAAACCTGGCTACATCGCTCCTTGGAGCGAGATGGGTGAGTGGGAGCAAAAAGCTGCGAGCGCCGTCTTCGCGAAAACGCAAGCCTTTATCCAGGCTGGTCAGCAGGCCGGGGTATATCCGACGCCTGAGCAGGGTGGGCGCTTTATCAGTGAAGCATGGAACGTCCAGGTATTTCGGCATATTCCGAATCCAAAGCCTGGCTATGTGGCTGATTGGGAGGACCTGCCCGAGTGGCAACGCAAAACGGACGCCGATATCTACTCGGCGATAGAGGTAGAAGTCCGCCGCGGCCAAGCCGACCAAACTGAAATGTAACCGACCTGGTCGCTAACGATTGATTGATAAAACCAATTAGCCCCCCGGATGGAGGGCTAATTTTTATCCTGGTGATATTCCAGTTAGCGATTTGTCGCGCTAAGTCGCTAACTGGAATATCCTGGGGTATGGCAAGGATTCGTTTCTCCAGCAGCCATTTGGAACCGTAAAGCCTGAATTGTTATTCATGAACGAGAACGACTCACCCGGCTCGCGAAAGAGAGGCGCTGTATGTCAGAGAGCGAAAGCATCCCATTTACTGATCTGGGCGATGATCAGATCAGGTTTGTGCTCGTCAAAACAACCTGGACGAATCCAGGGCAAGAAGCAAAGCTTCACTTCCAGATTATTGCGGCGGAGCGCACAACCGATCTTGCTGAACTCCAGCAGGCAATTCAAGAAGACTTTGAAGCACATGCAACAGAAGACCATCCAGGCGCAACGATGACTGTTGAGGTCTGGGACGCTGCTCATGTCCCGGAGAGGGTGATCCCCGAGGGCGCTGAAGTCACTTCGTCTGAAGAAGTTGCTGACCTCGCAAAGGCCATTGCCAGAGAGCACCACTCCTGATCCGGGAGCTACGAACTGGGGCTTTTGCTTTCCATGTAGAGGCGCACCGCTTCGTTGACGATATCGCTGATTTCGACGCGGTGGCCTAGCCTCTTGCGTTCGCGGATGATGTGTTCGCGGATCCAGTCGTCCAGGTCCGGCTCTAAATAAACGGTTTGTCGGTTGCGGTCTGGCTTCGACTTTTGCTGAACGTCTGAGATGCCAGGTGCTTGAAGGTTCTGACGCTCAGTAGTTAGCACGTCTGAGCGCTCTAGCGCAGGTTAGCCTCCGCCTGTGAAGTAAATTGTGCGTGCCGTATCAGGCGTGCGTGAGGGCAAGCACGGTGTAAATCCCAGGATTCAGCGGGAGAAAATCGTATAATTCTGCGGGTCATTCTCATGCCGAAAGCCTCTCTTTTCAGACCATATACCCACCCAGATACTTGTACTGATTCCTCCCGCTGAATCCTGGGATTTACATAATACCCTCCGGCACCAACTCATCAAAGCCCAACAGCAGGTCGGGACGTTAACCAAGGTTCCCGGTGGAGTCTGTACGTGCCACGCCATTTGTCCGATTGCCTTCGCGTGTACAGGCTGTGTGTACAAAGTCCCTGACCCAGAGCAGCGTCAGGATATTGTGGATCAAAAACGTTGGGCGGCTGTTTGGCTGAAGCGCTCGGAGGCTCGGCAGCTTGGCCCAGAGATTGTGAAAGATGCGGGCCTTGATCCAGCGCTGTAATACGGAGCTGGAAGAAATGCGGTTAATTGAAGCCTACTGGAAGGATGAACAGGATGAGCCACCCCTCCACATCGATACCGACGCCTGAGCAGGAGCGTCCTTGGCTCCAAGCCCATTACGCTGCGAAACGCCAGCGCACCGTGACCCTAGTCAAAGCGGCGGTGGATCGTCTACAATAAGAAGGCCAGAAGGTCACTATTGAGGCGATTTGCCGCCTCAGTCGAGAGCTAGACCCTAACGGAAAAGGTGTGCAGAAAGCAGGAGTGTTGGACAATCCAGAGGCGCATGCTTATTACCGGGAGCATAGCGCGTCTTATCAGACCTACCAGCGGCGGAATGGTCGTCGGGTTGGCCGGTCTGTCCGCGCTCCTGTGATTGGGCAGGCTCACTCGACACGTATTGATCCAGATCGAAATGTGGATCGGGCGCGGCGACGGTATATGCAGGCGAGCAAAGCGGATTTGGTGGAGCGCTTACTAGAGGTTGAGCAGGAGTATGCCCAGACCCAGCAGCAGCTAGCCCGTCTCCAGTTTGCCCTGCTGGAGGCCCAACAGGCAAAAGCTGCGGTGGGTCATCGCCAACCAGCACCAAGACGTGACCAGCACTAGCGCACTGGCCATCTCCCCCATCAAGAAATGGCAGCAGTTTTGAAATATCTCCTGTTTGATAGATGGATGTGGAGTTGCTCAATAGTCATAATTCGTTGGAGGGAGTGCAATGAATCAATTAGATGAGTACCGAGACCTGACCAGCCGCCGGAAGAAAGCCATTGATCGTTGCGCTCAGCAGATTGAATGGTATGAAGCCCATGGATCAAGAGAATCCTTTTTTTATCGCTTTTTCCAAACGTGTGCGATAGTCTTTGGCGGGCTTACGCCCATCTTAATTCTTTGGAGCGATGTTCCTAAGCCTCTTCAAGCCCTTCCAGCAGCACTAGCAGCTATGGCGGCGGGACTTGTCGGCATTTTCCAATGGCAGCAGAACTGGGTGCGCTTCGCAAGTACCGCTGAAGCACTAAAAAGCGAATTGATCAGGTTTGAGACGAGAACCTCTCCTGCCTACCGACCTGAAGTAACAGATGATGTAGCCATCGACAATTTTGTACAGGCTGTGGAAGCTCTTGTGCTGAGTGAAACGAGCGGGTGGCATACCCAACTGCTAAAACAGCCAGCAAATACCATCCCCAATAAGGATTAATCGGTGGGCAAGAGCGTCGACAGGACTACAGGGAAAAACACATCATTGTCATTTGACAGGTTAAATAGCCTGTCTGCCAAAAAAGATGCCACGCTGCCAAGCGCTTTCAGCAGATAGCCTCCGCCACATAAACTGGCGTGCATGGTGAATCACTCTTTCTTCCGATCGTCCTCTCTCTTTTCCGTTCAATCTCCTTCTCTTTCGCCAAGATATGTGGCAGA
>WNGK01009816.1_pt1 | contig 11756 bp, 9 predicted proteins | sample 5400601 | NCBI WGS metagenome assembly WNGK01 (sample SAMN13153376, study PRJNA577476) | soil metagenome | isolation source: 60 cm soil or saprolite under Garry oak tree replicate 1 | place: USA:California | collected 2016-06-15
GCCTACGTGCTGGCCGGCCAGCTCGCCAACGTCCGCTTCTCCACGCTGCTCGCCCACGCCAATCCCGCCTGGAGCCTGGTCGCCCTGGCGTTCTCCGCCGCCACCTACGTCGGTGCGGCGATGGCGATCTCGGGCTTCGTCCTCGAGCGACTGAACGCACTGCGGACGCTGCTCGTGCAGGTCGCGGGGTCGTTCGTGATCCTGGTGACGCCGGCGGCGGTCGGCGGCGTAGCGCTCAACGTGCGGTACCTGCGCAAGGCCAACCTCACCGCGGCCGACGCGGCGGCGAGCGTCGGCGTCACGCAGGTCATGTCATTCGCCGTGTTCGGCGTGCTGGTGCTGATATCTGCGGCCGTCGTCGGCACTTCCAAGGCGGCCAAGGCCATCACGCCGCCGCACTGGGGCTATGTCGCCCTGGCCGTGCTCGCGGGCCTCACGCTGATCGTCCTGGCGCTGCCAGCCGGACGCAGGCAGCTTTTCTCGCGGGTCGGCTCGATGGCAAGCCAGGTCGTCCCGCGCCTGCTCGACGTGGCGCAGAGCCCGGCCAAGCTCGCCCAGGGGGTCGGCGGATCCGTGCTCGTGAGCGTGGCCTACATCCTCTGCCTGGCCGCGTGCGTCCGTGCGGTGGGGGCCAGCAACGTGCCGCTGGCCAGCATCGCGGTGGTCTACCTGGCCGGGAACGCGGCCGGCTCGTTCATCCCGACCCCCGGCGGCATCGGCGCCGTGGAGACGGCCCTGTCGATCGCCCTGGCCGGAGCGGGCATGCATGCCGCGCAGGCCATCACCGCCGTTCTCCTGTTCCGCACGGTCACGTTCTGGCTGCCCGTGCTGGCCGGCTGGGTCTCGCTGCACTACCTGCAACGCAGAGACGTGCTCTAGCGCCGTCCTGGCGTGAGCGCGGTGAGCGAGCCCGAGCCGGCGTTCGTGACCCAGATCCTGCCGTGATAGCTCGCGATCCCGGTGGGATAGTCGAATCCGTAGCCCGGGCCGGACAGCACCCGCACCAGCCGGCCGGTCGCCGCGTCGATCTCGGTGACCGAGTTTCCCAGCGCGTTCGCCACCCACAGGTCCCGCCCGGTCAGCACCATCGCCGCGGGAAGATCAAGGTGGTATCGACGCCCGGCGATGACCCGCACGCGCGTGCGCGTCACGGTGTTGATCTCGGTGACGGTGTTGGTCGCCTCGTTCGCCACCCACAGCCTGGTGCGGCCCGCGACCTCGGCGACCGGCTCGCTGAAGCCGAAGCGCCCGGCGTGCAGGGTCGCCTTCCAGGCACCGGTGACGGCATCCAGCACCGTGACGGTGCCGGCTCGCAGGTTCGCCACCCAGACTCGGCCCTGACTTACCGCCAGGGCACTGGGCTTGCTGAAACCGTAGCCACGGAAGTTTTTGACCAGCGCGCCGGTTTCGGCATTGAATGCGCAAACTGAATTGGCTTGCGTGCTCGCGACCCACAGCCGGCTGCGCCAGAGCGCAAGGGAATTCGCCGGGGCAACATGCGCGATAGTCCGCATAACCGTCCCGTTTCTCGCGCCGAGTTCGGTAATCGTGTTCGCCAGTGTATTGGCAACCCATAGGCGGCCCGTTCCGGCCACGATCGGGCCGGGCGCGGAGAATCCGTAGCGCGGCCCGGTCCTGATGACCGGATGGCGGGCCGAGCGCGAGCCCACCTCGGTGACCGAGTTGCCGGCCAGGTTGGTGATCCACAGGTGGCCGTTCGCCGCCGCCACGCTGGCCGGCCAGCGCAGCCCGAACCTGCGACCCGAGTACACCTCCGCCCCATGCTCCGGCACTGACGCAGGATCGGCGCAGGTCAGGTGGACCACCGCTGGCCGGCAGCCGGTCGCACCGCGGCGATGCGCCCACAGCACCGCCGCCGTGGCGGCGGCGCACAGCACGGCGAAGACGCTGAGCACGACGATCACGGTACGCGGCCCGCGTCGAGGAGGGACCGACCCTGGGCCCAGCGGGGACGCCGCGTGCCGCGGAGAATATCCGATGTTTACTGCGAGCACGGCACTCATCAACCCTTAAGTTGGGACTGCGCGATTTCATCGGGGGGCGATGCTAATGATGAATACGTTACCGGCGATGAAATGGCGTTAACGTCGATCCGTGCTCGGCAGGGCCTATCTGATAAGGGAATTAGGCCGCAATTGGGCGGCGACCGGCCGCAGATCCGAGATCATCTGCTCGCCGTGGCCAGCGGCGGGGCGCGTCCCAGCACGCCCTGCCGGTACCTGGTGAGCTCGTCGGGGGCCAGGTGGAACATGCGTTGCCGGCGACCAGCTCGTCGGTGCGCTGCGCCATGGGCCTCGAGCACGGCCTCGCCCCCAGTGCCCGCGAACCTCGACGCGCCACCGACACGCTCCGCCCCGGCCTTTCCCGAACATCGATGTGGCACCGATGTCCGCCGGCGCGGAGTTTCCTGAACATCGATGTGGCACCGTGGTTCGCCGGCGAACCACGGTGCCACATCGATGTTCGCGGTCCGGCGGGCTGATGAACATCGGTGCCACATCGATGTTCGCGGGGACCGGGCAGCCGCACTGGCGGGCGAGGGGCCGGGCGGGAGCGGCCCGACGGTTTCCATGATCGCGGATGCCGGTCGTTAAGAAACTGACCGCGTCCGCCTGACCCCGATGCCGGCGATAACCAGTCCCGCCACGGCAACCACGGGCCCGATCACGGCCCAGACCGAGTCGCCCGACATGAAGCTGCCGCCGATGACGCCGAACCCTTGCAAGGCCCAGAGCACCCCGACGACGATCAGGACGACTCCCACCGCAGTCAGTACGCCGCTCCGCACGATGCCTCCCGTGACCTCGTTGAGAAATCTGGCTTGGCGTATGTCCTTAGGCCAGCCGCGCCGTGGCCAGCGCCGCCGCGAGCAGCACGACGCCCCATGACAGAGAACGCAGCGCGCGCTCGAGCGGTTCAAGCAGGCGTGCCGCGTCCAGCATCGTCACCTCGCCGGAGTTCAGCGTGATGCTGCCCGACACCGCCACCGTGCGGCGCCGCAGCATCCTGGCCGGAGTGCTCAGGTGCCGCTGGCCAGCCGACAGCGCCATCGCGGCCCCGGCCACGAAGACCGGCGCGACCGCCAGGCGGCCGGCCTCGGCGACGTACCCGGTCAGGGCGGGGAACGCGCCCCACGCGGCGGCGAAGCCCAGGTCGGTGTGGATGATCCCGCCGAACAACTCGGCGTTGTAGCCGATCACCAGCATCGGGCCGATGATCATGAAGGGCAGCAGCGCCCAGCCGACCCTGGTGATGCCGACCGCGCCCAGGCCGACGGCCCCGGCCAGGCCGATGACGGTGATCGCGACCAGGATCGGCTTGGAAATCGAGGTGCGCAACGGCCTGCCGTGGAGTTCGTCGAGCGCGTGCGCCGCCAGCCCGACCGCGAGGAAGAACGCGATCAGCGCGGCGACCAGCCGGTCCAGCCTGACCTGCGGCGCCAGCATCGCGCCGAGCACCACGTACGACAGGTGCCAGGCCGTGAAGGGTGGATGCAGCAGCGTCCACCAGTCCCGCAGCGGCCCAGGGCCGGCCGCGTAGTAGGCCGGCCTGGCCTGCGGTTCAGCCACCTGACCGGGTTCCCCACATGACGAGGCCACCGCCGAGGCTCATAAGCTTGACGCCCACGTCGGTGAAGCCCGCATCGCGCCATGCCTGTGCCGTCCAGCCGACCGGATACCTGCGGTAGTGCCCGGAGATGTTCGGCCCGAGGAACCGGCCGACCACGAACCACTCCCGCCCGCCGGCCAGCAGGCCGCCCAGCGGCAGCAGCGCCCGGGTGTACGCCCACCAGGCCGCATGCCACAACGGTGACGGCGGCACGCAGAACTCCAGGCTCGCGACCCGTCCGCCCGGCCTGACCACTCGGGCCAGCTCCGCCAGGGTCGCCTGCGGGTCGTCCACGTAGCGCAGCAGGTAGGTGAACGTGAGCGCGTCGAAGCTGGCGTCGGGGAAGGGAAGCTGCTCGGCCCGTCCCGCGACCAGCCCGATCCGGCCGCCCAGCCGGGCGCGAGTCACGTTGGCGCTGCCCCGGCGCAGCATCTGCTCGGTCAGGTCGACGCCGACGACGCGGGCTCCCGTCCGGCGGGCAAGCTGGATCGCAACTCCCGCGGTGCCCGAGGCGACGTCCAGCACGTGCTCGCCCGGCGCCCGCATGACCTGGTCGACCACGGCCCGGCGCCAGCGGCCGTTCTGCCCGAACGACAAGATCTCGGCCAGGCGGTCGTAGCGGCCGGGAAGGGGCGTGAACAGGTCCTGGGCGAAGCTGTTGCGCTCGGCGGAGGTCGACAGCGGCACGGGCGTCTCCTTAGGGGCTCGCAGAACTTCACGGTACGCCCTGGCCCCCGGTTCAGCGCTAGGCCGCCGGGTCAGCCAATTGCTACTCGACAGTGACGGACTTCGCCAGATTGCGGGGTTTGTCGATGTCGAGGCCGAGGGTGCGGGCGGCGTGATAAGCCAGGAGCTGGACGGGGATGGTCAGCAGGATCGGATCGAGCTCGCGCTCGCTCTTCGGTACCGTGATCCGCGCGCTGCCTCGAGCGCAGTGCGGCACGCCCGGGTGAGTGACCAGCACAACGCGCCCGCCGCGGGCGCCGATCTGCTCGATCGCCGCCAGGTTGCGGTCGGTGAGCTCATCGTCGGGCACGATCGCCACCGTCGGCAGGTTCTCGTCGATCAGCGCGAGCGGCCCGTGCTTCAGCTCGCTGGCCTGGTAGGCCTCCGCATGGCGATAGGTCACCTCCTTGAACTTCTGCGCGCCCTCCCTGGCCACGGGGAAGCCGCGCACCCGGCCGATGAAGAACAGGCTGCTGGCCGCGGCCAGGCCGACCGCGACCTCCGCGATGGCCGCCTCGTCGGCCAGCACCCGTCCGATCTGGCCGGGCAGCGCCCGCAGGCCGGCCGCGACCCGCTGGCCGTCGGTGATCGACAGGTCACGGACCCGGCCGAGCGCGAGTGCGAGCAGCGCGAACCCGAGCGCCATGTGCGTGAGCGCCTTGGTCGACGCGACCGCGATCTCCGGGCCGGCGTGCAGGTAGATGCCGCCGTCGCACTCCCTGGCGATCGTGGAGCCGACGACGTTGACCAGGCCCACGACCTGGCCGCCCTTGCGCTTGACCTCGCGGACGGCGAAGGCGGTGTCGGCCGTCTCGCCCGACTGGCTGACCGCCACATAGAGCGTGTCTGGCTCGATCACCGGGTTGCGGTACCGGAACTCCGAAGCAGGCTCGGCATCGGCGGGCATCCTGGCCAGTTCCTCGATTAGCTGGGCGCCGACCTGGCCGACGTAGTAGGCCGAGCCGCAGCCGAGCATCTTCACCCGGCGGAATCCCCGCAGCTCGCGGGGGCTGAGATTGAGCCCGTCGAGCCTGGCCGTGCCGAACCGCTCGTCGAGCCTGCCGCGCAGCATCCGCTCGGCCGAAGCCGGCTGCTCGAGTATCTCCTTGCGCATGAAGTGCCGGTAGCCGGACAGGTCGACGTCCTGCGCCTCGAGGTCGATGCGGACCGGCTTCTTCGCGGTGTTCTCCTGCTCCCGGCTGAACGTCCTGAACCCGCCGGCGGTCACCGTAGCGAGCTCGCCGTCGTCCAGGTGCACGGCCGAGGTGGTGTGCCTGACCAGCGCGGACAGGTCGCTGGCGACGAACATCTCGCGGTCGCCGACGCCGAGGATCAGCGGCGAGCCGTTCCTGGCCACGACGATGCGGTCCGGGTGGTCGGCGTCGGTGACCGCGAACGCGTACGTGCCGGTGATCTGGCCGAGCGCGTCGAGCACCGCGTCCTCGAGCGAGCCGGCGGAGGACCGCGCGATCAGGTGCGCCACCACCTCGGTGTCGGTCTCCGAGCTGAAGGTCTCGCCCTTGCCGATCAGGACCTCGCGCAGGTCCGTGGCGTTGTCGATGATGCCGTTGTGGACGACGCTGATCCTGCCGTCCTCGCTGACCTGAGGGTGCGCGTTCTCCTGCGTCACCGCGCCGTGGGTCGCCCAGCGGGTATGCCCGATGCCGGCCCTGCCGGTCAGCCGCCGCGGCAGCGCCGCCTCGAGCTCGCGTACCCGGCCGACCCGGCGGCAGACCTGGTTGCCGCGGGAGGTCATGACCGCGATCCCGGCCGAGTCGTAGCCGCGGTACTCCAGCCGGAACAGGCCTTCCATCAGCAGCGGGACGGCGTTCTGGCTGCCGATGTAGCCGACGATTCCGCACATGCGCTTCCTGTCTCCTCTGATCGGCGGCCCCGGTCCTGCTCGGCGGTCCAGCTCGGCCCGGCACGCTGTCAGCCGTAGACGATCCGGCGAAGCTGGCGCTCCGACAGGACCGGGGCGGCGACGAGCCGCTGGGCAAGCTCCGCCGCGATCACGGCGAAGATCTCCTCGTTCTTCTTCCCGTACAGGCGCAGATGCGCGTGGCGCCGCCGGACGAAGCCCTCGACCGGCTCCTGGTACCAGCCGACGACGTCGGTCACCACGCGAGCGGCCTCGCCATCGGACAGGCCGGTCGACGCCGCGACCCGGGCGATCAGCTCCCTGTCCACCCGCCCATCCTGCGCGCCGCGGACCCGAGTTCCAAGTTCTTGCCCGAATTCGGGCAGGAAATTAGCCTGGACCTGACCTGGCATACTTCCACCATGACGACACCCGCGCTAGTCGCCGCCGATGCTGCCGGGCTCAGCTACCGGGTCATCCGGCACGGCCCGGTCCGCAGCCTCGCCGAGGCGGCCGACGCCCGCGGTGTGATCCCCGCTGACGTGGTCAAGACCCTCGTCATCCGGCGCGGCGACGACGACTTCCTGTTCGTGCTCGTCCCCGGCGACCGGACCATCTCGTGGCCCAAGCTCCGGGCCCTGCTCGGCGTCAGCCGGCTGTCGCTGCCCGACGCCCAGGTCGCGCGGGAGGTGACCGGGTACGAGCGCGGGACCATCACCCCGTTCGGCTCGGTCAAGCCGTGGCCGGTCGTCGCCGACGAGCGCCTGGCCGGCCGCGAGATCACCCTCGGCGCCGGCGAGCACGGCGTCGCGATCGCGGCGGCGGCCGGCGACATCATCGCCGTCCTCCGAGCCCTGGTCGCCGACATTTCCGAGCCGTAGCGGGCGGCCACTAGGCCGATCACGCCGGGGGCATGTTCTTGTAGGTGAAGGTGTCGAACAGGCCGACCTGGTCGCACAGGTGCGGGCTGGGGACGGCGGCCGCCGAGATGAAGCCGCTCTGGCCGGGCGGGAGCACGTCCTGGCCGGTCATGCGCCGGTTCGCGTCGATCGCCATCATGAACGTGCTGCGGTTCTGCGACGCGCTGACGCCGCAGTGCGTGACCACCCCGGCCGCCTGGGCCAGCGGGTCAAGGTCGTCCCAGTTCTGGTCCTTCGCCGGGTGGTATCCCCACTTGGCGATGTCGGCCGTGCCGAACCCCGGCACGTCCTGGCCAAGCTGGGTGCCGGTGCCGGACAGGATCGCGATCGCGTCGTTCAGGCTCTCCACCAGAAGCTGGTCGCGGTGCCCGGCGAAGTAGTCCCCGGAGTAGCACAGCGTCCCGCACGGCTCGACCCCGCGGGTCCGGGCCAGGATGTGGTACAGCATGTTGTAGGTGCCCATGCCGCCGAGACCGCCGAAGGTGCCCAGGTTCAGGCTGGCGTCGCTGAAGTTGACCGCGCCGGTGTACTGCTCGCCCGGGTTCAGGCCACCTTCGAACACGTTGCGCTCGTAGGCCTCGAGGAAGTTCATGAACACCGACATTGCCGGGCTGCCGATCGTGCCGACGCTATTCCAGCGCCCGAGCAGCGCGATGGCCGGCGCGAGGTCCGGGTGCGTCGCCGGATCCGCCAGCGGGTCGTGCGCCGCGAGTAGGTGGCGGTAGGCGCGGGTCAGGAGCGGGATGAAGTACGGCGCGGCTGGGCGGGTGTTGTCGCCGTTGTCGATGGTGCCGATCGCGTGCTCGATGCGCTGCAGGTACCTGATGCCGATCTTCGTGCTTGACCGGAGCAGCCTGCTGATCAGCGTGGAGCGGTAGATCGTCCCCCAGTACTCGTCGCCCTCGTTCTGCTGGTAGAACGCCTGAGCCGACGGCTTGGTGTTCCAGTTGTCCAGGAAGCCCTGCCGCGGGTTGATGCTGCGCGGCATGTCGCGCCACGGAACCACGCCGGTCGGCTGCTGCGTCCCGTCGCCGAGCGCGGGCAGCCGCGGGTCGACGGCGGCGAACGACGGCTCGGTGGGGACGAGTCCGTCGCCGAAGTAGGCGATGTTGCCCTTCCTGTCGGCGTACAGGAAGTTGTGCAGCGTGGTGACCATGCGCATCGAGCGGCCGAACTGACGCAGGCCGGCGTCACCGCCAAGCTGCGAGAACCCGGCCAGCGAGGCGGTCTCTCTGCCCCAGGAGGCGAACCTGATCGTGAACGCGAACCCGTTGCTCGGCGGCGCGATGACCGGGCCGTCGACGGTCCGGTACACGCTGAACGTCTGGGCCTGGCCGCCGGCGACGGGGATGTGCTCGGTCAGCACCGCCATCTTCCGCCACTTGCCGTCGAAGAAGTAGGTCGGCGGGCTGGTGGCGAAGTTCACCTGCATGGCGTAGATCCGCTGGTCGACGGTCTCCTCGCTGGTGGTCGTCCAGGCGAGGTTCGCGTTGCGGCCGATCAGGATGAACGGCTCACCCGTGATGTACATGCCGCCAGCGTCGTAACGAGGACCGTGCAGGTACTGTTCTCCGTCAACGCTGGGCGTTCCGAAGCCTTCCTGAGGAGCGCCCCACAACAGCGCGTGGTGGTCGGCCGAGCGCCACGACGCGACGGCGATGGCGTTCGAGCCGCCGTGCGAGAGCACCTTGAGGCTGATTCCGGTGGCCAGGATCCGCCGCCGGTCGGCGGCCAGTGCCCGCTCCGCGGCGGTGACCTGGGCTCGGCCGATGTTACCGAGCAGAGCGAACTGCCTGGCCGTCGCCGGGCGGACCGCCGTGCCGACCCGCCCGGGACTCCGGGACGGGACCGTGGTCGGCGCCGTGGTGTCGTCGATCCAGCGGGCGTCGTTGAAGATCGCCTCCGCGTCCGGGCCCGGGTGCGCGTCGTGGCCGACGGTCAGCTCGGCCTTCAGGTACCTGAGAAAGCTGAGGTTCTCCAGCTCGCTGGCACCGCCGCCGCCGAACTCCCTGGCCAGGAAGTTGCCCACGGCGACCGTGTCGATCGGCCGCCACGGTGCGGGCCGGTACGGGCCAGTCAGGCCGAGCGCCTGGCCGAGCGCGAAGAACTGCACCGGCACCCGCCGCTGCGCGTGAGCGAACGCGAACTGCTCGTAGGCGTTGACGCCGCGGGAGAACGCGGCGATCGCGCGCCGCGTGGCGGCGGGCAGCGAGCCGTACTGCGCCCGGAGCTCGGCGGGCGTGTAGAAAAGCGTCCTGATGGTCTCGTCCTGCCCGAGTTCGCCCGGGCCGAAGATCTGCGCGAGGGTGCCCTCCACGGTCCTCCTGGTCAGCTCGAGCTGGACCATCCGGTCCTGTGCCTGCGCCCAGCCCGACCCGAACCACATCCCCGCCAGCGACCTGGAGCGGATGCTCGGCACGCCGTAGCGGTCCCTGCTGATCACCGCCGATGCCGCGCCATGCCCGACCCGCTCGCCGGACGGCCCCGTGCCGGCCGGCACCGACCTCGGCGCCGCGCTCGCCGGCATCGCCGTGCCGATCGCCGCCGCCGTCGCCACGGCGGCCACGGCGGCCACGGCCGAGCCGACCGCGTTAACCGTCCGGCGTTGGCGAGAAGTGCTGTCTCTCACAACCCCACCTCCGTTCACGCGCCGTTGCGTGCTTCCGAACGGCGACGGGACCAGGCGACCGCCTGCCGGAAATTAACTCGCCAGTAGCGTGATGTCAATGGGGCGTCAGCATGAGGAGGAGAGCGATGGCCAACGGAACTGACCGTTTCGTCGTCGAGGCGGCTCCCGGCAGGTCGGTGGAGGTGCTGACGGCCGGCCCGCAGGATGGCCTGCCGCTGGTTTTCCACACCGGCACTCCGGCGGGCCTGGTCGCGTTCCCGCCGCTCGTCGAGGCGGCCACGACGCGGGGGTTCCGGTCGGTGTTCTACGCCAGGCCCGGATACGGGAACTCCGGGGCGCAGCCGGCCCGGCGGGTGGCCGACGCGGCCGCCGATGTCGCCCTGGTGCTCGACCAGATCGGGGCCAGGCGGTTCGTCACCGCGGGCTGGTCCGGCGGCGGCCCGCACGCGCTGGCGACGGCGGCGTTGCTCGCCGACCGCTGCGTCGCGGCCGCCACCATCGCCGGCATCGCTCCGTATCCCGCCCGCGACCTCGACTGGCTGGCGGGAATGGCGGCGGAGAACGTCACCGAGTTCGGGGCGGCGACGGAGGGCGAGACGGCTCTGGAGGCCCTTCTCGGCCCGGTGGCGGAGGTACTGGCCGACGTCACGGCCGAGCAGGTCGCCGAGGCACTCGGCGACCTGGTCACCGCGGCCGACCGGGCCGCGCTGACCGGCGAGTTCGCGGCGTACATGGCCCAGTCGACCAGGGCGGCCCTGAGCACGGGGATCGCGGGCTGGCGCGACGACGACCTGGCGTTCGTGCGCGACTGGGGACTCAACCTGGACCAGGTCCGCGTGCCCGTCTCGGTCTGGCAGGGTGACCAGGACGCTATGGTTCCGTTCGCGCATGGCCAGTGGCTGGCTGGCCGGTTGCCGCAGGCCGACGCTCACCTCATGGCCGGCGAGGGGCACCTCACGCTGATCAACGCCAGGATCGGCGACATACTCGACGACCTCGGCCGGCATGCCGCGCGCGTGATCGCGGGGTTACCGGCGTGCCGCACCCGGCCGCCGGCCCGCGCCGCCCGCCTGTGCATCAGCCTGTGGACAAGCTGCGAACGGCGGCCTCTCGCGGTGGATAAGCGCGACACGTCCTGTGGACAGCCAAAAGAATCTTGTAATTACTCACCGAACGCCTTGTGCGACCCGCCGCGGTGGCAGTAGAAAGTCTCTCACCACCGACGGCGGGCCGGTCTCCGGGGAGACCCGGGGAACACAGGGGAGAGCCGGGCGACCGGCGATTCCAGGCGGTGCCCGATACCCGGTGGCTGCCGGGCGTCGCATCGGCCGCCGAGTCATCGGCTGGCGAGCGTGCCTAGGCCGGGCGAGGCCCCTCCATCTCATACATGGAGGGGCCTCCGCTCTTTCCTGTCCTATTTCCGGGCGCCCTGCAGGCCGTCGGCAGCAGCCGCCTCAGATTGCTGCCTGGCCGCTTGAGCATGACCGCCAAGGGCTGCTCCGACCGCTCCTTTCACACCAGGACGCGCCGTCCGCGCCGCAGGTCACGCGGCGTTTGGCGGCTGTCGTACCAGGCGAGCACATCGGGCCGGGATTTGTCTAATTAGCCGTCAACCGAGCGATTAATTGTCCTGGCCGATAATGATCCTGATAATTGCCGGATAATTTTGAGAGCGTCGCCGATTGCTCCGCGCGTTTGGCGCGCGTGCTCTCGGTTACGGTGCGACACTGACCGTGACGGTCCGCGCACGGCGTCGCGGCGGGCCTGGCTCCGCTTCGCTCACCTCCGCGGGCGCGGCCACGACCGGCCGCCCGCCCCGGGAGCGAGGCGCGCGCACCCAGGCCAGGCCTTTCCGGCAAGGCAACGCAGTCACGAGGGAGCGTCAGCCGGGCGCGCAGACAGGGACGGGGAAGTGAATGGGCCTCATGATTGAGCAGGGCGGGGCCTTCGACGAGTACGAGGCGGTCGCGCTGCCGCCCGCGCCGGGCGT
>WNGK01007110.1_pt1 | contig 11755 bp, 7 predicted proteins | sample 5400601 | NCBI WGS metagenome assembly WNGK01 (sample SAMN13153376, study PRJNA577476) | soil metagenome | isolation source: 60 cm soil or saprolite under Garry oak tree replicate 1 | place: USA:California | collected 2016-06-15
CCCCGTCAGGACATCGGCGAGCGAAAAGCTCGCGTCGCCGCCCTTGACGGCGATTAGTCCCGCGTTGGGCGCCACGCCGGCGTACTGGTAGGGGCTGCCACCGGAGCCGTCCCCCGCCGCGATGCCGGCGACGTGCGAGCCGTGCGCTGCGATGTCGTGCTCGCTGCACGCGCCGGCGCTGATCAGCGCGGCGCTGCATTCGTTGCCGCCGTCGAAGACTTGGCCGCCCACGTTCCCCGGCGGCGCGCCGGTCGTGGTGAGGTCCCAGATGTACAGGATGCGCGTGGTCCCGTCGGGGTGCTTGAAATCCGGATGTGACCAGTCGATACCGGTGTCGAACGTGCCGACGATCACGTTGCTGCCCGTCGCCCCCGTGAAGATCCCGTTGGTCTGGGTCCGCACCAGGCTGGCACGGATGTCCTGCATGGCCAGGTCGTTGTTCGGTTTCACGCGCCGCGCCGCCTTGACGTAGCGCACCCGCGCATCGGCGCCGAGCGCGCGCAGCGCCGACAGGGGGACGCGCGCCCCGAACAGCGCGCCCGCCCGCGTCACCACCCGGCCGCCCAGAGCCTCGATCACCGCGGGCGACCGCTCGCTCAGCGACACGAACACGTCGACGAAGGTGCCCGTGCGGCCGCGCTCACGGCGCAGCACCACGACGTCGGCGAGCGGCCGCCGCAATGCGGCGCCCACCGCCTCGACGCGGGGCGTCGCCTCGATCCGTGCGATGACGGCGGGGTCCGTGAGCGGCCGGAGCAGCGGATCGAGCTTGCCGGCGGGCGTCTGCGCGGAGACCCGCGACGCTGCCGCCAGGGCGAGCAGGGTCAGGGCGAGCGCCGGAGGTACCGAGGAGATGGTGGGGGCGCTGTTGAGAGGTCCGCTAAGATGCTTCGTCTAGCCCCTGCCCGCCAGGACCTCGCCATGCGCTCCCGCAGAATCGTCAGGTGTTCGGTCAGCCACCCTGGCTCCCTCGTCCTCTCTTCTCCCGTGGCGTGCAACCAGGCGGCCATGATTCCCGCGCGAGCGAGGGCCGCCATCGCGGTGAGCGTGACGACGCGCGTATCGGCGGTGAAGTCGCCCAGATGCTGTTCGAGGGAGCGAGTGCTCGTCATGCTGACGCGAAAAATGTGACGCGCCTTGCATTCATCGTGCCCGCCGAACCAGTACCAAGCTGAGACGCGTCGCCAGGAGAGGCTCTTCCCCCGACGCACAGGGTATGACGACACCAGGAGCGCCCTATGCCGAAAAGGAGGTTCTATGCTGAAACGGCTTCCGACCCCCCGTCGGAGGACATTCGGGGGCGCTCGAGCGCTGTTCGCGGTGCTGCTGCTGGCAGGCTGTGACCAGAACGCCACAGACCCCCAGCTAGCTGCGCCGGCGCAGTTCTCCCGCGACGCCGGCATCTCCGATCTCCAGAACAGCCTCAAGACGGGCACCGCCCGCGTGGAAGTCAGCATCATCCCGGGCGGGCTCGTCGCGCGTCGCGTGGAAATCGAGCAGGCGAAAGAAATCGCCAAACCCGAGGAGGTTCGCGGCCAGATCACCGCGATTACGTGGAGCGGTGGCCATGGCATGGCGACCTTGAAGGTGGGCGGGTTGCAGATCGCGTTCGACTCTTCGACCAAGTTCCACCCGCGGCTTGCTCCCTCCGCTCATGAGGACACGGCCGGTCACCGTCACCATGGGGAGCCGCCCGTTGCGGATTTCGTGACCCGCATGCAGGCCGCACTCGCTGCCGGGCACCACGCGGGCGTGACGGCGCGGCGGAACCCTCCCGCTCAGCCCCAGGCATCCGATGACGCGAGCTTCACCGCGTCGGAGCTGCAGTTCGATGGCGGTGCGGATCACCCCTTCGTCGCGCTGAACGTCTCCGCCGCCAGTCTCACCACGAATGCGGCGCGGCCGCCCGACGCGTGGCTCAAACTACTCGGCCTCCAGCTCGAGTTGCGGGTGAGCGACCGGACCACGCAGCTCAAGATCGAGAACCCCAAGCTCCAAGGCGTGCGGGGGTTCGAGGGGATCGTGCAGGCGGTGGATCAGACCGCTGGTACGGTCACGCTGAAGGATGGGACCATCATCCGGATCGTGGCCGGCACCGAGTTCGAGCCGAGGGACAGCCTCAATTCTCTGGCTGACGTCGCCGCGGCGCTCGCGGCGGGCAAGACGGTCGGAGCCGAGGGCAAAGGCCTGGTCGACGCTACCAGCCCGCTCACGCTCGACGCGATTAAGATCGAGTTCGAGGTCGAATAGAACTCGGTAGAAGAGAACTCTAGAGAAAAAGAGAGGATGCGCCCCGTGGTGGGGGCGCGAGTGAACTCGCGGCTCGGCCCATCGCCGGTAAACCGGCGGGGGCTGTTCACCCCACGACCACAATCGCCTCCTGCTCCAGCACGCTCGACGAGTCATGAAGCATGCCGTCCAGTCGTGGGTCCACATTTGGACCGGGGATTGTGGAGCCGGAACAGCACCACGCTCACCCCGATCAGCGCAAGCGGCTACCATTTCCCCGAAACCCAAGTCGAACGTTGACGTTGTAGAAAAACTCAAGGCCGATTTTTCGGGTGGGGACACAGGCTCAGGGAATGGACAGCGGTATGAGCATAAGGTGGCAAGAGCGATGCCTATAGGAGCGAAAGATTGGGAATTATTAATAGCGACGTACCATCCTCTCGGTCGAGAGTTTTACTACAACCGCGTTAGCTTACATGTTGTTTCCTCGGCCTTTTGCTCTTCCTACCACGTCGGGCGTAAGCCTTCAGTTGGGTTGCCGTACTTTGCCGACCGCCACCAAGAGGTCACGACTACTATAGTCGAGAACCCCGTCCAGATGGAGCTGGATCGGATCAGCAAGGATGTCCAGAATCTCAGGCTGGGACGCTGTTCGAACGACTCGAATGATCACGTAGACGGCAGCGTCGCTGCCGGCATGACAGCGAATGGCAGTTTCCCACTCGTTAGTAGTCATCTCGAATGCGCCGGCACTATCCTGGGCCGTCGACTTAACTTCGATCAAGCAACGTGGGACTGACGCGTTCCCGGTCAGGGCCCCATTCATATCGTAGTACTCAAAGTCGTAGCCAAGTGAATCGTCGCCCTCGCCGTACCCGAACATTTCCTTTGCCTTTGATCTCCAGTTTGTGAGGTCGAAATCGGCGAAGAGCCGCTTCATCTGTTGGAAGACAAAATGTTCTCCCACCGCACCAAGCATCTCTAGGAGCGCTTCCGGGGAGCGCCTTCGTGTTGCGGAACCGCCACCGCCCCCCTGACTCCCTTTCCCGCGAGTGGATACCTTCTCGCGGTCGAACTGTCGAAGAGCAGCCAAGTCGAGATTGGGCTTCACACAGTCTTCGAGGCGCTGAACCAGCTCCCCGCCAGGTCCCTGTGCCGCCGAAGAGATGAACTCCTCCTCGGTCCACGCGGTGCCGAGTATTTCAAACTTGGGCTTCGGTGGCGTGGGCGCCGCTGGCTTGGGAGTCTCGCCGAGTTCTTCGAATTTCCCCCACAGCGTGCGCCAATCGTCCACGTCGCGAAAAGTCTGTTGCTCTTTCATTCGCGCCGCTGTGGTTGGCACCGAAGCCTCGAGGGCATGACGTACTGCGGCAAGCACCGAAATGCGATTGGCCCATGGCCCGCCACTCAACAGAGCAACGAGCGGCTGCTGTCGCACCGCGTCTAATTTAAGCTTCTCGCCGTGCTTCAGAGCCAATGCTGCGGCAACCTTGAGAACCGCCTCGACCGCGTCGACCGCATGCTGCTCGCGTATTGTCTCGTCATTGGTCTCGTATATCGTGGCCGCCTTATCGGGCTCGTCCTTCAGCTTAATAGCGGCGATCTCCGCGGGCGGGACCTTTGCGAGCTCCTGAAGCGGGTCCAAGAAGATCGGAAGCTCTCGTACCGCCGGGATCTCATCTGCAATCTGCAAAGCATTTCTAGCGACACGACACGTCACGATGCGGGGTTCCAGCGGTGTCTCGGCTAGATCATCGGGCACCTTAGATCCGCGGATCTGTTCTACCCACGCCATGACACTGTCGGCAAGTTCGGACGCTACAGTGGGACCATGGGCACCAGATGCCCGCGGCACTACCAGGTACGCGAACCAAGCCATGAGATGGCCAGCGATCGCGCTCTGCGATGCCTCGTACCTGCGTTGAGTTGCCTCGAATCGGAAGGGCTGCATGCCCAATTCCCGGCGCGCGCGTTGCCAGTCTGGAACGGTCAATTGAAGCTGGGTAAGCAGCGACAGGGACCCTGTGGGCTCGTCCTCACGTGCTGTCATTTCAATCGCCGTCTGCATGTCATCCCATTCCAACCAGGCACGCGCAGATTCGAGCGCACGGGCCCGCTTCGCCCACTCCGCATGAAAATCCTCGACTAGGCGGAAGGTGTTTCGTCTGCGCCAAAGGGCGAGGCAAACGGGCTGGTATCGCTTCAACACTTGCTCGAAGCCGAGGCCAATGGCGGACTCGATTTCAGTCCGGTCTGCAGGGCATACGCCACGTTCTTCGAAGAAGGCGTCGGTCGTCCCATCTTTGAGCGCTTCCGCGTACGCAGCCCAGATGTCGCGGTAGGACGGCCCTACGGCCTGCCACATTTCTCTGACGATCCTGTATGGTTCCAATCGCGCGTCGACCAGTAGGGCGGGACCGTCCGGATGCTGCCCGTCAAAACAACTTTCATGTGGCGAGCCTTCTCCGAATGTTCCACGTACGACACGCGTCCGACCAATTCGGCCCCAGGCCCGCCGGAATGTTTCCTCACGAGGTGAGGTTCCTTGGGTGCCTCCCTTAACGATCAGCAAGGCCATCTCTTCCGCCAATGGTCGACTGGGATACTGATGCCTCACATAGTCGAGCAAGAGTGTGCTGCGTTCGATCGGGGCAAACCGAATGTTGATCGCGCACTCGCTTACTCGCAGGACCCTGTCCGACCCAAGGATTGCGCGGAGGGATTGGATGAGGTCGTTATATGTCTCGTGTGATCTCTTTGGAATAACCCATGTTGTGTCGAACCCTTCAATGAATCGACGCCGAACTGGATCGTCGTCCACGTAGAGCCGGTCAATGTCCTTCAAGCCGATAAAGGCGATTTGCTCACCGCGAAGAAGGGGCACTGGCCGATCGAGAATTCCCTTCAGTGCGTCGGGGGCGTCTTGCGCCTTCAACCTGACCTGGATCGCCTCGTAAACATCGTGTACAAGTGCGTTGAAGTGGCGCAGCGCCTCCGGCGCCCCTTTATCTCTGCTTTCCGCCAAATCCTGAAGCGCGTGGACTAGGCGCGGAATGCCGGCCTCCTCCAGCGACACAACACCAATGGCATTGAGCAGTTCCCTCGAAGGACTCAACGCGGCGTTCACGCACGGCAAGAAGGCGAAGCGGTCAGCTTTGGTGCTCCTGGATTCAGGGGGCAGAAACCACGCTGTGCCCGGCCTCCGCAGACCGTGTGAGGTCGGAATCGTGTTCCAGTCTTCGGACCGCATCGCATGGACCCATAAGGTCGGCACGGGAGTGCTGTCTTCACCCCCCCATCGTGACAGGGTCGTGGTCTGGTGGGGTTTGTACCGCTCCGGCCTCCGCAGCATCGCCTCTACGACAACCGGCCGAATCGCGTCGCTCTCGAGGCCATCGATCCAGGCCACCTCGCGGAGATAGAAGTCCTGCCCGGTTCTTGTCTGCACCCTTCGCTGACTGATATCGGAGAGATAACGGGACCAAGCGCCGTCGGGGCAACGCGTCGGGCATCGAACTGCATCAATGACGGTGAGATACGAATAACTATATGCCCTCATGACCAGACGTCGCTCGCTTCGTATTACGCGAGGACAGTCCCAGACGCCAATCTCCTTCATTCGCTGCAGCCACCAGTTTCGATCGGCCAACCCTGACAGCTGCGCCTTTCTCTCGAACCGGTCCCACGGCACAAGCTGACTGTCTGGGCGATCTCCATACGCTCTTGTCAGAAGATCCACGCTAGGGTCATCCATCCACCCCTCACCGAGGTACGCCCGGTCTGGCTCGACCCACACCCACCTTGCACCTTGCCCGCGAACCGGTACCAGCAGTTCGTCGGTTGAAACCTGCTGTCGAGACTTTGGAGGCATCGCCACCATCCAGGCAAGGGCTTGGCGAAGAAGAGCAAGTGCCTTATCGTCATCGTCCTTACACTCGACCAGTGCAGGAATCAACGCATCGTTGATTAGGTCGGCTTGACGGGGTCGTCGAACGAGTCCGCCACCTGCTACGGGCGCTAGCTTCTGCGCCAACGGTGTGTAGTCGCGCGCCGTGCCGGTTCGCACGTTGAGGGCGGAGTCGTCGACGAACCTCAGAAGCGGCGCGACGTTCTCATCAATTGCAGCCAATTCATCGCCGGCATCGTCAATGGCATGGGGGCGCTCCTTGTCATCCGTTCCTCGCCCTGGCGTGCTTACCGGTGTGAAGAATACCCGTGAACTGGGCTTCGAGAGATCGGTATCACCAGTTGGGAGGACAGCCTGGTCAATAAGCTTGTCCGAGGACACCGAACCGAACCGCGTCAGGATCCAATCAAGGAATCCCTCCCAGAATGCCGGACCGCTTGCACGATGTTTCAAGGCAGCATGTTCTAGGAGCGAAGGAAGGCCTGTCGGGCGCTGCAAATACAACGTGTCCGTCGCCTCGGTGTCTTCCGCGAGCCCATCCAGAATGGACCTCGCGTTCGCTAGAAGCATTGGGTCGGCCAGACAAAATCCGTAGGTCTCGATGCTGGAAATACCGTCGACGAGCACGTGGAACATTGGTAGGTCCGATGCCTTTGGGATCCGGAGTTTCCTGGCCTCGATGAATCCACCATCCGCCGCGAGGACTACGGCTTTCCGCGCGAGACCGCCTGGCGCGTAGAACGCGGTTGCCAACTCCCCTGTTCGACGCTCCATCACGAGAGTCACCAGGCGTTTTTGCGACGTGGCTGATAGCATCTTAAGCCGATCGATGAGGGATTCCGCCAGCTCTTCAGCCGCCTTGAGGAGCAAGGTGTTGTATGCGTTTCCGAAATCGATCGCTGTGCGATCGATCTTCCCGTGGAAATGAGCGCTGACCCAGAGCGGAACGCCGGTCGAGACGTGTGTAGGCAAGCCGATGCAGAACCACCCATTGGCTCCGAGTGGGTGCCCGGCATCATCACGGCTGTCCGGAGAAGTTGGAATGGGAAGAGCTACCGCCACAGGAACGTGCTCGACGTCTCTCCAGTTCTCCTCGGGCAACCGGAGCGCCTGAATTGCATCGCGGAGCGCTCGACGCTCCCGTGATCCCTTGTCATTGTCCGGCAGGTCTTGGCCACCGACCACGCGTTCCGCTACCCACCAATCCTGTGACCTAGCAGGCGCGACCATGCCGGACGCATCCAGTTCCAATCGCCTGCTAGTCGTACGCTCTCTGTGCAGGAGAGTGCCATCGGAGAGGCGCTCCGCCGGGCTTGTCTCACCTCTTTCGAGTTCGACACGGAAACCACGAACGCGATCAACGATCTCGATTCCCCCAATGCCGGGGAGAAAGAGAAACGATGCTGCAGGGGGCATGCTGCCGGCTCGTCCCTGATCTCCGCAAATCTCGTCTATAGCCTGCACGACCCGTTCGGATGACACAGCGGTCATGTCCAATGGCAAGACGATGAGCGTTTGGGTCGCGGCGAGGGCTCTTGGAGACAGGCCAAGCTGCTCAACGCGTCGCTGAAAATGCGCTGCCGTCAAACGAAGTGGAAACGTGAACCCTGCCGCGCGCCCGGCTTCGCGCAGAACGACATCGGTCGCGTCTTCGTGCGCAAATCGTGTCTCGATAGCGCGTCGCCGCTCGCGCGTCAGGAGCGCCTTTGCCAGAATGCGAATCTCAGCTAAGAACTCGGAGTCCTCGAAGGGTCGCCGCACCATGCGAAATGCGATCGTGCACGCGACGGACAAATCGGTGCCTCCCTCTGCGCTGAATATCTCGGCCGAATCGGCAACCTGAAACACGGCTTTGAATCCAATGCCTTTGTTCCCGATGCACACGTCCGCGGTCTTGTCGCTCTTGAATATGGACGTGATGTTGTCGACCTTGGCCTGGTCGAAGGGCTGGCCGCTGTTTCCGACGGCGATCAACTGGTGCGTACGAGTAATCGAAACACAGGAGTTCGTCAGTCCCTGGCGGATGGCTTGATCGTTCGCATTTTGAATCAACTCGATGAGGAATCGGCCCTGATGCTCGGCGCTTATGTGCTCCGCGGCATTGGCGATCTGGAGATAGTAAGGATCACCGTTCGCGATTCCCGCGATAAGGGTGTCCAATCGGCGCCGCCAGAGGTCACCGAGGATGTCCTGGTTCGCCGCCGCTTCGGTAACGCCTGTATCGATGCCCTCAGTTGACACTGGCACTCCTGCGGGAATGCCATGCTGCGGGCGTCAGTGCGGACTCTGCCTTCATGGCAACGGCCCGAAAGGCACGCAGCAGGCGCTGCTGGGTCGTGCCCACGCGGGGGCTGAGCGCCGCGAGGCTCGCCGCCTGATCGGGATGCGCGTCGATGAGCCGGCATGCCTCGCGTACCAGCCCGACCCTGGGATCGGGGCTCCCCGCCGCGCCCGGCCGGCAGCGCCGGCAGGGGCGAAAGCCGGCGCGCTCGGCGGCCTCGGGGACCGGAAAGAAGGCGACCTGCTCGCGTCGCGGCCGCTTGCTCGGGCACGACGGCCGGCAGTAAATCCCGGTCGAGCGCACGGCGTATACGAACGCGCCGTCGAACCTGCCGTCGCGCGCCAGCACGATGTGCCAGCGGCGCCCGGCGTCAAGGTGGGTAACAACAGCGGCACGACTCACGCGAGACAACATAGCGTGGCGCCGTGCCGCGATCTATCCGGTTTTGACGGCCAAATGGCCGCCCTGTGCGTCTGTCCGTCTGTGCGTCTAGCCTACTACATCCACGGCTCGTCCGCCGTGGGCCCGTAGATCGAGGGCACCTTGGCGTCCGCCATCCGCAGGTAGACCGACATCTGGCCGCGGTGATGCACGCTGTCCATCAGCATGAACCACAGCACGTCCATCTTTCGCATGTCCTCCATCCGTTTTGGGCCGGTGAAGAACTTCACCGGCTTGTTCAGCTCGGCGTCGGGCGTCTTCTTGATGCGCTCGACGAACGCCCGGTGCTCCCTTTCGAAGGTGGAGATGATGTCCTGGAGCGAGGCGGGGGCCGGCGGTATTTTGTTGAAGTCGATGGCGCCGTCCAGGGCCTGCGCACCCGCCTTTTCCTCCGTCACGAAGTTCCAGGCGAGTTCCCTCGCGCTCTTGCTCTTCGCGTGCGGCTTGATGTCGCCCTTGGTGGACGGAAACGCCTTGAGCACCTTCATGGTCGTCGGGAACTCGCGCTCCAGCACGCTCAGGAACTGCTCCTTCTCCGTCATGGCTCCTCCTTGGTCAAGGGCTGTGGTCGCAGGGGGTCGTGCTCCCAGCGCCAGGTATACACCAGGCTCTCCCCTAGGTCCCATGCACTCCGTGTCCGCCACGGCGCGTTGCAAAGTTGTCCACGCGATGTGGGTATGATATTTGCCACCGTCGCAGGGCTCCGCTATGGGGAACGAGAGGGTGAGTCTGGTGCAGGCGGCGGCTGAGCACCTACGGCGAGCGCGGAGGCCGCACCTGCTCCAGGTAAGGCCCGAGCTTACGCCCGGCGTAGCGGTACGAATCCAGGAGCACGATGCCGAAGAGCGCGAGCGTCGCGACCAGCGCGATCGCCGTCGCCCAATGCCTCGGGCGAAATTGCTTTAGCGCCGGCGACGTGGCGACGAGCCCGAGCAGGGCGCCGACCACGACCACCGCGTCGAAGCTCACCCGCTGCCAGTAGTCCGTGTCCAGGTGCAGCCACATCCCGAACTCATCGAAGGTCAGCGCGAGTGCCACGCCGTACAGGATCGCCGTGGCAGACAGCCAGCGCCCGGTGGGGCGACTGAAGAGCAATGCGGCGCCGACACCGGCGAGCAGGAAGATGCCGTAGTTGAGGTGGTGCAAGCGCGTTCCGCCAAGCTGCGGGTGGATGTCCGGCATCCTCCCGGACATGCTCAGGAAGACGAGGATCCGTGAGATGACGAAGGTGAAGGCGAACGCCCCCCACACCTTTCGTGCCAGCACGTGAACGGGGGTTTCTGCGATCGTGTCCATGGAAGCTCACTAACGAATTCGAACGGCACTCGCAAGGAGGCAGCGCACACATGCCGCGGCACAACATTTCGAGCGGGGCCCCGTGGGAGCCGATCGTGGGATATTCCCGCGCCGTGCGGGTGGGTGCCGTCGTGCACGTGGCCGGAACGACAGCGACCGGGCCGGATGGGAAGATCGTCGGCATCGGCGACCCGTACGCCCAGGCGGTCCAGGCGCTCCGGAATATCGAGCGGGCTCTGGCTCAGGCGGGCGCGTCGCTCCGGCACGTCGTGCGGACGCGCATCTACGTCACGAACATCGCCGATTGGGAGCGGGTGGGGCGGGCCCACGGAGAGTTCTTCCGGGACATTCGGCCGGCGAGCGCTATCGTGGCGGTGAGCGCGCTGGTGGCGCCGGAAATGCTGGTGGAAATCGAAGCAGAGGCGTTGATCGACGAATGAGCGAGGTCCTCTGTGCGGGGCGGGCCTCATTCCCTGTATGGAGGCGTTGCCAGCCGGGCCTGCCATCTGCTGAGGCCGGGAAATCCCGGGCTCACCAGGGCCAGCTGGCCCGCGTACACCCGCGCGTGTCCCAGGTCGCCCTCCCCGAGATAGGCGCGTGACAAGTCAAAGAGCACCGGCGGATTGTCCGGGTGGTATTGCAGCGATTGCGCCAACAGGGCAATGGCCCGGTCGTAGTGCTGCGCGCCGAGCTCGAGCGTCCCGAGCGCATGGCAGGTCAGTCCCGACGGTTCCGTGGCGTAGGCCCGCTCGACCAGCTCTCGGGCGCCATGTGAATCGTTGAGCCGCAGATAGATGTCTGCGGCGAGGACCAGGAGCGGCGCGTTCTCGGGCTGCTCGCGCATGAGCCCGCGATATTCGGCGCGCGCAAGCCGGAGCTGCCCGCGGGAGCGATAGTACGCCGCGAGCTCCAACTTCGCCCGCGGCCACGGCGGGTCTCGTTTGTTGACCGCGTCGAACGCCAAGGCGTCCGCAGCGTCGAGCGGCCGGTAGTTCCTGGGGTAGCCGGCCGGATCCTCGCGCTCCACGAACGGCCAGCTGGTCGTCAGCGACCGGATCTGGTGCCACGCAAACCGCAGGTCGAAGTCGGTCAGCTCCATCCGGTCGTGGTATGCCTGCCAGCTCCGCAGTCGGGCCGTATCCGCAGCTCGGCCCAGAAACCCCGCCTGCTCGATCGCCTCGAAGAACACCTTGCCCATCAGGTGATAGCCGGTCTGGTTCGGGTGCAGGTGCTCCCAGAAGAGCTCGGACCCCGGAATCCCGTCCTTGGAAGCCGCGGCAAACGCCTCGTCCACCGGCACGTAGTGGGCACCCGTTTCGCGCGCGATCGTGCGGATGATCGTGTTGAACTCGCCGGGAGCGCGGAACCGCAGGGCATCGAGATCCCGGGCGTACGCGAACAGCCGGCGGGCCGCGGCGCGATCGCTGCGCGCGAGCGCCTGCCGGGCTGCGCCGAACACGCGCTGGGCCGCAGGCAGCGTCGAGGTCGCGACTGACCGCAGGGGCGGCTGGTCGCGGAGGTTGCTGGTGAGGCTCCCGATGAACACGGGGACCCCGGCCGCGCGCAAGCGCGTCAGGATCGACCGCAGGTTGTCCCGGAAC
>WNGK01007111.1_pt1 | contig 11754 bp, 11 predicted proteins | sample 5400601 | NCBI WGS metagenome assembly WNGK01 (sample SAMN13153376, study PRJNA577476) | soil metagenome | isolation source: 60 cm soil or saprolite under Garry oak tree replicate 1 | place: USA:California | collected 2016-06-15
TGTGACACTGCCGGCGAGCGTTTTTGCCGTCCAGATTGGTTCGCAAATTACGAAGCGTGGCGGGACGCGTTTGGAGATTGCAAAGTTGTCTTTTACGACGAGGTGGCGTCGGATGTATTCGGCGCGTTCATCGCTGCCGCCGGGCTTGAACGCGTGTCCGATTTAATCGACATCGAGCGCGCCCAGGTCTCGCTCAATGTTTACGAGTTGGCCTACGCGCTCGATTTGAAAACTCCGATCGACTACGCGGATTTTCTGCATCGCCGATCGGCGAGCGAAAAAGCCTCACGGAATCTCGGCCTTTATGAAACCCGCAGTCTCTTGAGCAACGCTGAGTTGGAACGACTGCGCAATCGATTCGAAGCGTCTAATCATCGCCTGCTGACAGCGTTGGGACGGAATAATAATTCAACGCTACTGCGATTGGACGTCAGTTCAGCTTCAGATTCGTACTGCGACCTTAACGAATTTTACGCCTCCGAGTCGTATGCACGTTATCGGGAGTTGGCGGACGCTATTTACACTCGGCGCAATCGCCGCCACCGTTTCAAGGCGTTTTTCAAGCACTGATTGTTCCGTGAAGCCCAACATTTTGTTCATCATGTGCGACCAGCTTCGCGCCGACGCGCTTGGCTGCACCGGGAACTGGGTCAAGACCCCGAACATTGACCGGATCGCGCGCGAAGGAGTTCGATTTTCGAACTGCGTCACAACCTCTCCGGTCTGCCTTCCGGCACGGGTCTCAATGGCAACCGGACGTTACCCGCACAACACCGGCGTCTGGGATAACTGCCCGTTCGAACTGCCGGAAGGGACGCCTACCTGGATGGCCGCGATCCGCGATGCCGGTTATCGAACGAGCTTATTCGGAAAAATAGCTCTTCATCGACGAGGGCCGGACCTGCGGAAATTTGAATACGTCGTGAATTCCTACGGTCTGGACGACGTGGACGAAATCAGAGGGCCGCGGGCAAGCGCGGACACTCTTTGCCACCTGACCGCGCGGTGGAAATCACTCGGCTTGCTCGCTTCTTTTCAAAAGGACATAAAGGAACGAACGGGGAAAAATAAAACGCTCGTTCGACCATCGCCGCTTCCGTTGGCGGAGTATTACGATGTTTACGTCGGGCAACAGGCCAAAAATTATCTTCGCAATTACAAACGCTCCGAGCCGTGGTTTTGCTGGGTTAGTTTCGCAGGGCCCCACGAACCGTGGGACACACCGGAGCCTTACGCGAGCATGTATCGCACGGACGAAATGCCGGAGCCGATCAAGCGGCCTCAAGTTCGAAGTCGCAGCCCGAAGGGAGAACTGGATCAAAAATTCGCTCAGTCGCCCGGCAAGATCGACAACGCGCGAGAGCTGCGGGCCAGTTACGCGGGAAAAGTCACGCTGATCGACCATCAGATCGGACAGATTCTCACGGAAATCGAAACCCGGGGAGAATCGGACCGCACCGTTATTCTATTCACTTCCGACCACGGTGAAATGAACGGCGACTACGATCTGATTCATAAATCCAACTTCTTGAATCCGGCGGTGCGTGTTCCGCTGATCGTGAGCACGCCGGAAATAAACCGATCGCCTCAAGCTGGAAAAACAATCGACGCGCTGGTTGAGTGGTTCGATGCCGGGCCGACATTGGTCGATTTCGCTGAAGCAAAGATCAATTACACCCAATTTGCGCGGTCATTAGTGCCAGTGCTCCAAGACCTCACACTCGAGCACCGATCCTTTGCCACGTCCGAACTTGCGCTCGAAGTAATGTATCTCGACCACAATTGGAAGCTGATGCTGAATCGGGAAGGGGAGGCCTATCGGTTGTTCGACGTTAAAAATGATCCTGACGAAATGGAAGACCTCGTTTGTCGGAAAGAGCATGACCGCTTAATCAAAGAGCTTAAGAGCGCCGTTCGCGACCGATCGAAACAAACCCAAGAGATGCGACATTGAGCGCCATGCGCAACGTGCTAATTACCGGGACGCCGCGCTCCGGCACGACGCTGATTTGTTCGTTGCTCAACAAATTGCCCGACACCGTCGCTCTGCATGAGCCGATGAACGTGTGGGATTTTGCGGAATGTCGGGACGGCGGCGCGGTGGCCGATCTCATTGAAAATTTCTGCGCGGAAACCCGGACATCACTGCACGAACACGGCTTTGCCATCTCGAAGCACGTGCGCGGCAAGATCCCAGATAACGTCGCGGCCGATCAAGTCAATCGCGCCGGTACGCGATTGCGATATACCGAACATGGACCGGTTAGTGTCGACAAACCGCTCTCGCAGAATTTCACGCTGGTGGTGAAACATCCGGCGGCGTTCTCGGCGTTACTCGAAGTTTTGTCCCAACGTTTTGAATGTTACGCCATCATCCGAAATCCACTGGCAACGCTTGCGTCGTGGAACAGTCTCGCGTGGTTTCCTCTCAAAGACGGCCATGCCCCCATCGGTGAGAAGCTCGATGTCGATCTTGCGCGCGACCTCGCCGCGAAATCCGACCCGATCGAACGACAAATTCACATTTTGGAATGGTTTTACGATCGGTTCCGACGCTTTCTCCCGGAACGCGCGCTGATCAAATACGAGGACTTGGTCACCTCGCGCGGTCGGGAGCTCGCAAAATTTTTTCCAGCGGCGTCGGAATCGGAGGAAGAGCTGAGTTCGAAAAACGTGAATAAGTATTACGACCGCGCGTTGATGACGGATCTGGGCGAGCGATTGCTACGACGCGATGGACCGATTTGGCATTTTTACACTAAGCGCGACGTCGAGAATTTGCTGAGCGAAGCTGGCTCAAGTGTCCCCGCACACTAGCGTCAGACGCCTTCGACGAGGATCATGTTTGTCTTGGTGGTGCGATGACGCATTTTGCGTGGCTCGCGATATTCCTCGCAGTTGAGCCATTCCTTGGCGCGCTCCATCGATTCGAACTGAAGCACGACAATACGTTTCGGTTTCCAATCGCCTTCGAACACTTCGGTCTTGCCGCCGCCGCCAAAGATCAGTACCAAGGCAAAACAGACCGCAGCCAGGATCAGGCAGCCTTTGCTAACGCAGCCGAGGCCCTCTTTCGGCTGATCGTTCACGGTGCGCGCCAATTACCGGTCCTCAAAGGAAGACAAACTGAATTCCCCACAAGCTTCATGCTGTGCCCCGCTCGTTCCACCATTTCGACAAACGGGATTCCGGGATTTCCGGAATGGCGCTCCCCGCCTTGTCGTAATGCGAGGTGTCGTTGAATAAAGTCAGCCGCGCACGAGTGGCATCGCGAAAATCGACAATATTCAGGGCGGCCGGTTTTTGATCGAGATTGTCGCGATAACGTCGCGGATCGAATCCGAGGAGCGAGCTTAGCAAAAGTCGGATCGTCGCTTTATGCGACACCACCAGAATATTCTGGCCGCCATGTTCTCGAACGAGCTCTATCAGCGCCGGCAGAGCGCGGGCTGTCACCGCCAATCCGCTTTCTCCGCCCAGCGGCGCAAAGGTGTAAGGATCTTTTTCCCATTCCGCCGCTTCTTCCGGAAATTTTTCTTCAACTTCACGCCGCGTCATTTGTTCCCAACGTCCGTGGTTAATTTCACGAAACCCGTCGCGCGTCTGAACTTCAAGTTTATGCGGTCCAGCCAAAATTTGCGCCGTTTCAACCGTGCGACCCAAAGGCGACGCATAGACCGCCATGATTTTTTCGTGACTCAAACGATCGGCCAGACGCCGCGTTTGTTCGCGACCTTCATCGGACAGAGCGACGTCGGTCGCGCCGGCAAAGCGATCTTCAGCGCTCAATACCGTCGCGCCATGGCGCACCATAAAGACTCGTGTGACCGCCGACTTCATAATCGTTGATCGTCATCGCGTAAATTCCGCGAAAACGCAATCCTGCCGGCAAGATGTCGATCTCGCCGCGCCCCGAATCGATCTTAGCCCTCGATTTCGGGGAGCGTCGGCGTGAACGCGAAGAAGATTATCGGGAGTAATGCTGCAACAACCGCCGAAGCAATCGTTAAAATGTTCATGATCCAAACCAGCGCGACGTTGTCCGGAGGCCACGACAGCCCCAGGATCGCGAGCGGCAGCAGGACGGCCAATATCGTGCTTTCGCAAGCAATGAATCGACGCATTTTTGCTTTGCGACGCCGCTTCGACAGAGGAGTTTCGTCGCTTTGCGCGAACTTTTCAAAAAAGTCCACTTGCAGATTGGAGACGGCGACCACGCGTTCAGCAACCGGATTCTGAGAGACCGGACTTTCCGGCGGAGGCATCATCCGCGGCGGATGCGCGGGTCGGGCGGGCTTCATTTGAATTACATTTTGGGCAGCCGGCCGCAGCGCTTCGTGAGAAAGTTGCTCTGCATCGTTGTTGGCGACTGGAGCCGGATCCATTGCCGGTGCGCGCATGTTCCAACGGAATTTTGGTTTCAAAGTGGGCTGAAGCGGAATCTTCCTGACTGGCGCCTCGGGAATCCGGGGCGGCGGCGCGCTCGCCCGACGCAGCGCTGGATTCGGCACAGGCACAGCCGGTTTGCTGCGCACTGCTTCGGAATTTTCCGGGCTAGTTGCCGGTGCCGGCTGCGACTTTGGACTGGGCAGCGCAACAATCGAAGGTATTTTTTGTCGTGTCTCGAGCTGCGCCGCCTCGAGCTCCTCGTTCTTCGGCTTGGGTGAAGGAGGACCGTACGCGTGAAATGATCGGGAAAACCGTACGACTCGCTCGGGATGAGGGAGTTGGCCTGCGGGTGGGAGCCACAGGTTTAGCGATTCCAATTTTTCCAGTCAATCCAAACATCACCAGGAGCACCAGATGAGATTGCCATCTTTTGAAGTTACATTGGCGAATGACAAGCGATGCAACGCCGCGCGCCATCATTCACCTCGACATGGATTGCTTTTACGCGGCCATCGAAGTGCGGGACCGGCCGGCTTTGCGCGGAAAGCCAGTCGGTGTCGGCGGCGCGCGGGATCGCCGCGGCGTGCTGACCACGTGCAATTACGAAGCGCGCGCGTTCGGCGTTCATTCCGCCATGCCGACGTTCATGGCACTGCAGCGCTGTCCAAATCTAATCGTCCTCCCGACGCGATTTGATGTTTATCGCCGCGAAGCAGCGGTCGTTCGGGAAATCTTGCACCGCTTCAGTCCGTTAGTGGAACCGCTTTCGCTCGATGAAGCATATCTCGACGTGACAGCGCATCCCGACGCGCCCGGACCGCTCGCCCAGGTGATTCGCGATTTAATTTTTCAAAAGACGAAACTGACTTCGTCCGCCGGCATCGGGCCCAACAAGTTGATCGCAAAAATCGCCAGCTCGATGCGAAAGCCGAACGGGCAATTGGAAGTCAGCGCAGCTGAGGTTCCTCGATTCATGGAGAACCTGCCCGTGCGCGAAATCTGGGGGATCGGCGAAAAGATGGAACGAAGATTGCAGGAGCTCGGAGTCAAAACGTGCGGCGACCTTCAACGGTTCTCGCGTCCGGAACTTGTCGATCTTTTCGGCAAATTCGGCAGCGAACTCTTCGATCTCTGTCGCGGATTTGACGATCGACCGGTCGAACCGGACCGGCCACGTAAGTCGCTCAGCACCGAAGAAACTTTCCCGAGCGATCTGGAAACGCTGGAACAATGCGAAGAACGTCTCGGAGAACTTTTTCAAGAACTCATGGCCGATTTGGCCCAGAAAGAAACGACCCGGCGCGTCACAAAAATTTTTGTGAAGCTCAAATTTGCGGATTTCACCCGGACTACTGCCGAGCGCGCCGGTTTAGAACCATCGCTTTCTGCATTCCGCAGTTTGCTGGCGGAAGCTTTTGCCCGCACCGGCAAAAAAGTGCGTCTGATCGGAGTTGGTGTGCGTTTCGCCGAAAGCGCGCCCGAGGAAATGCAAATGCCGCTGTTTTCCGAGGCGCCGAATTAACCCATGATTAATCGAACCAGGACGAGCGCGACAATCCCACCGGCAAATAGCGCGACGACTACGATCTCTCGTTTCGTTAACAGCGGCTCGGATTTTCCATTTGGAATGGTGACCTCGCCATTGTTCTCGATCACGCCCAACACATCATCGCACAGCTTTCGGACATCCGCCGGCATTGCTTCTTCACTCGCGAACTGCTCACCGTTAAACACAAATTTTTTCTTCACCGCGCCGTCATGGAGCGCTTTTTCGTAAGCTACGCGGACCTCAGGAGGCAAATCTGCCGGACTGGCGTATTCCTGCCCGTTGTAACCAATCTTCGTTTTCAGGGTAATGCTCACTGCCTGGCGGAAATGACAGCAATTCACCTGCCATCGGCTCTCGCGCTCTCGTTCTTGTGATAAATTAGCCGCCAAGTGATCAGTGCTGCCGCTCAACAAAAGATCCGCGCTTCAAGGTGCGACGTGCGTTTCGATAATCTCACCCGCCAGCTTTACGCCACTGACGCTTCGATTTACCAAATCGAGCCGCTTGGCGTCGCCTTCCCAACCATCGCGCAGGACGCGAGCGCGGTCATTAAAGCCGCGGCCGATGAAAACGTTCCGGTCACGCCGCGCGGCGCCGGTACCAGCCTGGTTGGAAACGCGGTCGGCGAAGGATTGATCGTCGATTTCTCGCGCCACAATCGCAAGATCGACAATCTCAACATCGACAAACGCAGCGTGCGCGCCGGCGCCGGTGTCGTCCTCGATCAGTTGAACGCGTTTCTCAAGCCGCACGGATTTTGTTTTGGCCCCGACGTCGCTACCAGCTCGCGCGCCACCATCGGCGGCATGATCGCGAACAATTCTTCCGGCGCGCACGTTCCAGTTTACGGCACGACTGCCGATCACGTTCTTTCGACGGAAATCGTTTTGGCCGACGGTCGGATCGTCATTGTCGGTCCGGCAAGTGAATCTTTGCGCGAGGAACAACGCAAGATCGACAATCTCGTTCGCGCGCACGCGGCAGAAATGGCCGAGCGCTGGCCGCCCGGTTTACTCAAACGTTGGCCGGGCTACGGCATCGAACGTTTCTCGCGCACGGCGAACAACCTCAATGAGATTCTCGCCGGCAGCGAAGGAACGCTCGCCGCGATTTTTTCAGCCGAGCTAAAGATCTCGCCGCTCCCGCGCGACAAAGGACTCGGCCTGATCTTCTTTGCATCCGTCGCCGACGCGATGCAAGCAACCGTCGCGCTTCTCGATCTCAAACCCGCCGCTATTGAACACATCGACCGCCCGTTGCTCGATCAAACAAAAGGGCAGCTCCATTTCCAAGCCGCGCGCGATCTGCTCGAGCTCGAGGCACAACCGTGCGAAGCAATCTTGATCGTCGAATTCTACGACGATGCGGCCGAGCGCTTGTCGATCTTGCAGTCGCGCTACCTCGGTTTGCGGACGAGAATTTGCCGCGACCCGAACGAGATGAATCTCGTTTGGTCGGTGCGCAAAGCCGGCCTTTCACTTTTGACCGGCTGCGTCGGTCCATCGAAACCGGTCGCGTTCATTGAAGACGCAGCGGTTCGTCCGGCGCAACTGCCCGATTACGTCCGCGGGTTGCAATCGATCATGAAATCCCTCGGACTGGAAGCGAGCTACTACGGACATGCCGCGAGCGGCTTGCTCCATGTCCGGCCCGTTCTCGATCTCCATAGTGCGGACGATTTGCGAAAGTTCAGGCTGGTAGCCGATCAAACTTCCGCGCTCGTCCGGCAATTCAAAGGATCGCTCTCAGCCGAGCACGGAGTCGGCATCGCGCGCACCGAGTACATGCGCGAGCAACTTGGCGATGAGCTCCTCAATGTGATGCGGGAAATCAAACGCACCTTCGATCCGAAAAATATTTTCAATCCCGGAAAAATTTTCGGCTTCGCCCACAAGATCGACAATCATTTGCGTAACAATTTCACAAAGTCGATCGAGCTGCCGTTCGAGCCGCGCCTCGCGTTCGCGTTCAAGGACCGCTCGTTCATCGGCAACCTCGAGCAATGCAACGGTTGCGGCGGTTGCCGCAAAGACACGCCGATCATGTGCCCGACGTTCATTGCGACCGGGGACGAAGTCATGTCCACCCGCGGTCGCGCCAACATCATCCGGCGATCGCTCGAACTGCGCGGCAGTGGTCACGATCCGTTGAAATCGGCCGAACTCGATGCCGCGCTCAGCAATTGCCTCTCCTGTAAAGGTTGCACGCCGGAGTGCCCGTCGAACGTCAATCTCGCGCTGCTCAAAGCCGACATGCTTTATGCCCGCTACCAACGCGACGGTTTGCCATTACGCGAACGGTTCTTCAGCAACGTCGATCTGCTCGGCCGAATCGGATGCTCGATGCCATGGCTCGCCAATTCAATTCTCGATCATGCGCCGATGCGCGGGTTCATGGAGAAAACGCTCGGAATCTCAGCGAAGCGTTCGCTGCCGCACTACACAGGCAAGCGATTTGATCGCTGGTTTGGCAGAAATGCGCAACCAAACGGGGCGGATCGTCCGCGCGGCAAAGTAATTCTCTGGGACGACACGTTTGTTCGTTATCACGAGCCGAATATCGGAATCGCGGCGGTAAAAGTCCTCAACGCGCTCGGTTTCGAAGTCGAGCTGCTGCAAAATCGAAAATGTTGCGGCCGGCCCGCGTTCAGCCAGGGAAATCTCGATGCCGCAGTTGAAGTCGGGCAACACAACGTCGATCTCGTGATCTCTTCTCAACCTCTCAACAGTTCAACGTCTCAACAATCGGGTACGCCAATCATTTTTCTCGAGCCGTCGTGCTGGTCGATGTTCGTCGAAGATTATCGCGAGCTGAAGATTAAGAGCGCGGAGAAAATCGCAGCGCGCTGTTTCCTCTTCGAAAAATTTGTGGACGATTTGTTAGAGCGCGAGCCAGACGCGGTGCAGTTCAAAGATCGCCAGGCGAACGTCGCGATCCATCCCCATTGTCACGCCAAGTCGCTGATGAATCCTGCGTTCATGGCGCGGCTCGTCGAACGATTGCCCGGGTATCGCGCGACCTTGCTCGAGACTGGCTGTTGCGGAATGGCTGGCGCATTCGGCGCGCTCGCCGAAAAATATGAACTGTCGATCCAGGTCGCTGCGGATTTACTGCGCAAGATCGACAATCAACAAGCCGATGTTGTTGTCGCTTCCGGCACAAGTTGCCGGCATCAGATTGTCGATCTGAGCAGCGTCCGGCCGAAGCATATGGCCGAGCTGCTCGCAGACGCGCTCAATCTGTCATCCTGATCCCGCAGTCGCGGGAGAAGGATCTCTCACAAACTCGTTGATCACGCCAATTACATTGTGTGATCCACGCTCCGACTGTGAGATCCCTCGCTCCGCTCAGGATGACCCGCGTTATGATTTCGGCGGAGGTGGAGGTGGGTTGCCGCCTGGCTTGGCGGCTTCGCCAGGTTTTGGAGGTTGAGCGCCGGCTGGTGCTCCGCCGGGAAGATCTTCGTCAGGCACGGCCAAAATGTCGTGCTCCCCGAACGATTCCGGATGGTTGGCGAGTTCTTTGCGCAACGCCGCGATTTGTTCGGCGTTCACCGGACTGGCCTGGTTCCCCCAATCGCTTCGCTCGTAAGTTAAAACGTCGGCAATTTTTTGGTCGGTCAATGTCTTATCCCACGGTTGCATGACAGCGCTGCCGAACTTTTGACCCTTTACTGTGACCGGACCTTGTAGACCTTTTAGAACAATCATTGCCGGCCGCTTCGAACCGCCAGTAGTGAATTCCGAGCCTGCCAGCGGCGGATATTGACCGGGAACACCGAGACCGGTTGCCTGGTGACAAGTCTGACAGTTAGCCGAGAAAATCTTTTTGCCACGGTCGCGCGGTGAAAGCTCGGCCTGCTGTTGTTGAGCTTGAGGTCCGCCCCCTTTTTTTGCCGGCGGCGGTCCGCCGAGCGGGTCAAGCCCATCACCGGAAAAATTTCCAGAGTAACGACCGAGGTAAGCGCCGCCCGTGAAAATCGCGATCCCGTAAACGGCGATCAGCCAAATCGAGAGTGGTTCGAGGCCGACCCGCGGCTCGCGTTTCTCGCGTTGAATCGCGGCGTGCACTTCGTGAACGTCGGCGGTTTCGCCATAGTCCATCCCCTGGCGGGTCAGCGAAGAGGGATCTCGGGTTTGGTCGTTCATTTCTTCGATGGCGCCGGTGCTGGCGACCCTGCGGGCTGTGCTGGAGGGGAAGCGGCAGGCGGCGCCGCGCCCTCTGCGGTCTTCACCTCTTTCAGCGGATGCGATTGATCCAGCGACATCAAATAAGCAACGAGACAGCTGGCGTCGTAGGTTGGAACAATTTCCCAACCCGGCGGCGGCGCGTCGCGGCCGCTCAGTTCCAGAGCATCGGCCGAGCGCTCACCATTGATCTGATGTTTCTCGTAAAGAAATTTGTAAGCCGGCATGGTCGAATCCACGCTGTCCAGACTCATGCTTCGTGGCGAATAAAGATGTCGATGATGCCAGGCCGCAGAATAAGCTGGCGGCACTCCGTTAGGATTTGGTGAAGCCGAAGGGGCCGGAGACGGATTCGCAGCTGCAGATTGCGCTGGCGCTGGCGCCGCGGCGGAAGTTGCCGGTGCTGGCGGCGAACCACCAGCGGCCGGTTTGCCCGAACCAGCTTTCGCGGGCGGTGATTGCGCAGTCGCAGGCGAATTTGCAGGAGCGTTTGCAGCCGGCGCCGCTGCTGGCTTTTCCTCTTCAGTTGGCCCAGCTTTGCCGATGTCCGCCAAATCGGGACCCATTCGTTCCTGGCCAAGCACTACCGGTCGATCAAAAATATAATCGCGCGGCGCGCTGCGGCGCTCAGCCCATTTCGGGCGAGGTGATGGCCCTGCGTCGCGGACACGATCGACATCCGCGTAGGCGTAACCGGGCCGGATTTGCTGACTGTGGCAATAGATGCACCCATTCGCCGCGTAAATCCGCCGGCCGCGGTCGGCCATGCCCGATTTCGGAGCGGGATAAATGTCGGTGCCTTCTTCATCCATCTGCGGGTTGAGCGCGCCAATTTGCAGGTTCGGGATTACAGTCAAGCCGACCCACGAGAACGCGAACGTTCCGAAAACTCCGAGGAAAAGCGGGACCAATCCTTTCACGAGTGCGCCTCCGATCCCTCGGCTTCGACTGGATTCAAAAATGTCGGGACCGTTGAAGTGCGGCCAAGGCCGAACAACATCAGGCCAAAATGGAACGCGAAAATGAAATGCGAAATCGTCAATAACAGCGCTGCAACCGTGCGACCTCGTAAATATGGCAACGCGCTTGCCACGCTTTGGATGAACGACATTGAGGGATCATTTTGGGTCGCGCCCTGAGCAAACCCACCGACCAACAACATTAACGACATCAATCCAACGCCGTAGGCCGATGCCCAGAAATGGAGTTTGATGAGCGTAGCGTAACGCCATTCACGACCGACCAGGCGCGGCACGATGTAGTACATCGAACCGAACATGACCATCGTGAAAAACGCGTACAGCCCGAGATGTGAGTAGGCGATGCTGGCCTCCGTAAAATGCAAGTAGCGCGCGGTTGAGCGGAGCGAGATCAGGATACCGATGATGCTAAAGACCGTATACGACATCGCGCCGAAGACGGTGAACCGCAGCGTCGGGCTGTAACGCATCACCGGAAAATATCCCTGCATCGTCATGTGATGATTGAGTCCAACAGTCGCGACGGGAATGATGGTCAGGATCGTTGCGGCGATGCTCGCTGTAATCATCCATGCCGGGAATGGTCCATCGACAAGGCGCTGCATCCCAGTCCAACTCGAGAACAGCGCGTAGGTCCAAAATCCAATCG
>WNGK01008484.1_pt1 | contig 11753 bp, 10 predicted proteins | sample 5400601 | NCBI WGS metagenome assembly WNGK01 (sample SAMN13153376, study PRJNA577476) | soil metagenome | isolation source: 60 cm soil or saprolite under Garry oak tree replicate 1 | place: USA:California | collected 2016-06-15
GATGCAGACCGCTCGGATGGAAGGCCTTGAACCGCGGACCTGCGCCCGGCCTTGAGTTGATGTGCGTGTGCGCATGCAGCCGACCCGCTGCTGCGTCGAACGCGTACACCTGCAGAGCATCAATCCCCAGGTCGGCTACGATCACGAAGCGCTGGTCTGGCGTGAAGGTCGCCGAATGCGCGTGTGGTCCCTCCTGACGCGCGAGGTTCGGTCCGCTACCGTGGTGCTGAATCAGGTCGGTCATCTCCCCCAGCGCACCCTCGGGCAGAATCGGCAGCACACTCACAGTGCCAGAGCCATAGTTGGAGACCAGCAGCCACTGTCCGGTCGAGTTGATCTCCAGATGGCAGGGCAAGTCGCCGCCGCTCGTCTGGTGGTTGATCGACTCCATACTCCACGGCTCACGCGTGAAGCGCAATGCCCAGACTGCACCGGGCGTGCCCTCCTTCTGCTGGCTCGTCTCGCTCACCGTGTACAGCCAGCGCCCGTTGGGGTGAACGATCAAATAGGAAGGGTTGACGACGCCGGCAAACGAGCCACGCACGGTCAGATCACCCGTTGCGTCGTCGAAGGTACATACAAGAATGCCGGGTTGATCTGCGGGAGCATAACTGCCGATATACAGCACCTGCTGTGAAGTAATCATAGTTCTCTCCTTATGCTGTAAAAACTATGCTATAGCGTATAGCTCCACTATATGTTGAGCCAGGTTGCACCTCGAGCAGATGAGCCGCTTCTCGAAGAGCGCTGCCCTGCTGATGCAGATTGATGGCATCAGTTGAGCATGTTTGATACTCAATGCAGAATGAGGGAGGCTGTTGGGGCGTAAAGATCACCACGTGTGTGAAGTCGTCTGTGGCCGAGATGTGAAGCTGCAACGCAAGTGTTTTGTAATCTACGATGCTAAGCGAAGGCTTGTTGAGTCGCATATAGACATGATCGAGCTTGAGGAAATCAACCGGAACAGGCTCGCGCAGGTCATACATAGCGTACATCACTTTGTTGACATCAAAGATTCTCCCTGTCGGGAGCATCTCATCATCTGCTTCCATGACCGCTTGCGCTGGAATACTAATGGATACATTGTGCTTGTCCGCAAAGGTTGAGAAGTAAGGATGCAGGGCAAAGCCAAACGGTAGCGTACGAGCACTCTTATTGTGTACCTGATAGGTCATGGTGAGTTCAGTTCCGGAGAGCGTATACGTCAGAGATAAGCGGCTATCGAAGGGATATGCCGAATAGTATGGACTATCAGAATTGACATCAACGTATGTGGTGACCCTGACCGCATCTGGCCCAATGACAGGCTGAGTATAGTACCAGGGCCGATCAAAGACCAGACCGTGAATGAGCGTCGGATACCCTCCTGGTCTGTGAACATTTTCGAGCGAGTAGCTCTGCCCCTGATACGTGTAGCGCTTGTCACGTACCCTGTTTGGAAACGGCCAGAGGACAAACGTCCCGGTGAAGTCTCTCTTTGTGAGGAGTTCCTGGTCGGTGTAAATCAGATCATGCTCACCGGCACGGAATCGGAACAGATTGCTGCCGAACTCTGGAGCAATGCTGACCAGTGTATTGCGTGAGGGGTTGCTCTGATCAGTAGAAGAGAGCGAAAGAGTGGTCGTATTGAGCGCCGAGTCCTGGCTCACCTCTGCTTTGTAGAGTCTGTTGCCTGTGGACTGGTCTTTAGTAGAAGGCATCTGGCTCTGTTCATCAGTCATAAGATTGTTCCCTCTTTCAAAGATTAACCGCTGAACCGCGTTACTTCCCGAGAATCTGGATCTCCATCGGCCGCAGATTGATAGAAATCACATGCAGCGGGCCATTGCTCACCCCGCCGTCGATCTCCGCGACCTCGACGGAGCCTATCGGGCGCTCGATGACCGCTCCTGGTGTCTCAAACTGGTCCTGGTTACTGTAAAGGACTCGGAAATGCTGCCCAACCGGGTTAATTGCCTCGTCAACGATGACCGCTCCGACCCAGTTACTCTGCATGTTAGTGTTCGCCACAATCAGAATCTCCTGCTCAGATAGGATGCGTGAATAGCTTACGATACCCGGAGCACTGGCTGAAACACCAAAATGGACATCGTCCCCTGAGATTGGCCGGAAATAGCAGCGACCATAGCGCAGAGCTGGTTGAGAGTCACGTAACAGAGAGAGGCGTTGTATTGCCCGAAAGTAGTTGCTGTTCTGCGAAAAGGCATCAGGTTTGCCCCATAGTGCTTCGCGCACCCACTCCGATGAGTCGCCTCCTCCCGACAGACCCTGCTCGGTCCCGTAATACAGGCAGGGAATGCCCGGTAAGCTGAAGAGGCAACCTACGCCGAGAGAGACTTGTTCATCATGCAACTCGGGCTGGCTCGGGTCTCTGTGGAAGAAGCGCCAATTCTGGTCGTGGTTATCCAGGAAGGTGACAAAATAGTTGCTGGCATCACCGTGTGTGCTAAGGACGCCGGACTCCACCTGTTTGCGGTACTCATACATGCTATGTAGTTCGGAGGGTGCGGTTTTCCCCTTGACCACTGCTGGCAGCTTGTAGAACAGGGGGTAGTCAAGGGCGGCATCCACGCCGATCGGCTCACCCTCGGCCAGAGCGTTGCGGCCAATGAAATGGGCGATCTGTTCCTCGGTCCCCCAGACCTCACCGAAAGTAAAAAAGTTTTTCTTGCCAATGCACTGCGCAAATTCGCGGATGGAGTTGGCAAAGTTGCGCGCGAAAACAGGGTCAAGGTACATCAGTGTATCGATACGGAAGCCATCGACATCGTATTTCGCGATCAGGTAATTGAAGGCTCGCACCAATGTCTGAAACACAATCATCCCCTCGGTAGTCTGGTAATCGGTCACAAGTGCCTTGAGTGAATAAAAGTCTCCCTGTGGGATGATCTGAGAGTCAACAAAGGCATTGCCCTGACGCTTGAAAAAGCGGTTTTCTTGTAGTTCGCGCGGCCATACAGCAGCATTCAGGGGAGGATTGGAGGGAGCTTCTGGCCACGCGGGATTTGGGTTCCCATCCTCATTGTGCCAGAGAATCGGGAGGGTTTGATTGTTCCAGGGAGCAATCGAGCCAAAGCCGGGATAGGCAAAGACATCGCCAACGTGGTGCAGAACGATATCAAATATCACATAGATGTTGCGGGCGTGTGCCTCGTCAACAAGTTCGCGCAGTTCACTTTCCACAAATTGTGGGTTATTGATTGCACGCTCAGGATCGGATGAAAAGCGGGGCTCGATGGCCAGGAAATTTTGAAAGCCATACCCATGATAGCTGGGTGAGAACTGGCAGTTTTTTAGCAAAGGGGAAAGCCAGATTGCGCCCGCTCCCAGCTCCTGCAAATAATCCAGTTGCTGCTTCATGCCTGTGAAGGTACCGCCCTGGAAATCGCCCCATGGTTGATTCCAGGGCTGGTGCCGAGGTGGGATAGTTGGATTATTGAAGCGATCCACCATCATGAAATAGATCCAGGTATCTCGCCAGTCTATTGGTGAAGGAAAAGGTGTCAGCACTTCAACGTTGCGATTTCCCACGTATACCAGCTTGACTCCAGGCTGGTACGCCTGGTCCAGTGTGCTTTGTACTTCGGCATCCCAGACAGAATCGGGCATGATGCTTTCTTCCTTTCCCCAAAAATGTCTCCTTCACCACAGCCTATTGCATAGAGGACGCTTTGATATTGCTCCACAACTGCGGCAGTGGTGCCAGGTCCAGCTCACGAGTCACAATCGATCGGATCAGGCTCCATCCAAGGCTTGATCCAGCGCGTGACAGGCACTGATCAGGGCAAGATGGGTAAAAGCCTGGGGAAAGTTTCCGTACGCTTCACCTAAAGGACCCACCTCCTCTGAGTATAAGCCAAGGTGGTTGGCATAGGTGAGCATTTGATCGAGGTTCTGCCTGGCTTCTTCCAGTTTCCCCGCGCGCGTCAAGGCCTCTACGAGCCAGAAGCTGCAGATCGAAAACGTCCCTTCCACTCCTTTGAGCCCATCGTCTGCTGCGTTCTCACGATAGCGATAGACATGCGGTTCGTTCATTAATTCCCGCTGAATACGCTCGATGGTATGCACGATGCGCGGATCGGTCTCAGAGGTAAATCTGGTGAGCGAGATCAGTAAGGCGCTCGCATCGACCGCATCACCGCCATAGTGCTGCACAAAACTCTGCTTTTCCTCACTCCACCCTTGTTCCATGATTTCATTGTACATGGTATCGCGGGTAGCTCTCCACTCGTCAAGTGGCCCTGGCAGGCTCTGTTCTTGCGCAATGCGGATAGCCCGATCAAAAGCCACCCAACACATCACGCGCGAGTGGACGAACGCTCTCCTGCCACCACGCACCTCCCAGATACCCTCATCTCCTCCCTGCCAGTTCTTCTCCAGCCACTTGAGGAGACGCAGTACATATTGCCAGCCACCGTAGTAGACACCCCTCTTGCGCATATACACATAGACCCCATCCAGGAATTCGCCGGTGATATCGAGCTGCAGTTGTGTGTAGGCGCCATTGCCAATGCGCACCGGGCGACTGTGACGGTAGCCATCGAGGTGATCCAGGGTGATCTCTGTCATGTCGTGTCCGCCATGAATGGTGTACATGGTTTGCAGCGAGCCATCCTCCCGCATTTCACTTGCCCGGGCCAGCAGCCAGCCCGCAAACGCCTCTGCCTCCTCATGGAAACCGAGTGTGAGCAGACTGTGGATGGTTAAAGAGGAATCTCGTAGCCAGGTATAGCGGTAATCCCAGTTGCGTTCGCCCCCCATACTCTCAGGCAAACTCGTGGTGGACGCGGCCACAATCGCGCCGGTTGGAGCATATGTCAGCAATTTTAAGGTCAGGGCTGATCGCTGCACCATTTCGCGCCAGCGGCCCTGATAGCGGCACTGCGCGAGCCAGGTGCGCCAATAGTTTTTCGTGTCGAGCAGTAGCTTCTGATACCCTGCATGCGTGAGGTGTGGAAGTTCACTTTCTTGCTCGCCTGTGCTTTCTAAGAGGAAATAGGCCCAGTGATCTTGCTGTAAGATGAAAGTGGCGGCAACGCCTCCGCGGCCATCTTCCTCTAAGGGAACTGAAGAGAATAACCCCAAACGCAAATCTGTACTCCGGAAAGCCGCTCCGCGTTGCGAAAGTTGAACGGTATGCGTGTCTCGCGCATAGTTAAAGGCGGGGCGACAGGTCAGCTCGAAGGCGAGTTGACCCCGCACGACGCGAACTGCACGTATGATGCGGTGGTGCTTCGTGTGTTCCTTTGCAGGTTGGATCGGCATGAAATCAATGACCTCACCGACACCCTCAAGCGTGAAAAAGCGCGTGATCAGGATATTGGTTTCTGGGAGATAGTACTGATTTTGCCTCATCTCGGGCGTCGCGCGTGGTGCAATGCTGAAGAAGCCGCCTTTTTCAGCATCGAGCAGAGACCCAAAAATGCTGGGTGCATCAAAAGCGGGCATGCAGCACCAGTCAATCGTGCCATTTTTGCCGACAAGAGCGACCGTGTGCAGATCACCTATGATCCCATGGTCCTCAATTGGCAGGTAGGTTTCTGACTGAGAGGGAGACTGTACCATGTTTGTTATTCCTCCTTTGGAATCAGATGTAGAATAGACTGGAACTCCTAGGTAGCTAGACTATCTGCGCCTTCGCTTGTGTCAGGGGTGTCAGGGGCTTTCACCTCCGCAGGCGCAGTCTTTGAAGTTTGTTCATTGCCGGAGTAATGTGCCAGCACGAACACCGCGATCAGTAGCACGATGATCAAGAATATGGGCACAGAAAACAAAACTATGACTTTCTCCATTTCGTTCCTTCCTTATTTCTTATTACTCAGCAGGCTTCTGCGCTACATCTCCTGCACCCGTCGTCACTTTCTTCAGCTTAAAGACATAGAACAGAAACCAGAGTGAGGGCAGCACAATGATCAGGGCGATAATAATACCTACCAGCAAAAACTGCTGCGTCTCCAGTGGGCTGGAAGCGTTTGCCGCCGTCACATCTGGTGGGATGATATAGGGGTATTGTGACACTCCCCACGAAAGCAGCAAGAATGCCACTTCAGCGACGATCAACACGCGTGCCCATGTGTAGCGTCTGAACCACAATGCGGCAGCGGCTGCTACACCGACCAGCATGGTCACGATCACTATGGGAATGGCTTTATCCAACATCCCATGCCAGAGAAAGGCTCCCTCCGAGGGTGACAGAATCAGACCAAGCAGACCTAACACCGCGGTCAGTGCGCCTGCAATCAGTCCGCGTCGACGAAAGGCCTCGGCCAGATCACTCTGTCCTCTTGAGGTAGCCTCCACCGTCAGATAGATGGCAGAGATGGTCACACACAGCGTGAGCGCCATGGCGCCGATGGTCAGTGTAAAGGGCGTGAGCCAGTCCGATCCGGTATTCGTCACCACCTGGCTCTTGTTTTGAATCACGATCACGCCACTGGCAATGGCTGCTGCCGACAAAGCCAGGAAAAACGGGGTCATGATGCTGGCGACACTAAAGGTGCGACTCAAAATCCTGACATTTCTATTTCTTTGAATACTGCCATGCGTTTTAAAAACAAATGACGAGCCACGTAACACAATGCCGATCACCGCCAGCAGTAACGGGATAAAGAGCACCACATTGATGACTGCGAAGGCCGGGGGAAAGGCCGTGAAAAAGACCACCAGCAGGAAGATCAACCACACGTGATTGGATTCCCATACCGGGCCGATCGACTCGTCAATCAAAGCTTCCTGGCGCGAGCCGCTCTCTCCAACGGCAAACAACTCGAGCATCCCAGCGCCGAAGTCAGCGCCCCCAAAGATCGTGTAGATAAACAAGGCCAGCCACAGAATACTCAACAGCACATCAGCTATGGTCATACCGGCACCACCCTTTCCTTAGCGTTCCTGCGCAACAACGGTCGACTCTTCCGCCGGGTTCAAAGCGGTGACGGCGGCCCAATCCCTCTTCGGCAGAGGCTGCCGTGCCAGGCGCAGCAGCAGCACAATCAAGATGACCGCCATCACGAAGTAGATGATCGTAAAGATCGTGAAGGTGATATTCATGTACGGGGCCGGGGTGACGGCGGCACTGGTCAGCAGGTAATTATAGATAACCCATGGTTGCCGTCCTATCTCGGTGACCATCCAGCCGAATATGACTGCGAGAAAGCCCATCGGTCCGCACAGGATAATCGCCCATAATAACCAGCCATATTCAGGCATTCTCCCCCTGCGCGCGATGAAGAGGATCCAGAACACAGCGGCCACGAGCAGCATAAAGGTCCCAAAGAGTACCATCAAATCAAAAGCGATATGGATGATCACAATCTCGGCATCGCTGGGTCGATCACTGGCTGCCACGGTGTTGAGGCCGATGATCTGGGTATCAGGGTTGAAGCCCACTAAGAGACTGAGGCCATCAGGAATGACCAATCCCTGGGTGAACCAGCCTTCCTGTGGCACATCGGGGATGCCCATCAAGTGCAGTGGCACGTCCTCGGAGGTAGTGTAGACGGCTTCCATGGAGGCTAATTTGATCGGTTGCTGTGTCTCCAGGCTGCGCGCAATGGCATCCCCGGCAAACATTTGCAGGGGGATGGAGACCAATCCCACGGTCAGGCCGAGCAACATGGCTTTGCGGTAATACGCATCATGTTTGCCACGTAAGATGGAGATGGCGTAGACTGTGGCTACCCCAAAGCCAATGCCGACAAAGGCCGCCAGCACCATATGCATGATCTCGTACGGCTGGCTGGGGTTGAAGATGGCCGCCCAGGTATTGATGCCGGTGAGTGTGCCATTGTGTATTTCAAAGCCGGCGGGGGTATTCATCCAGGAGTTGACCGTGACGATGATAAAGGCGGCGAAAATGCCGGAGATCCAGATCGGAAAGGAGCAGATCCAGTGCGCACGCGGCGAGAGGCGATCCCAGCCATAGAGGTAGATGCCGATAAAGATGGCTTCCACAAAGAAGAAAATGCCCTCAATGGCAAAGAGGGGACCAATGATGGCGCCAGCAAAGTTGATATAGGTCGGCCAGAGCAGGCCGAGTTCAAACGAAATCACCGTGCCGGAGACGGCGCCAACGATAAAGATCAAGGCGACGGCTTTGGACCAGCGACGGGCCAGCAGCATCCAGTCGGGGTCCTTGTGCCACAAACCCAGCCCTTCAGCAATACAGAGCATCAATGGCATGCCAATGCTTAACACGGAGAAAATAATATGAAATGCCAGTGAATTGCCCATCTGGACACGTGCAGCGATTAAATTCGACATACCTAATTCTCCTTCTAGAGAAAACGTGTATGCGTTGGAAAGAAAATAATTCGATGATTAGCCAGATCTATCTGTATCGTATCACCAAACTCTGACTTTGAGGAGTCGTGGTAGATACGAAATAGTAGGCCTGTTTTTTGGCTAGTTTTTGCCTACATACACTGAGCATAAAGGGCCAGACATAGATAGCGTACTGAATTGAAGCTGAATAAGCAACACTCAAACAGACTGTTTTATGGTACGTTTCCGTATTAACAAACATGAGGATTGATCGTATAGTGGCGGTGTAAATTAACTAGTTCATGTGTTCTAATGAAGAAATCTAGAACAAAAAAAAAGAGACCGGTCGCTGTCCTGGGGGAAACACGACCGGTGTACCCAGATAAGGGGTGTGTGGGGGAAGTCCTGGGTTCAGTATACCTCCTACCGCGCCTCAGCCAGGATGGCTCAATGGAGCTGATGGATCAACAAGTGCCATGAGACATTGAGCCATCCTGCCGTTTCACGATGTCTTGTAGACTCTCTAGTTAGATAAACGCCATGAGATGCTTTTTTGGGATAGTTTCAAGCCCTATAATCAAAAAGGATTTACTCGATTTGCTCGTCTGGCGGAGAAGCAGGTTCCATGCTCAGGTGATCCTCTGCAACTGCTTTTTTCACGGGGAATTGCTCGGGGTGCCTTGCACGCCATTCTTTCCAGAAAGAGATGATCACAGCTTGTAGTACGCCTACGACAGGCGCGACGAAAAGCGCTCCCAGGATGCCAAATAGCTCAACACCGGCGATAAGCGCACTGATAGCAATAATGGGATGAAGGCCAACTGCATTCCCAACGATGCGGGGACCTACGATATGGCTTTCAAAGGAGTGAACCGCGAGGAAATAGAGTAGCACGATGATAGGTAATACCCAACTCTGGTGGGTCAGGCCCATGACCCATCCATGATTCTGGGTCAGCGCAAGCAGAACACAGGCGGTAGCGGTAATAAAAGTACCCAGCACTGGCACAAACGCCATAAAAAAAGCAAGCACGCCCAATAAAACAGGATGTGGCACCTGTAAGATTGTCATTCCCACTCCCACAAGCAGGCCGATCAAAAAGGAAAGTGTGAACTGGCCTCGAATGTAGCCTCCTACGACATGCTCCAAAGTATCCAGCATAAAGATTGTGCGTTGCTGAAATGGAAAGTTGCCGCGCAACCAGCGCATGATGCGCGCTCCATCTATCAGGAAGTAGATGCTCAACATGGCGACCACGATAAAATCCAGAACGAAATTGAAGATACTTCTGAGAAGTGGGACGACATCATTGGCAAGATTTGCCAGGTGGCTAACAACTATTTGACGGGCCTCTTGAATCTGTGCCTGGTCGATACCAAGGGATTGGAGGGTCACTTCCAGAGGCGTTGCTTGGCCACCTGCGTTTGGTTGAAGGAGATGCGTAACTTCGCTTCTCAGTTCGCTGACCTGCTGGATGGTAGTTCTGCTAATAAAATAGATCACGATACCAAGGCCGATGAGCACGACGAGATAGACGACCAGTATTGCCAGCATACGCGGCATCACGCGTGTGGCGAGCTTGACAGCAGGTGAAAGAGCAACGGCCAGGAGTGCCGCGATGGCCAGTAGTATCAGGGATCTGCCAATATGCGAGGCTGCCCAGAGAATAACCGCTGCAAGTGCAATCCAGGCAAGTGTAACTAAAGGTATGGCAATTCGTCGTATCCACTTTGCGCTTGAGGAGATGGAAGTGCGCCATGTTTCAGTGGGACTTGCATGAAGGGCTACTTCTGCCGTCAATGTAGTTGATTGAATATGATGAGCAGGCTCAAGCTTGCCTGTGGCTTGAACCTGTTTGCCGCATTGTATGCAGAATATGGCCTGCTCAGGATTCTCTGTTCCGCAGTTGGTGCAATTCATTGCCGATGTCCTCCCAGGTGTTTGTGCCGGTAGAGATGTTGTGCGAAGGGTAGGCGCTGCGTAATAGGTTTTTGCTTGATTTAGTATACGTTACAGGAGACTGTTTTAGGAACCAATGCAAGATAGAGCATCAGAATACACTGGAGAACCAGCTTTTTTGGTCCAACTCCCTCTTCCCCACGTATGATATGATAGAGGAAACGATATCAAGAAAAAACGTGTCTGTAGCTTTTGACTATAGAAGGAGGGAGGCACAATGGGCGGATTACATTTACTTGACCTGATCGTCATTCTGGCGATTGTCCTGTTGATTGCAGGTCCAAAGGCGCTGCAATCGATCTCGCGCAATGCAGGCAAGGGTGTTGGTCAGGCTAAGACAATGAAAGATAAAGTAATGGCTGAGTTGCCTATGGAGGAAATCTCTGAAATATCGAATACGTTTTCGAAAATCCCTTTGAGTCCTCAGCAGGCTGTGCACTTCACAAAATCGCCACCACGTTATAGCTAGAAGCCAATAGCCATCACTCGTTGATAGCTATTGGCTTCTTTGTTTAAAGCTAATTACACTTTCATTTTAGCAATGCTCTCGACCCTGAGCCATGACGACATTGTCCCAAAACCTTGCTTGTTTATTTCAAATGGCTGGATATAGTGGGCATCTTTGAGATAGATCAATATGCAATACTTTTTGTGCTTGAACTTCTCGAAGAACTTTGGCATATCAGGTTCATCTATGCCCATTTCTTTGCCATAATCTTCGAGGATTGTTTGAACCTTTTCTGGGGTGAGATCGGAAAAATTGAGTACCTTTTCGACCTCCGCCTTGATAGCGATGGGTTCGCCAGTGTTCTTGAAGTAAATGTTGTCACCGGGTAAGATCTTTCCCCAGGGAGCATATCTGACGTTATACCAACGGGACTCGATAGTCTTTTGACATGTGGCTATTTTTTCGGTAAACCCCCAGGATTTTTGCATGATGGCGACATGATCCATAAGGTTACCTCTCGAGCAATGCTACAGCATAGCAGGCAATCCCTTCTTTCCGACCGGCGAATCCAAGACCATCAGTGGTGGTAGCCTTCACACTTACCTGCTCTCTGGTAAGATGCAAATGCTCTGCCAGGTGGGTACGCATAGCCTGTAGGTGAGGGGCCAATTTGGGGTGTTCGGCGACGATCGTTGCATCGATGTTGTTGATCACATATTGCTGTTGACATAACAGGTCGTACGTGTAGTCGAGAAAAACTGAGCTGGGCTGATTTTTCCATCGTTCATCAGTGGAGGGGAAGTGTTGACCGATGTCGCCGAGTGCTGCTGCACCAAGTAGGGCATCCACAATAGCATGTATGACCGCGTCGGCGTCGGAATGACCACTGAGACCTCGTTCGGAGGGAATGGTTACACCCCCGAGTATTAATGGGCGACCAGTGGCAAAGGCATGGACATCGTAGCCAAATCCAATTCGTATAGTCATATGGTAGCCAATCCTTTGATGAGCGCCTCTGCAATCAGCAGATCTTCCTGGGTAGTAATTTTGATGTTTCTGTAAGAACCATTGAAGATTGCGACACGTT
>WNGK01007117.1_pt1 | contig 11751 bp, 6 predicted proteins | sample 5400601 | NCBI WGS metagenome assembly WNGK01 (sample SAMN13153376, study PRJNA577476) | soil metagenome | isolation source: 60 cm soil or saprolite under Garry oak tree replicate 1 | place: USA:California | collected 2016-06-15
AGTTCCGTCGCTACGGCGGCTACACGGCGTTCGTCGAAGGCTGGGGGCTCTACGCCGAGGGCCTCGGGCCCGAGCTCGGTATGTATCAGGACCCGTACTCCAAGTTCGGCCAGCTCACCTACGAGATGTGGCGAGCGGTCCGTCTCGTGCTCGACACCGGGATCCACGCGATGGGGTGGACACGCGAGCAGGCGCTGCAGTTCTTCAAGGACAACGCTCCCAAGGCGGAGCAGGACATCACCGTCGAGGTGGACCGCTATATCGCGTGGCCCGGTCAGGCGCTCGCCTACAAGATCGGCCAGCTCAAGTTCCGCGAGCTGCGCGACTCCGCGGCGGCCGCCCTCGGCGCGCGGTTCGATATTCGCGCGTACCACGACGAAGCGCTCCGGAACGGCGCCCTGCCGCTCGACCTGCTGGAGCAGGACGTGCGGGAATGGATCGCGGGACAGCGACGCTAGACCCTTAGCGCGCCAACCGTTGTGCCAGTTTGACGAGCTCCGGGTCGGGTGGTGCCTTGGGGATAAGCGCACGCTCGAGCGGCAGGGCAGAGATCACTCCCTTCACGAGCGCCGTGTAAACGCCGGACTCGCCGGCGGCGAGCAGGTCAACGGCCGCCGCGGCCGTGCGGCTGGCCAGCAGCCGGTCGAACGCGCCCGGCCCGCCGCCGCGCTGCACGTGGCCGAGGATCGTGGCGCGCAGCTCGAAGCCTATCCGCTCGCGGTGGTTGGTGACGTAATTGGCGAGCGCGGTCGCGTTCCACTTCGCCCCTTCGGCCACGACGACCATGGCGTGCCGCTTGCCGCGGGCGTAGGCGTCCCGCAGGGCTTCGGCCACGGCGTTGGGATCGCTTTCCACCTCGGGGATGACGACCACATCCGCTCCGCCTGCGATCCCTACCATCAATGCCAGATACCCATGGGAGCGTCCCATCACCTCGACCACGAAGGCACGCTGGTGCGACGTCGCAGTCGTCTTCAGCCGGTCGATCGCTTCGAGCGCCGTATTGAGCGCGGTGTCGACGCCGATCGTGATGTCGGCGCCGTTCAGGTCGTTGTCGATGGTCGAGGCGACGCCCACCACGGGGAACCCGGCTTGCGACAGCGCGTGGGCGCCCGAGAGCGAGCCGTTGCCGCCGATCACGACGAGTCCCTCGACCCGGTTCTGCTCGAGCACCTGCAGGGCGCGCTTCCGCCCTTCGGGGGTGCGAAACTCGGCGCAGCGGGCGCTGCCGAGCATGGTGCCGCCGACGTGGATGATGCTGGCGACGTCGCGGGGCCCGAGCGTCTGGACCTGTCCTTCGATCAGTCCGGTGTAGCCCTGCCGGACGCCGATCACCTCGAGCCCGCTCGATGTGCCCACGCGTACCACGGCCCGAAGCGCCGCGTTCATCCCGGGCGCGTCTCCGCCGCTCGTCAGCACCGCAATCCGCTTCATCGGTTCGCGCCCCACGGCATGATGACCTCGAATGCTAGCAGACTCCATCGCGCGTCAGTATTCCCACCCTGAAGGGTGGGCCCGGAGGAGCGCTGCCCTTAAAGGGCAGTGTAGTGTTGGGCCCAGGCTTTAGCCTGGGGACATCGAGCAGCGCCCGAGGATCCCCTCACGGACACTTTCCCGCGAGCCATCCCCCCGTGAACCCGGCCCGGCACAGGCCCCGCACGATGTAGGGATTGCCGCGCATCAGCCGCCAGATGAGCTCCGTGCGGTAATTTTCGGCCATCGCGAGAATCGGGCCCTGGTCGATGCCCAAGTAGTCGACGTCGAACCAGCCGGCGGTGCTCGTCTGGGTGAACGTGGGGTTGAAGGCGTCGCGGAAGCCGTAGGTCGAGAACAGGGCGTCGCCGTAGGTATGGCGCATTGCGTACAGCGCCGGGATCGCGATCTCGGGCGCGAACGGCACCGAGCCACCCGCGGCCGTCGGGGCGATGGTGCCGTCGTCGGGGGTCTCGGTGAACGACGCCCCACGCGCCCAGTAGCTGTGGAACTGGCGGGGGCGACCGTCGATCGTGAGCTGCGCATCGCCCGGCCCGTCCGAGGCGGTGAGTCCCCAGATGCGATCGTTGTAGCCGCGCCAGCCGCCCGGGTTGGCGTAGGCGTAGGCGCGTTGGGCGAAGGTGGCGCGGCGCGAGTTCTCGAAGTAGTCGATCCCGCGGCCCTGCATGTAGACGTCCTGGATGCGCCGGAAGTCGATCCACACGTGCGAGTAGTGGTGGCCGAACAACGGGGCGAAACCGACGTGCGTCTGGCCGTAGAACGTGCCCCATTGATAGGCGCCGGTCCATTGGGCCCACGCGGTAGGATCGACGGCATGCGTGGGCGAGCCGAGCGCGAGGATGTAGAGGATCATGGCCTCGTTGTAGCCACGCCAGTCGTATCCGAGGAACCCCCGCTCCGGGCCGTCCGGGTGCCATCCCAGGGCGACCAGCGGGGCGCGGGGAGCGGCCCACTGCCAATCGGTGCGCCGGTAGATCGAGTCGGCGAGCCCGCGGATTTCGGTCTCGACCGCGTTGCTGCCGTCGAAATACGACTGGCACGTGAGGATGCCCGCGAGCAGTAGAGCGGTGTCAATGGTCGAGAGCTCCACCTGCTGGAACCGGGCTCCCGTATTCATGTCGAGAAAGTGATAGAAGAACCCGTGATAGCCGGTCGAGCCCGAGGCGGCGGAGTCCTGCGGTGCGGTCCAGAAAAACCGCAGCGTGGTGACGACGCGTTGGGCCGCGTCGGCTCGCGTGATGTAGCCGCGCTCTACGCCGATCGGATAGGCGGTGAGTGCGAACCCGACCGCGGCGATGCTCGAGAAGGACGGGGTAGGGGAGCGGTCGGGCGTGAGCCCGTTGGCCGTGTTCGTCAGGTCCCAGAAGTAGTGGAAGGTGCGGGCCTCGACGGTGTCGAGGAACGCGGCGGCCTGGGCCGAATCGAGCGGCGTGGGTGGGGGAGGGGGTGGCGGCGGTGTCGACGGCGGGCCCTGGACGTTATTCCCGCTGCAGGCGCCGCGCAGCAGCAAGAAGATGAGTGCTACGGCGAGCGCAGGTGCGAGCGTCGCCCCGATCCTACTCCGAGACAATCGGCCCCATCTCATGCAATCAGTTCCCGGCTCGTGGGTCTGGGACGAAGCCGATTTTGTCCAGTGCGGCGCCGATCTCCGGATTCGCCATGAACAGCTTCCAGATGAGCCCTGTGCGGTGGTTCTCGATCATGACGACGATCGGCGCCTGATTGAGTCCCATAAAGATCGGCGAGACCCAGTTCTCGTCGAAGTTGATGGCATCACGAAAACCGTATTCGCCCCACAGCCGACGGCCCAGATCGCGGTAGAAGTGCTTCAGGGCTGCCAGCGACGCGTCCGGCGTGTACGGGAAGGAAGCCAGGGCGCCGGTCGGCGTAAGGGTGCCCGTGTCCACGTGTGGCGCCGGCTCATGCGCCTCGTAGCCCCAGGGTCCGTCGCTCGCCGTCAATCCCCACGCCGCAGCGCCATAGCCCCGGTGTTTGCGGGGATTGTCGATGCAGTAGGCGCGGTTGATCTGCGCGATGCGCCGGTTGTTGTCGAAATAGTTGGTGTAGCGGTCTCGCTTGGCGCGCGGATCGAACCCGAGGAACGAGTAGTGGGTGAAGAAGAGCGGTCCGCCGGTGGCGACGCCCACGGGCAGCTCGATGCCGTAATAGCTGTGGCCGTTCACGTAGTGGTCGCCGTGGCTCGTTTGGCCCCAGCCTCGGCGGTACTCCACGGCACGCTCGGACTGACTCGCCCATCCGCTGTAGTACATCTCCCCCGGCACGCCGTGCGTGGGAGAGGCGACGGCTAACAGATACGCGATCATGGTTTCGTTCCACCCGATGAGCGGGTGCTCGAGATTCCAGGCGTAGTCCGGCGACCAGTGCCAGATCAGGAAAGCGCCGTCGGCGGTCTTGCGGTGCCAGCTCCATTCGATGCCTTCCCACAGCGCTGTAATACGGTCGTACAGCGCGCGGTCGGCCTTGAAGTATTGGCGCGCGGCCAAAAGCCCCTGGGTGAGGAAGGCGGTCTCGACCAGGTCGCCGCCGTCATCGTAACGGCCGAATAGCGGAATCACGTGGCCGGTGCGCCCGCTCATGAAGTGCGGCCAGACGCCGTGAAACCGGTCTGCCTTCTCCAGGAAATCGACGATCTGTTGCATGCGTGCGATGCCCTGCGCGCGCGTGATAAAGCCGCGCTCCGTGCCGACGATGAGCGCCATGATGCCGAAGCCTGATGCGCCGGTAGCCACGAGGTCGGGGTCGCCGGGCATGCTCTCGAGTGCCAGACCCGCGTTCGGATGCGCGCCGTCCCAGTAGTAGCGGAACGACGCCTCTTGTACCATCGTCAACAGCTCATCGTCGCTCATCGGTCGCGTCGCCGCGCTGACAGGCTCCGACGGCGGCGACGCGTTGTCGTTCGAGTCGAGCGCGCGGACGCGATACGTGGCGCGACGCGGGCGTGCGCCCAGGTAGTCCACGTACCGGCTGAACCAGGATGACTGCACGTCGATCGTCTCAAAGCGTTTACCGTCCGTGGACCGCTCGATCCGATAACCGCGGAGATCGGGGGCCTCGACCGGCTCCCACGCCAGCTCGATGTGTCGCTCGAATCCGCGCGCCGAAAGGCCGCGCGGCACGGGCGGTGGCGTGGTGTCGGCGGGATCGCCGCTCGTGATCGCGATCTCGTCGACGTACAGCGTGTGCGGGGCGCCGTCGTCGAGCCACTGCGCGAAGAACACCACCGCAGCGCGGTGCGGGTCGAACGTCCGCCCGTCCTGGAGCGTCAAGGTCAACGGCCCGATGGGGATCGCCACGCGCAGCCACTGCCCGGCAGGGAGTCCGTCCTTGTAATAATCGGCGAGTCTCACCTCCCGCCGCAGTCCTTGCCCGTCTTCGATTCCGATCAGCGGCAGCGCGTGGGGGGGGATCGGCTGCGCCGTGTAGCCCCGGAACACGAGGGAGTCGCCGTCGAACGCCGATGCCTGATTGCGCCAAGGCTCCCGCCGGATCCCGGCGTGCCACGTGCCGCCGGGACGAGAGGTCCAGGCCAGGCGCAGCGCATTGGGCGGGGTGAACACGTGCACGGCCTCGACCGGGAGCTTCCCGCGGACGGCCTCCAGCGTGCTGGGGATGATCGCCCTGGCGTCGCTCGAGTAGTACGTGGTATCGGTGAGGCTGCGCTCGAAGAAGACGTGCCGATCGTGCGCGGTCTGCGCCGCAGCACCGACGGGCCCGAGAAGCAACGCGACGAGCGAACCGGCGCTGGGCTTACTCAGGGGCCCGTTCGCCGTGCCGGGTCGTGATCAGCACGACGCCGTTTGCCCCGCGCACACCGTACATCGCTAACGCACTGACGTCCTTCAAGACCTCGATCCGTTGAATGTCGTTGGGGTCGAGCCAGAAGAGGCCCTGCCCCCGTGCGACATTCAGTGGCATGCCGTCGAGCACGTAGAGCGGCTCGTTGTCGCCGTAAATAGAGCTGGGTCCCCAGATCCGAAGGGATGTACCTCCGTCGGGTGACCGCATCACGCGGACGCCGGCCACCCGACCCTCGAGCACTTCCTCTATCTGCCGCGCGGGAGTCCCGTGCAGCTCTTCGGCATCGAGCGCCACCGGTCTCTCCTCGGTCAGATCGGCTGAGGCTATGCGAGACGAGTGAACACACGCGAGCCCTCCACCGGTCGAGACCAGAACCACGACCGCCGCGAAGCCGTCCACCGTGCCGCCCCGCATCGTGAGCCTCAGTAGCCGGGGTTCTGTTGCAGCTTGGCGCTCTGTACCTCACCATCCGGGATCGGGTACAGCTCGTCCCTGCCGACGTGGAACGTCTTCCCCGCCGCGAGCATGAGCTGAGCCGCGCGACCAGGACTCGCGGCGTCCTGACGGCGGATGTCGAACCAGCGCTGCTGCTCCATGGCCAGCTCGACCCGCCGCTCCTGCCAAATGGCATCGAGCAGGGCTTGTCCTGACGACGCCACCGCTGGGAGCAGGGCTTGCGCGTTGATCGGGATCGTCAGGGACTGCGTCGTGACCGTTCCGGTGGCCGAGTCCTGGGTGACCCTGAGCACGCCCAGCGATACCGGGGTGCCTACGGTTTTCGTGTCCACGGCCGCGAGGTAGTCCTGGGGTGTGGTCACGCCCGAGCCGTCGACGGTCTGGATGATGTCCACCGTGTCCACGCGAATCGGCGGGACAGCAGCGGACGCGCAGGCGGCCTGCGCGTCGCCGCAGTGGGATTTCAAGCTCCGCAGCCCCGCCACGTACGCCGCCGTGGCCGGCTTGGCATAGCGAACGAACACGCGGCTCCCGCCGGCGGGTAGGCCGAGCACGGTTTCGGCGATTGGCGTGGCGAGCTGCTCGGGTGTGAAGCCAAGCGTCACCGTGTGACCACCGCGCGCGCGCGTGCGGACCTGGTTCAAGTCGGTCCGCGCCTTCGCCTCGTCTGAGGTTCGGTAGGCCGCCTCGGCGGCCACCAGCAGCACATCCGCGTAGCGGAGGCGCCGGATGTTGATGCCGGCATTGAAGGTCCCGCCGGGATTGTCGGGCGACACGAACACCTTCTGGCTGAACCGACTGTTCTGCATGCTCGGGTTCAGGTAGACCACCCGGCCGCTGCCGTCCGGGATCATCTCCCAGGGGTAAAGGATCGTAACTTCGAGGCGCGGATCGCCCGGCTCGTAGGCCGCTTCCAGCTCGGGCGATGGCGTGTTGAATCCCCAACCGATATTGGGCGTGCCCCGCACGCCCTGCACCTCGGCGTACTGGACGTTCGAGCATCCCTCGTCCGGCTGGCAGCCAGACCCGGGGTTCGCCGCCGCTTGCACCTCGAACACCGACTCGGACGAGTTCTCCCCTGCCTGTGTGAAGATCGTGTTGTAGTCCGTATTGATGTTGTACTCGCCCGAGTTGATGACCGAATCGGCGTATGCGAGCGCGTGCGCGTAGTCCTGTCGGTAGAGGTACACCTGCGCCAGCATCCCCTGGGCCGCCCCTTTGGTGGCTCGGCCGAGGTCCGCTGATGCGTACTGCGACTTGAGCGGCAGCGACGCGCTGGCATCCATGAGGTCCTGCACGATCTGATCGTAGACCTCCGTGGCGGTGGCCCGTGGTTGATAGTACTCAGTGGGCTTGAGCGGGTGCGTGAACAGCGGCACACCGCCGAACGCGCGCACCAGGAAAAAGTAGTAGTAGGCTCTCAGGAACTTGTTCTCTCCCATCAGGCGCGCCTTCAGCGTGGGATCCATCGACACCCCAGGGATGTTCTCGGTCGCTATGTTCGCCCGAAAAATCCCCTTGTAGTAGCCGGCCCACGGATCGGAGAAGGCGAGGTTCCGCGCATCGAAGTTGAGATTGTCGATGTCGAGCAGAAACCCAGCGTCGCCCGGCGTGCTCCCCTTGGTAGCATCGTCCGACGCGATGTCGGTCAGGCCGATCCAGGAGAAGACGTGCACCTGCCACATGCGCAACATGTTGTACGTGGCGTTGGTCGCCTCGACGGCTTGATCCGACGTCTTGAAGAAGTTCTCGGTGGTGAGCTGGCCCTTCGGCTCGGTCGTGAGGAAGTCGCAGCTGCCGAGACCGACCACCAGGAGGAGCGAGACCAAGGCGCGCGAGGTTAACTGTGAAGTTCTCATGGTCTAGATCCTCAGAAGGTCATGTCCATGCCGACTGTGAACGTCCGCGCGGGGGGAAACACGCCGAGATCGATCCCGCTGGCCATTACCGAGCCTGAACTGGCCGTGAGCTCGGGGGTGTAGCCGCTGTAATTCGTAATCTGGAACAGGTTGGTCGCGCTGAAATAGAGCCTGGCTTGCGTCAGGCCGAGGTGACCCGCCAGACCGTCCGGCAGGCGGTAGCCAACCTGGAGGCTCTGCATCTTGAGGAAGGAGCCGTCTTCAATGAACCGGTCGGAGGCTTGATAATTGTGGCCCGCGTTTGTCACCCGGGGCTCACGCGTGTTCGACGTCGAGTCCCGCCAGCGAGCCAGGTACGAGGTCTCGAAGTTCTCGACGCCGAAGCGCACCGCTTTCTTGCCGTTGAACACCTTGTTGCCCGCCTGCCCGCTCAAGTTGAAAGACACGTCGAAGTTACGCCACTTCACGCGCGTGTTGAAGCCGTAGACGACGTCGGGGATGGGACACCCGAGGAATGTCCTATCGGCGGCGGTGATCGCGTTGTCCTTGTTCAGATCCGTGAACCGTAGATCGCCCGCCCTCTCCCCGCCCTGCTTGGGAAAGGTGAGCGTGTCCGCATCGACTCGGAAAACCCCCGCCACCTTGAAGCCCCAGAAACAACCAATCGGCTGACCGACGATCGTGCGGGTCGTGGATGTGACCTCGTTTCCGAGGCCGCCGTCCAGGATCTCGTTCTTCCCCTGGCCAAGGGCCAGCACCTGGTTGCTGATGGTAGCGCCGTTGAGACCGACCTCGTAGTCGAGAGCGCCAGACTTGCCCTGCCAGGTGAATGTGCCTTCCACGCCGCTGTTGCGGACCTTCGCCGCGTTCACGTACGCGTTGGTCTGAGCGCCGACGTAGTTCGGAATTGGCACCTGCACCAGAATGCCGTCGGTCACCTTGCGATAGTAGTCAACGGTCGCCGCCATGCGACCGTTGAACAATACGCCATCGACGCCGAGGTTGGTCTGGGTGGTGTTCTCCCACTTGAGCTGCGGGTTGGCCAAATCGATCGGTGTCGCTCCGAACACCAGATCCTGCCCGGGGCCGAAGACCCCGTTCAAGTTGCCTCTGACGAGCGCGACGCTGGGATAGGCGCCGATCTTCTCGTTGCCGATCTTGCCCCAGCTCCCGCGCAGCTTGAGCGCCGAGATCGCGCCGGCGTCGCGCAGGAACCCCTCCTCCTTCAAGTTCCAGCCCACGGCGAACGAGGGGAAGTAACCATACCGGTTGTCCGGCCCGAATTTCGACGAACCGTCGGCGCGCAGGGATGCCGTAAAGAGGTACCGGTCCTTGAACGTATAGTTCGCGCGAAACAGGTAGGAGAGCATCTTCCATTCGAACCCACCGTTGAAGTTGCTCTGCCCCTGGGCGTCGCCGGCGTTACAGTACCAGAAGCTCTCGTCCTCACCGACAACGCTGGTGCGCTTGCACCCGAGAGAATCCTGATAGAAGGCTTGCATACTGATGCCTGCCAGCAGGTTGAGGCGATGGATGCTCCCGACGTAGTTGTAGGTGAGGGTGTTCTCCCACAGCCACGAGGTCGTCGTCCCCTGCTGGACCAGCACGTTGTTGATCGGGTTCTGCTGCGTCGGTGAGACGAAGTACTGCGGCGTGAAGATCTTGAACTCGGGTCGGTTGTAGTCCAGTCCGAAGCTGGAGCGGAGCGTTACGTGCCCGAGGACATTCGCCTCGGCGAACATGTTGCCGACCAATCTCCCGCCGTGTTCTTCGTTCTGCGTGTAAAAGACGGCGGCCGCCGGATTGCCACCCGACGTCGCTCGCACACTCAGATCGGTGAACGTCCCGTCCGGCTTGCGTGGCCCGAGGGTCGGATCGGCGCGATAGAGCGTACCCAACACATCGGGAGGCCGTTGGCGATCCACGTACGAAAACGCCAGGTTGTGTCCGAACAGGATGTGGTCCGTCAGCTGATAGTCGTTGTTCACTCGCAGCGTGAGCCGGTTGAAGTCCGAGTGCGGTAGGACGCCTGCCTGCCGAAACAGGTTACCGCTGACGTAATACGAATTCCGGGCAGTGCCCCCCGAGCTCGCGACCTCGTAGCTCTGCGTGGGTGCGGACTCAAAGATCGCGTTCTGCCAGTTCGTCCCGATACCGATGGCGGTCGTATCGGTGAAGTATGGGTTGATCAGGTTCGTGTTTTTCGCGAGCTCGTTGGCCAGCACGGCGTATTGGTGCCCGTTGACCAGGTCGATGTCGTGCAGGACCTTCTGCGAGCCTGCGTAGGCACGGACCGTGAAACGGTTCCCAGTCTCGAGCGAGCCCCGCCTTGTCGTGATGATGATGACCCCATTCGCGCCACGCGAGCCATAGATCGCCTCCGCCGAAGCGTCCTTCATCACATCGACCGACTGGATGTCGCTCGGGTTGACGAACGAGATGTCGTTCAGCAACATGCCGTCCACGACGTACAACGGGGAGGCGTCGTTGAGGGTGCCGATGCCGCGGATCCGGATGACCGCATTGTCGCCCGGCTTGCCGGATGACGGAATCACCTGCACGCCGGCGACCCGTCCCTGGAGCATCTGGTCCACGGAAGGTGCAGCGATGGGGGTGAGATCCTCGGCCTTCACGCTTGCCATGGCACCGGTGACGTCGCGCTTCTGCTGTGTCCCATACCCCGTCACCACGACTTCCTGCATCGCGATCGCCGCCGCCTCCATCGTCACGTTGACGACCGACCGTCCGCCGATCGCCACCTCCGAAGCGCGATAGCCGATGATGTTGAAGACCAAGGTGTCGGTCGGCGATGGCGCATCGATGGTATATCGACCATTGGTGGCGGTCAGGGTGCTGACGTTCGCTCCCTTCACGCTCACGCGAACGGCAGGGAGCTGGCTGGCGTCGACTGCCGAGGTGACGGTGCCCGTCACCCGGAGCTGGCCCGCTTGTCCCCAGACCGGTCCGGTGACTCCCAGCAGAAGGAAGGTGGCGGTCAGGCTGGTCAGGAACAGCGAGACGCCGAGTCGCGCGAACAAGCGAGAACAGCCCATGGACTCGTCTCCGAGAAAATGCGGTTGCCACCGTTATCACGCGCCCACTGGGGTTTGTCAAGGTCGGTGAGCGCCGCGTAGATTGGAAGCGCCGCTTCCACTTTACTCTTTCTGAAACGGATCCCGATGCGCCCGCACAGGGGTTTTGTCACGGCGTTGCCGGCCGCCCTCGCCCTCCTCGGCGCCGGACTCGCCTCCGCGCAGCGCCCCGCTGCCGCGCCGAAGCTCGACTCCCTCCTCGCCCGCATGACCCTGGAGGAGAAGCTCGGCCAGTTGAACCAGCTCTCGGTGGACAATCAGCCGAGCGCCGAACAGTTGCAGCTCGTGCGCAAGGGCCTCGTCGGCAGCCTCTTCAACCTCACGGGGGCGGCCGCGACGCGGGAGGCGCAGCACATCGCCGTGACCGACTCGCGGCTCCACATCCCGCTCATCTTCGGCCAGGACGTGATCCACGGCTACCGCACCATCTTCCCGATTCCGCTGGGCGAAGCCGCCTCGTGGGATCCGGAGGCGGTGCAGGCCGCCGCACACGTGGCCGCCGCCGAGGCCGCGGCGGCCGGCTTGCATTGGACCTTCGCCCCCATGGTGGACATCGCGCGCGATCCACGGTGGGGCCGGATCGCCGAGGGCTCAGGCGAGGATCCGTACCTGGGATCGGCCATGGCCGCGGCGCGCGTGCGCGGCTTTCAGGGCACCGATCCGCGCGCCCCCGACGCCGTGCTCGCCACCGTCAAGCACTTTGCGGCGTACGGTGGCGCCGAGGGCGGCCGGGACTACAACACCGTCGATCTGTCCGAGCGGACGCTGCGCGAGATATACCTGCCGCCCTACCGCGCCGCCCTGGACGCCGGCGCCGCTACCGTCATGACGTCGTTCAACGAGATCGGCGGCATTCCGAGCACCGCCAACCCGTGGCTCATGACCACGTTGCTGCGCCGCGAATGGGGCTTCAAGGGCTTCGTGGTGAGCGACTGGACAGCGGTCGCGGAGCTCCTCAATCACGGCGTCGCGGGCTCGCGCGCCGACGCGGGGAAGCTGGCGCTCGAAGCCGGCGTGGATATGGACATGGT
>WNGK01021434.1_pt1 | contig 11751 bp, 9 predicted proteins | sample 5400601 | NCBI WGS metagenome assembly WNGK01 (sample SAMN13153376, study PRJNA577476) | soil metagenome | isolation source: 60 cm soil or saprolite under Garry oak tree replicate 1 | place: USA:California | collected 2016-06-15
CGGCGGGGGCGTGGGCGGCTGCGCCATCGCCTACTGGCTGACCCGGCTGGGATGGAGCGAGGTGGTGTTGGTCGAACGCTCCGAGCTGACCAGCGGTTCGACCTTCCACTCGGCCGGCCTTGTGGGGCAGCTCCGGGGTTCGCTCTCCCTGACGAGGATGATGATGCGTTCGGTCGAACTGTACCGGACGCTGGGAGACGAGGTGGGAATGCCCACCGGCTGGCACGAGGTGGGGTCCCTCCGGCTGGCCTCGTCGACGGAGCGGATGGAGGAGCTGGCCCGGCAGGCCGGCTGGGCCAGGACGTTCGGGCTCCCCCTGGAGCTTGTGTCGGCGGCCGAGGCGGCCGGGCTGTTCCCGCCGATGTCCTCCGATGGAGTGCTGGGCGCGGCATACCTCCCCACCGACGGCTACGTCGATCCCAGCGAGCTCACCCTGGCCCTGGCGGCGGGGGCCCGGCGCCGCGGCGCCGAGATCTGCCCGAACACCCGGGTCACGGCGGTGGATGTGTCCCGGGGGCGGGTCACGGGAGTTCGGACCGACCGCGGCGACGTGGACGCCGAGGTGGTGGTCAACGCGGGAGGCATGTTCGCCGGGGAGATCGGCCGCATGGCGGGAGTGAACGTTCCCATCGTGCCCATGGCCCACCAGTACCTGGTGACGAAGCCGAGCGGCCTGCCCCGGGACCTCCCGACGATGCGGGACCCCTCGCTGCTGGTGTACTTCCGGGGGGAGTCCGGCGGGCTCGTGGCCGGGGGGTACGAGCGCGACCCCATGCCGTGGGGCCTGGACGGCATCCCCCCGGACTTCAACAACCGCCTGCTTGCCGAGGACTGGGATCGGTTCGAACCCCTGATGTCGAACGCCGTGGTGCGGGTGCCCTCGCTGGCCGACGCGGAGGTGGTTCGGCTGATCAACGGTCCGGAGGCGTTCACCCCCGACGGCGAGTTCATCCTGGGGGAGTCCGAGGTTCGGGGGCTCTGGGTGGCCGCCGGGTTCTGCGCCCACGGCATCGCCGGCGCGGGTGGGATGGGGCAGCTGGTGGCCGAGTGGATCGTGGAGGGCCTGCCGGGGTTCGACGTGTGGCACATGGACTCGCGGCGGTTCGGCCCCCACTACCGGAGCCGCGAGTACACCCTGGCCCGGACCGCCGAGGTCTACTCGACCTACTACGACGTGAGATACCCGGCGCAGGAGCGGTTGGCCGGGCGGCCGCTGCGGGTGTCTCCCGCCTACCCGAGGCTGGTGGCGCTCGGGGCTTCTTGGGGCGAGAAGTCCGGGTGGGAGCGGGCGAACTGGTTCGAGTCGAACGCCCCCGACGGCGATCCTGAGCTCAGGCCCCGAGGGTGGGCCGGGCAGGTCTGGTCGCCCGCCATCGAGGCCGAGCATCGGGCCTGCCGGGAGCGGGCCGCGCTGTTCGACGAGACCTCCTTCGCCAAGATCGAGGTGGGCGGCCCCGGGGCGTGCGGGTTCCTCCAGCGCCTCTGCGCCAACGACGTGGCCAGGCCGGTGGGGACGGTCGTCTACACGTCCATGCTGAACGAACGCGGCGGGATCGAATGCGACTTCACGGTGACCCGGGTGGAGGAGGATCGGTTCCGCATCGTCACGGGGACGGCGTTCGGGCAGCACGACCTGGCGTGGATCCGCCGGCATGCCCCGGCCGACGGATCGGTGCAGGTTCGGGACGTCACCAGCGCCTTCGCCTGCCTGGGGATCTGGGGACCGGTGTCGCGTTCGATCCTGTCGGCGCTGACCGAGGCGGACCTGTCGAACGAGGGCGGGTTCCGCTACATGACGGCTCGGGAGGTCGCCGTGGGATCGGTGCCGTGCCTGGCGCTCCGGGTGACCTACGTGGGCGAGCTGGGGTGGGAGCTGTACTGCCCGTCGGAGTTCGGCCTGCGGCTGTGGGACACGCTGTGGGAGGCCGGGCGACCGTTCGGCCTGGTGGCCGGGGGGTATCGGGCCATCGATTCGCTCCGCCTGGAGAAGGGCTACCGGGTCTGGGGGTCGGACATCACTCCGGACGTGACGCCGTATCAGGCCGGGACGGGATTCGCCGTGAAGCTGGAGAAGGGAGTGGACTTCATGGGCCGGGAGGCGCTGGTGCGTTCGATGGACGAGGCGCCCCGAGAGAGGCTGGCCTGCCTGGTGCTGGACGATCCCCGGTCGGTGGCGCTGGGCGAGGAGCCGGTGCGGGTGGACGGGCGCGTGGCCGGGCGGGTCACCAGCGGGGGCTTCGGCTATACGGTCGAACGCTCCATCGCCTACGCGTACCTTCCGGCGGCCGCCGCCGTGCCCGGGACGACGGTGGAGGTGGAGATCTTCGGCCGTTGGGTCGGCGGCTCGGTTGCGCAGGAGCCGCTGTTCGATCCGAATGGCTCGCGCGTTAGGAGCTGAGGTCCCCGGCCGCGTCGAACGAGCGGTCGAACTGCGGGTCGCCAGCCAGCTCGCGGAGGCGTTCGAAGTTCTCCGTGGCGTAGCCCTTGAAGTCGAACTCCAGCTCGGAGATGCCCTGCTGGACCACGCCCCACATGGCCTCGAAGAACGCGCCCATGAACCGCATGAGCCGGACCGCCGCCAGGTCGTGGGGTCGGACCTCCCCGGCGTAGGCGTGCAGGAGCGCCTCGTCGTGTTCGGGTTGGAAGTTGTGCTTGACCGAGAGGTTGCCCAGGTCGAAGAAGCGGTCGCCCATGCCCGCGTACTCCCAGTCCACGATGCGGACCCGTCCGCCGTCGAAGATGAAGTTCGCGTTCAGCAGGTCGTCGTGGCACGGGACCAGGGGCTGGGGGCCTCGGGCGGCCTCGATCCTCGCGGAGATGTCGTGGGCCCACCCGTAGTCGTCGGGGATGGCCACACCGTGGTCCGCCGCCGTGGCCGCGTAGCGTTCGACCACCCGATGGGAGTCGAACCGCGAGGGCAGTGCCGGGCCCTCGTGGATGGCCCGGACCGACCGGGCCACCCGGGCCAGCATGGCGGGCTCCCTGAGCTGCTCAGGCGGGATGGAAGAGCCCTCGATGAACCGGGTGACCAGGTAGCCCTCGGGCCGGACCACGGCCACCACCTCGGGCCCGACTCCGATGGAGGCGGCCATCTCCGCCGCGGCCCGTTCGGCCTCCCGGTCGATCCCCAGCAGCTCGGTGTCCTTCCCTCCGATGCGGAGCACGAACCGGTCGGCCTCGCCGTCTACCTGGACCAGGAAGTTGCGGTTGGTGATCCCCCCGCCGAGCGGCTCGAGCCGGCAGGAGCGGCCGGGCCAGACGCGTTCGATGACCTCCTCGGGACTGGCGGTCTGACTCACAGCGCGGTCCACTCGGCCCGGCCGTCCTCTCCGGTTCGGGCACGCCCGAACGGATCGGCGAAGTGCGACGGCGCGATGAGGACCGAGCCGCCGGAGCACTCCTCGAGCAGGGTTCGCCGCGTCGCGCCGGCCCTCTCGGGCTCACCGTCTGACCTGCCGAACCATTCGGGGTGGCCGAACTGGAACGGATGGTTGAAGGCGTCGCCGGAGATCACCATGCGGTCGCCTCCGCTTCGGACCTCCACACCCGAGTGCCCCGGCGTGTGCCCGGGGAGGTGGCGAAGCCGAACGCCCTCCGCCAGCGGCTGACCGTCCTCCGCGGGCATCAGGAGGCCCGCCTGCTCGAGGGGCGCCAGGAAGGAGTCGAACACCACCCGGACCTCCTCGTCGTGTTCGGCCCACTCGCGGAGCCACTCGATATCGGCGCGGTGCATCACGTGCCGCGCCTTCGGGAACGTGATCGCCCCCGGCGTCATGACGGTCCCGCCGATGTGGTCGTCGTGCATGTGCGTGAGGACCACGGTCTCGATCACGTCCGGTTCGACTCCCGCCGCTCGCAGCTCGTCCAGCACGCGACCGGTCGCGCCGAACCACGTCGGCGACAAGATGTGCCCTACGCCGGTGTCGACGAGGATCGTGGAACCTCCTACGCGGACGAGCGTGCACCGGACGTGCAATCGCCACGTGCCCGTCTCCGAGATCAGTTTCGGATAGTTCGAACGAACCTCCGCCCAGGCCTCGGCCGGAACGGACGGGTAGCTCTCCTCGATGGGCTCCTGGAGCGGTTGCACACCGTCGAGCAACGGCGTGACCAGCGCCTCCCCGACCCGGAGCGGCTCCATCACGGGCAAGCCGCTTGTCAGGCCTCCTGGGCCTGTTCGGGCTCCTGCTCCGATGCCTCGGGTTCCTCCTCGGGCGCCTCGAGATCCGCCTCCACGTCACCCTCGATGGGCGAGCCGGGTTCGACCTCCCCGGTGGCCCGCATCTCCCGCCGGACGTTGCGCGCCACGCGGCGCTCCTCGCGAGCGGCGATCTTCCTTGCCCTCACGTCCCGGCGCTGTCGCTTGCCGTAGGTCTCGGGCATCACACGCCTCCTTTGGTCAAGGCTCGGTGGGACGATCGGGCGGTCGGCACCGCTGCTCGTCGAGGTGCGCCGAACCGGTCATGCCGCTCCGTTCCGCGGACTCGTTGTGTGACGGTCCGTGTGAGCCGGGGTGGCTCGAAGCTCACCCGACGCCAACTCGGCGCGAACCCTCGAACGTGTTTCGAGGCATCAACCTTACCGGGTCCGGCGGGAGTGTCCACATCGAGAGGGCGACCTCGTGGCCGCTCCCCTCGGGAGCATCGGCTACTTACCAGCGCTCCCGGTGGACCACGTCGTCGAACGGGCGGCGCTTCGGATCGAGGATCGGTCGGAGGGGCCGGTCGCCCGGGTAGCCCAGGGCGATCATCACCCAGCATCGCCGGTCCTCCGGGAAGCCGAGGATCTCCCGGGCCAGCGCCTGGTCGAGCACCGCGGCGTGGGCGCTGCCGATCCCGAGGTCGGCGGCGGCGATCATGACGCTCATCGTGGCCTGTCCGAGGTCGTACAGCAGGAAGCCCCCAGTGGCCGGGTTCGGCTCCACCGGAGCGACCAGGGCGATCGTCGCGGCCGACGTGGCCACGTGCCACGCGCCCTGCCAGACCTTCGCCAGCGCCCGCAGCCGGTCACGTTCGACGCACACGACGAAGTCCCACACCTGCTCGTTGGTGGAGGACGGTGAACGCCGCCCGGCCTCGAGGATCCGGTTGAGGTCTTCCGGCGCGATCGGCCGGTCGTCGAACTGCCGGACGTTGCGCCGCGAGCGAATGGCATCCCAGGTCTCCATGCCCCCACCCTCCCTCGTGGCACCCGTCCCAGGTGCCCCGAGCAACATACCTGAGCGCGCCCTACCAGGCCCGTACACTTGGCCGGGAGTGACGGTGGCGACGGAGTTCCCCGCGGAGGGCATGGAGCTGACGCACATCCTGGTGTGCGCGGATCCCGAACGCTCGCGCCAGTTCTACACCGGCGTGCTGGGCGCGGAGCTGTACCGCCAGTACGGCTCCTCGGTGGTCCTGCGGTTCCTGGGGAACTGGCTCCTGCTGGTCGAAGGGGGCGGGCCCACCGACGACAAGCCCACGGTCACGTTCGCCCCTCCGGCCGATCCCGACACGGTGGGCCATTCGTTCACCATCCGGGTCCCGGACTGCCGGGCCGCCTACGAGGCCCTGCGCGAACGGGGCGCGGAGTTCCTGACACCGCCCGTGGACCACGGCTGGGAGATCCGGTGCTTCCTGCGGGACCCCGATGGGCACCTGTTCGAGCTCAGCCAGGCTGGCTCGTCCTGAGGGATCAGCCGGGCTCGCGGCCCGGCCATTCCACGCCCTCCCACGGGTCGTAGTCGACCTCGAGGGGCTCCTGCGCCGGGCGTTCGTCCTCGGGGACGTGCCGCAGGTTCACCCGGATGCGGGTCCACGTGGTGCTGCGGCCGCGCATCGAATCGACCAGGACGTCGGCGGGTTCGAGGTGCGCCTCGACGCCGGGGTGCCGCCGCTTCCACCGATCCAGGCCCTCCATGGCCTCGGCCTGCGTGGCGGCGCGGGCGATCTCCACGAGCGGCACGGTGGTGCGACGGCGGCCGGTGGGCCCGGCCGACTTGCCCGGGGCCGGCGGGGGCACGATGCCGCCGCGGGCGGGCGGGTCCGGGGGGCCGTCGGGCCGGCGCTTCGACGGCTGGACCCGCCTGGGCTCGCCCGGCTGCTTCGCGTACTGCGGGGGCCAGGGCGCGTCGCCGAACCCGGCCTCCTCGTGTTCGGCCGCCAGCTCGAGCAAGGCCTCCAGCGAGCCGGCGACCTGGTCGATCCCCTCGCACGGGTCCCCGCGTGCGGCGAACCGTTCCGGCACGGTGTCGACGGTGAACGCGGCGGGGTCGCAGCCGGGCACCTCGTCCCACGCCAGCGGAGCCGAGACCCGGGCGTCCGAAGTGGGCCGGACCGAGAACGCCGAGGCGACAGTTCGATCCTTCGCGTTCTGGTTGTAGTCGAGGAACACGCCGTGGCGCTCCTCCTTCCACCACTTGCTGGTGGCCAGGCCGGGCTCGCGGCGTTCGACCTCCGGGGAAGGACCACTTGGGTTCGATCCGCGCGTACACGTGGAACCCCCGCGATCCCGAGGTCTTGGGCCAGCCGGCGAGGCCGAAGTCCCGCAGGGCCTCGTTCGTGGCCAGGGCCACCTCGAGGATCTGTGCCCACTCCACACCCGGGACGGGGTCGAGGTCGACCCGGAGCTCGTCGGGATGGTCTAGGTCCTCCGCGCGGACCGGATGGGGGTTGAGGTCGATGCATCCGAGGTTGACCACCCACGCCAGTTGAGCCGCGTCGCGCACCACGATCTCCCGGGCGGTCCGCCCCGAGGGGAACGACAGCTCGACCACCTCGACCCAGTCGGGCCGCTGCTCCGGGGCGCGCTTCTGGAAGAAGAACTCTCCCTCCGCGCCGTTGACGTAGCGCTTGAGCGCCATCGGCCTGCCGTACACGCCTCGCAGCGCGCCCGGGGCCACCGCCAGGTAGTACCGAACGAGGTCGATCTTCGTGTGGCCGGTGCGCGGGAAGAAGACCTTGTCCGGGTTGGTGACGGTCACCTCCCGGCCTTCGATCTCCAGCACCTCCTGCCGGGCCGGCATGCCCGACACGATACCGGCCACCCGGGGCGCCGCCGCGAACCCGAGCGAGAGCCGCTTGACAAACGGCGAACGCTCCATGCCTCCATCGGATCGGCCTGCACGTGCAGGCCACGTATCAGCCGGGAAGCCGCTACTGGCTGTTCCAGGGGATCGGGGCCGGGATCTTCGTGGCCCTGGCGCTCGGGCTGATCTGGTTCAGCCTGTGGTGGGTGCGCCGTCGGCTGGCGCGAGCATGGGGCTCCGGCCCTGGACGCCCGAGGCGGAAAGCCGGACACTCTCGGCCATGGCTCGCGTTCGCGTGGGGTTCGGAAAGGCATCGCCCCTGGCGATCCTGATGGGGCTGCTCGCCCTATCGACACCGAGCGCGAGGGCGGAGGCTCCGGGGCGTTCGGCACCGCCGCCGATCCCGCCGGTGCTGTCGGTCACGGAGCTCGGGTCGGTGGCCCAGAACCCGGTGATCGAAGGCCGCGACGGGACCTGGAGCGCCCTGGTGGGCGGCCGGTCGATCTGGACGTTCGGGGACACGGTGCTCTCGGTGCCGGGCGAGAGCGGCGACGGCTGGGACAACAACACGCTGTCGTGGACCACGGACCTGAGCGCGTCGGACGGCATCGGGCTCGACCACGACCTGCTCGACTCGACGGGTGCTCCGGCGGAGTTCATCCCGTACCTGGACTGGGAGCGCGTCTACGACGAACGCCACGACCCCCAGCACTGCACGGCGGACCCCTGCGGTGCGGAGTTCGCCATGTGGGGAGGGCCGGTGGTGAACGACCCGGTCAGGCACCGGGTGCTGTACGTCTACGACGAGATCTGGCGGGTGGCCGGGCAGTTCGGGTGGCGCAACGTCGGCACCGGCATCGCCGTAGGAACGCCGGACGGAACGATCACCCGGCCCATCGAGGATCCGAGCAGCCCCACGCCCACGCTGATGTGGGGAGAGCACGAAACCGGCTTCGCCGGCGGGTCGGTGGTGGTGGGTTCGACGCTCTATTCCTATGGCTGCGAGCCCGGGTTCTTCGTCCAGCACTGCGAGGTGGCCCGGGTGCCGCTGTCCCAGGCACTGAACAAGTCCCAGTGGCGGTACTACGCGGGCGCCGGCGTGTGGAGCGCTTCAGAGGCGGACGCCGTCGCGGTGTTCGACGGCGGCGCTGCCGGCAACTCGGTGTTCCTCGATCCCTACCTCGGCGACTACGTGGCCATCTACAGCGGGGTGTTCTCGAACGACGTGTATTACCGGGTGGCGTACCAGCCGTGGGGCCCCTGGTCGAACCAGGCCCTGCTGTTCACGGGGCGATCCGGCTGGCACGGCACCGCCGTCTACGCCGGCATGGCCCACCCCGAGCTCGGGGAGGGCAACGGGCAGACCGAGTACGTGACCTACGTGCACGCCAGCGGGTTGTTCCAGTCGAACCTCCCTCTGGTCCAGGTGGTGTTCGGCCTCCCCAGCCACTGACACACGACCGGCCCTTGACAGCCCGGCGACATACGCGGTATATATGCGCCTGCCTGCGAGGATACTCGGTATAAGCGAAGGGGGACCGATGTCGGTGGCCATGAGCCTGCTGGCGATCCTGGAGGAGGCGCCCACCTACGGGCTCAGGCTCAAGAACGAGTTCGAGGCGCGGACCGGGGCGATGTGGCCGCTGAACGTCGGGCAGGTCTACACCACACTCGGCCGGCTCGAACGCGACGGGCTGGTCCGGGTCCTGAAACAGGGGCCCGAGGCCCAGAAGCTCTACGAGGTGACCGAGGCGGGGCTGGAACGGCTCCGGTCGTGGTTCGACACTCCCACCCGCATGCTCCCGCCAGCGAGAGACGAGCTCGTCCTCAAGCTGGTCATGGCGGTGGATCGGGCGGGCCTCGACCTCCGAGACGTGATCCAGGCCGAGCGACGAGGTGCCGTGGAGCTCCTTCAGGAGCTGACCCTGCTGAAACGAAAGGGCTCGACGGAGCCCGGGAAGGACCTCGGCTGGGCCTTCCTGTTGGACTCCCTGATCTTCCAGGCCGAGGCTCGGGTGCGCTGGCTGGACGACAGCGAGGCCCGGGTCCAGAGGCAGGGATCCGCGACCGTTCCGAACGAACCACCCGTGCCGGCCGTCGTCCAGGAGAGCGGAGGGGTTCGAACATGACCGCCGCCATCGAGTGGCTCGACGTCACCAAGGTCTATGGCAGCGGCCACGTCCGGGTCGAGGCGCTCTCGCACGTGACGCTCCGGGTCTTCCCCGGCGAGCTGGTCGCGGTGATGGGGCCGAGCGGGTCCGGCAAGTCGACCCTGCTGTCCCTGGCCGGGGGCCTCGACCAGCCCACCTCGGGGAAGGTGATGATGGAGGGGTCGGACCTGGCCCGTTCGAGCGTGACGGACCTGGCCCGGCTGAGGCGCAGGCGCATCGGCTACGTGTTTCAGCAGTTCAACCTGATCGAGGGGCTGACGGCGGTGGAGAACACGTCGCTGCCCCTCGAGCTGGACGGTATGGGGAAGGGCCCGGCTCGCCAGGCGGCCCGGACCGCGTTGGCCCAGGTGGGATTGGACGGACTGGCCGACCGGTTCCCCGAGGAGCTTTCGGGCGGCGAACAGCAGCGCGTAGCCATCGCCCGGGCGGTGGTGGGGGAGCGGGTCCTCCTGCTGGCCGACGAACCCACGGGCGCGCTGGACTCGGCCGCCGGGGAGACCGTCCTGGGGTTGCTTCGAAACCACTGCGACCGGGGCGGCTGCGGCATCCTGGTCACCCACGACGCCCGGTTCGCCGCCTGGGCCGACCGGGTCGTGTTCCTCCGGGACGGCCGGGTGGTCGATCAGACCAGCCCGACGCCGGGACCGGAGTCGCTGCTTCGCCATCCCGTGGGCCGATGACGCTCTCACCGACCCGGGCGGTGGCGCGGATCGCCTGGCGTCACGCCGGGAGGAATCCCGGGCGCAGCGCGCTGGTGGCAGCCATGGTCGCCCTGCCCATCGCGGCGTTCGCCGCCACCGCGTCCGTGATCGGGACCATCACGCCCACGGCCCAGCAGGTGGTGGCCGAGACCATGGGGACCGCGGACATCGTCGTCCACGGGTTTTCGAACACGCTGCGTTCGGCAAGCCTGCTCCGGGAGCTCCCGCGGGGCACCCGAGTGGTCACCGGCCGCGCCCTCCACAGCCAGGACATCGTTCGTGGATCGGTGGTCTCGCTTCGGGCGGAGGAGTTCTCCCGTCCCGTCGACCAAGCTCCTCTCCGCGGCATGTTCGACGTGCTGCACGGACGCCCCCCGGCCGGCCCTGGGGAGGTCGCCCTGGACCCGGCCACCCTCACCGCGTTCGGCGCCCGCATCGGCGACCGCATCCGGCTCGAGGACGCCGGGTTGACCCTGCGCGTCACCGGGACGCTGGTCGCCCCGGGCGACCCCACCGACAGCCTCGCCGTGGTGGGCCCCGGCACCCTGGCCGGCCAGGCGAACGCCGACTTCAGCGGGTTCTGGATCGCTCTCCCTTCGGGGAGCTCGGTCGAGCGGGCCGCGGCGATCCTGTCGAACGATCCGCACGATCCGATCTTCCAGACCCGCCACGACGTCGCGCACACGGACGACGGGGCGAGGGCCGCCGCCAGCGGAGGCGCGTTCGCCGGGGCGGTGCTCGGGCTGTTCGGGACCGGGTTGATCGCCGCCGCGGCGTTCGTGTCCGGAGCCCGCAGGCAGCTCCGGATGCTCGGCCTGATCGGTACGCAGGGCGGGGAGCCCCGGCATGTCCGGGCCGCGGTCCTGTTCGGCGGGGTCGTCCTCGGGTTCGTCGGTTCCCTCATCGGTCTCGCTCTTGGCATCGCCGGGGCGTTCGCCGTCCATCCCCTTCTGGCCGGTATCACCGGCAAGCCCGTCGGCCCCGTGCGGCTGCCACCGTTCCCCCTGGCCGGCTCGGTGGTCCTGGGGACCCTCGCGGCGACCCTCGCGTCGTTCGGACCGGCCAGGTCGGCCGCCAAGCTGAGCACGGTGGAGGCGCTGGCCGGCCGAACCCCGCCTCCGCGCAGGCCCGGGCGCCTGGCCGGGGGAGGGCTCCTGGGCGTTGCTGCGGGGGCGGCGCTCACCGCGGGGGGAACCATCGGGCACGCCGGGGCGGCGCTCACGGCCGGGCTCGTCCTGATGGTCGGAGGGTTCCTCCTGGCCGTCCCTCTCGTGGTCGCGTGGATCGGCGCGTTGGCCGGCCACCTGCCGACCATCCCGAGGCTGGCCGCGCGGGACCTCGCTCGCAACGGACGGCGCACCGGGGCGGCCATGGCCGCGGCAACCATCGCCCTGGCGCTTCCCGTCGCGGTCTCCACGCTGTGGCTCTCCGACGAGGCGAGCCAGCGGCGGACGCCGGCCATGGCGCCCGATCAGCTGTCGATCAGCCTGTCGGTGCCCGGGCGAGGGGGAGGGGACCTGCACCGCCGGACCCGCGACCTGATGACGGCGTTCCGAACCGCGTTTCCGAGGGACCTGGTCGTTCGGCTGGTGCCGGCCGAGGCCACCGGGGGCCACCCCGGGTCGGCCGATGGCGGCTTCGGCGACGCGGTCGTCTACGCCTCCGGCCGGCAGGAGATCCGCCAGGGCGTTCCGTTCAGACCAGGCGGCGTCCTGTGGATCGGCGGGCCGGACCTGCTTCGAGCCTTCCATGCCGAACCGGGCATCCCCGCCCTGGAGTCGGGCAAGGTGGTGTCCGTCGGGCCCGGGGGCACCGACGGTGGACGGGTCCATCTGGACAACAACGTGGGCCTCCCCTCGATGGACCTGCCCGC
>WNGK01008311.1_pt1 | contig 11750 bp, 12 predicted proteins | sample 5400601 | NCBI WGS metagenome assembly WNGK01 (sample SAMN13153376, study PRJNA577476) | soil metagenome | isolation source: 60 cm soil or saprolite under Garry oak tree replicate 1 | place: USA:California | collected 2016-06-15
GGACCCATCGCTGCTCTCCAATCAGGACTACGTCGCCCACAACAATCCCCAGCTCGCCGAGTTCCTCCTGAGCCATCCTGAAGTCGCCCGTAACCCTGACTTCTATCTGTTCACCCACATGCATCCTGACGGCGGCGGTCCCGACGAAGCCATCCAGCGCGAAGTCTGGCCCGATTTCTACCGCGGTCCCGAAAGGCGTTCGGCCATGGCTGAGTTCACCGGTGACCTGCCGCCCCTTCTCGCCTTCGCCTGCTTCCTCGTCGCCCTCATCTGGATGACCCGCGTCTTTGTCGAAAACCGCCGCTGGGGCCGCATCTTCAAGCTGCAAAGCGAGGTGCACGGCCGCCTCATCGACAAGTTCACCTCCAACCAGGAACTCGCCCTCTACATGGAAACCGAAGCCGGCAAGCGCTTTCTTGAGGCCGCGCCCATCCCGGTCAGCTTCGAGTCCGGCCAGCGGGTGCCGAACGCGGTAGCCCGCGTTCTCACGCCGCTCCAGGTTGGCATCGTTCTTGTCCTGCTTGGCCTTGGCTTCCTCTCTCTTCGCCATGCCAGTCAGGAGATGGATGTTCCCATGCTCGTGCTCGGAACCGTCGCCGCGATGCCCGGCATTGGGTTTATCATCTCCGCGGGGATCACCTGGCTCCTGGGCGCTCGTCTTGGCCTGATTCCACAGAACCCCGCAGCGCCCCACAGGATCGACCCGCCCTTCGTTTCGCACGATCGCCAATGAGTTCGGCCGCGAAGCCGCCCTCGACACCGGCAGCGAAATGGTCCACACGCCAGAAGGGTGCCGCAAACAGTGAGGAAGCATCGGCGTATGCCCTGGGAAACCGCAATTCCGAACGTGCTGGCCGCCGACGCGCAACCGCTCGCCGGGCCCCCGTTCGCCTCCTTGCCGATGGATAGCGAGGAGTTCGCGGGCTTCTATGAGCGTTCCGCTCGTTCGGTCTGGGCCTATCTGGCCCGGGTGTCAGGCGATCCGGCGCTGGCCGACGACCTCATGCAGGAGAGCTATGTACGCTTCCTCTGCGCCGCCAGTCCCACCGACGGCGAAGTCGCTGCCCGGAGGTATCTCTTCCGCATCGCCACCAACCTGCTGCGCGACCACTGGCGCCGTCCTCGCTCCGCCTCCATTGCAGAGATTCCCGAGGAATTCTTTCGCGCACCCGATGCATCCGCCCACTCAGACTCCACTGCAATTCTCGGACCGGCCATGAAGCTCATGCGCCCGCGCGACCGCCAGCTGCTATGGCTGGCCTATGCCGAGGGATACTCCCACCACGAGATCGCCCAAGTCACCGGCCTCGCGTCAACCAGCATCCGCCTGCTCCTCTTCCGCGCCCGGCGCAAAATCGCCTCTGTCCTTCGCCAGCAGGCATCCAACAACCGGAGGCCGCTATGATCCCCGGCACCTGCGCCCGCGAAAAGGAAGTCAGAGACCTGCTGCAGCGCGGCCATTGGCCCCAGGCCTGCTCTCCGGAACTTCGCACCCACGTCGACGCTTGCCGCGCCTGCTCTACCCTCGTCCTCGTCGCGCAGACATTTCAGCGCGCCCGTGCCGACGCTGCCGGCATGGCCCGCCTTCAATCTCCCGGCGTGCTCTGGGCGCGCGCCCAACTCCGTCGCCGCAACGCTGCCCTTGAGCGCATCGGCAAGCCCATCCTTGGCGCACACATCTTCGCCATGGCCGTCGCACTTCTGGTCGCGGGAGGATTTCTCGTCTCACAGGCGCGTCAGGGGTTTCACTGGACCTCCTGGTTTGAAGAACTTACCCGCTCCCTTCATTTCGAGGCCCTCTGGCCTGCCTCGCTTCCGGCCTTCGACAGCGGACTGTGGTTCGTCGTGCCCATCCTCGCCGCCCTCGCGGTTCTCAGCGGTGTCGTCGCCTACATGGCCTCCGAACAGAAGGAGTAGCGCCACTCTCTCTGAGGCTCCATCGCAGCGATAATCCTGCGGCTCTCTCTGCTTTAGCCTGAAAACACCCCGCAGCCTCTCAGGCTGATACCCCATTCACCAGTCACTGGAGGCCCATTTGCTGTCCCGCCCCAAGATCTACCCCGTGCTGGCCTGCCTCATCGCCACACTATCAATAGCCCAAACCCCACCCCAGCAGGAAGACCAGCAACTCGACGTCCAGCTTCAGACCATCGCGGCCGCGCATCACGGAAAAGTCGCCCTCTACGCTCACAATCTCAAGACCGGCCAAACAGCCTCAATCACCCCCGACCTTCCCGTCCAAACCGCCTCCGTAATCAAGCTCGGCATTCTCCTCGACGCCGCCGAGCAGATCCGCGAAGGCCACGCCACCCTGGCCGAGAAGCTCGTTCTTACCCACGCCAACCAGGTCGAGGGCTCCGGAGTTCTGGGCCAGCTCACCGCGCCCCTGCCGCTCACCCTCGGTGACACACTCACCCTGATGACCGTCTTGAGCGACAACACCGCCACCAACCTGGCCATCGATCGCCTCGGACTGGCGCACATCAACGCCACCCTTCGCTCCGCCGGTCTGCGTCAAACCGTTCTCTATAAAAAGGTCTACGTGCCTGCAACGGCCCCCATGCCCGCTGACCAGCCAAAGTTTGGCCTCGGCAAGACCACTGCCCGCGAGATGGCCTCGCTCATCGAGCGCCTGGCCACCTGCCACTTGTCTTTGGACGACTCCGCGCCCCTGCCCGGCGACGGCCCACTCTGCGCAGCCCTGCTTCATATGCTGCGAAACCAGCAAGACCGCAACAGCCTGCCCCGCCTGCTCGAAACCATCGACACCAGCGAAAACGGCTCGGCCATCGCCAACAAAACCGGCGCGCTCGATGCCGTTCGCAACGACATCGCCCTCATCTCGACCAAACAGGGCCCCGTAGTCATCGCCGCCTTCACCTTCCAGAACGCCGACCAGCGCTGGAACGGCGATAACGAAGGCGAACATACCCTCGGCAAGCTGGGTCAGGCCGTCATTCAGCTCTGGTCGCCCGCAGGCCTCGATGTCGCGTCATTCCCATGGAACAACCCTCTCGCCGCCGCGCCGCCCCATCAGGACCCAGCGCACAGTCATCCCCTGTAAATCCCTGCTAAAATCATGCTTTCGACAAGCCCTCACAAGGCAATTCCAAGCTTAGAAAGCACGCCACGTGCCCAACGAACCCAAGCCCAAATCCGTGACCTACGCCGACGCCGGCGTCGACATCTCCAGCGGCGACCGCGCCAAAGAACGAATCAAATTTCTGGCGCAGAAGACCTTCAACCGCAACGTCCTTGGGGGAATCGGCGGGTTTGGGGCGCTCTTCCGGCTCGACCTCCAGCGCTGGAAAAATCCCATCCTGGTGAGCTCCGCCGACGGCGTTGGAACCAAGCTGAAAGTGGCGTTCGAATTAGGCCTGCACCAGACCGTGGGCCAGGACCTCGTGAACCACTGCGTCAACGACGTCGCGGTGCAGGGCGCCACTCCGCTCTTTTTCCTCGATTACCTCGCCAGCGGCAAGCTCGATCCTGAAGTGACCGAAGCCGTGATCACCGGCCTCGCGGAGGCCTGCAAGGCTAACGGCTGCGCCCTCATCGGCGGCGAAACTGCCCAGATGCCCGGCTTCTACACCGATGGCGAATACGACCTTGCCGGCTTCATCGTGGGCGCGGTCGATCGCGACAAAATGGTCACCGGCGCGGGCATCAAGGCGGGCGACGTTCTCATTGGACTGCCTTCCACCGGCCTCCACACTAACGGTTATTCGCTCGCCCGCAAGCTGCTCTTCGAGGTGGCGGGTTACAAGGCCACGCAATACGTCACGGCCATCAAAGAGAAGGCCGGTGCCGCGCTCATGAAGACCCACCGCAGCTACCTCCATGTCATCCAGAAACTCGTGGCGGCCGGGCTCACCACCGGCATGGCTCACATTACGGGCGGCGGCATCACTGAAAACCTGCCCCGCATCCTGCCCAAAGGCACGGCGGCACAGATCGAGCTCGGCTCGTGGCCGGTCCTGCCCATCTTTGAACATCTTCGCGATCTCGGCCAGGTTTCGCAGGAGGAGATGATGCGCACCTTCAACATGGGTGTTGGCCTCATCGCTGCTGTCCCGGCAGCCAAATTCACACGCGCCAAAAACCTCCTCGACCGCGCCGAAGAGAAGTTCTACGTGGTCGGCCGCGTCACCAAGGGCGAGCGCAAGGTGCAATACACGTGAGTCTCGCAGTCCCTGAGCCGGGTTCGATTGGTGCGACAGGTTCGAGGCAGACTCGGGTTCGCTTGGGAATTCTCCTCTCCGGCCGGGGCTCCAACTTCCTGGCCATCGCACAAGCCATCGGCAAACGTCGCCTTACCGGAGTCGAGATCGCCGTCGTAGTCTCCAACGTCGCCGACGCCCCCGGCCTTAGCGCCGCCCTCGAACTCGGCCTGCCCGCTGAAGTCTTCATCTCCAAGGGCCGCAAGCGCGCCGAGCACGATGCCGACGTGCTGGCCTGCCTGCAAAGTCACCGCGTCGAACTGGTCTGCCTCGCCGGCTACATGCGCCTCCTCTCCCCCGAGTTCATCGCCGCCTTCCCCAATCGCATCCTCAACATCCACCCTTCGCTGCTGCCGGCTTTCCCCGGCCTCGACGCGCAGCAACAGGCTTTTGACTACGGCGTGAAACTGGCCGGGTGCACCGTCCATTTTGTCGATGAGCACCTCGATCACGGAGTCATCATTCTTCAGCGCTCCATTCCGGTTCTCGACTCCGATGATGCCCATTCATTGGCGGAGCGCATTCTCGCCGAAGAGCACCTCGCCTACTCCGAAGGCATCGCCCGCGTGGTCAGCGGTGACTACGAAATCGTTGGCAGGCGCTACCTCAAGCTGCTTCTTCGTTAAGCTGTCCGCCCGCTGCCGGTTCTCCGCAGCGATTCTGTCAACCCACCAGCGCGCCTCGGCTCCTCTATCCGGCTCATAATTTGCGACTTGCCGCGCTCCTGTGTTTTGCCGAAATTATCCCCGACCTTGCCTACCCTTAAGAGATAGCCAGACGAGCGGCGAAATGCCGCGCCCGGTGAATGAATTAGCCCTCCCCCAGGACGGCACCGAAGCGCAGTCAAATCGCTCGCTCGTCGCGGCCTGCCCGATAGTGACTCTCTGCCGGCCCGCTGCAACCACAGCGCGCCCGGCCAAGAAGGCTGATCGAATCCCGCGTAGCAGAGTCCGGACCAAACCTCGCCGGCTCCCATCGCGGGCAGCGGAACGGGTGAGGCTATAGCGGAACCAGAGTCGATGTATCCCGAAGCCACAGCATTCAAGTCGACGCGACCATCAGGGAGCGGCGACCCTGAACAAAACTCAACAGGACACAGTTACTCTGGTTCCGCTCTAATGCCTCGCCCTTGTTCGCCGGCCACCATCGGAACGTAGCTCCAATAACAAACAGTCCAAGGAGATATTCAATGAACGCATTCTCAAACATCTGGAATCATCCCAAAACCTCCAGCGCCGGCCTGCTTATCGGCATCGTCAGCGTTGCCAGCGTGTTGTCGCAGCAGGGAGTCACGCTGGGCAAAGTTGGATCGGGAAACGTGGTGACAATGGTCGCCGGCGTAGCCTCCGTCCTCTTGGGACTCATGGCACAAGACCCCGGCCAGAACCAGCCCGTCGCCAATATCGACGCGGCCAAAACGCAACGGCCTTAACTGGCTCGCGGCTGGTACTACTACGCAGTGATAAACAACATGGGCCGCTCCTGATTCGAAGCGGCCCTGTGAGTCTCTGCCAAATTAAAGCGTGGGTTAGGTATTTGTCCCTTTCGCTTCATCGAGAATCAACTTGAGCGTCATCTGGCGTTGACCTCTCAGAATCGTGATGCTGATGGTGTCGCCTGCCTGGTGCTTGTCCATCACCGAGCTGATGTCCTGCGGATCGGTGATCTGCTGTCCGTCGATCGCCACAATCAAGTCCCCGCCCAGCATGATAGGCGTATTGCCCACGTAGGCCTGCTGGTTGCCGCCGCGCAGTCCCGCCTTCTCAGCCGCTCCGCCCGGTATCACTTTCTGGATCAAAACGCCGTAATCGGCAGCCAGCCCCATCTGCTCCGCCAGGTCAGGCCCAATGGCATAGGAGACGATGCCGAGCGACGGCCTCTTCACCCGCCCATAGCGTGTCAGATCCGCCAGCACCGCCTTGGCCGTGTTCACCGGAATCGCGAAGCCAATTCCCGAGCTCTGCTCCGCGCCGTTCGAAGCGATCATCGTATTGATGCCGATCACTTCGCCGCGGGAGTTCAACAGCGGCCCGCCCGAGTTGCCGGGATTAATCGCCGCATCCGTCTGAATCGCGTCTTCAATCGGCGCCCCGTCGTTGGTCCTGATCGACCGAATCGAACTGATGATTCCGCGCGTCATCGTGCCGTTCAGGCCGAAGGGATTGCCGATCGCGTAGACCTTCTGGCCCACGTTCAGCTCAGAGGAGTCGGCCAGCGTCACCGGCTGCAGATTCGGAGCCTCGATCTGCAACAGCGCCAGGTCGTGCACTTTGTCGCTGCCCACCACAGTCGCCTTGTAGCTCTTCTTGTTGCTCAACGTCACCTGGATGCCGCGATTGGCGCCCTCAATTACGTGAAAGTTGGTGAGCACGTGACCGCTCTTGTCCAGCACGAACCCCGAGCCCTGCCCCTGCTGCGGCACCGTGCCATAAAAGAAATTGAACACCAGCGTAGTCGAAGTGATGTTCACAACCGAGGGAAGCACGCGCTTGTACACCGCGATGTTGTTCTGTTCTTCGGAATCATAGGCGGGAGCAGCCTGGGCCTCGGTGAGTTCAAGCGGCGAACTGCCGCCCCGCCCACCAAAAAGGGAAATGTGGTTCAACGCTCCCTTGTCCAGACCCGTGGGCAGATGCGTCGTAACAAACCAAAACCCACCCACAAGCAAAACGACCAAAACGAACCGGCGCAGTTTCATAGCTGGTGAACCAGAAGGCCTTTCTTTCCTGTAATCGCGGCATACCCATCAGAAAACAGCCGCACCTGTCTCTTCCTATTCTAATGAACCGGCGGTTGACGATTTGTTGCTCTCGTCCTTGAGCCTCCGCCAAAGCGACTCCACCGCGGCGCGAAGAGCCGCAACATCCCCGGTGTTTTCGAGCACGTAATCGGCGCGAGCCGCCTTTTCCGCATCGGGAATCTGCCGGGCCAGCCGAATCCGCGCATCGGCAGCCGCGGCTTCGCGGCCTGCACTATCAGCGCTGATACGAGCCGCGTAGCGGGCGATCTTCAACTCATCCGGCGCCGTAAGCACGATGATGTGGTCGAAGCGGCGGCGCCAGTCGGCGAGCACGCTCTCTCTCTCCCCGCGCGCGATCGCGTCGCGCTCCACCTCGAAGATGAGCGCCGACTCCACCACCGCAACGGCCACCGGGTCGCGCGCGAAAACCTCTTCCATCCACCGCTGCTGGGCTGCAATCACCGCCGGATGCACGATAGCGTTCAGCTCTTGCAGGCGGCCCCCCTTGAATGCCAGCTCTGCCAGCAGGGCGCGATTCAACCGGCCATCAGCCCCGACCACGTCGTTGCCAAACACACGCACAATCTCGGCGAAGACGGTCTGGCCCGGCTCCATCAACACGCGCCCCAGCTCATCCGCCTCGACGACCTGCGCCCCAAGTTCGCGCAGATGCGCCGCCACCGTGCTCTTGCCGCTGCCCAGACCGCCGGTAAGCCCGACTCGCAGCATCGGTTAAAGGCCCCGGCGCATCTTGGCCGCGCGCACCGTGTTGGCCATCAGCATCGCGATGGTCAGCGGACCCACACCACCCGGTACAGGCGTATACGCTCCCGCAACTTCAAAGGCCTTGGGATGCACATCGCCTACGATGGTCGATCCCCGCTTGGCGAACACCGCTTCCCGCTTTCCATTCCCCGCGAAATATTTGTCGAACTCTTCCCGCGTGGTAATGCGATTGATGCCCACGTCGATGATGGTCGTGCCCGGCTTCACCATCTCCGCGGTGATGAATCCGGGCCGCCCAATCGCCGCCACCAGGATGTCCGCACTTCGCGTCACAGCTCCAAGGTCGCGCGTCTTCGAGTGGCAGATCGTCACCGTCGCGTTCTCGTGCAATAGCAGCATGGCTGCGGGCTTGCCCACGATATCGCTGCGGCCCACCACCACCGCGTTCTGCCCTGCGATGGCAACACCGCTGCGCTTCAGAATCTCGATTACTCCCGCCGGTGTGCACGGAGCCAGCGCCGGCCGCCCCGATTGCAACCGCCCCGCATTCACCGGATGAAATCCATCCACATCCTTCGCCGGCGAAACCGCATCGAGCAGCGCCTTGGTATCCACCTGCTTCGGCAGCGGCAACTGGATCAGGATTCCGTCGATGTCGTCGCGGTCGTTCAGGCTCCGCACCAGGTCGAGCATGTCTTCCGTGGTGACACTGTCCGGCGGCGTAATAAGTTCGCTGAAAAGGCCCAGTTCAGCGCACGTCTGCACCTTGCTGCGCACATAAATCTCCGACGCAGGAACGTGCCCCACCAGCACCGCCGCCAGCCCCGGCCTCACACCCTCTGCCGCCAGCGCCTTCACTTCTTCCGCAACTTCCTGCTTGATCTGCGCAGCGATAGCCGCGCCATCCAGTATCTTTGGCATCTCTGCTCCAAACACTCATCCTATCGCTTCAGCCGGTCGCCTTCATCCAGCGCACGAGCCAATCCCTCTCCCTCTCACGCAGTTGCGCATTCTCTGACCGTTCTTAGAGTGCTCTCCGGCCTTGTTTGCATCTCGACCCACGGGCCGATAAACTTCTCCCCGAACTAGGCAGCATCGTTTTCTGTGCCCCACTTTCCCGTTTCAATAAAGGAGATCACTTGCGCCTCTTCCGGACTCCCCTTCTTGCCTGCGGATTGATCGCCGTCTCATTCGCTCCTCAGAGTCATCTCGCGTCCGGCCAAGCTGCCGGTGCTCAGGCGCTCCCTCCCATTCCGCACCCTAAGCAGATTCACCTCAAGCACGTGCTGGTCATCGGTCAAACCAAAGGCTTCGAGCACGATTCGATCTCCGGAGCCATGGCAACCATCTACAACATGGGCCGCGAGAGCGGCCTGTGGGACACGATGCTCCGCACCGACACCGAATTGCTCACCAAGAAGCCTCTCGGAAACAACGCAAAAAACCTCAACGATTTCGATCTCATCATCTTCGCCAGCACCACCGGCGAGTTGGATATGGACGATTCCCAGAAGCAGGACATGCTCTCTTTCATCAAGGACGACGGCAAGGGCTTCGTCGGGATTCACGCCGCCCTCGATACCAATTACAAGTGGCCTGAGTATGGCGAGATGATCGGCGGCTGGTTCGACCAGCATCCGTGGATGACCTTCAACGCACCCATCCTCAACGAGGATCCTGACTTCCCCGCGGTCCGCCATCTCCCCAAGGCCTTCATCAAATACGACGAGATCTATCAACCCAAGGAGTGGTCCCGCGACAAGGTCAACGTCCTGCTGAGCCTCGATCCCAACCGCCTCGACTACAACAACCCCCGCGTTCACCGCATGGACCACGACTTCCCCGTGGCCTGGAGCAAGATGTACGGCAAAGGGCGCGTCTTCTACTCCACCCTCGGTCACACCGAAGAAGCATGGGAAGACCCCGACGTTCGCAAGATGTACTTCGAGGCCATCCGCTGGGCACTATGGATGACCGACGGCAGCACCACCTCGCATGGCCGCCTTCCTGCCTCAACCCCAGCTCACTGATCGGCCCGCCAAAGCGCTTAGGTCGGGGAGATTTTTGCCTGTTTTCGCGAACAACCAAATCTATGCCAAAACGGCAAGGTTTGTTGATTCCAAGTTGTAGCCGGGAGGAGTAGCCGCTGGATCAGCGTCTCAAACTGTTTACTATTCCGTTATTGCCTAGTTGGCGGTCATCCAGGGTTAGTCTACAGTTGACAAGTCTGAAATTAGAAATCTAGGGTCAAAAACACGGCTTTTGGGCGATTAAGCTAACTCCTACTGGAATTGGATTTGCCATCGTGGGCAAAAACACTTCCTTTAGCGAGTACAGCCGGGCGGAATAATGCCGGGCGGGTAGCTACCTGACTCAAATACCTGAAGATTGACTCGCTGCTGTGCCAGATCTGGAACACAGAAATCATTTCGCAGGCTATCTGGTACAAGGTCTCTTTCGTAAGGCTCTTGCGTTTTGCCTTTTTCGTTCACCTCTGGTCTGTTTTGAAGATTAGGGTCGTCTTTATGCTGCAACACATAGAGATAACTTTTGTCAGAATACTGAGTTCCAAATACCTGACTTTTTCCGATTGCCTGGAGATACCTGTCAAGCGTTGCCGCGGAAATCCATTTTGATGATGCGTCGCCCTTCACGACCGCCTCCACGGCTAGAATGTGCGCGAGCAAATAGTCATTTGCTTCGTCACTATGTTGAAAGATGTATGCCGCGTCATGGAAATCGCGTGAGGTTTTGAGTTTTCCGGCCGCGATCAATACCTTGGTTTGAGCGCGTCTTGTCGCATCCCGGCTAGTCACATCACTGCCGTACGCAGCAACGTTGTGATCTCCATTCCGGTCGCTTTGGTCATCAAGAAAAAGTTGGTGAATGTTCGCTGGGACGAGTGGTGCGACTTCGTGCTTCTTTGCGGATGTTTGACCAAGCAATATGCCACAATGAAGCAAAATAAATACCGAAAGAATGGGCCGAATTCCAATCGATGTTTTCATGATGGCGATTGTACTAAAGGGCAGAATGTGGTCTGCGATTGTCAGCAACGGCGCACGATTCGGTGGGCAGCTTTCTATAAGCTTGCNNNNAGCTTGCTCCGAGCGGATGGTGGACAAACCGGAAATAAAGCGCTGCCGGATTCCGTTCTGAAGACCCATCCTTCAGAATCCTCCCGCCTTTTCCCGGCAAATCTGCCGCAAAAATGTTCTTGACGACTCTCGATAACTAAATTATTAGTTATACGTCTGACACAGTACGGCACGATCAACCGGCTTCCCGAGGATTCTGACCTTCATGCCTCCCAAGAGATCCATCACGCTGACCCAGGCCGAACTTCGGCTCATGAAGGTGCTGTGGACCCGTGGCGAATCCACCGTCGCCGACATGGTTTCAGCCACGGCCGACGACGGCCAGCTTGCATACACATCGGTCCTGACCACCATCCGCATCCTCGAGACCAAGGGCTACGTGAGCCACCGGCAAGACGGCCGCGCATTCCTCTACAGCTCCTGTGTTGGAGAGCAGGAGGCAAGCCGGTCTGAGGTGCGCCACGTGATGCAGCGGTTCTTCGGTAACTCGCGTGAAAGGCTGCTGCTCTCTCTCCTCGGGGATGACGAGATCAGTCCGGATGAAGTGAAAAGGCTCAAAGAAGCCATCGCCAGCTTGCCCGATGAAGACGCGGAGGAGGTCTAAATGGACACCATGCTGCACGCCCTTTCGCTATTGTCTGCCACCGCCACCGGTGCGCTCTTCGCGGCCATCTGGCAAGGGACGGTACTTACCGCGTGTGTACTCCTGTGCCTGCGCCTTCTGCCCGGCTTGAGCGCGGCCGCGCGGTCGCTCATCTGGCTCAACGTGTTCGCATTATTGGTCTTACTCCATTTTGTCCCCATGTTTGTTGCGCACGGCACCAGCTCAAATCCGGCCTATCCCTCCCCCATCCACCTCGATTTGCGCTGGAGCTTTGCGGTAGCGGCAGTCTGGGCAATGCTCTCCCTCTGGAGAGCGGCGCAGCTCGTTGTAGGCGCCGTTCATCTGCACAACATGGCGCGTCG